>Ga0214473_10011112_pt1 | contig 10579 bp, 10 predicted proteins | sample RVTome_7_FD_203509 | JGI IMG/M metagenome (GOLD analysis project Ga0214473, IMG submission 203509) | Soil microbial communities from uranium-contaminated site in the Upper Colorado River Basin, Wyoming, United States - RVT98D197 | ecosystem: Environmental > Terrestrial > Soil > Contaminated >... | reverse complement strand
CTTGAACGAAGGGGGGAAGCGCGTCGGTCCGCGCGCGGCTCGGATAGCACTTTTCAAACACCTCTAAGGGGCACACTCGCGGCACTCGAGCAATCGGGCGCGTCCGAGAACCCGTGGCTGATGTCGGCGGCAGACAGTTGTGTGGAGGGCGCTGGGCGAGCCAGTGCATCGCGAACGGCCGAGTCGTTGACGGCAGCGTGGGGGAACTCGATTCGGTCTGTCGATCGATCTCAAGGCCGATGGACCGGGTGAAGGACGTCGGGCGACGCTTCGCTCGACGCTTCTCCTTCGCCCGGTCCGAAGTACGGGCCGGTAACCTTGAGGCTAATCTCGCGAACGGTGCCACCGCTCCACGCGAAGACTTCGGGCATGCGTCCGCGTGGTCACCGTTCCTCGGCGATCCGAGGTACCCGAGGCCGTGGAGGCGGCCACCGTGCGATGACCTTCCGACCCGGCCCATCCGCCGGCCTCTGCCGATTGGTGCCGCTGGCCGCGGCTGACGGCCGTTCCGCCGCTCACCGCCACCTGCCCGTCGCGCCCCAGGGTCAAGGTGAAGTTGCGGGCGATGCCGATGCCCCAGCGGGTGCTGATCGCGTGGCTCGCGGAGAAGGAAAGGCCGTCCTCGTCGAACCCCACGGCCAGACCGCGGGCGAGAGAAACTTCGCCGGTGTGGGTCCTCGTTCCGGCAAAGCCGATGTCACCCTCGTAGGTTGCGGTCGCAGTCGCGAATCCATCGCCACGGCGGTTGTTGCCCGCGGCGGCGGAAGTCTCCGCCTCGCTCGCCAGGGTCGAAGCGGCCAAGCTCATCCACATCAAGCTCACGGTTGAACGGACCACGTTCCTCATGGTCTTTCCTCCGCACTGAGCGCCATCGGCGCTACGGTTCCACGGTGTTCCCTTGACCCCCCTCCTTGCCAAGGAGGGGGCAGGGGGAGGTCGTTTCGACTCAGGCCCACCCCCCTTTATCCCCCCTTGGAAAGGGGGGAGGATTCGACGCACCACATACGGGCTCGCCGCCCGCCCCGGCCGCGGAATGCCCTTTACCTGACGATTCGAATGACCGACGCATTGGATCGGCTGTACCCGGACCGCTTGGCCCGGCTCTCCGCGTACACGTCGGCCCGGCCGTTTCGCCCCGGCCCGCTCACGCTGATGCCCACTCCGTCGGACACGGCCCGGCCGTACAGGCTGGCGCCGCTTACCGCCTCCACGTCACTGACGGAGTATCCGCGGAAGGTGTCGGCCAGCGAATCGCTGATACTGACTGCCTCGCCGCCGAAGATCCCGTCGCTGATCGCCCGGCTGTTGCTCAAGGCGGTGCCGTGGTCACTCAGCGCCGTGGAGAAGGAGCGGCTGGTCGCATCGCCCCAGTAGGAGCCGTGGGCCAAGGCGTCACTGTTGCTGACCGCCACTCCGCCCACGGTCGCCGCGACGCTTTCCGCCTCCGACAGGGCCCGGCCGCCGGCGTACCCGCGGGCATCCGCATTGGCCCTGCTCACTGCCAACCCATGGTCGGCCACGGCGACGCTACGGCTTTCGCCATACCCCCACCGCTCTCCGTGGGCCCGGCTGTCGGACACCGCCCGGCCGCCGTTGGTGGCCCCGGCGATGGACAGGGCGGTGGCGTTTCCCGTGGCGGTCGCAGTGGAGGACGCCGATCCGCCGTTGGTAGCGTAGGAAACGCTTCGCGCCTCGCCCGCGACCGCGATACTACTCCCGATAAACAGGACACCGGCGGCCATCATGATGTTGCGTTTCATGACCTGACTCCTTTCCGTTCGTGCGGCCGTTACGCCGCGTCTGCCCGCCGCTGGGGCCCGTCCACCGGACCCCGAACCGGCTCGAAACCGTGCCGGCCCCATTGGCCGGACCGCTCCCTTGACGTGCGGTCCGGGTGGGCTATTCAGGGCGGCGGACAAGAAAGGACACGCGGGTGAGTCCCTCAGAAATAATGACTTCGAGACCGGATTCCATTGAATAGGATGCCCGACGACGACGTCCATGAGATGGAGCTGCGCCTGCTGCAGCACGCCCGCGACGGCGACCGCGAAGCGCGGAGGGCCTTGTTCGAGCGCTACCGCGAAGTGGCCTTTCGCGTCGCCGTTCGGGTGGTGGGGCACCACGACGACGCCCTCGACGTGGTGCAGGACAGCTTCATCAAGGCGTTCGACGCCCTGGCGAGCTTTCAGGGCGACGCTGCGTTTAAGACGTGGCTTATGCGGATCGTCAACAACCGCGCCCTGGACCAAATACGGTCACGACGGGTGCGCCTGGCGGTGTCGCTGGATCAGGGAACCGATGAAGCGCGGCCGGCGTCATTGCCCGATCACGGCGAAGACCGCCCGTTGGAGCAGATGGACCGGCGGGAGTCGGCGGAACGGATCCAGATGGCGATGAGCCGCCTGCCGCCCGCCCAACAGGCCGTGATGGCGTTATATGTCGGCGGTGAGCTGACCTACGGACAGATTGCCGAGATCGTCGGTGTGCCCGTCGGCACGGTGATGAGCCGGATCTTTCACGCCCGGAGGCAACTGCACGAAATGTTGCCCGATCTGGCGGGTCACGACCGATCTGGGAGCGAGTCATGACAGACCGCGGCTTATGCCACATCCTGGCCGATGCGATGGCGGCGCTCGCCGAGGGGCGCTTCGACGAAATCACGCCGCAGGTGATGGCCGAGGTCGAGCGGCACCTCAACGAATGTCCGGACTGCGCCGCCCGCCTGGGCACGGCGGCGCCGGGCGCCGGCGATCTGTTGCACGTCGAAGCCCGCGCACCCTCCGCTGCGGAGTGGGCGTTGGTGTGGCAGCGCATTGACGGCGCTGCTCAGCAAGAAGCACACCAGCGCCGGCGACACCGACTTGGGCACGGGATGCGCCCCTGGATGGGCCTGTCCGCGGCGGCGGCGCTACTGGCTACGGCCGGCCTGTGGCAATGGCACGAATCAGCCGGACGAGCCCGATGGGACTTGCGCTTCGCCGGCCCCGGTGAGGCGGCCATCGAATCGCTGGAGGTCTTCGGCGACGCGACGGCATTTGTGCTCAGCGCCGGCGACGACGGCGCCGCGTCGATCATCTGGGTGATGGAGAACGGGGAGACGTAGCCATGATGTCGTACGAACGCACTCAGAGAGTGTTTGAAAAGTGCTATCCGAGCCGCGCCCGGACCGACGCGCTTCCCCCCTTCGTTCAAGGGGGGACTGAGGGGAGGAGGCCAATTTGGCTCGCACTGCCGCCGAGCAACGCGCTTCCCCCCTTCGTTCAAGGGGGGACTGAGGGGGGTCATCCGAGCCGCGTCCGTGAGGAAACGCTGGCGTATCGATGCCGAAAAACGCTTCCTTACGGTCGCGTCTCGGTTCGACCCGGCCCTTCTTATACACGCTCTCCGTTGCGGCTGGGCCTGGTGGTCCTCGCCGTTGCTTTCGGCACCGGCGGCGCCCGCGCCGCGGACGACGACAAAATCGACGTCCGCATCCTGACCATCCGGGCCACGCGGGCGAACCAGGAGGTGTCACCCGAGCTCAAACCCCTGGTCAAGGCCCTGCAGAGTTCGTTCACCTTTTCCGGCTACAAGCTGGTCAAGGCCGAGTCGCACACCGTCGCGCTGAACAAAGGCGTCACCACGTCCCTGACCGGCCCGTTCAAGGCCGAGGTCTCGCCCACCGGGCGGGCGGACGGGAAGATCAAGCTCAAGGTGACGGTCACCCAGCGCGAAAACGAACGTGACGTCAAGAAGCTCGACACCGTCGTCTCCCTTCCGCCGGAGCGTTTCCAGCTCTTCGGCGGCTGGAAGCTGGACAAAGACGACGTGCTCATCGTCGCCGTCAGTGCCAAGTAGTCGTCAACACCGGGGCCGCTTCGCGCCGGCTCCGCAGGAGTCGGCGCCGTGCCGCCGGCCGGCCCCTTTCACGGCTCAAAGCGGCGACGAGGTCGGGGCGTGCCCCCGACCCCGTAGCCGACGCCGCCTGACCCTGCGGCAGGCCCTCCGCCCGCTGCGGTGGTTTCCCCGATTGACGGCGGAGTGGGGGAAAACTAAGATGCCGGCGTCGTTGGTCGGTCACCGACCCGGCGGAGCGGGTGCACGGACGGAGTTCTCACGGGGGGCTGGCTCATGTCGGAGGGTGGCACCGCACGGCACTACGGCGTGCTGCACGTCATGGGCAGCGACCGCGTCGGCATCCTCCAGGAGGCGGCCGCCTTCGTCAGCCAGCGCGGCGGGGCCATCGAGGAAGGGATTTCCCACACGCTCAGCACGGAGGCCGTCGTCCTGCTGCACGTCTCCGGCACCCCCGAGCAAATGGCCCTCGTCGAGCGCGACACCTCCCACCTGGCGGAAAGACTCAAGCTGCGGACGTTCTTCACCGCGATTCGCAATCCCGACCCGGCCCGCAGCCGGGAGGCCCTGCCCCTGACGCTGCGCGTTTCCTCACCAAACTTCGCCGGACTGCTCGAGGCCCTGACCGGCTTCTTCACCCGGCACGGGCTTTCCATCATCGCCCATCACACCAACAAGTCCGTGCTGCCGCATTCGCAGGGCGCCGTCACCTATCGGCACAAGTTCACCGTCCTGCTCCCCTCCGAGTTCAATCGCAAGCGCTTCATCGCCGAACTCGACCAGCTCGCCCAGACCGCCGACTTCATCCGCGACGACATCAGCCATTCGGACTTCTACTAACGGCCTATCCGAGAACCGACCTGAGCCGCGTGGCTTCAGCCCGCGCGACCTCACGTAGCCGGAGTTTCGGTACAGCCGGTAACAGGGCGTGGAAGACGGAGCGGCCGTCGGCGGCTCACAAACGCGGCACGGATTCGGCGCGGCGCCTTCTGCATCGGGCTGGCAGGCGCCCATCGCGAGAACCTGCCGCGGCCGCGCTCCGCCGCGCGGGCCGCTACCCGGCGAACAAGTCGCGCAGCCATTGGGCGGTGGTCTGCCGGCCCAGCCGGGCGATGGCATCGGTCAGGGGGATGTCCTTGGGGCAGACCTTGACGCAGTTCTGGGCGTTGCCGCAGTCGGTGATCCCCCCGTCCCCCATGATGGCGTGCAGGCGCTCCTCGTTGAAGAACCGGCCGGTCGGGTGGGAGTTGTGCAGGTCCACTTGGCCGATCGGGGCCGGCCCCACGAACTCGGAGTGCGGGTGAAACTGCGGGCAGGCCTCCATGCAGCAGCCGCAGGTCATGCAGCGCGAGAAAAGATAACGGATCGACTGCTTCCCCGGCGATATCAGCGGGGCATGCCGGTGAATGTCCCAGGAGCCGTCGACCGGCACCCAGGCCTTCACCTTGAGCAGGGCATCGAACATCTTTTTCCGGTCGACCATCAGGTCGCGGACCAGCGGGAACTTGCTGAGCGGCTCCAGCACGATGGGCTGTTCCAACTCGTCGATGAGGGCGGCGCAGGCCTGCCGCGGGACGCCGTTGACCAACATGGAACACGCACCGCAGACTTCCTCCATGCAGTTGCTGTCCCACACCACCGGCTCGACCTTCTCGCCGCCGACGTTGACGGGATGCTCCCGCAGGTACATCAGCGCCGAAACCACGTTGTGCGACGGCGCATACGGCATCCTGAACTCTTCCCAATAGCTGGCGCCGCCGGTGCCGTCCTGCCGCTTGATCCGGAATCGGATGGTTCTTTCCGCCATGTTCCTCTCTCGCAGTCTGCCTTACCGGTAGTCCCTGGGCGTCTCCGGGGCGAGCACGGACACGTCGACCGGCTGGTACTCGATCTTCGGCCCATCCGGGGTATGCGTTGCGACGGTATGCTTAAGCCACTGGTCGTTGTTGGACTTCCACCTGGCCTTGTACTCGTCGTACTCCGGGTCACCCTCGAACTTGCCCTCGGGCATGCTCAGTTCGAACTCCGCCTTGTAGTGCGACCCGCGGCACTCGTCGCGCAGCCGCGCCCCCTTGGCGATCGCCTCGGCCAGTACGATCATGGCCTGCACCTGCCGGGCCCACGACAGCGACTGGTTCGCCCACGAGCTGCGTTGGTCCAGGGCTATGTTCAGGGACCGTTCCTTGAGCCTGCCGATCCCCTCCAGGGCCTGATCCAGCCCCGGGTTGTTCCGCTCCACGAACACGTGTTCCCGCATCAGGTTGCCCAGCTCCCGGTGCAGCCCGAAGGCGTTTTCGCCGCCGTCGCAGGACAGGATCGACCGGTTGATCTCCTCCTGCCGACGCCGCTCCTGCTCGAACCGGGATTCCGGCAGGCCGTTGCGCTTGCCCGACGCCTTGATGGATGCCACCGCGGCGTCACCGGCGATCTGCCCGCTGAACGAGGCGCTGAGCAGCGAATTGGCCCCCAGCCGGTTGGCCCCGTGGTAGCCGAAATCGCACTCGCCCGCGGCGTACAGCCCGGGAATGCTGGTCGCGTGGTTCCTGGGGTGGATGGAGGCCATGCCGCCGGTCTTGGTGTCCCTCTGGTAGTCGACCCACAGTCCGCCCATGGAATAGTGCGTGGTGGGGAAGATCTTCATCGGCCGTGTGTACGGGTCCTCCCCGGTGAAGGTCTGATACATCTCCAGGATGCCGCCGAGCCGAGCCTCGAGAAAGTCGTGCGGCTGGTGGGTCAGATCGAGGTAGACCATGTCCTGGCCGTTGATGCCCAGGCCCATGTGCCGGACGGCCCGGCAGATCGCCCGCGAACCCACGTCCCGCGGCACGGTGTTGCCGTACGCCGGGTACCATTCCTCGAGGAAGTAGAAACGCTCCTCCTCGGGAATCTCCAACGGGTCGCGGGTGTCGCCCTTCTTGCGCGGGACCCATATCCGCCCGCCCTCACCCCGGCACGCCTCCGACATCAACCGGTTCTTGTCGTGCCCGGGTATGCCGGTGGGATGAAACTGAATGAATTCCCCGTTGGCGAACTTGGCTCCCTGCTGGTAGACGCGGGCCGCCGGCGCCCCGGTGGAGTTGGTCGACATCGTGGACCGGCCATAGATCAGGGCGAGGCCGCCGGTGGCCAGGACCACGGCGTCGGCTCGGAAAGCGTGCACGGTCATGTCGGTCAGGTTCATGGCGGTGATCCCGCGGCAGAACCCGACATCGTCCAGCACCAGCGATAGGAAGTCCCAGCCTTCGTACTTGGTGACCGCCCCGTTGGCTTCGTGGCTGCGTACCTGCTCGTCCACCGCATAGAGAAGCTGCTGGCCGGTGGTCGCCCCGGCAAACGCCGTCCGGCGGTTCTTGACCCCGCCGAACAGCCGCTGGTCCAGGATGCCCTCCGGCGTCCGGCTGAAGGTCACGCCCATGCGGTCGAACGTGCGGATGATGCCCGGCGCCGCCTCGCACAGACTCCTGATCGGTGGCTGGTCCGACAGGTAGTCACCGCCCTTGATGGTGTCGACGATGTGCTGCCAGATCGAGTCGTTCTGCCCCTTGGTGTCCAGCACCGCGTTGATGCCGCCCTGGGCGCAGCACGAATGCGAGCGCTTGACCGGGAAAAGGGAGAACAGGTCGACGGGCAGCCCTCGCTCGACGATGCGAATCGTCGCCCACAAGCCGCCCAGCCCGCCGCCCACCACGATCACTCTCGGTTTGCTTGCCATTGCGTAACGATCCGAGCTACATCGCGTTTCATGAGCCGTCCGCCGATCGACCCCACCCGAGCCGCGGGCACCTGCCCTTGACGCGAAGTGTCAAGGGTCAGCCCGCGCGAACGTTCGGTGTCTTGGGTGTTCCCGTCGTTTTGTGCTTCCGCGCAGACCGGCGGCTCAGACAGTCGCAACATGTGCGAAACGCGGCACTAGCCCTGCGACTCCTGAGCCAACAACCAACCGCAACGCACCCGCTTTACGCGGGCCGCCACACCTCACGCATTGGAGCATCAGTCTCCCGCAACACAATCGAAGCGTGGTCCAGGGAGGCGGCATCCATCGTCTTGAGCTTGCACAGCGCCCCCAGTCCCATGAGCCCCAGCACCAAGCCGATCGCGGCGCACAGGTATCCGCTGCGCACCTGCGCCTGCGGGCCGATGGTCACGCCCCAGGTGATCAGGAACGTCCAAATGCCGTTGGCCAGATGAAACACGGCGCACAACACGCCGATGGCATAGGCCGGACCCGCCCACCACCGGTTCATCGCCGCAACCACGCTCTCCGCAGCGGCGTGGGCGTCGAACTCCGCCCCGCCAGGGATCACCCAATGCACGTGCCACAGGTGAACCAGGATAAAGGCCAGCGCCACGATGCCGGTCACCCGCTGAAGTACGTAGCGAACGTTGCCGCCGTACTGATAGGCCGACAGGTTGGGCCGGCCTTGCAGCCAGATGACGATCCCGATGACCGCGTGAAAAGCGATCGGCAGCAGGATGAAGACCACCTCCACCCCCTTGAGGATGCCCAGCTCGGCCAGGTTGTGAATCTGGTCGACGGCGAACTGAAACGCGGCGGGCCCGGCCAGGATCGAGGCGTTCACGAACAGGTGCACGCACAGAAACACCCCCACCGGCACGATCCCGGTCAGCGAATGCAGCCGACGAATCGCAAAGTGGTACCGGGCGGTGGACACGCCGCTCATCGCCATAACGTCAGCCACTGCTCTCCGTCCCTTTCTGCCAATTCAGTCTGCCGCCGGCAGGCAAAAGCTCTCGGCAGGGCACGCGCCACGTTTGCCGACGATAATTCAGAAATATAAATTTCACTGTAACCACCTGGACCGCTACCCGGCACCGGATCGTCTCGAGCGCCCGAAACCTGCCAAGCATACGGGATGCCAGCCATCTTTGACTGAGCCTGGATCGTCGCCGATTTGCGCCAGCCGGCAGACCTGTTCCTGGAAGCGCCTCGCGCCCGGCGACGAGCCGGGGGTTTCTCGCTCCACGCTCACTTCGCCATTGGCTCGCAATCCGCCCCCGGTTGGGTACCTTGGATCGATCATGGTCATCAAACTCATCGGGGTGTTCCTGAAGCCCGGGCATCGGGATGAGTTTCTCGCCGCTCAGAGGGTCTGGAATCGGGAGACGCGTGCGGCCCCCGGGTACCTCGGATGCCTTTGCAGCCAGGAACCGAACAAGCCGGACGTCATTTATCTCCAGCTTTTCTGGCGTAGCCGGGCCGACCTCGATGACTGGATGGCCACGGATCACGACCGGATCGCTGCCCTCGCTGGACCGGATCAGCACTACGATCGCCTCGACGTGCGCATCCTCGAAGGCCTCTTGCCCGGTGCCGGGCCGCCATGCGGAGTTCTGCCCGAGGGCACGCTGGAGGCGGCGGTGATTCAGACGTGGAGCGAATTCTACCGAGCGTCGGCCGCCCTGCGGATCGCCGTGCGGCTCGCGTTGTTCGACCGACTGTCGGGCGGCTACCGGACAACCGACGACCTTGCCAGGGAGATCGGGGGCGCTCCCGGCCCTCTGCAGCACCTGCTGCTGGCCCTCTGTGCAATGGGGCTGTTGTCGCGTGAACCCGGCGGATGGCGAACCACGAGTCTCGCGGATCGAACCTTGGTGCCCGGGGCACCGGCCTACCAGGGCGATATGGTCCTGCACAACACCCAGCCGGAGTATCTCGAACGCGTCTTCTCGTTGGGCGACCGGCTCGGCTTGCCACCGGATCGGGCGGACCCGGGCGGCTTTCACGCGGGATTCCTCAGAGCCATGAGTAACAGCGCGGCCGCCGGCCAGGCCGACGCCTTGGTTGCCTCGGTCGACCTCACCGGCTGCACAACGCTACTCGACGTCGGCGGGGCCACCGGTCCGTATGCCATCGCTCTTTGCCGCGCCTATCCCGATTTGCGCGTGGTGATCCTCGATCGACCGGAGACGGTCCCGATCGCAGCCCCCATCCTCGCATCGTCTGGCGTGGGCGATCGGATCACCATCGAGGCGCATGACTACCGCGTGAGCCCCTTCCCCGGTCCGGTCGACGTGGTGCTGATCTCCAACGTGCTCCGCGGCGAGACGCCTTCGGCGACTGACGACATCCTCCGGCGCGCCCATGCCGCGCTCACCTCGGGCGGGCGCGTACTCATTGTCGATCTCTTCCCGGAGGGCCCGCCAGCCGATCCAGGCCTGCGAGCGGCCCTGTTCGGCCTACACGTCCCGGACGCGGCCAACTACAGCACGTCCATCATGGCCCAGACCGTGGAGCGTGCTGGCTTTCGAATCGACCGCATCGAGCGCCTTCGTGACACCGTGGTCATGAACGGCCTGATCGATGCCCGCCGCCTCGACTGATCCGCAGGCCGGAATGGAATGCGCAGGCAGCCTGTCCCCATGGCCGATTTGGCGGGCAAACCGCCGAACCCTGTGCATCGCCGACCGAGGCGGGCGGTACGTCGTCAGACGCTGCGCGACCGCCGAGGCGACGGGCCGTCCGTTCCACACGCACGATCGGGCATCCCGGAAAGCTCCGGCCGGACCGGGCTCCGCCGCTACGGGCACGGATCGCCGCAGCGCTCGGAGTAGGTCTGAGCGTACTGCCAGGCGAGGACGCACCACTGGATGTCGGCGAAGTTGACCACCCGGTTAGGCACGCACGGCTGCACGTCCGCCGCCACGTAGGTGGCCAACTCCAGTTGCCCCTGGAACCCCAGCACCTGAAGCTGGATGTCGGCGAAGTTCGCCGCCCCGTCGCAGT
>Ga0214473_10011111_pt1 | contig 10579 bp, 7 predicted proteins | sample RVTome_7_FD_203509 | JGI IMG/M metagenome (GOLD analysis project Ga0214473, IMG submission 203509) | Soil microbial communities from uranium-contaminated site in the Upper Colorado River Basin, Wyoming, United States - RVT98D197 | ecosystem: Environmental > Terrestrial > Soil > Contaminated >... | reverse complement strand
TGTGGTTTATTTACAATCGGCGGTTGATAGATTAATGTACAACATCAAAAAACGCGGCAGAAAAATTGAAAGAAATATTACCCGAACTTATATTGAGGAATTAAGCGACGCATACAATCATTTCTTTTTCAGATACAACACAACTCCTTTGCTTATAGTCAACTCGACCGATATTGATTTTGTAAACAGCGAGGCGGATTTTGATGAATTGTTCCGCCAGGTTTTCCGCCAGGACAGAGCTTTGGTGGAATATTTTAAACCGGAAACTAAGAGGACGCCATGATGAGATTGTTGATCTACGTTATTTTATTTTACATAATTTGGAAATTTATAAGAGTATTCATGAAGTATTTGAGTTCATCTAAGAAAGAAAACCCTGATATTAAAAGTGGAAGAGAAGGTCAATCAAAATACAAGAACATTGAGGATGCTAAGTACACTGAGATTAAAGATGAAGATAAAGCCTGCCCACCGGACAGTACGGGTGCCAGGGATAAAGAAAACAAACATTGATGAATGTTGGCTAAAAGATATTATTCAAATTTTATCCACTTTATTCTCAAAAAGTTTCTTACTCTGAATGAAACTCCAATTGCACCGCTAACAAACCCCAGTAATTTTTTAGTCGTTAGGCAGCATAATCAGCTTGGTGATTTGCTTTCCGGTGTATCTATACTTCGTGCAATAAAAGAAAAATACCCGCAAAGCAAAACCACATTGATTGTCAGCCCGGTTAACTATACTGGTTTGGTTAAGAATAAGTTTATTGATGAACTTTTCATCTTCGATAAGAAAAAATTATTGCTGCCGGTTTATTTCTTTAAGCTTTATAAAATTCTAAAAAAACAATATGATGCTGCAATTGTACCGGTTACAGTCTCAATTTCCTTTACCAGCAATTTACTTTGCAGATTTTCGAATTCTAAAATTAGAATCGGTGCACGAAGCTTGGATGGAAAACCGAATGAAAGTGCCTATCTATTTGATAAGCTTGTTGATATTGATTGGCGAAAATTTCCGGACTCAAATGTTGGAGACAGGATATTGGATATTATTCGTCCATTTGGAATTGATACAAACAATTTCCGTTCTGAAATTACTTTTGATGAAAAGGATACTGAAGCAGCAGATAAATTTTTGAAGTCACTCGATATTAGGTCTCAAGATATTGTAATTGGTTTTCATTGTGGTGCGGGGAAAAAGACTAATCGCTGGTCTTTGATAAAATATGTTGAACTTATGAAACAGCTTAATCAAGATTTTAATGCTAAATTGTATTTGACAGGAAGCGCTACTGACAAAGAAGAGATCAGTTACATTCTTAAAAATGTACGTTTTAAACTTGGGCTGTTTCTGAATAGTTCAATCCCCGAAGTTGCAGCTTTAATTTCCAAATCCACGCTTTTCATTTCAAATGACACCGGAATTATGCATGTTGCTGGAACAACGAACACTCCCCAAATTTCCATCTTCGGGCCAACTGACCCATTTAATTGGGCACCAATAGGTGAGAATAAACATTACATCCGTAAATCTGATTTAATCGATGATGTTGCGCTTGAGGATGTGTATTATTTGTGTAGGAGTTTACTTGAGTCAGCTAGACGTTAGAGGTCAAAGGTGAAAAGTGAGAAGCTAAAAAAGAGGAGGTAGTTGATAATACGAAGCACCTTTCTTATGTTTTAGCCAACTTTATTTGAAGTAAATTTATTCTCTAAAAATAAAATAGCTTATACATATAATTTCTTTTGAGGTTGTGCATATGAAAAAATCATTACTATTCTCAATTATATCTATAATTATTGTTATAACCGCGATAGTATTAGTTTTTTTGAGTAAAAAAGAAACAAATCCATCCGACCAAAAGCAATCCTATGGCGATATACCTGTCTCGACAACATTAGTAAAAAAAATGAAGCTTGTTAATAGCATATCACTTGTGGGCGTTGTTAATGCCAGCAATGATGTGAATGTAATTTCCGAAGCGCAGGGATTAGTGGTTGATGTTAAAATTAAAGTTGGAGATTACGTTAAGGCAGGTACAGTGTTGTTTCAGATCGATGATGTGATAATGCAATCCAATCTTGCTTCTACAGAAATTAATTACTTGAAAGCTAAAAGAGATTTTGAACGCAGTGAAACTCTGTACCAGGAAAATTCTATCTCTGCTGCACAATTAGATCTGGCTAGACTCGGAATGAAAGCTGCAGAGAGTCAGTTAACGCTGGCGAAAAAACAATTAAATGATACAAAAATAAAAGCTCCAATTTCTGGAACAATCAATAAAAGAATGGTTGATCTAGGTACAATGGTCAGCGGTGGAACTCCGGTAGCAAACATAGTTGATATTTCGATGCTTAAAGTTCTGCTGAATGTTTCCGAGAAAGATGCTTTTCAAATAAAAACCGGCGAACAAACCGAAATAACAACCGACGTTTATCCCGGGGTAAAATTTTTCGGCAGAGTTGATAACATAGCATCTAAAGCTGATGAAGCGCATAATTACCCGGTAGAAGTAAAACTTCCAAATAATCCTAAGAATCCTTTAAAAGCAGGAATGTTTGCACGTGTAAATTTCACTTCTCAGAGCAGCATGGAATCGTTAGCTATTCCGAGGGAATCCTTGGTTGGAAGCATCAAAGATGCTCGTGTTTATACAGTTCAAAACCAAATAGCAAAGTTGAAGTATGTTGTTGTCGGAAAATCCTCGGGTAATTTTCTTGAAGTAATATCCGGCTTGGATGAAAATGAAGTTGTTGTAACAAATGGCCAAAACAATTTATCTGATAATTCAAAAGTTGTTATCATTAAATGAAGGAATGAGCCATGACCTTAACAGAACTTTCAATAAAACGTCCTTCATTTGTTATTGTAATATTTTCTGCTTTGGCTTTACTGGCTTTGTTCGGCTACTCCATGCTAAAATACGAATTGCTTCCTAACATCAGTATCCCATGGGTTATTGTCAGCACAGTATATCCTGGAGCATCTCCAAATGAAGTTGAGAATAGTGTAACCAAACCGATGGAGGACGCACTATCAGGTTTGGAAAAAGTTGAAAGAATTATTTCGGCATCGTATGAAGGGGTTTCCGTAATTAGTATCGAATTTAATAAATCAGCGGACGTTGAATCATCACTTCAGGAAGCCCAGAGGAGAGTTAATCAGATTTCACTTACTCTTCCGAAAGGCATCCACACACCAGTTTTCCAAAAAATTTCTTTGGCAGAAACACCGGTTCTGCAAATCGGTGCTACATCCAAGCTGCCGTCGAGGGAATTTTACCAATTGATAAAAGATCAAATTCAACCCGCACTTGCAAGAGTTGAAGGTGTAGGGTTAATCAATTTAACCGGTGGTGAAGAGAGAGAAATAAAAATAAATCTTGATGCTTCAAAGCTGGAAGCATATAATCTTTCTATTGCGGCGATTGCATATGCTGTTAATTCCTCAAACCTTGACTTTCCCACCGGGAAAATACAGGGCGAAAATCGCCAGTTTGTTGTTAGAGTAGCTGGGAAATTTTCATCACTTGAAGAGTTGAGAAACTTGGTAATCGGTGCTTCACGCGAGGGAAGTAAAATAAGATTGAAAGATGTTGCCGAAGTTGAAGATGGAATCGCTGAAATAAAAACGATGAGCAGGATTAACGGAATTCCTTCTATCGGTATTGCAGTACTTAAACAAGCGGATGGAAATGCGGTAAGAGTAAGCAGTCTTGTGCGTGAAGAACTTAAGAAACTTGAACAGCAATATTCCAATATCAAGTTGAAGTTTGATGTTGCGCATGACCAATCTGTTTTTACCCTCGATGCGGCGAAAGATGTGCAAAAAGATTTGCTGCTTGCAATAGTGCTGGTTGCAGCGGTAATGTTTCTCTTTCTTCATAGCGTAAGAAATTCGTTGATTGTTTTGATTGCGATCCCAACTTCATTGACGGCTTCATTTGTGGTAATGTGGGCTTTTAATTTTTCTCTGAACTTGATGACACTGCTTGCTTTATCCTTGGTAATCGGAATTTTAGTTGATGATTCTATTGTTGTATTAGAAAATATTTATCATCACCTGGAGAAGGGTGAGGATAAAAGTACAGCCGCACTGCGGGGAAGAAATGAAATTGGATTTGCCGCCGTATCAATTACGTTTGTTGATGTAGTGGTTTTCGTTCCTCTCACTTTGGTTGCCGGTTTAGTCGGAGATATAATGCGGGAGTTTGCGATTGTTATAACCGCTTCTACACTCACTAGCTTATTTGTGTCTTTCACCGTTACTCCGCTTCTTGCTTCAAGGTTTTCTAAACTTGAATCCATCTCATCGAAAACTCTTTTCGGTAAGATCGGTTTAGGATTCGAAAAATTATTTAAGGAGGTTATCAACCGATACTTAATTTTATTAAAATGGTCGATGAGTAATCCGATGAAAGTATTAGGAATCGCAACATTTCTTTTCTTTGTTGCCATTGCTCTGCCGGCTGTGGGCTTGATTGGTGGTGAATTTATGAAACAGTCGGACCAAGGTGAGTTTGCCGTTGAGATACAATTACCGCCCGGTTCTACATTGGAGAATACTAATAAGGTAAGTCAGCAAATTGAAAGATTAATTGCGGCTAAGCCTGAAGTGAAAAAAATATTGGCAAATGTCGGAAAAGGTCCGCAGAACCAAATTCTTAATAACGAATCCGAACTGATTATTACGCTGATTCCAAAGGATAAAAGGAGGAAATCGACTGATAATGTTATCCAGGAAATAAAGGAATTTTCAAGGATGATTCCGGGAATAAAATTATTTGTCAGCCAACTCAGTATTACAGGTGAAACAGGCGAAGCACCGATACAAGTGTTCATTACCGGGACTAATACTGATTCGATTCTTACAACTTCGGAAAGAGTTGCTTCAGCTCTCCGGAAAACTGAAAGTATAACCGATATAAAATTCTCATCTGAGAAAGGAAACCCGGAAACTCGAATAGACATTAACCGTCAGAAGATGGCTGAACTTGGTTTAACAGTTATGGATATTGGTACAACACTGCAAGTAGCACTTACGGGTAATGATGATTCTAAATACCGCGAAGGTTCATATGAACATCCGATAAGGATTGCGATAGACAAATTTGATAGGACGAATATCAGTGATGTTGGCAGCGTATCATTTACAAATGCAATCGGCAAGCAAATTCAATTGGGGCAATTCGCAGAGATTTATCAAACCACCGGACCGACAAAACTTGAAAGACAAAATCGAAATCCATCAGCAATTGTCTCCGCATTCACTGACGCTACAATTCCAAATGGGACTGTTGTCGCTCAGTTTGAAAAGGAATTCAACAATAATGTTGCCGGCGGAACGAAGATTTCGCTGGAAGGCGATGAAAAAATGAGATCGGAAGGAATGGACTCGTTGATGCTTGCTTTAATTGCGGGCATCATGTTTGTTTATTTTATTATGGTATTGCTGTTTGATTCTTTTATTTATCCGTTTATTGTATTGTTTTCAATTCCGCTTGCTTTAATCGGTGCTCTTATTGCATTGGCTTCATCAGGTAATGCACTCAGCATTTTTTCTATGTTAGGGATTATTATGATGATTGGTCTGGTAGCTAAGAATGCTATTCTATTAGTAGATAGAACAAATGAGCAGCGGACAAGCGGCCTATCACTTCATGATGCGTTGATTGAATCGGGTAACTCACGTATCCGTCCGATTTTTATGACAACACTTACAATGGTATTTGGAATGCTTCCAATTGCTACTGCAACCGGCGCCGGTTCTGAATGGAAAAACGGTTTGGCCTGGGCGTTAATCGGAGGATTGACGAGTTCTATGTTCTTAACGCTTATCGTTGTTCCGGTCGTTTATATGAAAGTGGAGAGACTAAAAGTTGGATTCGCCGGATTGTTTAAAAATCCATTTCCAGTACGTTGGATTCAAAAGCTGAAAAAAAATTCATAAATCGCCGATGACAACGAGTCTTACTTTATTTAGTTACACTGGTAAAATTCAAGGATGATATATGAAAGAAAAAATTTTATTCGTCATTATTTTATTCTTGTTGTGCGGGAATGCCCCAGCTCAAAATAGATCCTTAAAAGGAAGTGTGACAATCGGTATTGTGGTTGACGGCGAATGGGACTTAAATATACCTGTCCTTGATGATCTTGAGAAGGAATTAAAAGATGCACTTTCACAACAAGCAAGCATTACAATTCCAAAAAATAAAATACTAATAGGTGATTGGACTCTAGAAAAAGTGACGGAACTGAACGATAAATTACTTGCCGATAATGAAGTCGACATCGTGATAGGGTATGGCGTTCTTGCATCATCTGATCTTGCTCATAGAACAAGTTTACCTAAACCGGTAATCGCACCGGTAATCATAGATACTAACATCCAGCGAATCAAAAGCGTGAACGGAACAAGCGGTGTTAAAAATCTCAGCTACCTATTGTTTCCTGGCACTTATGAGAGAGATATACAAATGTTTAGGGAGATTGTTGACTTCAAAAATTTGATCCTGCTTCAAAGCAAATTTTATCAGACGGAGTTCAAAGATTTTCAAACATCTGATGAGGAATTGAGCCAGGCATTTGGTATAAATGTTAAAAGGATTACCATCGGTGATGATGTAAAAGAATTTTTGAGTTCAATTCCCAAAAACACTGATGCAGTTTATCTTGATGTTCTTCCTATAAACCGTGTGAAATTTAAAGAACTTGTTGACGGGTTGATTGAAAAACGTCTTCCGACTTTTTCATTCTTCGGCGAAATGGATGTTAGAGACGGGGTAATGGCTGCAGCTAACCCGGATATTTTTCCGAGATTAGCGCGTCGGATTGCCCTTATTATCCAGAGGATATTATTGGGTGAAGATGCCGGCTCATTGAGTGTTAATTTCGCATCAGCCAAAAAAACTTTTATTAATCTTCAAACGGCTTTTGCTGTTGGTGTTTCACCTAAATGGAGTACTTTGCTCGAAGCGGAAATTATACAAATGGAATCTCCCGAGTATATAGGCGCGGAAACTTATTCTCTTGATGATGTTATTAAGAAAATTGGAGACGAAAATCTGGATGTGCTTGCCAAGATTCAAGAAATTGCAGCCAGCTATCAGAATATTCCTTTAGCCCGGTCATATTTATTCCCGAAAATCGATTTATCCGCCACCGGTTTGAAGATTGATTCGGACAGAGCGCTAGCCGGTTCTCAGCCGGAAAATAAAATTTATGGCGATGCATCTTTCTCGCAAGTTATTTTTTCCGAACCGTTGTTAGCAAATCTGAGTATTCAAAATTCACTTTACGATTCAAAACTGAGCGAACTTGAAGCGTTCAAGCAAACCACAATACTTGAAGGCTCAAAACTATTTCTCAACTATCTGCGCACTCGTAAAATCTTCAACATACTTCTTGAGAACTTAAAATTGGTTAAAGTTAATTTAGAGATTGCACAAAACCGCCAATCCATAGGCGCTGCCGGACCGGAAGAACCTTTACGCTGGGAAGCAGAAGTAGCAGGTTTGAGAAAAGCCGCAATGGATGTGCAATCACAGATGAACCAAGTCCAGTTGGCATTGAAGCAAATGCTGAATGTTCCGCTGATTTATTTAATCAATGTTAAAGACATCTCTTTGGAAAATGAACTGCAGCTGATCTCTAACAAAAAATTTCAACGGCTGCTAGAAGATCCGTTAAGATATGATCTGCTTACTGAATTTCTTGTTAGTTACGGTTTGAAAAAATCGTCTGACTTACAAATATTGAAAAAAATTATTGAGGCAAAAGAACGAAGCTTAACTTCCATTCAACTTTCCCGCTTTGTTCCAACTGTTGCTGCGTTCGGAACATTAACTAAAACTTTTTATAAATCGGAAATAAAATCACCGTTTAGTTTAAAGTTTCCTGATCCTCCTCCTTCAATATCGCCTGATATTCCAGCGTACATTGGACAAATATTCTCCAGCTTCTCAATTCCCTTGCCAAATGATGTCGATTGGAACGTCGGTATTAATCTCTCATTAAATTTGTTTAACGGCTTGGGTACTTCCGCTCAAATTGAACAATCGGATATTGAGCTAACGCAAATAAAGCTTCAGCAAAAATCCATAGAGGAGAAAATTGCTTTAGGAATAAGAAGTGAAATGGAGAGCCTCAAAGCAAAAAACTTTGGGATGAAGCAATCTCAAATACAGGTAGAAGCGGCAAACAAAACATTGAAGATAGTTTCCGATTCTTACTCGCGTGGTGCAATACCGATTTTATTTTTGCTTGATGCTCAATCAGCAGCATTAAATGCACAGCAAGTATCTGCAAACTCATTATATGATTTGTTCATAAGCTATATGCAGCTGCAAAGAGCAGTTGGTCAATACGATGTCTTTTTGACAAGTGAAGAAAGAGAATCATTCTTGAACGACATGATTGAGTTCGTATCAAAGATTACACATGGCGATTGAAAGGAGAAATAATGAAACAACACCCTCCAAGATGGGGAAATTTAGTTTTTCATGCTGACCATGATTTTATTGCTTTTGGTGTTTTGTTTGTTAATGGTCTTTTTGTAGAAAGTTTTTATCATGGGGTACAATCGATTGAGAAATATCTAAAGGCTTTAGCTCTTACTATTTATGATCCATCTGAGGTTAAAACAAACGAAGAATGGGTGAGCTGGTTAAGAAATTTTTCTCATGATCTTGAAAAACTTGGAAATTATTGTGGGCAAACATATCCGTACTATATCCAAAAACAAACGAATTCAACATTAAAAAGACTTTCAGAGTTTGATCAAGCTACAAGATATCCATGGGTAGAAAGATCTTTAGGTAATGGTTTCTCGGGTGCAGATCTTCCAATATTTTTTGCTATTATAAAAAATTTAAGAAATAATTTGCCCATTAAGGAGGATGATTACCCTTTAGGCATCGCTGTTCGTGGACATCATCAATTTCATCCTAACGTAAAAATTGATAATTATTTTTCCAAATTATTAATTAATACAGCTAAAAAAATTAGAACTATTTTTCCAGGTATTAATGATTTGGTAAGGAAATAAAGTGGCGAGGAGAACAAAGGTATTTCTTTCATCAGCGTCAAATAAAACGCAACATTTTGCGTTTTTAAGTTACCAAGAAACATTAGTTAGGTGGGTTTAAATTGAATAATAGCATTGAGAATTTAGAAACCTTAAGAGAATTAATAAATAACCAGGAAATATCATCCATCACGAATGATGAAATTTTGGATTGGTATAACAATCTATGTGAATCTATTGAAAAATTAAAGAAGAAATATAATATGTTTGCATTTATGTCAAGCTTTCGTAACCTGATTATATTATTACTTTTCATTCTTATTTCATTTCTAATAAGCACTGGAACTTTCTTATCTACAATCATATACTTATTCATTATTGGAGGTTTTATAATCTTACATTTTTATTTAGGAGAATATCACGAATTTGTTTCTAATGTTATTAAAAAAGAAGAAATTCGGATAAGGAAAGAATTATCCTCGTTGCTTATTCCCCAAATAAATTTGATTGAAGAACTGTTAAAACGAAATTTATTTTTTAATAAAAAGGGTATGGAGAAAAGTTTGATTCGTTATCAGAAATTATCAATTAAATTATCAAAAAAAGCAAAACCTTTATATTATTAATTTTTTCCATATCGATTAATTTTAGAACAAATCAATACTGCACCTAAAAATCCTTACATTCCTCTCAACAAACCAAGTTTCTAAGTATATTTGCCATATAATTTATGAGAACGAATGAATAACATCCGTAATTTTTGCATAATTGCTCACATTGATCACGGTAAATCAACCATTGCCGACTGTCTTCTCGAACGAACAGGTGCCGTTAGTGCTCGTGAAGCTAAATCTCAAGTATTAGATGATCTGGAGCTTGAGAGAGAACGCGGGATAACAATAAAATCCCATGCAATTCAAATGCATTATCAAGCTAAGGATAAAAACACTTACACCTTAAACTTGATTGACACGCCGGGACATGTTGACTTTACGTATGAAGTTTCCCGTTCATTAGCTGCTTGCGAAGGTGCTTTGCTGATTGTTGATGCGGCCCAAGGTGTTGAGGCACAAACAATCAGTAATCTTTTTTTGGCTATTGATGCCGGGTTAGAAATAATTCCGGTTATTAATAAAATCGATCTCCCAAGTGCAGAAGTTGATAGAGTTAAAGGACAAATAATTGATCTGATAGGCTGCCAGGATAAAGATATATTACTGGCAAGTGCGAAAGCTAAGATTGGTATTGATGAAATTCTTGAAACAGTTGTACAAAAAATTCCGGCACCCAAGGGTGATCCTAATGCACCGCTGCAGGCATTGATATTCGATTCTATTTTTGACTCTTACCGTGGAGCGATCGCTTACATTCGTGTTTTTAATGGTACTCTTAAAGTAAAAGATAAGATAAAATTCTTTGTAATTCATGGAGAATTTGAAGCTGAAGAAGTTGGTGTACTTGGTTTGAGCAAAATCAAAACTAATGAGCTTGTTGCCGGCAATGTTGGGTATCTTATTGCAGGCAGTAAAGATGTTCACGACACAAAAGT
>Ga0214473_10011110_pt1 | contig 10579 bp, 7 predicted proteins | sample RVTome_7_FD_203509 | JGI IMG/M metagenome (GOLD analysis project Ga0214473, IMG submission 203509) | Soil microbial communities from uranium-contaminated site in the Upper Colorado River Basin, Wyoming, United States - RVT98D197 | ecosystem: Environmental > Terrestrial > Soil > Contaminated >... | reverse complement strand
CCTTAACCTTCGATCCTCAATTCCGGGAGATGGGAAAACCTATGGATAAACTGAAGAGCAAGTCAGGCTGGGAAATCGTTGAGGAGGAGGGGCCGGACTTTAAAGGGGAGGTTTTTAAGGACAGGCCGAAGAATGTCGTGGAGATGTTGGAACATACCGTCCGAAAATATCCGGACAGAGTGGGCTTTATTGACGGCGACCGGCGCTTAACCTTCAAGGAGTTCGACGGGATTGTGAACAGGATTGCAGCCGGGCTGGAAAAACATGGAGTCAGACCAGGAGACCATGTTGCCGTGCTCCTGGGCGTACAGATGGAATTCCCCTTGACCTTTTTCGCCTCGATGAAACTGGGAGCCCTTGTGGTGCCGCTCAATACCCGATTCAAGGGAGAGGAACTGGCTTATGAGATAAACGATTCCGAGAGCAAGATATTGATCGTCGATGAGGAGTACTGGCCTTTTATTCATTCTGTGAGGGGCCAGCTGAAAACGATTAGAAAGATATTTTTCAACGGGTCCCATGCGCCCGAGGAAACACTCCCTTTCTTATTGTTGAAGGAGCATGGAGAAGATCCCTTCGCAAGGGCAGCCCTGTCCGAATCGAATGATGCGGCAATTATGTATACTTCGGGTACTACGGGCAAACCCAAGGGCGCCATCCTCCATCAGCGGGGCTTCGTGTTAACGGCGATGCTTGTAAGCGACCTTATCCAATTCCAACCCGAAGACAAAATCATATGCTGTATTCCGCTTTTTCACATCACAGGCCTCTCCTGCGTAATGCTCTCATCCATTTTCAGCGGTATCGCATGCATCTATATGAGGCAATTTAAGACCAGGGATTTTCTGGAGATCATGGCTAAGGAAAAGGTGACGCAGTATATGGGTGTCATTAACGTGATCTGGCTCATGGTCCATCATCCCGATTTCGAAAAATATGATTTTTCTTCCTTTAGGACAGCCCTATTGGGTGGTTCTCCTGCAACGGAGGAGATGGTCAGGGGGATCTTTAATAAACTGCCCCATCTTCAGATCAGCGTGGGATACGGGCTGACGGAATTCTTTGCGATTGCTACATCAACACGCTATGAGGATGCAATTCGTAAAATCAAGGCCGTTGGCCAATGCCTTCCCACAGTGGCGACTAAAATCGTGGATGAGGATGGGAGTGAAGTGGCAACGGGAGGCATTGGTGAGATCGTCTTAAAAGGTGCAAAAGCCTTCAAAGGATATTGGAAAAACCCGGAGGCCACGAGGGCGACGATTGTAGACGGCTGGGTTCATACAGGGGATATCGGTAAGATTGACGAGGAAGGGTTTATTTACATCCTGGACCGTAAGAAAGACATGATCAACCGGGGCGGAGAAAAGATATACTCCCTGGAAGTTGAAAATGTAATATGCGACAACGAAAAAGTATTGGAGGTCGCAGTCGTGGGAGTCCCCGATACCGTGATGGGTGAGGCCGTCAAGGCCTGCGTTGCATTGAAGCCCGGGGAGAAGGTAACGGAAGAAGAGATTAAGAAATTCTGTGCAGGGCGCCTCGCAGATTATAAGGTTCCGAAGTTTGTGGAATTCATGGATAGCCTCCCGAGGAACCCCGCGGGGAAGGTGAGCAAGCCAGACCTGCGGTATGTCCCGGAGAAGTGACCCGGATGCTTTTTTTCGCAGCTTTTGAGAAGCTATGGAAAAAACAAATTTCTATCGTCACCCCGGTGAAAACCGGGGTCCAGTGTTTAAAATGGCTCCTGGCGTCTGACGGGACTTCGACTGGATTCCGGCTTTCGCCGGAATGACGTGAAAAGAACCAAATCGATTTTTTTACACCTTCTGCCCGACAAGTGGATGCCGGGATGGAGACGTAAAGAATGAAACATATCTCATCAAAAGATGGCGCACCGATTGCGTATGAGCAGAGGGGCGAAGGACCGTCCCTTGTCCTGGTCCACGGCGCAGCTGCGGAACATACCCGCTGGACGCCCATTCTTCCGGAACTCGAGAAACAATTCACCGTCTATGCGGTGGACCGCAGGGGCCGTGGTCAGAGCGGGGATGTTGAGCCCTATGCCATAGAGCGTGAATACGAAGATGTGGTCGCAGTCGTGGATTCCATTCCCGGTCCGGTGAACCTGCTCGGCCATTCGTATGGGGCCATATGCTCTCTGGAGGCATCTCTTAGAACGTCTAACCTTCGAAAGCTCGTTTTATATGAGCCTCCTATACAAACGGATGTTAAAAAAAAGAATCCTCCCGATGCAATAGACAGGATAAATTCCTATCTGCAAGTTGGAAAGCCCGAGAAAGCCTTGCTCATTTTTCTCCGGGAGATCGTCGGAATCCAGCAGAATGAGATTCGCCAGTTAAAATCCTTATCCGGATGGTCTTTGAGGGTGGCCACGGCCCATACGATTCCCCGCGAGGAAGCAAGTGTGGGTTCCTATTTTTTTAAACCCGAGCGGTTTTATCACATGGAAACACCTACATTGCTTCTTCTCGGGGGTGACAGTCCACCGTTTTTTAAAGACGGGACCGAGGCTTTTAAAAGATCTATTCCCAATAGTCGAATTGCAATTATGCCGGGACAAAGGCATGCCGCGATGGATACTTCACCGGAACTATTCTTAAGAGAGGTCATAGAATTCCTGACTGAAAAATGAAGGTTCTTCCGGCTTTTATGTGGATGCTGTCCCCCTCTTATAACTCCCCTCTTTCCCCCCTTAAGTTAAGGGGGGATGAAGGGGAGTTATGAAATCCTTGCAGAAGAACAGAAATGAAAATCGGCTACTTCTCAAGCAATAAAACCAGTTTCGTTGGGGCTGTCTTCGGAGAGAAGGTTTTCAATCTCTCTGAGGCTGCCTCACGGACCGGAAAGATGGTGATCCAGGACCTTACGTCGCTTCTCAAACAAGAACGATTCAATCATGCTCTCTTCACGGAACTTTACAACCGTGAGAAAAACCGTGATGAATGCTGGTATCGTCTGGAGAGTCTCTCCTTTCTCCCTCTTCTCCGGCCCGGAAAGATCATCTGCCTCGGCCTGAACTATGTGGAACATGCCCGCGAAGGCAATGCGCCCGTTCCTGAGGAGCCCATCTACTTTGAAAAAGCGGTCACCTCAATCATCGCCCATAATCAGCCGATTGTGTACCCGCCCCATCTGGGCAGGATTGACCCTGAGGTTGAGCTGGCCTTTGTTATCGGCAAGCGCGCCCGTGGAGTGGAGAAGGCTGAGACAAAGGCCTACATAGCCGGTTATACCATTCTCAATGATGTAACAGCCAGGGACCTTCAACGAAAGGATATAGGCAACCGTCACCCCTGGTACCGGTCAAAGAGCCTCGATACCTTTTGTCCGATCGGTCCCTGGATTGTCACAGCAGAAGAGATTGATGTGGAAGAGGCCCTAACGATTCAGCTCCGGGTCAACGGGGAAGTAAGACAGAACTCTTCGACCCGATACCTTGTTTTCAATGTGCCCACCCTTCTTTCCAGGATCTCGGAACTGATCACCCTGGAGCCGGGAGACATCATCTCCACCGGGACTCCTGAGGGGATCGCGCCCATCTACCCCGGAGACGTGATGGAAGCCGAGATCGAGAAGATAGGCATCTTGAGGAATCCCGTGAAAAAGATTGAATAATAGAGGAGGATTTAGAATGACCGAAAAGGATTTCCTTAGGATTTCGATCGAAGATGGAGTGGCACTGGTAACCATCGACCGGCCGCCCCTTAACATCCTGGGTTTTAGTCAATATGAGAATCTCTGTGAGACCGTGATCCATCTTATTGAAACGAGACAGGCCCGGGCCGTCGTGCTCACGGGCACGAAGAAGGCCTTTATCTCCGGGCTTAACATAAGCGAAATTCTTAAGATCACGACTTCGGAAGAAAACAATGAGAAGACGCTCAGGATCAAAAACTGTTTTCGGAAGGTTGAGCAACTCAGGAGACCGGTGATCGCAGCGATTGATGGGAATTGTTTTGGCGGAGGGTTGGAATTATCAATTTCCTGCCATATCCGGATCGCCAGCAAGGAAGCAAAACTGGCTGTACCGGAGATTAATTTGGGGACCATCCCAAGCTTCGGAGGCACCCAGAGGCTTCCGCGTATCCTGGGCCGGGCGAAGGCGCTGGAGCTGATCCTTACGGGAAAGTTAATCTCAGGAGAAGAGGCCTTCCACATCGGCCTGGTTAACGAAGTCTGTCCATCGGAAGAGCTTCTCGCAAGGGCTACGGATCTGGCCAGACAGATTGCAAGCAAAAGTCCCCAGGCGGTTGAGGCCGCTACCCGGGCAGCCACAGAAGGTCTTGAGATGGAGTTCGACCGGGGGATTGAATTAGAATCTCATGTCTCGTCCGCCCTTACCGGGACCTATAACCTGAAAGAAGGGATTACTTCTTTCTTTGAGCGGAGAAAGCCGGCATTTCGTTACGATTAGTGTAGTGCGTGATAAGTTTCTTTGCTTTGATTGTCATTCCGGGCTTGACCCGGAATCCAGCCTTTAACGTTGTTGTGGATTCCTGCTTTCGCAGGAATGACGGTTTTGATGCCGCAATATATGAAAAGAAGTGTTGGAGGCACTACGTTAGGAGGGGAGATAGAGATGATAAAGTATGAGGAGAGGCACAAGTTAAGAAAGCATGATTTTGAGATCTTAAAGAAGTTTGAATTCAAATATTCTCCGATCGGGTTCAAATTTCTCAATGCGGAGTCCGACCTTGAAGGATTGGGATTGGAGCCGCTGGGCAAGAGGATTGCATGGTGCCAGATGATTTTGGAAGCCCAGAGCGGGAGGTCCTTCTATGCCACGGCGGAAAATCAGTTTTGCGAACCCGGCGTCTTTCTGACGGGCCATGGCGAACTGGCCCCTATTGCCGCCGGGGGACGCATCGGGCCCCCCTTCGAGATCTACGGGGATGAGCGGTCAAACAGGCGGGTCTATAATCACATTCATCGCCTTGCGCCTGGTTCTGTCTACTGTACGGCCTTTGCTCCGGTTGAAAAGTTGACCTTCGACCCGGACCTCCTCATCCTTACCTGCGATCGTATGGACCAGACAGAAAGGGTCCTCAGATCTGTTCAGTATGATACCGGTGATCTACTCGTGAGCAAGATGACCTACGTCATGGGATGTAATTGGATGTTCACTTATCCCTATGTGACCGGAAACATCAATTACGTGACCACGGGCATTTGCTATGGTATGAAGATGTATAAGCTCTATCCCCCCGGTATGCAGATCGTCTCGATTCCCTGGCATCATATCGACCGGGTGATGAGAAATATGAATGAGATGCCCTGGACCGTTCCCGGACACACGGACCAGAAAGAGGAGTTTTATAAACTCGCCCACGCCAGGTTGGGAATAGAGCAGATCATTTGACAGGCTGCTGAAAAACGCCCCTGCCTGGCGGCAGGCAGGCGTCTGTTCCGCGTTTCGCGGGATTGCCCTCATCCTTCCCCGTGTCAAGCACAGGGCAGGCTTATTGTGGCGTACATCGTAGGGAACGGTTTGAAACCGTTCCCTACAAAGGATTTCGGGCGCCCCAAACCATGAAATTTAGTGTTTCGCGGACACGGATCACGGACACGGACACGTTATTTTCTAATTAATCCCAGGCGCAGACCCAGCGGCCGCGAATCTGCCTTTTAAGCATCTTATCTGCGACGTCATTGATTTGCTCGAGTTTGAATTTGCCGGTAACCAGTTTGTCGAGTTTCAGGTCGTGTGTCATGGCCATCTGAGTGAGCCTTGGGATATCCACATGGGTCGAGATCATGCCGTAAAGATTTCCAATGATGGATTTCTGGTCGAACGGCAGCACCTGGAGCGGCAGGTTAGTCGTCTGGTTGGCCGGAGTGATCCCCGGAATAATCAGCTTTCCATTCTTTCCTATCGACCAGTAAGCCTGGATGATAGCGCCCGGATCGCCTATAGCCTCAAATGCGAAGTCCGCGCCCCCGCCTGTTATTTCTTGTATTTTGGGAACGGGGTCCTCTTTTTGATTGCAGATGAAGTGGGTGGCGCCGAACTCTTTTGCAAGGTCCTCCTTGCTTTTTTCTATATCCACCACGATCACCGGGTTGGCGTGGCGCAAGACACAGGCACGAAGGATGTTGAGGCCGATCCCGCCAATCCCATAGATCACAACCTTGTCTCCAGGCTGGACCTTGGCGCAGTTTGTGACCGACCCCCAGCCGGTTGGTATGCAGCAGCCCATGAGGCAGGCGTATTCCAACGGAAACTCTTTGGGTATCGGGATCAATCCGCTCTCCGGGGAAATTGTATAGTTGGAAAATCCTGATACGAAATTGCCGTGTCGCACCATCTTTCCATTTTTGTCTTTAATCCGGGATGTTCCATCAAGCAGCATTCCCTCTACAAAGTACTTGAATGTCCCGGTACAAAGATTGCCCATGCCCCTGCGGCACTGAGGACATTCTCCGCAGGGGACCATCCAGGTCGCAACCACATGGTCGCCCTTTTTTAACTTAGTGCAACCGGGGCCCAACTCTTCCACGATCCCTGCTGCCTCATGTCCGGCCACGAGCGGAAGCATCATGGAAATGTTCCCCAACAGGTTGCTGAGATCGGAGTGACAATAGCCCGTGTAGGCGTATCGGACGAGGACCTCTTTTTCCTTTGGCGAGTCAAGTTCCAACTCCTCAATGGTGTATGGCTTGTTCGTCTCCCTTAAAACTGCTCCTTTGATTTTCATAGCGTCTCCTTTCTTTTGCAGGATTATTATTAAGAGTTATCCCGCGCTTACCTAAACGGCTTAAGCGCCAATCTCACTCACTGTCCCTTATTTTGCCCCATCCCCTCCCTCGCCCTCCCCTTGAAGGGGAGGGGATTATAAGGGGAAACTTCCTTAACTTCTCCCCCTTCAAGGGGGAGGCTGGGTGGGGGATGGGATTGCAGCTCCTGAACTTTTCAGAGTGGCTTCTATAGAACTTTCAACAATATCTTGACGATGTTCATCCTTTCAACTTTCCTTCCGCATAAGCCTTGCGTAGTTTCGGTTTTTCAAGCTTGCCGGTGGCGTTTCTTGGCACCCCGGCGAAAATAATCTGTCGGGGACGCTTGTAACGCGGCAGGTTCTTCTCGCAGTAGGAGAATAGGTCCGCCTCCGCAGGCGTCTCGCCGGGGACCGGCTGTATGACCGCTGCAATGGCCTCCCCGAGCCTCTCATCGGGAACGCCGATGACCGCCACATCATGCACCTTCGGGTGTTTCTGCAGGACAGCCTCGATCTCTACGGGATAGACGTTCTCCCCTCCGCAGATGATAAGATCCTTCTTCCGGTCCACAATGTAGATAAATCCATCCCCGTCGATTTTCCCCAGATCTCCAGTGTACAGCCAGCCATCGCGTACGATCTGTGCGGTCGCCTCCGGGTTCTTGTAATACCCTTTCATGATACCGCTTCCCTTTACGATCAGCTCGCCCACTTCATCGACATGGACATCGGTCCCATCCTCTCTCACCACCCGGACATCCCATATGATGCTCGGCTTGCCAATAGCCCCGATCTTATGCCCGTTTTCCATCCCGAGGTGAGCGACCCCCGGGCCTCCCCCCTCGCTCAGTCCGTAGCTCGTATCATAGGCCATATCCGGAAAATAGGATTTCCATCGCATCACGATACTGGGCGGGATGGGCTGGGCACCCATGTGCATCAGCCTCAAGTGCCTCAGATCATAGTTTTCGGGTCTTATTTCTCCGCTGTCGATGGCTCCGAGAATATCGGCCGCCCATGGCACAAGGAGAAAGACCATCGTCGCTTTCTCCTTCGCCAGTGTCTCGAAGATGATCTCAGGCTTTATCAGCTCTGTAAGCAACACATTCGTCCCGCCCACAATCACACCGCCAAGGAGATGCCCTATCGCAAGGTGATAGAGGGGCGGCATCATAAGCTGGATATCCCCATATTTCCAGTCATGGACCGTTGCCTCCGTGATGGCAGACACCATCAAGCTCCTGTGTGCATGGAGCACCGCCTTGGGAGACCCGGTGGTGCCTGAAGTGAAGTAGAGGGCGCATTCATCTTCATCGCCGATCTCCATTCTCACAGGCGCGGCAGACATATTTTCCATCAAAGATTCAAGGCTCTCTATGCCGGATTGGGCCATAGAGCCCAGCGAGACATAGTCGCGGACCGTAGGGAGATTGGATCTCATGCGGCTGACCCTCCCGGCGGACTCCTCATCATGGATAAAGAGGATCGGCTCCCCAATGTCCGCACAATACTCAATGTCCTTGTCGGTAAAACGAAAGTTAAGCGGTATAGCCCACGCCCCGGTCTGCAAGATGGCGAAATAGGCCTCAAGCCAGTTGATGGAGTTCCTGCCCAAAAGCGCTACCTTCATGCCTTTCCGGATGCCCTTGGCAACCAGCGCCTGGGCGATCTTATTCATCCTTTCGTTAAATGCCGCCCAGGTGATTTCCTTCCTGACCTTGCTTACGGGTCTCACCTCTACAAAAGCTATCGAATTGGGATATAACCGTGCATTCCGCGCCACCAGATCAACAACCGTCATCATAGCTCCATCCGCCCTGATTGGTTAGAAATTAGAAGCATCGTCTAACGGTCAGGGCATGGTTCGACAGGCTCACCATGATCGGGGGAAAACCGTTCGTCCTGAGCTTGTCGAAGGATGCCCGTATCGTCATTCGGCTACGTCATAGGTCTATTCGTGGAATTAGGGTCCACCGCTGTTGAAGCTCGTATCGATGCAAGAAACTCGGGAACGATGCTCGAAAAACCAGCTTCTATCACCGAGTCTCGATATAAGCTTCGACACCGATAAACGTAACCTTTTATAACGAAACGGGCTTCGTAACCGTTACCCTAACCGAAGAATGCGTAGAATTTTCATCCTTCGTAGATGGCGAAACTTCGAAGCAAAACTATATCAACAGTAATTCAACCAACCTCCGTACATCATCGATCTTTTCAAGATCCCTGATGAGCGAAACGATCTGTGTCGCCCGCTCTTTACTGACGGGCTTCTTTGCAAAGTCGAGACAATCCTGGAAACGCTTTTCATGGTCCTCCTCGCTAAGGGGATTGCCTGGAAAACCCGGCGCAAGGTCCAGTTGCCGGAACAACTTCCGGCCGTCCAGGGTCCGGACATGCATATCCAGGGGTGTGTGGCCCCGTGCTTCCATGGCCTCATCCGCGATCACCTGGATCTTTTTTGTAAGCCCCAAGACTTTTTCATCCCGTACCCGGCTTTCTTCGAAATGATCGAGCATCGAGCTTCTCCTCACCAATGCATTGGCGAGGCAGTACTGAATACTGAACTGGGAGTCCACTTTGGGATTCTCCCCGATTTTGAACTCATGGCCCACGAGTTTATGCGTGTACGGCGGCACAATAATCCGGACCTGATCGATCTCCTCCGCAGACAGGTTCTCTTCCGCCATAAGCCGAAGCATGACGTCCGTCGGACCCTGGGTCAGACCGCAGCTGGGATATTTCTTGAACACGATGTTCTGCAATGCATACCGCTCACCCAGGTCAGCGACCATTTCTTCGCCTTTAAACAGGTCCCTTCCATAGAGATGGAGATATCCATACACCCCTTCGAGAAAGTTCTTCGGACCCGTGATTCCCTTGGAAGCAAGGCGGGCGCAGACCACCGCCGCCTGGGAAACCCAGCCCTGGACAAACCGGACACCCAGGGACCCGTCTATGTTGTTCTGGAAGCTTCCGCCGCAACGGTTAAAAGATAAACCTAAAGCATTCCATGTCTCCTCCTTGCTCAACCCGAGGATTCTGGAGGCAGCCGAAGCCACTCCGAAGATCACGCAGATGCCGGTTGGGTCGAATCCGTTATAAGCCGCTTCAGACAGGTTGAGCCTCGCTGCCACTTCGGAGCCAACCACAAGGTCTGTCAGAAAGTCACGGCCATTGACACCCCCTACCAATTCCGTCAGCGCCAGGGAAGCGGGGATAAGTGCCGCACCGATATGGGGGCCCGGAGCGATCGCGTCGCAGAAGTCGAGGGCCCGGGCCATGGTAGCGTTTACAAACGCAGCGTCGTGGGCGGGGATTTTGCCCCCATAGACAAGCATTGTGGCCTCTTCTTTTCCGCCGAGACCCCTGTAAAACCGGACCGCCTGCTCGCAGCCTTCCTCAGTAGCGCCGGCAAGCGTCGTACCCGTGATGGCCAGGAGCTGGTTCTTTACCGTCTTCAGCGCTTCTAAGGGTAAAACCTCGAACTTTGTACTGCATATAAAATCGATCAGCTTTTCCTCAGCTTTCATTGTTCTCCTTCTCATTCCCAAGTACTGTCTATAATTATCTTCCCTCTCCCCTTGAGGGAGAGGGCTAGGGTGAGGGGTAAGTGGCTTGTTTCGCACCCCACCGTCCGGCGCCATAGTCCCTATGCTGACTCCAGCGTCCTCATGGCGGCTCTGGACGGCGGCGCCCTTTCCCTCCCCCCTCAGAGACTGTGTCGTAATCCGCCGTTCGCCCTTCGACACACTCAGGACGAACGGCTAAGTAATTGATATTTATTGTTCGTAGTCCGTTCGTGGTGAGCCCGTCGAACCATGAATGGACTTACGACA
>Ga0214473_10011109_pt1 | contig 10579 bp, 9 predicted proteins | sample RVTome_7_FD_203509 | JGI IMG/M metagenome (GOLD analysis project Ga0214473, IMG submission 203509) | Soil microbial communities from uranium-contaminated site in the Upper Colorado River Basin, Wyoming, United States - RVT98D197 | ecosystem: Environmental > Terrestrial > Soil > Contaminated >... | reverse complement strand
CCCGGCCTACTATCCGCCGTGTTCTCTCGCTCGATCCGGAGGGCTCGATGGCCCCACCGCTCTTGTGCTTGAGACGCGGTCGCGGGCGGCTCCAGATCGGAGCGGCGGCCATCCTGGTGGGGGCGCTCTGGCTGGCAGTGGCCGCCGCGGGCGACGACGCCGGGCTTCCCCTCGTCGAGGGGGAGCGTCTGTGGGTGCAGTCCCCCGATCCGGGGAACCCCGTGGCCTGCGCGACCTGTCACTGGGATGCAGGGGCCGTCCGCGGCTGGGCCCCCAGCTTCCCCAAGTTCAGGCCGCTGCCGCTCCCCGCCGCGCGCGTCATGACCTTGCTCCAGGCCAACGCCGAAGCTGTAGAGCGGCACTACCGTGTGTCCGATCCGCTCCCGGTCGCCACCGCCATTACCGCCTACCTCACGGCGCTCGGGCGGGATCTCCCGGTCACCCCCGGCGTGAACCCCGACCGGCCGCCATTGCCTGAGCGGCTCCGAGCCCTGGCTGCCAGCGTGACCCGGGGCGAGCAAGAGTTCGCCGACCGCTGTCGGGCCTGCCATGGCCCGGATGAGTCGGCCGCGGCGCTTCGCCGGTTCCCACGTCTCGCGCAGGGGACGCCGCAGTCAATGGAAGCCTACCTGGAAGGCCACACCAGGGAGCCCCGACTCCACTGGGACGGGCAGGCGGTCGCCGACCTCATGGCGTACCTGGCGTCCCGGCTCGCCACGGAGAGGACCGGGGTAAATCTCGATCCCGTACGAAAGGAGCATCCATGATCCGAGTGTTCCTCGCCGTCTCACTCGCTGTCTCGGCTTGCGGCGGGATCCTGGCGCTGGCACAGCCCGCCGGCGCAGAGACCGTCATCACCGGCACCGTGAAGAGCAAGGACGGGAGGCCCGTGCGGGGGCTCGCGCTGCTCGAGAAGGGGGAGATTCATAACAATGTCTGGGACCGCGGCGCCCTCGTGGACGCCCAGGGCCGTTTCAGGATCGAGGTGGCCTCCGGCGGGCAGTATGGCCTCCACGTGTACTCCAGCGGCTACTTCTACGACCCCCAGGCGGTCAGGGTCGAGACCGGGAAGACCCTCGAGGTGAACGTGACCCTCGTGCCCGAGCCGACCCGCACCAATGATCCCGTCATCAGGAAGGTTGGATTCTTCCCGTTGGAGGCCCGGCAGGGCAAGGTGACCTTCGTGAAGATGGACGTGGCCGACCCCAACGGCATCCTGGGTCCCCAGGTCCTGGCCGTCAACGCCGCGACGGGCCGGGCCTACGCGCTGGATCCGCCCCGACGGGTCTGGAGCCTCAAGTCCAACTACCCGAACGGCGTCTACCAGGTCGAAGTGGACACCTCCCAGGCGCCCATCAATCCCCGGGACTGGCACTTCGTGGTGGCCGACCACCAGTGCAATACCTCGGACATTCTCTCGTATCCCCACGAGCCCAAGCCGCAGCAGGTGATCCGGTGAGTCGTGCCAGCTTTGATGTTGACCCCTTTTGGATAGAAGCATAGCATGGCGCGCCCGGTCGGGTTTCGGTAGCATGGTGTTGCTGGAGTCCGCTTGACGAACCTCACACTGGAGCGAGTGGCCATGGCCTACTCCCTCGGTCTTGGGCTCACCAACGAGTGCAACCTCGCCTGCGCGCATTGCTACCGGCCGACCGGCGGCGCCTTCCGCCTCTCCCTGGAGGATGTGCAGCGCACCTGCGAGAGCGTGCCCATCGCCTCCGCCAACCTCGGCACCGGAGAGAATGGGATCCATCCCCAGTTCAACATCATCACCGAGTACCTGCTCGGACGCGGCATCAAGACCAGTCTGACCACCAACGGCTACACGGTCCAGGTGATGCCCGATGCCCTCTTGACATCGCTCACCGAAGTCGAGTTCTCCTTCGATTTTCCCACCCAGCCGGAACAGGACGCCTTCCGCGGGCCGGGCGCGTGGGACATGGCCATGCAGGCGATGCAACGTTGCCGGTCGCTGGGCGTCGAGGTGACGATCGTCGCCGTGATGATGCGGACCAACTTCCGGCGGCTGCCCGAGGTGGCCCGCCTGGCCCGGGACTGCGGCGCGAACTTCCGGGTCAACGTGTACCAGCCGGTGAAATCCGACGCCTTCTCCATGAGCTACGCCGAATTCTGGGAGGGGTGGCGGCGCCTGTTCGAGGTAGCCGGCCTGGTCGGCACAACGGAGCCCATCGTGAACGCCATGCTGGGTCTCAACAGCCTGGCGGGCTGCGCCTGCGGGCGCCGGACCATCCGGGTGACGCCCCTGCGCCGCGTCATCCCCTGCGTGTACTGGCCCGGGGACGGCCTGCCGTTAGAGCGGCTGTGGGAATTGAAGGAGGCCATCCTCCAGACCGAGAACTTCTGCGCCGCGCGAATTCTGCCGGCGGCCTGCGGGGGATGCGTGTACGAGACCAGCTGCGCGGGCGGGTGCGTGGGGCGGCGGCTGCTGGCCGGGGACGTCACGGCGCCCGACCCGTACTGCCCCATCATCCGGCAGGATCCCACGCGCCTCATCGCGCGGATGGCGCAGGGGAGGGCCCTGGTCAAGTCCGGCTCGGCCTGCACGACGATCCTGCGCGTGGACGGCCACGCGGGAACCGCGTCATGACAGATCCCCGGAGCGGGCGGCCGGCCATCGTGCCCGAGCTGCCGACGATCCTCTACCTCGAGACCACCAACCGCTGCGATTCGCTCTGCCAGACGTGCATCCGGACGTTCCAGACGCTGGAGCCGCCCAAGGACCTGACCCTGGACGAGCTGACCCGGATCGTGGACCAGCTCCCGCACCTCCAGCGGGTGCTGCTGCACGGGATCGGCGAGCCGCTCCTCAACCCCCAGCTCTTCGAGATGATCGCCTATCTCAAGGGCCGGGGTGTCACCGTGGTCTTCAACTCCGACGCCATCGGTCTCACGGACAGGAAGCGGCGGGGACTCATCCAGAGCGGCCTGGATGAACTGCGGGTCTCCATGGACGCGGCCACGCCGGAGACGTTCCGCGCCATCCGTGGCGTGCCCATGTTCCACCGGGTGGTGGAGAACACCTCGGCCCTCGTGGATCTCCAGCGCGAGCTGGGTATCTTCACGCCGAAGGTCTCCCTGTGGTTCACGACCATGAAGGAGAACGTGCGCGAGCTTCCGGATTTCATCCGCCTAGCCGGGAAGATCGGCGCGGCCGAGGTGAACGTCCAGCGCCTGATCTACTATGGCCAGGGGTTGGCGGTGCAGGAGCAGTCCCTCTACGGGTCCTTGACCGCCCTGGAGACCCAGATGCTGGCCGAGGCGGCCGACCTCTGCCGGGAACTGGGGATCGGCCTCAAGGCCTCCGGGGACACGACGCCCGAGGCGAGCCTCACCCGCGAGGAGCGCGAGCGGCCCTGGGCCGGATGCCAGCGACCCTGGAAGCTGAGCTACGTCACCGCCAACGGCAACGTCCTCCCCTGCTGCATCTCCCCCTGGACAGCCAAGGATTATGCGGGGCTGATCCTGGGGAACGCCTTGACCCAATCCTTCGCCGAGATCTGGAACGGGGAACGCTACCAGCGGTTCCGGACGCAGTTCGAATCCCACGCGGCCCCGGATCCCTGCCGGGGGTGCGGACGGCTCTGGTCGTACTGACCCCTCACCCATTCCTCTCCCCCAAGGGGGAGAGGTGGAGGAGAGGGGGGACGCAGAAGCGGAATGAAAGTCGCCCTCGCTATAATGGTCAAACAGCCCGCCCCGGGGCGGGTGAAGACTCGCCTGTGCCCGCCCCTCACCCCGGAACAGGCCAGGGATCTGTATCGCTGCTTTCTCCTGGACAAGATGGCCCAGGTCCGGCGGGTCGCGGCCGCCACCCCGTACCTGGCGTTCACGCCGCCCGAGGCCGGACCCTTCTTCCGAGATCTTTCCGGCGGGACCTTCTCCCTGGTCCCCCAGGAGGGACGGGACCTCGGCGAGCGACTCCATCACCTCTCGACCCACCTCCTCGCCGTGGGGCATCCGGGCGTGGTGATCATTGACAGTGACACGCCGAGCCTGCCGGACCCGTGCCTGATGGAGGCGGTCGAGCGCATGACCGACCGCGACACCGATGCCGTGTTTGGCCCGGCCGAGGACGGGGGGTACTACCTCGTGGGTCTACGACAGTCGGCGCCCGCCATCTTTCGGGCGATTGCGTGGAGCACGCCCGTCGTCCTGGACCAGACGCTGCGCGCGGCCGTGGGGACCGGCCTCCGGGTGCATTTGCTTCCGCCGTGGTACGACGTGGATACGGGAAAGGATCTCGGCCGGCTGACCCGCGACCTGGAGGGCAACGGGACCACGGCACGCGAGACCTGGGCGTTCCTCCAGGGCCTCAGGGCCGGATGGGTTGAGGGAGAGCGGTCATGAAGTTCGAGCCAAAGTGGTCGGGCCGCGGCACGCTCTATGTTCTCGGGGCCCTGCGCATCGCGTACGGCATCCTCTGGCTGCAGCAGACGACATGGAAGGTCCCGCCCGACTTCGGCCTGGCCCGCAAGGATGGCCTGTACTACTGGACCGGCGAGATGGTGAAGTACTCCTTCCTCTCGCCCCACAAGTTTTTCGTGGAATCCGTGGTCCTCCCGCACTTCTTGGTCTTCGCCTGGCTCACCTTGCTCACCGAGCTGTTCATCGGATTCTCGCATCTGCTCGGAGTCGTGAGCCGGCTGGGGGCCTTTCTGGCCCTCGCCATGTCCGCGAACCTGCTGGTGGGTCTCGCCCGCCATCCCGGCGAATGGCCGTGGAGTTACCTCATGCTCCTGGGCTACGCCCTCCTCTTCCTGAGCGGCCATCCGGGCCGGACACTCGGGCTGGATGGATGGCTGTCCCGGCGCTTGAACAGCCCGGCCCTTGCCGGCCGTGTGTGGGCGCGCGTCCTCGGCCTCTTGACCTAGCCGCGATCCGAAAACTTTGAACCGCCATGACACCAAGAGTCCGAAGTGGCAATTTGGAAATTTGGCAATCGGGCAATTTGGCAATTTGGCAACTCGGTAATCCGGGGTTCCAGGTTGCCCAGTTGCCCAATTGCCCAGTCGCCAGCTCATATCGGCTGCGCCTCGGTCTCGCGGCCATCGGCCTCCTGTCGCTGCTGGGATATCTGTCGGTGATGGTCCGCATCACCGGACGCCCGGTCTTCCTTCGCTGGGGATTCCCCCAGGTGGACTTCCTGGCGATCTACCTGCTCCACTTCTTCCCATTACTTCTCCTCGCCCTGGTTGCAGGCTGGTGGGTCTTCCGGGCCGGGGCGGACGATTCGGCCACGCTGGGGATCATCCTGGGGTTCGCCCTGGTCTTCCGCCTGCTTGTCTTGCCGGCGCCGCCGGCCCTCTCCAGCGACATCTTCCGCTACATCTGGGACGCCCGGGTCCAGGCGGCGGGCGTCAATCCCTACCTCTCCCGGCCGGCGGACTTCGATCGTGAGGAGGTCACGGGGGACCCCCTGTACCAGCAGCAGAACCGGCCGTTCGCTCGCACGATCTATCCCCCCCTGGCCCAGGCGGCGTTCCGCGCGGTCCGGGCGGTGGCGGGCGAGAGCGTAACCGCCATGAAGGCGCTCATGCTGCTGGGCGACCTGGCGACCCTTGCGATCCTGGTCCACCTTCTGGGGGCGCTCGGGCTTCCGCGAGGGCGGGTCATCCTGTACGCCTGGCAGCCGCTGAGCGTGTTCGAGATCGCCGGCTCGGGACACGTGGATGCGCTGGCGGTCCCCTTCATCCTGCTGGCAATCCTGGCCTGGCGGGGACACTGGAAGGCCGCTGCAGGGATCGCGTTGGGGGCCGCGACCCTGGTGAAGATCTTTCCCGTCGTTCTGCTTCCCGCCTTTCTCGGTCGGAGGCGCTGGCCGGTGCTTCTCGCCTGCGCGGCCACGATCGGTCTCGCCTATCTTCCATTCCTTCCCGGGGCGGGACTCAAGGCGCTGGGGCATCTTCCGCAGTTCCTCTCCGATCCAGGCGAGACCTTCAACCCGTCGTTGATGGGCCTCGTCTCCCTGGCGCTCGGCCGGATCAGCCCGGCACCCTTGTTCTGGGCGTCCGCGATCGGCGGCGCGGTTATGGCCGCCACGCTCCTCTGGCTGTTCCGCACCGAGGCGAACGGACTGGATGCCCTGCTGGCCCGGATCTGGGTGGTGGCCACTGCCCTGACTCTCCTGACCCCGACACTGCATCCCTGGTATCTGCTCTGGCTTCTCCCCCTCTTGACGATCCAGCCCCGGCCGGCCTGGATCTACCTCACCGGCGCCATCAGCCTGAGCTACATCTTCTATATAGTGACGCCGGCCACCCGGCTTTTGATCGGGGCGGCGGAATACCTGCCCTTCGTCTTGCTGCTCGGCTGGCAGTGGCGCCGCTCCCCCACCCGTGCCCTGCCGACCGCAACCCCGGGACTCGTGCGGGACATCCCATGATACTGGTCACGTACGTGCTGGCCGCCTTCTATCTCGCCTGCCTCTTCGGGCTGTTCCTGTACGGGATCAACAGCTACGTCCTGATCCTGCTCCACCGGCGGCACCGGCAGGCCGCCCAAGCCGAGGAACGCAGCATCCGGGCGCAGGCCCGGATGGAGCCGGCGGCGTTGCCCGTGGTGACCGTGCAACTGCCGATCTTCAACGAGCGCTATGTCGTGGAGCGCCTGCTCCAGGCGGCGACGCGGCTCGACTGGCCCCCGGACCGCCTCGAGATCCAGGTCCTGGATGACTCCACGGACGACACGCGGGAGATCGTCAGCCGGCTCGTCCAGGGTTACCGGGCCGCGGGCTTCGACATGGTCCACCTGCACCGGACGGTGCGGACGGGATACAAGGCGGGGGCCCTGAAGGACGGCCTGGCGGTCTGTCGCGGAGAATTCGTGGCGATCTTCGACGCGGATTTCGTGCCGGAGCCCGACTTCCTGCGCCGGACCACCCCCTTCTTCAATGATTCGGGCGTGGGCATGGTCCAGACCCGCTGGGGGCACCTCAACCGCGACTACTCCCTGCTCACCACCGGCCAGGCCTTCGGCATTGACGGCCATTTCGGGGTGGAGCAAGGGTCGCGCGCCTGGGCGGGCCTGTACCTGAACTTCAACGGGACCGCCGGCATCTGGCGCACGCGTGCCATTCATGAAGCGGGGGGCTGGCAGGCCGACACCCTGACCGAGGACCTGGACCTGAGCTACCGCGCCCAGCTCAAGGGCTGGCGCCTGGTCTTCCTTCCCGACGTCGTGTGCCCGGCCGAGCTGCCGGTGCAGATCCAGGGATTCAAGTCCCAGCAGCGGCGCTGGGCCAAGGGCTCCATCCAGACGGCGCGCAAGTTGATCCCCGCCATCCTGCGGGCGCCGGGGTCCTGGTTCAGGAAGTACCAGGCGGTCATCCACCTCACTCATTACCTGGCGCACCCCTTGATGCTCCTGGTGGCGATCGCCTCGCCGATCCTGCTGTACCTGGACTGGTTCTTCGCCTCGTGGCACAGCCTCTTCGCCTCCACGGCCTTTTTCTGCCTGGCGACCTTCGGCCCCTCCGCCCTGTACACGTACTCGCAGCGGGTCCTGTACCCGGACTGGCGCCGGCGCCTTCCGTACCTCCCCTCGCTGATGCTCCTGGGGACGGGCATCGCCCTCAGCAACACCCAGGCTGTCCTGGAAGGGCTCTTCCGCCGGGGCGGCGATTTCGTCCGGACCCCGAAGTTCGCCATCCAGTCGCGCGAAGACTCCTGGCGGACCAACCGCTATCGCGACCGGTTCTCCTGGACCGCTCTGGGAGAACTGGCGCTCTCGGCCTATTCCGCGTTCGGCGTGTACCTGTTCCTCGGCCGCGGCCGATTTCTGATCGGGCCATTCCTGGTGCTCTACACTCTTGGCTTTGCCTATGTGGGCATCCTCACGCTCATCCATTCCCTGGGGCCCCGGGCGACCGTCGCGCCCGGCATGCCCCGCCCCGCCCTCCTGCGTTGGGGCCTCATCCTGATCGTCCCCCTGCTCCTCCTGACATCGGTTGTGTGCCTCGTGTACTAGCCCCTGCGAACCGCGGGCTGGCGCGTTGACATCGCCTCACGCATTTGATAGCGTCCACGGAACGGACTGCCCCGCGATTTCCCGAGGGCCGGGACTCACCGGCCCTCCGCCGTATGCACCCCAGAATATGGAAGGAGGTCACCCATGCGCTGCCGGTGGATACTGACCGCACTCCTGCTGATGGCGCTCTTCCCGCTGTGTATTGCCCCCTCGTTGGCGGCCGACACGGTCAACGCCTACTCCATCTGGCCGGAGAACTGGGCCCGGCCCATGTTCCAGGAGTTCGAGAAGGCCACGGGGATCAACGTGAAGTTCGTGCGCTTCTCCTCGGGCGAGGCCCTGGCCCGCGTCATCGCCGAGAAGAATAACCCGCGGGTGGACGTCCTCTTCGGCGGACCGGTGGAGACCCACGCCGCCGGCATCAAAGAGGGCATCTTCGAGCCCTACAAGCCCCCGGCCTTCTCCGTCCTGCCGGCCCGGTTCAAGCACGCCGAGGGCCAGTGGGTGGCCATCGCGGACGATCCGCTGGTCTTCATGAGCAACACCAAGTTCCTCACGGAGCACAAGCTCAAGCCGCCGGCCTCGTGGAACGACCTGCTGGACCCGGCCTACAAGAACATGCTCCAGATGGCCGACGCCCGCACCTCGGGGACGGCCGTGACCCGGATCTTCTCCATCCTGGAGGTGTATGGCCGGGACGAGGAGAAGGCCTTCGACTACCTGAAGAAGAAGCGGCGGAACGTGCAGCTCTATACCAAGAGCGGCGGCGGCGGCACGCTGCCGGTGGGCCTGGGTCAGGCCGGGGCCGGGATCTTCTTCATCGTGGACGCCCTGGACACCAAGGCCAAGGGCTACGACGTGGCCGTCAGCTTCCCCAAGGAAGGCATTGGGACCGCGGCCGAGGCCATCGCCCTCCTCAAGGGGGCGAAGAATCCCGAGCTGGGAAAGAAGCTGATCGACTGGGCGAGCTCCCCTGCCATGCAGTCGCTCTTTGCCCAGTACAAGATCAACTTCGTCCCGGCCCATCCTGACGTGAAGACCGAGGCCAGCCTGGCCGAGGTCCTGAAGGGCGCGAAGATCTTCCCCATTGACGATGCCTACGCGGGCGCCAACCGGAGACGCATCGTGGAGCGCTGGATCAACGAGGTCCTGAACCTGAAGGAATAGGAAAGCAGGGCTGCATACTGTCCTCCGCTGGAGATGCGGAATGCTGACCGCTGATCGCTGAAGGCTTCTTTCGCGAGGGGGACCGACGGGCGCGAAGGCGACCTGTTGGTCCCCTCGTTTTTTGGAGACCCGTCCGTGACCAGCATCGCTGGCACCTGGTTCAATGGTTGGCGCCGGACGCTCCGGGACCCGACCCTCTTTGCCACGGTCCTCGTCCTGTGGGCGCTGCTCGCCCTGTTCATCCTGTTCCCGCTGGCAAGGCTTCTGGCCCGGACCTTCCTCGACGGGGGGCAGCTCACCCTGGCGAACCTGGCGACCATCCTCCAGGATGTGAATCACCGGCAGGCCTTCTGGAACAGCCTGCTCCTGGCGGCGCTGGTCGGCCTCGGCGGGACGGTCCTCGGGTTCCTCTACGCCTTTGCTGCAGTCCGGGCCAATCTCACCCAACCGTGGACCACGATCCTGGATGCGGCCTCGCTCTTGCCCCTGATCTCCCCGCCCTTCACCACCGCCATCGCCATGATCTTCTCGTTCGGGCCGCGGGGACTGATCACGTATCACCTGCTGGGCATCAAGGGGTTCACGGTCTATGGCCTGCACAGCACGCTCTTCTCCGAGACCCTGACGTACTTTCCCATCGCCTACCTCACGCTGAAACCTGTCCTGGCCGGCATCGACCCCACCGTCGAGGACATGGCCTTCAGCCTGGGGAGCTCCCGCTGGCGCGTGTTCCGGACCGTGACGCTGCCCCTGACCGTGCCGGGATTGGCCAACGCCTTCCTCCTCCTGTTTGCGGCGTCGCTGGCCGACTTTGCCACGCCGCTGATCCTGGCCGGCAACTCCTTCCCGGTCCTGCCCACCCAGGCGTACCTCCAGATCACCGGCCTCTTCGACCTGAAGGGCGGGGCCGTCCTGTCCTTCGTCCTGCTGGTGCCGGCCCTGGGGGTGTACCTCCTCCAGCGCTACTGGGTCGGGCGGAAGTCCTACGTCACCATCACCGGGAAGGTGGGGGCCCAGACCGCCATCAAGAGCCTGGCGCCGTGGGCCCGCGTTCCCATGCTGGCGCTGTGCCTGCTGGTGGCGGCGAGCGTCCTGTACTTCTACGTCCTGCTCTTCTACGCCTCCGTGGTGGTGGCGCTGGGCGCGAACCATGCCTGGACGTGGCATCACTACCAGGTTGTGCTCACCGATGGGCTCAAGGCGATCCACGACACCCTGATCATCGCGGGCGCCGGGATGCCCCTGGGCGGGCTGTACGGGATCCTCCTGGGGTACCTGGTCGCCAAGAAGGTCTTCCCTGGGCGGCAGGCGATGGAGATCGTGTCCATGATCAACTACTCGCTGCCCGGGACCATCGTCGGGATCGCGTACCTCATTGCCTTCAACGATCCGCCGGTGGTCCTGACGGGAACCGCCCTGATCCTCG
>Ga0214473_10011108_pt1 | contig 10580 bp, 8 predicted proteins | sample RVTome_7_FD_203509 | JGI IMG/M metagenome (GOLD analysis project Ga0214473, IMG submission 203509) | Soil microbial communities from uranium-contaminated site in the Upper Colorado River Basin, Wyoming, United States - RVT98D197 | ecosystem: Environmental > Terrestrial > Soil > Contaminated >... | reverse complement strand
ACCTCGTCCTTCTTGGCATAGTTCGGGTTCTTGGCCAGCAGGTTCTCCAGCAGAGCCTTGGCGCCCGGCTTGTCGCCCTTCTTGATCAGGATCAGGGCCAGCTGGTGGTAGGCGTCCCAGTAGGTGCTGGAGATCTTGATCAGCTCGGTGAAGGTGACCTGGGCCTCGTCGGCCTGCCCCAGCTCCTGGTAGGCCAGACCCAGGTTGTAGCGGGTGGCCGCGGCGTCCAGCTTGAGGTTGATGGCCTTGCGGTAATGGCGCACCGCGTCCTGGTACAGGCTCTTGTGCAAGTAGACGTTGCCCAGGTTGTTGTTCACCTCGAAGGAATCGGGGGCCTGCTTCACGGCCTGGGTCAGGTAGCCCAGGGCCTCGTCGTACAGGCCGCTGTCGTCGTAGATCCGGCCCAGGTTGATCAGGGGCGGGACGTACTTGGCGTCCAGCGCCGCCGCCTCCTTGTAGCGGCGGATGGCGTCGTCGTTCCTGCCCTGCTTGTCGTAGGCCTCCCCCAGGGTGTACACGTAAGGGCCTGAGTCCGGCTGGCGCTCCACCGCCTTCTGGGCGAAGGGCAGCGCCTCCTCGTACTTCTTCAGATTGATCTTGACGATGGCCATGTTGTAGTTGGTCACCGCGTTGGCGGGGTCCAGGCGCAGGGCGTTGTCCAGGTAGCGCTCCGCCTGGGCATAGTCCCCCCGCGCCGAAAGGGCGGTGCCCAGCCCCCGCAGGAACACGGGGTTGGAGGAGTCGTAGCTCACCGCCTGGCGGAAGGCCTCCACGGCCTTGGAGATCTCCCCGGTCTCGTTGTACAGGGTGCCCAGGGTGTAATGGGCCTCCGCGTAGTCCCTCTTGATCTTGACCGCCTGGCTGAAGGCCCCGATGGCCTTGGGCGTCTCGCCCAGCCGGATCAGGGTCTGCCCGCGGCGGAAATGGGCCTGCGGGAAGTCGGAGCGCAGGTGGATGGAGGAGTCGAAGGACTGCAGCGCGTCGGAGTACCTGCGCGCGTAGTACTGCACCTTGCCCAGGGAGTACAGCAGGTAGTAGTCGTCGGGCTTGAGGCGCGAGGCCTCCTTGTACTCCTGGATCGCATTGTCGTAATTCTTGGCGTTCTCATAGATCTGGCCCAGGGTGGAGTGGGGCAGCCACAGGCTGGGGTCCTTGCGCGCGGCGCGGGTTGAGGAATCCACCGCGGCCTGGACGTTGGCGGGGTTCTCCGGGTTCTCGTCGAACCAGGCCTTGCCGGAATAGGCGTTGGCCTGGGCGTTGTCCGGATCCAGCTCCAGCACCTCCCCGAACAGCTTGCGGGCCGCGGCGTATTGCTCGTCGTTGAGCTTCTGCACCCCCTGGGCCATCAGGGAGTTGATCTTCTTCAGGCGCTCCCGCTCCTTGGCGCTGGCGTCCTCGGGCACCTGCTTGGGGGCCACCACCACGGGGGTCCGCTCCTGCGGCGGCTTTTCCTTCAGCGAGCTGCCCAGCTCCTGCAGCCCCGCCTGCAGCTGGGCCTGCTGGCGCTGCATCGCGGCCAGCTCCTGCTGCTTGGACTCCAGGGCCGAGGCCTGCTTGCGGCGGATGATCTCGTCCAGCAGCGCGGAGGCCTCCTGGTCCTTGGGGTTCTTCAGCAGCAGCCGGTCCAGCAGCTCCATGGCCCGCTCGTATTCCTGGCGCTCCATGTAGCCGCGGGCCAGCTCCAGGGTGTTGGCCCGCTCCTCGCCGGCCTGCTGCCGGGCGGCCCGGTCCCGCGCGGTGATGCCGAGCCAGGTCCCGCCGGCCGCCAGGGCCAGCAGGATGACCGCCAGGACGATGATCAGGACGTGCTTGCGTTCCATGCTTCAATCCTCGATGTCCACTTCGTCATATTGCTCCTGTATGTCCTCGCTGCCCGCGGACAGGTTGCGGGTGTCCTCCGAGGCGTTCTGCAGGGAGTTGAGCACCTCGTTCAGCAGTGCCTTCTGGCGGGCCAGCTCATCCTGCTTGAGACGCTCCGCCTCATCCAGCATCCCGCCCAGCAGCGCGATGATCTTCTCGATGGCCTCGCGCTGCGGGGTGGCGGGGGCCAGGCGCAGGTATTCGATGTAGTCGGTCCGGGCGCCGGCGTAGCTCTCCAGCTCCAGGCGGGCATTGGCCCGGTTCAACACGGCGTCCTCCAGGGCGCGGTTGACCTCCAGGGCGTTGCCGTACATCTGCTCGGCCAGGGTGTACTCCTTCTGGCGGAACAGGTTGTTGCCGATGTTGAAGTACAGCAGGTCCTTGACCCCCCGGGCCACGTTCAAGCCGCGTCGCATCACCTGGATGGACTTGTCCGGGTTCTGCAATTGCTCGTAGACGATGCCCAGGTACAGGTACAAGCGCTCATTGTCCGGATTCTCGTTGAGGGCCTGCTCCAGCAGGGGCAGGGCCTCCCGCGGGCGGTTCTCCAGGAAGAGCTTCTCGCCCTCCTGCAGGGCGCTCAGCTGCAGCAGCAGCGCGGCCACGGTCGTCAGGATGTTCATCTGCCTACCATCGAATATATCGTGCCCTATTTGACACTTCCACGACTATCATACTACTTTCGAATTCGGCATAAATGAAGATCCTCTGCATTGCCGACCATATCGATCCCCTGGTGTACAGCGCGGGCATCAAGCAGCGCTTCAAGGGCGTGGAGCTGGTGCTCAGCGCCGGGGACCTGCCCCTGAGCTACTACGACTTCATCATGTCCACCCTGAACAAGCCGCTGCTGTTCGTTTTCGGCAACCACAACCTCAAGGGCATGGAGCACTTCCGGGGAATGTCCGACACCCTGGGCCGGTTCTCGGCGCTGCGCCGCGAGGTGGAAGCCCCTGCCACGGGAGCGGTCTATCTCAACGGCAGGGTTCGCCGGGAAAAGGGGCTGCTGCTGGCCGGGCTGGACGGCAGCCGCTGGTACAACGGCGGGGAGAACCAGTACACCGATCTGCAGGTCTACCTGCGCCTGGCCCTGCTGATGCCGCGGCTGCTGCTGAACCGGCTGCTCTTCGGGCGCTACCTGGACGTGCTGCTCACCCACGCCCCGCCCCTCGGCCTGCACGACGGGCAGGACCCCTGCCACCGGGGCTTCCGGGCGCTGCTCTGGTTCATGCGGGTCTTCAAGCCGCGCTACCTGGTGCACGGCCATATCCACCTCTACTCCGCCGACGCGGTGCGGGTCAGCAGCTATGACCAGACCACGGTCGTGAACGCCTACGACCATGCCTTGATCGAGGTGGCCAAGTGAGCCGGATGGCCTTCGACAGCCTGACCAAGGAGGATTTCAACCGCGCCCGCCTGCGCGCGATATTCGGCCGGGCCCTGGCGCTCCTGCGCAACGAGAAGGACCAGCTGCTCTCCCTGCAGGAGGTCAAGGCGCTCCTGCGGCCCGAGTCCGAGAGCTATCGCGGCCTGCGCACCGTGCCCATCGAGCGCATCGTGGGCAGCGAAGGGCGCTACCTGGACTTCAACCGCATCTTCCTGCCCAAGCGGGAGCACCTGCGGGGACGCTGGACCCGGGTGGACCTGGCCCACTACCAGCAGGTGCATCTGCCTCCGGTCACCCTCTACGAGATCGGAGGGGTGTACTTCGTGCGCGACGGCAACCACCGGGTCTCCGTGGCCCGCACCCAGGGAGCGGAGTTCATCGACGCGGAGGTGATCAGCCTGAAGTCCCGCCTGGCCCTGTCCCCTGGCATGGGCCGGGAGGAGCTGAAGCGGGCGGTCATCGAGCTGGAAAAGCGGGAGTTTTTCCGGCAGACCGGCCTGGATAAGCTGCGCCCTGACTTATCGATGGAGTTCACCGATACCGGCCGCTACGACGAGGTCCTGCGCCACATCCACGCCCACAAGTACTACATCAACCAGTCCAAGCCCTACGAGATCCCCTTCCAGGAGGCGCTGCTGTCCTGGTACGACAAGGTGTACGAGCCCCTGGTGCGCCTGGTCCGCTCCGAGAATATCCTGGCCCATTTCCAGGGGCGCCAGGCGGCGGATCTGTATGTGTGGATCGTGGGGCATTGGGACGTGCTGAAGCGGCAGTACGGGCAGGGCTACCCTCTGGCCAAGGCGGCCGAGGACTTCCGCCTGCGCTTCGGCCGGCCGGTCTGGAATCCCCTGGTGCTGGCCTGGCTGTGGCTGCGCCGCCGGGTCGGCGGCAGTTAGCCCTCTTCCAGGTAGCGCCGATAGCCCTGCGGGTCGAGCAGCTCGCCCAACTCGGAAGGGTCCTCCAGGTCCAGGGTGAACAGCCAGCCCTCGCCCTGCGGGTCGTCGTTGACCAGCGCGCAGCCGGCTTCCCCGGCCAGCCGGGAGTTGGCCTCCGCCACGGTGCCGGAGAGCGGAGCGTAGATGTCGCTGGCCGACTTGAGCGAGTCGATCGAGCAGACCACTTCCCCGCGGGCCACCCGCCTGCCGGCCGGGGGCAGCTCCACGTAGGACACCTCGCCCAGCTCGGAGCGGGCGAACTCGGAAATGCCCACCACCGCGCGGCTGCCCTCGATCCTTACCCAGGCGTGATCGCGGCTGAAATACAGGCTGCCCATGGCCCCCACTTTCAGTCCAGCAGGGGATTGCCGGAGCCGGAGGAGGGGGTTTCGTCCAGGTCCAGCATGTCCAGGATGTCCGGCGGGCCGGAACCGCCGCTCAGCTCCCCTCCGAGCAGGAGGGAGTTCTTGATGGTCTGCTTCAGGCCCTCGTTGCGCTCTTGCTCGAACTGGTGCAGGTCGCAGAACTCGCGCGGCTCGGTGCCGGAGAGGAAGATTTCCTTGATGATCCCCTCGTTGCAGTACCTGGTGGGCAGCTTCCCGGACTTGGCGCAGACCCCGACGTCGATCAGGCCGGTGGCCGGCCGGCCGAACTCCGCCACGGGCAGGTCCTGGTGGGCGCTCTTCATGAACTCCGCCCAGGCGGGGCCGGCGGAGGTGGCGCCGGTCTGGTTGATGCCCAGCGAGTAGCCGCGCTCGTCGAAGCCGAACCAGATGGCCGTGGTGACCTGCGGCGTGAAGCCCACCGTCCAGGCGTCGGACCAGTTCTGGGTGGTTCCGGTCTTGCCGGCGATCGGCCGGCCGAATCCTCCGACCCACTCCGCCGCGCCGCGCAGGGTGCCGGAGCTCACCACCCCCTGCAGCAGGCTGGTCATGATGTAGGCGTCCTGGGGGGGCATGATCTGCTGGGCCCTGCCGGCGCGCAGCTGCGCGGCGCGCAGCTCCTTTTCCGGTTCCAGCAGGATGCGGCCGTTGCGGTCCTCCACGAACAGGATGGCCACCGGGTCCACCGCCCGGCCCTGGTTGGGGAAGGTGGCGAAGGCCTGGGCCATCTCCAGGGGGGACACCGTGATGATGCCCAGCCCCAGGGGGTACTTGCGCGGGAAGACCAGCTCGATTTCCGCGGGGTCGGTGATCCCCAGCATGCGGCTGGAGCGCTCGATGGCCGCATCAAAACCGATGGTGTCCAGCACCCGCAGCGAGGGCACGTTCATCGAGTGCTGCAGCGCGTCGCGCAGCAGCACGCGCCCCTTCCATTCCCCCTTGAAGTTCAGGGGGATGTAGGGGGTGTTGTCGTCGTTCCAGAACACCACGGGGGCGTCCACGATCATCGAGGCCGCGGTGAGCTTGCGCGAGCTGATGGCCGCCGAGTAGTACAGCGGCTTGAAGGCCGAGCCGGGCTGCACCTTGGACTGCACGGCCCGGTTGAACTGGTTGGTGCTCTCGAACCTCCGCCCGCCCACCATGGCCAGCACCCGGCCGGTGGTGGATTCGATGGCCACCAGGGCCCCTTCCACCTTGGTCTTCTTCGAGCGCAGGGAGAACTTGGCGTAGGCCTCCTGGGAGGCCAGCTTGACGCCCTCCAGGCCGAACAGGGAGGCGCTCAGGTCCATGACCGGATTCACCGAGTCCAGGAACTGGGTGAGGCCCCGGGAGCGCTGCTTGGAGCCGGCGAAGCGGATGCCCTCGATGTTGAAGCTCAATGACAGCAGGTCCACGATCGGCAGGAAGGTGGCGTCGGCCACCGAGAGGCGGCTGGCGGCCTGGATCTGGTGCTGGTTGTTCACCACCTGGATCCACTTCTCCATGACCTGGTCGGCCGTGCGCTGCAGGCCCAGGTCCAGGGTGGTGTGCACGATCAGGCCTTCCTTGTACAGGTCCATGGAGCCCAGGAGTTGCTCCTCCAGGCGCTGGCGCACGTACTCCGAGAAGTAGGGAGCCTGGTCCTCCCGCTCGAACCAGGCCGAGGTGAGGTTGGAGCGCGTGTAGTCGTAGCCCGTCCAGTAGTCCTGGAAGGAGCGCTCCGCCTCCTCCCCGGTCGTGTAGCCCAGGGAAACCATCTGGGCCAGGATCTCCTCCTGCAGCCTCTTGGCCCGGTTGGGGTGGTTGATGGGGGAGTAGCGGCCGGGGGAGGCCAGCTGGATCACCAGCATGGCCGATTCGGCCACGGTCAGATCGCGCGCCGAGTGCTTGAAGTAGAACTGGGAAGCCGTCTCCACCCCGTAGGTGTTGTGCCCGAAGTACATGGTGTTCAGGTACTGCTCGAGGATTTCGTTCTTCGTGAGGTTGCGCTCCAGCTGCAGCGCCCACCACAGCTCCACCAGCTTGCGCTTGATGGAGATGTCCGTGCGGTCGGCGTAGAGGTAGCCAGCCAGCTGCTGGGTGAGGGTCGAGCCGCCGCGGAAGGAGCGGCCGGTGACGATGTCCAGGGCGGCCCGGATGATGTACCACAGCCGGAAGCCGCGGTGTTTGTAGAAGTCGCGGTCCTCGCGGGTGAGCAGGGCGTCGATCAGGTGGCGGGGCACCTGGTCGATGGAGACCAGCTCCCGCTTCTCCTCGGAGAAGAACTCGGTCACCAGCTCGCCGTTGCGGTCCAGGATCTGGGTGGGCAGTGCCGGTTTGTGCTCCTGCAGGGAGCCGGTCTGCTGGATGTTGCGCGTGGCCCCCAGGGTCAGGCCCAGGGTGATTCCCAGGACCACGGCGATCAGAAACCCGGCGCCCAGCAGGATCAGGGTCACCAGGCGGCGTTTTTCAGGCATACGCGCTCACGATACGGACAGGCTTGTGCTCGTGTCAAGGCCGATCGGGCGGGAAAAAAAGGCCGGTTCCAGAGGAACCGGCCTTCGTCTAAGGTGTCGGTCGACAATATAGTAAACTGGGAGGGGAACTATATTAGGTACCGACACACTTATTATCGTCGCTACGCCCGAAAAGCTTAATCCTCATTGATGATTATATCAAAAACGCAGGAAAGATGATAGTGCCTTCCGCTTTGTGCGCTGAACTTCTTGGTGACGTTGTACTCGGCGATCTTTACCCGCACCTGGTGGGTTCCTTCCGCGATGGGCAGGGCGGTCAGGGAGGACAGCTTTTCGCCGTCCAGGTACACCTCGGCGCTTTGCGGGGCCTCGATGCTCAGCAGCGTGGCCAGGGAGCGCAGCTCGATGTCCAGGAGAGCGCTTTTCCCGGGCTCCACCGTGAAGCTGGTGTTCACCTCCTGCAGCTCGGGGGAGGCCAGGCGCAGCCGGTGCAGGCCGGCCGGAAGCTCCTGGCCCGCCTTGAGCGCCTGCAGCTCCGCGGGGCTGAGCTCCCGCTCGTCCAGCCAGGCGGTGATGGATTCGGTTGGCGTGCCAGGGGCGGAGCGCAGCGAAAGCTGGATGGTCCCCCGGTGGGCCAGCACCGGCTTGACGGTCAGGTAGAACCTGGCTTCCGCCACCGTGTCAGGAATGCCTTTCATCAACGGCAAAATGGCCACCAGGATCGGAAAATCCTCGCGGGACAGGGGGGCCTGCAGGCGGTAGATGCCGTCGCCGGCCTCAGCCGTAGCCTCGCCGTCCTGCTCGGCCGCGAGCGGAAGCTGCACCTGGATGCGGTTCAGGTAGGGCAGGTATTGGAAGAAGATCCGCTCGCCGCGATACGCCGTGACGCCCTTCCGGGGCGCGGGGTTCAGGCGCCGGTACACGGCCAGGGCGAAGCTGTCGAAGTGCTGCTTGAGCAGGTTGGAAAGGCGCAGTTCCAGGCGGATGCCCCGCAGGAAACGCGGGTCACCCTCCAATGACAGGGCGGCCATCTCCTCCAGGGCGATGCCGACGGTCCGCTCGTAGGCGGCGTCGCCCGGCACGCGCAGCTCTTCCACCACCAGCCCGCGCAGGTTCTGGGCAAAGGCCAGGGTGCCGAGAAACCCCAGCCCGACCGCGGCCGCGACAGCCCGCCAGCTCATTGGTTTTTCCCCGGAGGCAGGAGCGGGAGCGGGTCCCGGCTGGAACCCTTGCGGCGCACCTCGAAATGCAGGTGCGCCCCCGTGGATCGCCCCGTGCTGCCGACCTCGCCGATGATCATACCGGAACGCACCTGCTGGTTCAAGGCGACCCGGATCCGGCGGAGGTGCCCATACACCGTCTGGTAGCCCCCCTCGTGGGCCAGGACCACCACATTGCCCAGCACCGGGTCGAAACCGGCCTGCACCACCAGCCCGTCCCGGGCCGCCTGGACCTCCATGCCTTCGGGGGCGGCGATGTCCACTCCGTGGTGGTAGTCCGGCGATCCGGTCAGAGGATGGGGGCGCGGGCCGTACATCGAGGTGAGCTGGCCCAGGGCCAGGGGGAAGCGGAACAGGATGTTCAGGAAGAAGGCCCGTTCCACCGAGGAGAAGTCCTCGCCGGGATAGAACGAGAAGCGCCGGGTGCCGCCCGGCAGGAGCACTACGACCGGCTGGGGGTCGCGCCTGGTGTTGGCCGTGATCGAGGCGAGGATCTCCTCGAAGGAGGAGCGGGCCTCGTCGGGCACGAACAGTCCCGGCAGGTTGGGGACCACCAGGGTTTCCAGCTCGGCGAAGCGGGCCGGGCCGGAAGCTCCGTTCAGGGTGGCCAGCGTGGCGTACGGCAGGTTCAGGCGGGCGGCCAGGGCGAAGAGGTCCATCTTTTCGGGCCTGGCCAGGGCGAAGAAGCGCAGCGGGGGCAGCTCGGCCGATCCGCCGGCCGGGCCGCCAGCCGGAAGGCCGGTCCGTCCGCCGCCGGGGAGGGCCGGCAGCCCGCGGTTCACGGCCCGAAAATAGCCGGACAGGTCGGCCTGCATCTGCCGGAACAGCTCGTCCTCCGGGGAAAGGCTCCGGATTGGCGGGTAATCCGGGCGCGCGGCAGCGGCGGAAAGCAAAAGCAGCAGGCAGGCCCAGGCACGGCGCATGGTTATGATTCTATTATCGGAACGTCCTGGCGGCCAGCAGGGCAATGCCGTAGGCCGCCGCGAGGCCGGCCAGCACCAGAGCGGCGGTGCGCAGAGCCGGCAGGATGCGCCCCCGCCACAGGGGGCCGAACCCCCCGGCGCGCCGGCTGGCCCGGCGCAGCCCGCGCACCGGCAGGTACAGCAGGCCCGCGGCCAGCAGGCCGCCGACGACCAGGGTAAAGACCGGTCGGGAGCGGGAGGAGAAGTACCACAGGGGGAAGGCCACCAGGAAGGACAGGCCGGCGATCAGGGCCAGCAGGCCCAGCAGAAGGGCCACCGGCCGTAGGGCGAGCCCGGCGCGGCGCAGGAAGCGCCCTAGCCTGCCGCTGCCGCGCCCTAGCCTGTCGCTACTGGCCTGCCGCTGCTGCGGCCCTCCAGCACGGCTATTCGCCGTATCGCGGCCCTCTTGCGCGGTTATTCGCCGCCCTAGCCCGCCGCTATCGCGGCCCTCTTGCGCGGTTATTCGCCGCACAGCTACTTCCGCCCCGCCGGTTCGGCCGCTTCGGCCGCCAGGCGGCGGTAGGTCTGCGCTTCCCCGGCGAATCCGGCCCGCTCGGCCAGCTCGATGAGCGCCGGCAGGAGGCGCCGGGCTTCCTCGACCAGGGAGAGGCTCTGGTAGACCTGCAGGCTGCGGCGGTAGGAGTCCAGAGCCGCGGCCTCGTCTCCCTGCCTGCGGTACAGCAGGCCCATCGCGGCCAGGTCCTTGGCGATGCCCAGGGAGCGCTCCATGAGCCGGTCGAAGCGCAGGGCCTCCCCCAGGCTGGCCAGGGCCGCCGCGGCGTCCCCCTGCCTGGACTGGACGGAGGCGATCATGTAGTGGTTGCTGGCCGCCTCCTCGAAGCGCTCCTGCCGCAGGTTCAGGGCCAGGGCCTGACGGAAGAAGTCCAGGGCCTCCGGCAGGCGATCCTGGGCTTTGAGCACGGCGCCCAGGTTGTGCAGCAGAATGGCCTGCTCGGGCCCCGGGTCCCCGGCCGGGAGGCGTGCCGAGGCCGCGCGCAGGAGCTCTTCGGCCTGCTCGGTCCGACCGCGGGCCAGGTGGATTTCCGCCAGGTTGCTGGAGCTCTGGGCCTGGAGGCGGGCGTCGGAGAGTTTTTCCGCCAGACGCAGGGCCTCGCGGAAGTAGCGCTCGGCTTCCTCCAGTTCGCCCAGCGCCAAGTGGGCCTTGCCCAGGGAGTTGTATGAGGCGGCGCTCCCCGCTTGATGGTCCACGGCCAGGTTTTCGTTCAGCGCCAGGCGGAAAAGAAGGAGCGCCTGCCGGTAGTCGCCCCTGGCGAAGCGGGCGTTGCCGGCCACGGCGTACTCGGCGGCCCGCTCCTTGCGCTCCACCACCTCGGCCTTCCGTTTGGGCGCCGATGAGCAGCCGGCCAGCGCGGCCAGGCCGGCAAGGGCGGCCAGCAG
>Ga0214473_10011107_pt1 | contig 10580 bp, 9 predicted proteins | sample RVTome_7_FD_203509 | JGI IMG/M metagenome (GOLD analysis project Ga0214473, IMG submission 203509) | Soil microbial communities from uranium-contaminated site in the Upper Colorado River Basin, Wyoming, United States - RVT98D197 | ecosystem: Environmental > Terrestrial > Soil > Contaminated >... | reverse complement strand
ACCGACGCGGCGATCCGGTCCCAGTCGTACACCGGGTCGAGCGGACCGCCGCAGCGCTGGCAGGCGATCGGAGCGCTCTTCCCGGTCTCGACGCCGCAGCGACGGCAGGCGAGCGCCAGGACTAGCATCGGAGCTCACTCACGGCGCCCCGATCTCTCACACCCGAAACAAGTAGCTCAGCTTGACGAAGAACCCGTCGTTCACCCGCCGCACCCGGCGGAACGCGAACGCGTCGTCCTCGGTGAGGCCGGCGCCGTAGCCCAGGTACGCCACGGTCCCCGGATTGGGCCGGTAGGAGAAGAGCCAGTCGAGCCGCAGGTCGTTATCGGCCTGGGCCGCGGCGGGACGATAAAAGCCGTCCACATCCGCGAGGAGAATGGGCCGGTCGGTCAAGGGATCGCGCAGCGCGTCCCGCTCCTGGGCGTCGTACTGGCCGATGAACCGCAGGAAGATGGGCCGCGCCAGCTGGTACTCGATCCGGATCCGCGGGATGTGAGCGGTCGAGAGCCGAGTGTCGTCGCGGACCCGGTTGAGCGCGAGATACGAGTATTGCGCGCTCACCCGGAGGTGATCCGTGGGGCGCCACTCCACGCTGGCGCGCGCGGTGACGGTGCGGGCCGGCGCCGGCTCGAAGAAGGCGGCCGTCCGCCCCAGGCCCACGCCGGCGCTGGCGGTGACGCTGTTGAACTGCGGGGTCTCGACCCCGAGCTCGACGCCCCAGAGGCCGTTCTCCCGTCCCGGCACCGTGAACCCGACTGTGTCGGTGCCGGTGTCCACCGCGTAGTCGCGGTAGAACGTGGTGTCGAACTCGACCGACGCCCATTCGGGCGCCAGCTGGATCTCCCACCCGCCCCGGAACTGGAACGTGCTGCGGTGCTCGATGCCCGCTTCGAGCGGGGCCCCGAAGTCGTCGGCCTCGAAGTAGGGCCAGGTACCCGAGACGGTCCAGAACCCGGTCCAGTTCTCCAGCGCGGCGCCCGAGTCGCCGTAGGCCGTGAGCCGGTTGCTGAATCGGGCGTTGGCCACGTCGGTCCGGGGCACGAATCCCACGTCCGCCTGGAAGTCGGGGTGGATGCCCTGGAGCGTGTAGTGGAAGCCCCAGTTCCGGCCGGTGCGGTCCCAGGTCAACTCCCAGAGGGTGCCATTTCGCGATTCGCCCCCGCCCCCGCTCCAGCTCCCGGCCAGCTGGGCCTCGAGGTAGTACATCCGCCCGTGCACGATCCGAACGTCGAGTGAGCCGACCCGATTGTAGGTCGCGGGCGGACCGCCTCCGCCCTCCTCTCGGTCGGTGAACGCCAGCCCGACGCCGGACGCGGCGCCCACATCGTGGCGCACTCGCAGGGCGCTCACCACTGGGTAATCGTCGCCGGACGTCGAGGCCGCGCGGTCGTCCACCGCGGAGAGCAGGGCCAGGTTGGTCCGCCCCACCTTCCCGGTGAGCTTGACGCCGGCGATCGGCTGCGACACGCGCCGGGTGTAGATCAGCGAGTTGGGCGTGTTGAACTGCTCGATGCCCTCGAGGAAAAACGGCCGCTTTTCCGGGAAGAACACGGCGAACCGCTCGTTCACCGTCACCTGGGCGACGTCGGCCTCGACCTGGGAGAAATCGGGGTTCACCGTCCCGTCGAGCGACAGGGTGGTGGTGATGCCCCAGGACAGGTTGAACCCGACCTCGGGGGTGGCGTCGTAGGACCAGCCGCCGGTGGAGTCGGGCGCCCCGTCCAGCCGGCCGGTGGTGAAGGGATTCAGCTCGAGCACGAGGCCTCGATGGAGGTCGGTGAGGCGCTCGAGCGTGCCCGACTGCGCCAGGAACGAGGCGTTGGCCCGCTGGGCGGGCACCCAGCTGTCCTCGTAGCCCGAATGCTGGACCTTGCGGATGACGTTGATGGCCCAGCGCTGCGGGTCGGCCGACTGATAGCTGATGCTCTTGAACGGCAGCCGGACCTCGACCTCGTACCCCCACGGGGTGACCCGCCCCTTGGACTCGTACTGGAGGTCGGGGTTCATGTCCACGTTCTCGAACCGGCCGCCGGCGCCGCGGCCGCCGGCCGCCCCGCCGCCGCCTTCGGACCGGATGCCGTCGGCCTGAACGCCCAGGGGGTTCACGCTGATGACGTAGGCGTGGCGCCGGTCGTCGAAGGTGTCGAGCAGCAGCTGGACGTAGTCGTCATTGTCGATCTTGTCGCGGTCGGCCAGCGTGGCCCGGACGGCTCCATGGGGCTCATAGGCCCGGATGCCGAAGTAGATGGCGTCGGGCGCGTACCAGACCAGCACTTCGGTCGAGTCCTCCGCCGGGCGGCCGTCCACCGGGCGGTATTGGGTGAACCCGGTGAGCAGGGCGGCGTCCCGCCAGGCCGGCTCGTCCAGCGCGCCGTCGATCGTGGCCTGGGCCACCAGACGGGGCGGGGTGACGGCCAAAGCGCGGGCGCGCCCATGATGGACGGGTTGCTGGGCGGTGAGCGGCGTGGCGATCAGCAGAACGGCGATGTTTGGTAGGCGCATGGCGGCGGAAAGATAAGGGCGGAAAGGGCGGAATGGGCGGAAGCGGCAGGTCGGTTTTCCGCCCGTTCCGCCGTTCCGCCATTCCCGCCCCTACTCGTATCGCAACGCGACAATCGGATCCATCCGCGCCGCCCGCTGCGCCGGCCACAGGCCGAAGAACAGGCCGACGAACGCGGCGAACGCCACCGCCAGGAAGATGGCGGGCATGGAAACGAGGGTGTTCCACTTGGCCCAGGTGGAGAGGGCCCACGCCCCGCCGGTGCCGAGCAGGATGCCGAACACCCCGCCCAGCATGCAGAGCACCAGGGCTTCCACCAGGAACTGGAGCATGATGTTCCGCCGCGTGGCGCCGAGCGCCTTGCGGACCCCGATCTCGCGGGTGCGCTCGGTCACCGAGACCAGCATGATGTTCATGATCCCGATGCCGCCCACCAGCAGGCTCACCGCCGCGATGCCGGCCAACAGGAAGGTGAACGTGCGGGTGGTCTGCTCGAACGTCGCGAGGAACTCGCTCCGGTTCCGGATCTGGAAGTTGTTGTCTTCGCCCGGGCGGATCCCGTGCGCCGTGCGCAGGGCCCGCTCGATTTCCAGCATGGCGAGGCTCATCGAATCCGGGTGCACCACCTGGACCGTGATGGAGCGGATCCGGTCACTTCCGAAGATCCGGTACTGCGCGGTCTGCAGCGGAATCAGGATCTGCTCGTCCGGATTGTTGAACCCGGTGCCGGCGCCCTTCTCCGACAGCAGGCCGATCACCTCGAACGGCGTGCCGCCGATCTGGATGGTCTGCCCGATCATGCCCGGCCCGTTGGCGTTCAGCATGCCCGGAATGGCGAATCCCAGCACCGCGACCCGGCGCCGGGCGTCGCCGTCACCGACGGTGAAGAGTTTCCCCGCGATGAGGCGGTAGTTGTTGACCGTGACGTAGTTGGGCGTGGTGCCGAGAATGCTGACGTTGATATTCTGGTTGCCCAGTTTCACCTGCATGTTGCGGGAAAACTCCGGCACCACGTTCGTGATCACGCGCGCCGCCCCCTTGATGGCCTCGGCGTCGTCGGTGGTGAGGCTCACCCGCTCGCCGCTGGCCACCCCGCGCATCCAGGATTGCCCGGGGTACACGCTCAGCAGGTCGGTTCCCAGCGCCTGGAGCTGGTCCTGCACGGCCTTCCGGGCGCCGGAGCCCAGGGCCACCATGGTGATCACCGCCGCCACGCCGATGATGATGCCCAGCATGGTGAGCGTGGACCGGAGCTTGTTGGCCCGGATGGCGCTCAAGGCCACGAGGATGGTTTCGCCCAGCAGCATCAGCGGCCTCGCCCGGGGGCGGCGCTGGGGACCGTGCCCTGCTGCTGCACGCCGGGAAGCCCCTGGTTCATCCGGCTCATTCGCTCGCGCTGTTCCTCCTGCTGCGCCACCAGGCTCGCGCTGGGCAGGATGAGCACGGTGTCGCCCGCGGCCAGGCCGTCGCGCACCTCGGAGTAGTCCAGGTCGGTGAGCCCGGTCCGGATGTTGACCGGCGTGGGCTGGCCGTTCCGCAGCACGAAGACGATGTAGCTGCCGCCGAACAGCGCGGTGTTCTGCCCGCCGGTCCGCCCCGCAGCGCCGCCCCGATTCCCACCCTGGCCGCCGAAGCTGCTCCGCATCCGCCCGAGGAGGGCCCGCTCCTCGGCGCTGAGCGCGCTGGGCCCGCCGGTCCGCATCTTCTGGAACAGGGCGTCCATCTGCTCCCGGGTGACCCCTTCCGGCAGGCGCCGCTCCCCGCCGGCGGCCGAGTCGCGGGCGGTGTTGCCGCCCAGCGACGCCGAGCCGCCGTTCGAGTCGCGCACCTGCGCCAGCTGGCGGTTCACGTCCTCGAGGTTGAGCCCCAGCACGCTCGCGGCCGACCCGACGTCCCGCTGGGTGCGGAGCGCGGCGTTGGGAATCGCCAGCACCCCGTCCCGCCGGCCCACGTGCATCTCGACCTCGGCGTTCATGCCGGGCTTGAGCAGCCCTTCGCGGTTGGCGATCCGGACCAGGACCGGGAACATGGTGACGTTCTGCTGGGTCACCGCCTGGGGCTCGATCTTCAGCACCTCGCCCTCGAACGGGCGATTGGGGTAGGCGTCCACCGAGATGGTGACGGCCAGGCCCGGCTGGATCTTGCCGATGTCGGTCTCGTCCACCAGCGAGCGGACCTGGACCGTGTCGAGGTTGGCCATGGTGAGCAGGACGGTGCCGCCGCCCACGTTGCTGGTGGCGGAGGAAATCACGGTGCCGACCTCCACCGCGCGCGAGATGATCACGCCCTGGATGGGGGCGCGGACGTCGGTGTCCTCGAACGCGATGGTCGCGTCGTCCAGCGACCGCCGGGCCCGCACCAGCTGGGCGTTGGCGTTGGCCGCCTGAAGCCGGGCCGTCTCGATCTCCTGCTCGGTGATGGACTGGGTCTTGAACAGCTCCTCCGACCGCTTGAGCTGCGACTGGGCGTTGGCCAGCTGCGCCTGGGCCACGTCGAGGTCGGCCTGGGCCTGGGTCAGCGCGTTCCGGGGCACCCGGGGGTCCACCCGCACGAGCCGCTGGCCGGGCCGGACGGCGTCGCCGGTTTCGACGCCCACCTCGATGATCTCGCCCGAGGCCTTGGACTTCACCTCGACGGTGGTGACCGGCTCGACCACGCCGGCGGCGCTGGCCGACACCACGATGTCGCGCGTGGCCACCGGGATCGCCTGGTATACCGGGGGGGGCGGCGGTTCCTCGCACGCGGCGAAGGTCAGGACCGCGAGCGCGACCGCGGCGGTCGAGAACGGCGAACGGGATCTGGTCATGGGAACCTTATCTCATGTGTTCGTCGCGCTCGATCCGCCCGTCCTTCAGATGGATCTGACGGTGGGCGTGCGCGGCGATGTCGTGTTCGTGCGTAATGAGAACGATGGTCTGGCCGTTCCGGTGCAGCCCGTTGAAGACTTCCATGATCTCGGCGCTGGTGGCGCTGTCGAGATTGCCGGTGGGCTCGTCGGCCAGGAGGATGCTGGGCTGGTTCACCAGGGCGCGGGCGATGGCCACCCGCTGCCGCTGGCCGCCCGACAGCTCGTTCGGCTTGTGGTGCGCCCGATCGGTCAGGCCCACCAGCTCGAGGGCGTGCTCGGCCCGCTGGCGCCGCTGCTTGGCCGGCATCCCGGCGTAGATCAGCGGCAGCTCGGTGTTGTGGAGCGCGCTGGCCCGGGGCAGCAGGTTGAACGTCTGGAACACGAACCCGATTTCCTTGTTCCGGATGCGCGCCAGCTCGTTGTCGTTGAGATCGCTGACTTTCTGGCCGTTGAGCCAGTACTCCCCATCGGTGGGCGTGTCGAGGCAGCCCAGCAGGTTCATCAGCGTGGACTTGCCCGATCCCGAGGGCCCCATGATGGCGGTGTACTCGTTCTGCCGGATCTGGAGATCCACGGCGCGGAGCGCGTGCACCGTCTCCGTGCCCACCTCGTAGTCGCGGGTGAGCTTGTACGTCAGGATGATGATGTCAGGCCGGGGAATGTCGCCGGTCCGGAAGTCCATGCGCGGGGCGGCGGTCACAGGTTCCTCCCGAGCAGCGCCTCGAGCTGGGCCCGGGCCACCAGGAAGTCGAACTGGGCCTGCACCGCGTCCACTTCCGCCTGGTCCAGCGTCACCTGCGACGTCAGCACGTCGAGAATGGTCGCCGCGCCCAGCCGGTAGCGCTCCCGCACCACCCGCAGGTCTTCCTCGGCGGCCGCTCGGCTGGCCACGGTGATGGTGATCCGCGTCTGGGCCGATTGGTAGGCCGCGAACTGCTGGGTGAGCTGGGCCGACGCCTGGCGCCGGGCATCGGCCGCCTGCGCCTCGGCGGTCTCCCGCGCCACGGTGCTCCGCGTGAGCGTCGCCTCGCGGGTGAATCCGTTGAAGATGTTCCAACTGAGCGACAACCGGGCCGACCACTGACCGCGCCACGTGATGGTGTTCTGCGCGCCGGTCACCGGATCGGTCCCGGTGGTGACCGGGCCCGACCAGTTCTGCGAGAACGAGCCGGTGACCGTGGGGAAATACTGAGCGCGGTTCACCCCGACCGTCGCCGCGGCGGACCGGGCGTCGGCCTCCGCGGACAGCACGGCGGGGGCCGAGCGCATCAGCTCGACCCGGAGCGCCGCGGTATCCAGCGCCGTCATCCGGAACAGGGTCGAATCCGGCAGGGCGCGGACCGGACGGTCCACGCCGATCAGCCGGGCCAGCTCCGCCCGCGCCGTGGCCTGCTGGGTCTCGGCGGTGAGCAGCGCCAGCCTGGCATTGCCCATCTCCACCGCGCTCCGGAGTGTGTCCGAGCGGGTGGCGCTGCCGGCCAGCAGCTTCTCGGTCGCGACCTTGAGCTGCTCCTCGGCCCGCTGGATGCGGGTGGCCGCCACCCGGACCAACTCGTCGGCGGCCAGCGCGCTGAAGAAGGTCTGCTTCACTTGGAGCGAGACCTGGAACTGCTGATTGGTCAGGTTGGCGTCGGCGCTCGCCAGCTGGGCGCCCGCGGCCCGGCCCTGCGCCAGCCGCCGGAAGCCGTCGAACAGCTCGAGCGACGCCGAGAAGCCCGCGGACTGCGACGTGCTCGAGCCGCCGCTCACGAACTGCTGCAAGTCGTTGCTCCAACGGGAGGTCGGCTGGGCGGTGTAGCTGCCCGAGCTGGTGAGGCGCGGCAGCCAGGAGCCGATCACCTCGCGGCGCCCCGCGTTGGCCACATCGACGTTCCCCCGCGCCTGCACCACGGCCGGCTGGGCGCGGAGCGCCAGCTCGACCGCGTCGGCCAGCGTGACGGTGACGTCCTGAGCGGCGGCGCCGCCCGGAACCAGCGCGAGCAGCAGGGCGATCCCGGCCGCGCGAGAATAGCTATTTGTCACGGGTTCCCTCTCGTCTTCCGTTCCGGCTCGAATCCCGATCCCGGTCGGCGCGGCGGGTACTGTCGCTCCGGGCGGCCAGCAACCGATACCGCTCCTGCTGGGTGGAATCCAGCACCGCCATGATCTCCCCGCGGATCTGCTGCCGGATCGAGTCCATGCGGGGCCGGACCTCGGTCCAGATCTCTTGCATGGCCCCCTGATAGCCGTCGAGAATCCGCTCGACCGTGTCGCGTTGGGCGGGCGCCAGGGCCAGCTCGGCCTCGAGCCAGCCGATGTAGCTGCGCTCGCGCGACCGCTCGCGCCGGCCGGCGCGGGTGCTGTCGGCGTGGTCGCGCGCGTCCGCCTGGGGTGGCCGCGGGGCGAAGACCGCGGCGCCCACCACCGCGCCGGCCGCGAACACGGCCGTCAGCAGGGCCGCCGCCAGGAGCTTGGATTTGTTCAGCATGGTGCCGTCATCGCCCCCGAGTCGCCGCGAGGACCAGGTCCACGTCCGGCGGGCGCGCGGCGGCGAACAGCGCCGCGACGTGCCCGCTGTCCGCCAGGGCGGGCAGGGGATCGTCCACCACGGTCACGGCCTCGGCCCGGCCGACCGAGCGTCCCAGCCAGAATCCCGCGGCCGCGCTCAGCACCAGCGCCGCCGCCAGGCCCGGCCGGACCCAGGCGCCCAGCACGTCCCACCAGGCGGGGGCCGCGCCCGCGGCCGCCACCACCCGCCGCACGAAGCCGGCGTCGTCGGAAGGCGTCAGCACCTCCCGCAACGCCGCCCCCAACTCAGGGTCGGGGCGATGGTCGAAACCGGACTCGCTCATTGCTCCTTCTCCTTCCACGATCTCCACGCCGCCAGCGGCTCGCGGAGCGCGCGGCGGGCATGGAACACGTCCGACCGCACGGTCCCTTCCGGGATTCCCAGCACCGCGGCGATCTCGCCGTGGCTGTATCCCTCGACGTCGAACAACACCACCGCGATCCGCTGTCGCTCCGGCAGCCGGGCCAGCGCCGCGGTGAACGCCTCGCGCAACCCCCGCCGGTCCGTCACCTCGGCCGGATCGGCCGTCCGGGACGCGACCTGCGGCGACAGCTCTTCGGTGCGGCGCACCTTCATCCGGCGGCGGCGGTCGGCCGCCGCATTGGCCACGATGCGTAGGAGCCAGGGGCCGAACGGCCGGCCCGCGTCGTACCGCCCGATGTGCCGCAACGCGGCGAGAAAACCGTCCTGGGCCGCGTCGTCGGCGTCGTCCGGATCGCTCAGCACCGCGCGCGCCATGCGTCGCGCCTGGGCCGAGTATCGCGTCACCAACGCGCCGAACGCCTCCCGGTCGCCGGCCTGGGCCCGCACGGCCAACTCGGCGTCCGTCTCTTCTTGTTTACGCATGCGGGGGGGGCGGCGTTGCGTCAGTCGCCCCGGCGCCGGGCGAGAATGTGACGGGCCGCACCAAGCGCCAGGACGAAGCTCACCATGGCCACGACCCAGGCCATGACGCGGGGAAGGGCGAGGAAGAGCGCCGCGGCGCCCAGCGCCGCGAAGAACACGGCCCCGGCGATGGAGCGGCGGGCGCCGCTCGCCACCTGCCGGAGGGTCACGACGGCCCGAAGCGACAGATCCCGCCGGCCGGCGAGGCTGGTGCGCGCGGGCGCGACCGCGGGAACCACGGCGGGTGGCAGGCGTCGCGCCACCGCGGACGGGCGCAACACGATCTCCACCGCGTGGGTGAGGTCCCGGAGAAACCACGCCCCGGCCTGCTGGGCGGCCTGCCGTCCGTCCACTAACAGGTCCAGCTCGTAGTTGGCGGCCAGGCTGGACGGGTTCAGGTTGGACGAGCCGACCTTGAGCCAGCGATCGTCCACCACGGTGGTCTTGGCGTGGATCATGGGCCCCTGCCACTCCCAGATGCGGATGCCGGCCTTGAGCAGCTGGCGGTAGCCCACCCGGGCCAGGGCGCGAATCGCGGGGATATCGGTGCGGCCGGGCAGCAGCAGCCGCACGTCCACCCCGTCGCGCGCCGCGGAGGCGAGCGCCGCCGTCTCCGGCAGCCAGGCCACCAGGTAGGGCTCGGTGATCCAAATCCGCTCGGCCGCGCTCGCGGCCAACAGCTGGGTCACGCGCGCCATCCGCCACCGGCCCGGGATTCCCTCGACCACGCGGACCACCGCGTCGCCGCATTCGTCCACCGCGGCCGGCGTCTGCTCGGGGGCCGGCTCGCCGCCCGCGGCGGCCCAGACCCGGAGGAACGAGTGCTCCAGGGCCAGCGCGGCCGGCCCGCACACGTCGACCCCGGTATCCCGCCAGGGCGGAATGCCGCGCGCCGGGTCGCCGGCCCACTCGTCGCCGAAGCAGAAGCCGCCGGTCACGGCCCGGACCCCGTCGGCCGCCACGTACTTCCGGTGGTCGCGGCGGAGCGACCGGAGCGGCCGCAACGGATTCAGCCGGTGGAACGCCCGCACGACCACACCGCCCGAGCGCAACCGGCCCCAGAACCGCCCCCCGGTACTCCGGCAGCCGAGGCTGTCATACAGCACCCGGACCCGGACGCCGCGCGCCGCGGCGGCCAGCAGCCGGTCGGCGAAGCGGATCCCGGTGGCATCGTCCTTCACGATGTAGTTCTCGAAGTGGACCCAGCGGGCCGCGCCGTCGATCAGCGCCTCGATCGCGGGGAAGATCTCGGGGCCGTCGGCCAGGGCCCGGACCGCGTTCCCCGGAATGGCGCGCGACCCCGCCGTCCGGTCGAGCGCCCGGGCCAGCGCGTCGGTCGCGGGTGGGGGGGCCCGCTCGCCCGCCGGCTGGGTCACGCGGCGCCCAGTCCCAGGCGCGCTTCGTCCGGCCGCAGCGCCTCGATCACGAACCGGACGTGGTCGTCTTGCGGCACGCCCAGCTCCTCGGCCCCCCGCGCGATGTCGTCCCGCGAGACCCCACGGGCGAACGCCTTGTCCTTGAGCTTCTTGTTGACGCTCTTGACCTCCAGATCCGTCAGGCTCTTCGACGGCCGGACCAGCGCGCAGGCTACCAGGAACCCGCACAGCTCGTCCACGGCGAACAGGGCCCGGGCCAGGAGCGTGTCGCGCGGCACCCCGGTGTACGAGGCGTGGCCCAGGACGGCCCGGCACAGATCGTCGGCCACCCCGCGCTCGCGCAGCAGGCGCACCCCGAACGACGGGTGCTCGTCGGTGGGCGAGTGCGCGTCGTTGGGGTAGCGCTCGTAGTCGAAGTCGTGG
>Ga0214473_10011106_pt1 | contig 10582 bp, 8 predicted proteins | sample RVTome_7_FD_203509 | JGI IMG/M metagenome (GOLD analysis project Ga0214473, IMG submission 203509) | Soil microbial communities from uranium-contaminated site in the Upper Colorado River Basin, Wyoming, United States - RVT98D197 | ecosystem: Environmental > Terrestrial > Soil > Contaminated >... | reverse complement strand
CGAAGACTGCCGCTGTAACAAGAGCAAACGCTGCTAACGGAAGCGCGCGATGACGTGCGAGACTGCGTGCCATAGGCTGACGAGTCCTAAAGACCCGGCAAGAATAAGCAACGGATAAAACGGAATCGTTAACCGCTGTTCTGCATGCGTGAAGCTGAAAGCGACGGTGCCGTAGACAATCGTTCCGACAATCAATGACCACACCCAGTCGGCAATCCGTCGACGCCGGCTCAATTCGAGCAAAAACACGCCGGCTGAGGGCCTGGATACGACCAGTCCGACGACCGCGAGAGCCAAGAGAGCCGCGTTTGCACCGAACGTGTACATCCAATGGTTTGCAAGTCCCGGTTCTTCATAATAGAAGAGATTCTCTTTCTGCCACACGTACCACATCTTATACAGCCGATTCCGTATGTACTCCGTCGGGTTACCACGCACGATCTCGAGCGTTTTATCGAAATATTTCCGTGCTATGGCGTTTCGTTCGGCCTGCGTTCTTCCGGGATGTAATTCGGAATAATATTCCCGGTACATCTGTAATACATCGCTCGGCGGGGGCATAAATGGAGGGACGCGTTTCTGCACTGCTCCGTTATAGAGTTCTCTCGCTATCGCATTATCCACGGTCGTCACGGAAAACTCATGAAAATCACGCCAGTTTACATAGAGCGGGTAAAGGAATGGGAGTAATAAACCCACAAACATTGCAGTGTAACTCACCCGATAGCGCCGAAGGGATACCCAAAATAATATCAAGCCCACCGGAATAATCGCCCAGAAAAGCGCAGCATTTCGTATTTCCGCAGCAATGCCGCTGCTTATTCCGAATACCAGGCCCCAAACCCAATGTGGCTTATGGATAAATCGTATGCCCAAAAGCACGGTCGTAACGATAAATAACGCCGTCAGGATCTCCGAAAGTCCCAGACCGACGTATGCGGAGGTAAAGGGGTTTACGGTGTACAGAAAGAGCCCGACCTTCGCTTCGGACTTCTGACCAAATCCTTTTGCAAGGATGAGGTATATCGCAACGGCAATAAAACTATCAAGGACCGCCTGAACAAAAAATATAGCAGACCGGTTGAATGGTCCGGCGACTGAATATACGGAAGCGACGAAGAGTGAATACGGGTACGGCCGGTAACTGTGAGATGCAAGCATGCCCCGGTCAAGCATTCTGATTGCATATAATTCATATTCTCCCTGATCATAGATGAACGGCTGCGGTACGACGGTGATAAACCAAAGACGGAATGCGATACCGCACAGAAATACAACGGATAGAAGAACTATCTCTTTCCGTCGAAAAAACGGGTGTATCCTATTCATGGAAACAGTCTCTGCGTTTTTTGCAGTATATACTCCGCGCCGTTTGCGGCAGCAATAAAAAGGAGCGGATAAAAGGGAATGGTGAGGCGATATTCCGCGTGGCTGAAACTGAAAACAAGCGTCCCGTAGATAATCGTTCCGACGATCACCCACCACGTCCAAATACGAAACATATCCGATGGCCCGCGCCGTGAGACGATGAGTCCGAATGCCGCGAGCAAAAGCATCGTAAGGTTAAGCGTGTACGTATACGGCCGGTGTTGCTCAAAACCGGGTTCACTGTAGAAAAAAACATTCTCCTTCTGCCAGACATACCACATCTTGTCCAACCGAACTTTCATGTAATCCCATGGATCGCTTCGGACGATCGCCCACGCTTTTTCGTAGTATTTGTTCGCTATAGCCCGCCGCTCTGCTGTAGATCTGCCGGGATAAAATTCCGAGTAGTACTCATGGTACATCTCCTGTACATCGGGCGGGTACCAGTACGTGAAAGGCGGTAAGCGCCTCAGAACCGCACCGTTGTACAATTCCTTTGCATAGAAGCTGTCAACCGTCGTCATGTTTATCTCATGGAAATCCCGCCAGTTTACATACAACGGGTAAACCACCGTCAGGATAAGACCGGCAAGGACCCCGACATAGGCTCTCGCGTATTTTTTCCATGAAACCCAAAAAAGCGTGAGGAGTATCGGCACTGCGGCCCAGACAAACGCGGCGTTCCGCGTTTCCGCAACGAATCCTGCACAGAAACCAAAGATAATCCCCCGGTACCACGTTGGACGACGGAGAAAAAGCAGACCGGCAACAACGGTGGCTGCGATGAAAAACGTCGCAAGGATCTCGGAGAGGAGTACGCCGACATAACCGGAGGTAAACGGGTTCAACGCATAGACCAAAAGTCCGATCCAGCGGGCTCGTGAATGCCGAAATGCATGAGCGAGTACCCAAAAAACCATAACGCCGGTTAGGCTGTCCGCGACTGCCTGGAGAAAAAATATTGCCTGCCGATTGCCGAATCCGACGACCGTGTAGGTCACCGCGAGAAGCAAGGGGTACGGATAGGTTCGGTAGCTATTTGAGGCAAGCATGCCGTGATCCATTATTTTTCCCGCATAGGTTTCATATTCATCCTGGTCGTAGTAGGGCGGCTGGGGCGCAAGAGAGATAAACCAGAGTCGAAATGCGACACCAATGACAAAAAAGAGGACGACAATCATCGCCTCTTTCGTTCTTGTGTTTTTCAGAAATCCCCGCATGCGTTACGTTCCGACGCGATAGACGATAACGAAATTATTCCGGTAGACTTCCGTGAGGAACGGATAGCGCGTTACAAGGTCAGCAATTCCCGCTTCCTCCTGTTCCTGCGGCCCGAAGAAGACCACGGCGAGCCGCTCGCTGTCCATCCATGACCGGGCGTCATCGGACGTCATGGAGCCGCGGAAAAACGCCGCAACCTGTTCCTTCTTCGCCTCGTGGTTAACGGCGTTATCATGGCCGATATAGACCGTATTGCCGCTGTAAACCGGAATGTAATTCCCTGCGGTCACTTCCGAAAGGACGACGGTATCGCGACTCGTCGAATCCTGAATAAACCGCATTGCGGTCAGGAAATCCTTCAGCGGATACATAACGTATGTTCCGTACGGCACGAACGGCCACGCCGCACGCATCTTATGATCCACAAAATCCTTCTGCCAAAGGTATGAGGAATACATATGAAAGAGACCGAGAATGACGAGCACAATCGGAATCGCAAGCGACAAGAGCCAAGAGACATGAGACAAGCGTGTGGGGAAACTCACACGAGACGCGGTGAGGGAAGAAATTTTCCCTTTAAAGCGCGCGGGGAGGCGTGCCTTTTCGAGTACCGCCACGCCTTTAGCTGATTCATAAAGCTGACGAGATGGAAAGAGGCTTGGCGGAGACGCAGACAAAGGCATACCGACCTCAGCACGCTTAGTGATTGAATAAAACAGATACGCAGTGAGTATGCCGAGCGGCAGGTGCGGCAGCATTTCGGAAAACCGCAGCGGACTCTGTTGGGGAATGAAATGGAAGACGACCAGGAGAAATATCCACGTCATCACCCAAACCACGCTCGTACGCATCGTCTGTTCTTTTGTTTTTAACGCAAGCACCAAACCGATAAGCCCCAACGGAAGCATGGGTCCGAGGGCTTTGATATATTCCACGTAGGTGAACGGCAATGGGTGCACGATGTCAAATTCCGCAAGCCGCTTCCATGGGTAGAAAGAGAGCATGAGGTTGAGATACAGGAACGACGGAATACTCAGAAGAACGATAATGCCGCGCGATACGATCCTCGATACGACAAATCCCTTCCGCTCGGACTTCGGGGTCCGCCGCATGTCAAAGAGAATCTCGTATGCGACAAAGACGGCAAGTGCCGTATACACAAAGACGATACCCGGCGGGAACACAAATCCCATAAGAAGCGTCAGAAGACCCAAAAATATCCAATTACCCGGCCTCGCAAGAACCGCGTCGTCGGATGCCGCCATCATGAGAAAGACGATGAGCGCCTGACCTGCCAAAAGATGCGGGATGAAGGTAATCCGCTGGAGGGAATCCATCACCGACCACCACGGCATGTACCCGCCGAACCGGTACGCGCCGTCCACGAGTTCCAGCTTCGGCCACGAACTTGCGGTGACGGCGAGGAGAAAAGCAAGAAGCGACCACCAAAATAAAGAAAGCTGCGGGGAGCCAATAAAATTTTGTGCGGCTCCACTTTGCGAGCGAGCACGCCCACGTATACGAAAAAGCGCTTTCTTCGCGAGAGAAACCGGAGACGCACCAAAATTTTCGTTGGCGACCTCAGCAGCTTTCTTCTCGATATAGAATGCTCTCTTCGCGTATTCTGCAAACAGAAGAAGCAAGGTCATGCCCAGTGCAATCCGCGCCATGTGGTATGCATCCCCTCCCCGCTCCCATGGTACGCGTACCCACCGCGCAACCCATCCCATCGCGAGGTACATGATATGAATGAACGAACCCTGATGCGGCTCGGACGTATACTTTTCAAGAACCGTCAAATGTCCTTCAATGCCCTCCCGTATGCGCGAGATATAGAAGTTGTAATCCGTGTAGTAGTTGTGGACGAGTTCAAAGGCCCGAATCTCCGGCAATCGGTCACGGTGATACCACTCATAGATCGTCGGGAGAAGGGAAAACAGAAGAAAACCAAAACACAGGATAGTAAAAACGCGGTTACGCATACCAGTCATTGTAGGTAAATTCCCTGCTCGCGAAAAGGGGCCGTTGTTTTCCCGTGCTAACGTTCTCCCTGGTAAATCGTGGCAGCGGAATTGGAAAATACCGGAACAAATCCCATACTCTGTATGAATATCCGTGAGATTTCTGACGATGATTCCGACCAGAGGTACGCCACGCCGTATTTTTGAACAATCTCTTCTCCTTCGATGCGGTCCGACATCTGAAACAGGCGGTCAAGGTCATTTTGTTTTTCCCATCCGTTGTCGGTAAACGTCGGATGGCCAACGAGTGTTCGCTTGTCCGTAAATGCCGGAATCATCGTTGAAACCCATCCGGGTGCGGCGACGACATCTTCTGCACTGCCATTCTTTTCCAGAAACGACATGGCCTCAACAACGCCATCCGGAACGGAATAAAGCAAGCTTCGATAATCGCGTTCCACCGAACGCATCTGCTGGGAAACGCTCGCCTGAAATGACGGGATGCTGACGGCAAAAAACATGAGAAGTATCACCACGGTAATAACGGTCTTTAAAAACCATCTCTTTGTCATCCACAGGATGAACGCTTCCAATCCGGACGCAGCGAGGAGCGCTGTCGGAATATATGATGCTGACTGTAAGTACCGGGCATTTGAGATTGGTAAAAACTGCTCTATGAGTCCAAGACCGATAAGCGGCGTCGCAAACCAGCCGACGACGAGCATCCACAGCGTGTTTTTTTTAGAAAGAACCTGCGGGACCGCAAGAATGGCAGGAATGGCAGCAATTCCCAGAACTTTGAGAAATACAGTTGCGTCAATCGGATAGGATATGAACTGCTCCCAGTCCCGGAATGCCGTCCACGGGAATACGGAGTGCTCTATGCGCAAAAGTACAATAATGGGTACTCCTGTTAACCCGAGAACAAGAGCGTGATTTGCGGGGTTTTGAACAACGGATCGGGGCTTGAGTATCATACTCAATCCGAATGCGCCAACGATAGGAAGGAAACTCGCCGGATTCAGCCACGTGGCAATAAGCGCTGCCAAACCGGAATATAGCGCAAACCATATCTTTTTATATTGAAACGTATAAAAATAGAACAGAAACGAAAGAATCATGGCAACGTTCGCCGCCATATGGTGCGGCAAGTACGAAAGTCGCACGATCGGATCAAGTTCAGCCCAAAAATCGCCGTAGGTGCGCAGTATCCCCCCATCCCAAAACCACAGAGGAACCCCCGCGATCATCAGGCAAATGCTCAACCACCGAAAGACGGAAGACTTTGAAAGTCTCGTTGCGAGATAATACCCCGAAAGAAGGAGGGAAATGCCGAAAACAAAGCGCAGCAGAAGATACATAACAGGCAAACTCACGCCGACGATGTGCGCCACAAATCCCGCGAACGGAAAGAACGTATTGACCAATTGCGGCGCGAAATGCTCCGGGGTATATCGTGTCGTTACCAAAAATCTGCCCTCCCACCCCTGGTGCATGAGAGAAAGATACCAGTAGTAGTCCGGTGCATATCCATGGACCAACGGGTACGTTGCCCCCATCGGCGTTCGCCGGTAAAACGCCACGGTCTGAAAGAGTGAGAGGAGAACAATGAGAACGATAATCATTCCGATCACCCAGGTGCTGCGAATTTTCGTCATAAAATTCATTGTACGTGGTATATCATACGGGAGATGTCGAGTGAAGCCCCAAGGTCGTAATGATTGAGTGCGGCGAGGCGTGTCTTTTTGAGCACCGTCACGCCATTAACTCCTCCTCCGAAGTGTACCGCAGACGCAACACCAAACAGGGATGTTTCGATGACTCACATAGAATGAGGCTTGACGGGTGCACAACAAAAGATGCGCCTCGCACAGCGCTCTTCGCACTACCACATCAGGACCCGTCATATTGGAAAAATATCTCGCACATCGAGTATGATGACACCACATGAAAAAGGCGTTCCCGATCGTTACGACCGTAACAACCGCCCTTCTCTTCCTCATCTTTCTCGCACGTCTCAATCTCGTTATCACGCGCTACATCGATCCCGATGAATTTGCCCACCTCCACTGGTCATTCCTTCTTGCGTCAGGCAATATCCCGTATCGTGACTTTTTTATGAACTTTACCCCACTCTATTTCTGGATCCTTTCATTTGTTTTCCTCTTTCCATACGGAACAGGGACGATTATAATGGCCCGCCTATTTGAATATACTCTCTACGTCGCAACGACGTTTGCCGTGTATATTCTCGCTTTGCGCGTCACGAGAAGCACCGTACGGGCACTTATTGCAACCGCGCTTTTTTCCGTATTTCCAATGACGTTTGATAAATCCCTCGAGCTCCGGCCGGATACCCTCATGGCCCTGCTTTTTCTCGGCAGTTTCATATTGCTTTTATCGCCAAGGGCACTCACGAAGGTACGGGTGTTTCTCGCGGCATTTCTCATGAGCGCAAGTGTGACCGTTCTTCTCAAAGTCGCATTCGCGATCCCAGCATTCCTCTACCTTGCGATCCAGGCAGTGCGGACACGACGAAAATTTGTTCCGTGGCTGCTTGCCGGCCTCATACTGCCGCCTCTTACCTTCCTCCTCTACGGACTGTTATATCGGATCCTACCGGGCGCCATTGAAAATATCATCCGCGGCTCAGCGTACATCAAGGCAGGTGAAGGTGCTTTCTCTCCGTGGAAATCACTCTCGCCCTATCCGCTCGTTTATGTTGAAAACGGCGGCGTGAGTTTCCCATGGATTGTTAATACTGCCATATTTCTTTTTACCATTATCGGACTCACGCTCCTCTGGTTCCAGGATCGGGTAGTAACGATCGTTTTTGTCCTTACCCTTCTCGGCAGTGCGGTTTCCCTCTATCTCTTCCCGACGCCGTACCTCCAGTACTTCATACCGATTTCCGCAATCGTCGCTATCCCTGCGGCTGTCGCCGTAACGTGGCTCATACAACAATTGCGGCATCCGGTTCTGATAAAGGGAACGCTCCTTGGACTCATCGCTCTCCTGGGTATTTCGTTTCTTATCCAATACCGGATACGCAGTGATCCGAAAAATTCGAGTGACGAACAGTTCGGGGTGATCGATTCGGTTCTTGCCGTTTCACGCCCCGATGAGTCTTTCTACGACATGGTGGGTTCCTATATCTTCCGTCCGGACGGCTCCTATGTCTGCTGCAATATCTACAGCCAATTTGCCGACCGTCTTCGGCCCAAACCCCCGACACTCGCGCAATCTCTTGTCGAAAGGCAAACAAAGTTCGTTATCCTCGATCGCGCCGGGAAAGTCTTCTGGCTCCCGACTTCTTCCGACCTTACGTTTCTCATGGCACACTACGTGCCTTCTCCGTATAAAAAAATATATACCGTCGGGTCCCGATTCCGGTGTATGCAGGGAACGTGCGTCCAGTTAAACGTCCACGGACAACCAATATCCCAAAACCCGGTCAGGTCGTTTGAGATTGTTGTGGGTGAAGAATACAAAATAACGACGGAGCCGGCCGGTCTCCCGGTCAGCATAAACGACACCATAACCGCGGAAATGCGTCAGCTCTCACCGGGATCCTACCGATTCTCCGTACCGAATGATGTAACCGAATTGACGATTGCGCTCAACCGATAGCCTTGACAGACATACCGACCCATTGATAGGCTGAATGGTATGCAGGACGGAGAGACGACGCAGTCCGAATCTGATACGGAAATATTGCAGACACCTGCTGATGGTATTCCGGAGCCACACAATGATGCCCCTCACGAAGAACCGTCTGTGTATGCGAAGAGACGATTTCGAGCAGTCGTGATTATCGCCGTGATAGCTCTGGCAGGTATTGCGTTGATCACCTATCAATTGCTCCTGAAAGAAAAACCGCCCGAGGAACCGGGCTCAACATATCTCGGCCCGTCAAACGAACAGAAAACGCCGACTGCGCCGCTCCGGTTCACGATCTCTCCGACGACAAAGTGGAAAGACTACCGGGGAAAAATCTACCCGTATACCTTCGCATATCCGGACACGCTCTCGCTCGTTGTATTTACCAACGATCCGACCGATTCGGTCGCGATCTCGTGGGGAAATATTCCCGCGCAGTTGAATGTCCTCATCCACGTTGACGACGTTTCCAAAAACCAAACCATGCAGCAATACCTCGGGAAACCGCGGGAGTACGTCAACAACTGGTGGCGACAGTATTCGGGTCTTCAGGGGGTGGCTTCCGTTTCCGAGTTTACCAATGCGAACGGCCTCCGTGGCTATCGGGCGAAGTATCTGAATAATGCGGGAGAGACGCCGAACGACAACGTTTTTTTCGCGGTGTCGAACCGACAGAACCTCATGGTCATGTTTGCCAACGGCGTTTTGGATCCGAGTGTCTTTGACCGGATTTTGGATAGCTTCGATTGGAAAGAGACAGCGCCGACGGCAACACCCGCTTTTCTCCCACCCTCACCGACCCCCCTCCCCTAAGAATTCGCCTTATAACGTGTAACACCGTTAACGGGTGACGCGAGTGAGGGCATCCCAACGCGAACTTCACCTGAGCGAGTGAGGCGGGGTTTATAGAGTGTAAGTGCACGTTTCACGAGCGAATTGAAGCGAGCCGGTGGGATACACGAGCGGCAGGACCCGTTCTGAAAAACTTGTATTTACTCTTGACACCCAAAAAAAAGCTGATACCCTGACGGGTATGGACGAACTCGAAGAATTATTGCCGGAAAATTCCCGGCCGACGATCGTCGTTGCCGTCATCCTCTTTCTTATCCTCGTCGTCGCAACCGTTACTAGTTATCAGTATGCAAAGAAACGAACCGGAGCGGTTGTTCTTCCGGGCGGGACGACGTACCTAGGCCCTTCGCCGACCCCTCCGCCTGTTACGGTTCGTGAAGGACAAATTCCGGTTCCCGACACTGCCTCGTGGGGACAACATAAAGGGCAAACATTCCCGTACTCGTTTGAATATCCCACGACGCTCTCCCTCGGCTTTTTTCCGGGCGATCCGTTCGATGGCGTCACGGTTTTCTATGAAAATACTGATCCGCAAAAAAACATTTTTCTCCGGGTTGAGAATCTCAAGGAAATGACCGGCACGGCGGGTTTTGTCAATCAATCGAAATTGGAGTACGTGAAGGGGTGGTGGAAGCAATACAATTGGAACGGTGTTGCTTCGGTCACTGCATTCACCAATTCCCACGGGCTCACCGGCTACCGTGCGAAGTATCTCGACAATCAAGGCACGTCGCCGTATGACAACGTATTTTTTGAAATACCGAACCGACCCGAGCTCGTTATTTGGATAAGCGGAAAGCTCTTCCCGCAGCCAGTTTTTGATCGGATGGTAGATAGTTTGATCTGGAAGTAAATACTTCTATATGGTTTCTCCCCCGTTAATCCTCCGACATTATTTCCTCCAGTAGATACTGCAGTCATATAAACATTCTCCTTTTTCAAATTTGAGGCAATGACAGTGACAGAGAAAGAAAACGGATCGCGGAAAAAACAAAGAGAGTATTGTAATGATCCGTATCGTCCGTGTAGTCCGAAACTATCATCACATGCCGGGAAAAACCGATGCCAAAAATCCGGACGATTCTGCTACAATGGGTGACATGGCAACGCGTCTGCCGGAAAAACGCTTCCGAATTTCCACGTTCCATATCTTACTTTTACTCGCACTGGTTATACGGCTCATTCTTATTCCAAACCCCGGATTTGAAGCGGATATTTCGTTTTGGAAATCATGGGGACTTGCGCCGTTTGATCACGGTATCGTATGGGCGGCAAACAACACGAACAACAACTATCCCACGCCGTTTGCCTACCTCCTCTGGCTCATAACGACGGTCTACAGTTTTTTTTCAAACCCGCATATTTTCAACGAATACTGGAATAACACGAATGTCCTTTTCCTGACGGTTGCAAAACTTCCTTCGATCCTCGCCGACTTCGGTATCGCGGCAATCATCGTGTGGATCGGCAAGAATGCCAAACGGTTCGGGTTCCCCGAGCTTCCGACGGCGCTCTACGCA
>Ga0214473_10011105_pt1 | contig 10582 bp, 7 predicted proteins | sample RVTome_7_FD_203509 | JGI IMG/M metagenome (GOLD analysis project Ga0214473, IMG submission 203509) | Soil microbial communities from uranium-contaminated site in the Upper Colorado River Basin, Wyoming, United States - RVT98D197 | ecosystem: Environmental > Terrestrial > Soil > Contaminated >... | reverse complement strand
ACCAAATCCAAGACTAAGGCGAAGTCCATAAATAAGTCTCTTAAATCCGCTTGAAGCAATCACGATGGCATCTCTATCATTTACTTTAGGGTCTTCAGCCGCTCCATCTCGAATTTGATCCAAATCTAACTTTACGAGTTCTCTTTCTCCGCTTCCCAGGTAACGAATCAAGGTGACATCACTGCTATTTGCATAGCTTGTGAGCCCACCGGCTTCGGAAATCACTTGACTAACCGTGGTAAGACCCTCTTTTATTTGTATAGAGCCCGGGCGCGTTACCGCACCCTCGACAAAAACGTTTCCAGCCTCAGGAACATAGACTACATCTCCAGGTTTTAGTGTAAGATTTGTTTCTTCGGCGGCATCGCCCTTTTGAAGAAGCTCGTCGAGATCAACCATGTAAGCCTGTTTTCCCCCATCTTCTTCACTTCTTGTGATATAGACTGTCCTTCCTGCTTGCTCACTCAACCCCCTTGCGGCAGCCAGAGCATCGATAAGAGTTAGTTTTCCCACAAGTTCATAATTTCCCGGTTCTCTTACATAACCAACCACTGAAACGAGCTTACTCTTATTCTCCTTAACAAAGACAACTACATGAGGATCATTGAGATATTGACCTTCCTTTAGAAGACTCTCGATCCTTTGCTCAGCTTCTCTTGCAGTGAGCCCATCCACGTCAACACCGCCCAAAAGGGGAAGAGTGATCTGCCCTCTTGAGCTTACGCGTGCTGTGGTTGTTAGCTTGTCAGACTCAAATGTCTTAATTTCTAACAAATCTGCAGGTCCTATAAGGTAATCGGCAGGGGATACGGGAGAGGTGGCCCCTTGTTCCAGAAGCTTAGAATTAAGCTCACTCATTTCCTGGGAGGACTCTATGTTAATTTTATTAAACGAATTCACCGGTGGGTTGTTGCTGAGTGAGCAACCGTATGTAAAAATCAGGAATATGAAAGAAGTAATTATTGAACATATGTTCATGGCTTTAGGCCCATAACTAAAACTTCTCGACGAGAAATTGGAATTAATTATTCAATTTCGCTTGCTATTAGATCTCCACCACCGCCGCCACCATTATCAGATGTAGTGGCTGCGACGATAGGGCCAACGATTGCTGCCGTTATCACAGTACCAACTACTCCAATTGTAGCACCTGTTGATAAACCATCTGTACCATCAGCATTCAAGTCGTCATCTGATGGATTGTTCTTATCAGTTGCATCAGCAAGTTCCCCTTCACTTTCATCAATAACTGCCTGTGCCAAAAGAAACCTCTCACCAGCTTTTATTGTCCTAGGTCCCTGGGGAGTTAGTACTTCTAATGTTCCCTCACTAAGCTCCAGGATAGTATCAGTTTCGGTTACCACAATTCTCCCTTCTATTATAGATTCGTTTGCTCTAACTATTTCTGGAGAAAAAATAACGCCATCTTTTGTATTAAATGAAACAATCGTTTTATGAGGTTGAATTCGAAAGTTTATAATCCCTTTTTCAATTTGAAAGATAACTTTATTACCCTCGTCAAATGCTTCAAGTATGGTCCCCTTTTCAGCAACCAATGTTCCACCATTGATCCTTATGAGAGCTTTATGGTCATAAGTCATTTTATTGCCGGAGACTAAGGGATAGATTTCTGGTTTGCTAGGAGACGTAAAAATCGCAACCTTCCCTAAAATTGTAGCTGCATGCAGAGGAGCGTTTATTAAAAGAAGCGTTAAAACAACTAAAAGCAGCGCTAAAACAAATGGGAATTTTTTTGATACTGTCATAACACTACACCTCCTTATCGAATTGATTTTTAACCCCACCTTTCATCCTACGCCTAATCAATCTAAGAAACAATCGGTATAAACCTGAGAAATATAGGGGAAAAACCTGATATGGAGGGATAATAGACCTGATCTTGGCTCTTGTGATATTAGTCGAGCTCCACCAATCCCACCCGAATTGCATAACGCACCAGGCCCGCAATATCGTGGATTTCCAGCCGTTCCATTAACTGCATACGATGCGTCTCAACCGTCTTCACGCTGATTTTCAACGTGCAGGCGATCTTCTTTGTCGAGTATCCTTCGGAAATCAATTGCAAAACTTCGCGCTGGCGTAACGTCAATAGTTCGAGTGATGTGGTCTCGCCGGCAGCGCACCGAATGTAACCCCTGACGACATGTTTCGACACGATCGGGCTGAGATACGTCTCACCACGGGCAACGGTCCTGATTGCGATTTCCAGTTCAGCAGTGTCGGCGCCTTTTAATATGTAGCCTTTCGCACCGGCGCGCAGCGCTTGCAGTATGTATCCCTCATTTATATGCATGGAAAGGATAAGCACGCGTACAAGAGGAAATTCCTTTGATATGCGTACCGACGCCTCCAAACCATTCAACCCCGGCATCGAAATGTCCATTAAAACCACATCGGGGCGAAGCTTTCTAACAAATCTCAGAGCCTCACGACCATCACTTGCTTCCGCAATGACCTCTATCCCTGCAATATTATTTAGCAGGGAGCAAATACCAGCGCGTACCAGTGTATGGTCATCTGCAAGTAAAACGCGAATGGGCTTCATAATAAAATTCGTTACTCCAAGGACTGCGTTGGATAACCAGCCCCATCTATCCTTACATGGGCTTTCATAAATATTGAAGAACGATTATCCTATTTTTTAACCTCTCGAGGGGTTCTATCTTTCATATGTCTGGCAGCCATAAATCTAAAAAAACCGGTAATGAATAAGTTCATTAAAAAGGAATAGCCTATTTATCATTTTTTTAAATAACTTCATAACTACCCCTCAAAGTTAGCTAAACCTGTTCAGGATCTTTAGTTTCGAGTTGCTGCAACTTGAATCCATCATCTGTTACTTTTACACTTAATCAATCCAAGGAACAATCGGTATAAAACTGAGAAATATGGGGGAAAAACCTGAGATGGGAGGGAAAAAAGGCCTTACTTCCCTTATCTTTAGCGCTTGTGCTATTGGTCGGGCTCCACCAATCCCACCCGAATCGCATAACGTACCAGACCTGCAATATCGTGGATGTCCAGCCGTTCCATTAACTGTATGCGATGCGTCTCGACCGTTTTCACACTGATTCCCAAAGTGCGGGCGATCCCCTTCGTAGAGTACCCTTCGGAAATCAGTTGCAAAACTTCGCGCTGGCGTGCCGTCAATAGTTCGACCGATTTAGTGGCGCCACCAATGCACTGAATGTAATCCGCGACGACATGTTTCGACACGATCGGGCTGAGATACGTCTCACCACGGGCAACGGTCCTGATTGCGATTTCCAGTTCAGCAGTGTCGGCGCCTTTTAATATGTAGCCTTTCGCACCGGCGCGCAGCGCTTGCAGTATGTATTCTTCATTTAAATGCATGGAAAGAATGATCACGCGTACAAGAGGAAATTCCTTTGATATGCGTACCGACGCCTCCAAACCATTTAACCCCGGCATCGCAATGTCCATTAAAACCACATCCGGGCTATGCGCTCTAACCAAGCGCAGCGCTTCACGACCATCACTTGCTTCCGCAATGACTTCTATCCCTGCAATATTATTTAGCAGGGAGCGAATACCAGCGCGTACCAGTGTATGGTCATCTGCAAGTAAAATGCGAATGGGCTTCATTTTAAGTCTTTCCTTTTCTAGTTTCCTTGGGCAAGGATGAGGTTATGGGAAGACGGGCACTAATTGTAGTCCCTTTGGTTGGCGTGGATTTAATCTTCATCTCGCCACCGACCAGCAGAGTGCGTTCTTGCATTCCCAGTAACCCAAAACCCACACCGCGCATAGCACGTTTCTTTACGGCGCGTAGACTAAAACCAACTCCGTCATCATGGATGACCAGTTCCAGTACCTTATCATGCTGCCGTAATTCAATTTGTACATTTTTTGCCCGCGCGTGGCGTACTATATTGGTCAGGGCTTCTTGGATGATGCGAAAACACACGGTCTCAAGGTACGCGGGCAAGCGCATCTGTGGAGGATCAACGACCAATTTCGCAGCAAGTCCTGCTCGCTGACTGTGGCGATTTAGATACCATCGCAGCGTAGCCACTAGCCCAAGATCGTCTAGCATGGAAGGCCGCAAATCTAGGGAAAGATTCCGTACCTGATCGAGAGCTCTGTCAATAATGAGAACGCTTTCTTCCAGGCGAGACTTGTATCGGAGGTCCTTGCCCAACCCCTGCATCGCCTGCAAATTGATCTTCACGGCCGTGAGGACCTGGCCAATTTCATCGTGCAATTCATGCGCAATGTGGTGGCGCTCGGTCTCTTGTATGTCCATCAGGTTACGGGAAAGGCTCCGCAGTCGACTGGAATACTGCTTCATTTTCTTCTCTGCCTGCATGCGGTCGGAGACGTCCTCACAAACAATAAGGACAACTTTATTACCATCGGCATCCGCCACGGCACGAGCAGTCTCTCTTACCCATAAAACGCTCTCATCCTTCTTAACCTTGCGAATAATGCATCGATAGTTCTTTCCAGGATTCTTTAAACACTTGGTGAGCATCTGTCTTATTGCTCTTCTGTCATTTGGGTGAAAAACCACGCGCATCGAATGCCCAATTAACTCTTCGACGGTGTAACCAAGTTGTTCTGCTCCAAACTGGTTTACGGAAAGAATCTTCCCTTCTCCATTCACAGTGAAATACATGGCCGGATTTTCTTCGTACAAAACACGATACCGTTCTTTACTATCGCGCAACACCTCTGCCTGCCGCGCATTATTTATCGCTACCTCGATCTGCTTTGCCACAATTTCTAACAATCTTAATTCTTCTTCATCAAAGGCACTCTTTTGCAAAGAATTTACATTTATGCATCCCACGCTCTTACCTTCAAAGTGAATAGGCATAGAGACATAGCTCTTTGTTCCTATATCCCTTCCAGCACGACCAATAATTGTATCTTGGTCTATATCGGCACAATACCTGGGCTTTCCCCCTATGATTGTTTTCCAGGTAAAGTCCTTCGGATAGGGGATTCTTCTTATCCGGTCAACATTGCGATCAGTATAGCCTCTATAAGCCATTAGAACCGCTTCGACACCTCTTAGATCGCCGATGTCTTCTCGTTCGACCAAGTAAAGTGAAACGTTGTCTGCCCTATCTATATTTTTACTCATTGATTCTACTGCATTTTCCAATACTTCTTGGAGATTAATTGACTGATGGACACTTTTAGCCACAGCGGAAATAATTTCTTCATAACGCTTCTTCTTCGTTAATTCTCTATAAAGGTTTGCCTTAGCTATTGAGATGGCAATCTGAGTACCAAGGCTAGAAAGCAAATTCACTTCTCTCTCATCAAACTTCCGTTCCTTATAGCTTAAGAACCAAATAACACCTATGCTCTTCCCATTTTGTAATATAGGTATCCCTAAAATACTGTGGTGACCTAAGTCTCTACCAGCAGGACCTATATCGGGGTCCTTTTGAACATCCTCAATATTTGTTACCAAACCAGTATTAATAAGCTTCCATGTAATTCCTCTAGGGTATGGTATTCTAGAAGCCCTTTTTAGATAATCCTCTGGAACATTTCTATAGGCCTGAATTACAGCTTCATTTGTATTTTCATCCACTAAATAAATCATCGCCATATCCACATTTTCTAATTCAGTAACCGAATCTAAGGCAATGCTGTAGATCTCCTGCAGGTCAAGGGACTTATGCACGGCTTGATTGATAGTATTCATTATTCCTAAGTCTCTACTTCTCTTATCTAAATCCTCATATAATCCTCTTAGCTCTTCTGTCTGTTTTTGTGATTTTTCATACAGCGATGCCTGCACTATCGCTATCCCAATCTGACTTCCTATAGCATTGAGGAGATTCATATCTCGGGAACTAAGCTCCAATACTCTTCGACTTGCAAAAATTACTACTCCTGTTGCTCTGTCCTCCTGCTTTATAGGAACTGCCACCACAGCATGGTGACCCAATACCCTTCCTGCAGCCCCAAGGTCCGGGTCTTCTTGAGCATCCTCAATAAAGGTAAATTCCCCCGAGTTGATAAACATCCATGTTATACCCTTAGGATAGGGTATCCTCCCTGCTCTACTTACAAAGTCGTCTGTGAGTCCCCTGTGTGCCTGAAGCACTGCCTCATTTATATCCTCATCCACAAGATAAATCGCTATAAGATCAAAGGCTGTTATTCCCACTACCTTATCCAGAGCAATATTCAATACTTCTTTAAGGTCTAAAGACTTATGAACTGAGGTAGCTATTAGATTTAGAGCTGATAAATCTTCATTTATTAACTCTAAGTCTTTAGTCTTTTTTGCCTTAGCCACTGCTAAGGCAATCTGGGTACCAATGGAAGTAAAAAACTCGATTTCCCTTCTACCAAACTTATTCCTTTTATTGCTATGAAAATGAAAAACACCAATCGTTCTTTCTCCTATCTTTATAGGCACTGACAAAAAGCTCTTAAATCCAGATTCCTTACCGACAGGACCAACGTATGGATCAGTTGATACATCTTGAACAACATAGACCACACCCGAATTAATAACCCTCCATGTCACACCCCTAAGATATGGTATCCTCCCTGCTTTCTCTAAATATTGATCAGGGTATCCTCTATAGGCCTCAAGTATCGCTTCATTTGTAGCTTCATCAACCAAATATATCCCTACGATATCTATATCCGTTAGTTCCATAACCTTGTCTATAGCGATATTTAAAACCTCTTTGAGGTCTGATGACTTATGAACCGCTTCCATAATAGTATTTAATATCCTCAGATCCTCTCCTCCCACGAAGTTGCGCTCGGCAACATCACGAAAGCTCCACACGCTTCCAACTGTTGTTTCTCCAATCCGTTGGGGTTTAGAGTAACGTTCGAAGGTTCTTCCATCCTTTAATTCAACGGTCTCGCAGCTCTCCCCATCCGGTTGGGAATACGATTCTCTCATCTTTATGAGAAAGCCTTCAGGATTTTTTAGTTGATCTAGGACGAACTCCAGTGCTCGGTTATTATCACGCAATGTTATTATCGATGCAGGGATTCGCCACATCTCTACAAATTTTCGATTAAAGCTTACTATCTTTCCTTCTCTGTCAACTACAAGAATCCCGTCGGTGGTTGAGTCAAGCGTTGCAAGTTGGAAAGAAAGGGATCTCTCAAGTTCTTCCACCGCTCGCTTGCGCTCTGAAGACTCCAAGGCCAGAGAAGCGATATCGGCTATCGAGACTGCAAAATTCTGTTCTTCGGCTGTCCACCTTCTCATCTTTCCAGTATGCTCATGACAAACGATGCCAACAATTTTCCCATGATGTCGAATAGGGACATCCATCAGTGAAGTGATTCTAAAGGGTTTTAAATATCCCCCCATACATTCACTAGTGCGGCAATCGGTGCAGGTATTATTTACCGATAGGATGCGGCCCTCTTCTAAGGCCTGAAAAAATCCGGGATAATCTCTGGATTTAAGCCTTAATCCTTTTTCATGAGTATCTTCGCTCATTTTGTATAAGTCTTTACAGACGATTTCTGAATGATCTTCATTAAAAAGGCATACGCTTACCCGCTCAATACCTAAAGTATTTGAATCTACCTCCGTTATAATTTTCAATGATGAGTCCAATTCGGAGTTATTTATTTTGGCTAATTCCAAAAGTGTCGTTTGATATTTAATGAATTGTTCCTTTGTCATATATCCATGTTTCATCTTGTACACATTAAAATAGGCATCAAAATAGCCTCTTAAAAAACCAAAAAGGAAATGAATAATAGTTTTTTACAAATGCCTCTAGTACAAAAGTAGGGTAGAAAGAGAAAGTGAAAGACTCTTCGCTGGGGTTCTTTATATGATTAGGTTGGTAGGAAAGAAATCTATCCCGTATTTCTGGAATGTGTAAAAAATCGTTATGAGAGCTCCCCTTAAGAAAAACAAGAAAAACTGCACTTACTGTGGGAAGCAAACAATAATATCTATGTTGAATAACTCTCTCCACCTATCCTTAAGCACCTATTACTGCTTTGATCATATTATAAATCCTTTCAGATAAAAAAATCAATACCCATCTGATACTTATCTTATAATCGTATTTATGAATTGATGTCCTTGGTGTTGTGAGAAGTTAAATGCAGTGTTAAGTAAATAACCCAGTGGCCAAGCAAAGCGGCATTGAAAAATTAAAAACTAAATGCTTCCGGGATGCATATAATCATATACTACACTCTCAGTTTTTTTATCTGGATTGACACTGAAATTCTCAAATTTATACCGCACAAGGGGCAACCTGTTTTAATCCCCGTGGGAAAACCACGGGGTATTCAACAGGTGATTTAATAAAGGATTTTTCCTATTGAGGGTGGTTACATATAGATTGTAAAAATCAAAAATTTCGTTTGATTCATTAACTATTCTATGGAAAAAAGAGTGGCCAATCAAGAAGTCCCCGTTGCAGTTTATCATTTATTCCATAAAAATTGCGCTTTATACACTTTCAAGCTCGCCTTACGGCATACTTGATTCGCCGTTCGGGAGTTCAAATCCCAAGTCGAGTCGGAATATTTTTTAACTGACGAGATTATCATAGTTTTTTACCAATGTTATCCCTAAGTGCCTAACACTTTTTCAACCGTCTGTCGTATCTCTTCCAGTTTGAAGGGCTTCCTCATCAAGGAAAAGGCACCCTCTGCCATTAACCTATCCACAGTCTCCTCATCTGGCGTACCACTGATGATTATTATCAGGGAACCAGGAACCAAAAACCTAATCTCTCGAAATAGTTCGATTATGTTCTTCCCGTAAATTGTCAAGTCTAGATAAATTATGTCATAATGACTTTTCTTAAGGAGCGCTAACGCAGATTCGCCGCTATGGGCGATGTCGACGCTGTGACCGGAGGATACCAACGCTTCCTTTATAAGATTAGAAATAAATACTTCATCATCCACAACAAGAATATTCCCTTTCCTCCTCGTTTTTCCGCCGGTATCGAAATTTGCTTGATCTGACGGATTCATTTCATCAGAGATTCGTTGAATATTCGGAAGCCTAATAGTAAATGTTGTTCCCTTTCCAATCTCCTATATCACGAGCTTAAACCTTAATAGGCGACCAACCCTTTAACGAAGAATATTAAAGGTGGCGAATAAATCTAATAAATCATAAGAGGAGTGTTTTCTAAACTTAATCTACTTTCCTCGATCATCCGCGCCAATAGACCCTTCGCTAGACGTCATCTTGTTCCTTTTACTCACCCCATAAATCCCTGCCAAAGTACTCTTCTTAAGTTGGGACTTGTAAATATTTTCAAAATTGCATTCGTATGCCAGTCAAATTTTCCGTTCTGTGCTATATACGAAAGAAGGCCATCCTGTTCTGCTGCAACAAACAGTTCATCCAAAGACTTGTCATTCAATTTCGAATAAAACCTATGAAGATATTCTCCAATAATAATTTCTTTTCCTAGGATCTTTCTCCATTTCATCTCATATTCGGAAAGATTTTGTGCTTTAAAGAATCCGTTTTTGAAAGCTTTCCTTATCACTTCTGACGCTAATTCTGCGCTTATAAGACCATAGTAAATTCCCCCGCCAGTTGTTGTTTTGATCTGTCCGGCTGCTTCACCTATAACAATAATCCTATCGGAGTAGCTACGTGGGATAGTTCCATAAGCTATACCTCTTCTTTTAACTCCATTTATTTCTGAGCAAATCTCACTATACTTTCCAATTTCAGATAAGACGCTGTTTAAACCATCCATACCATGACCCTCGGTCATAACACCAACTCTAGTTCTACCTTCTGTAAGTGGTATCGCCCATCCAAAAAAACCAGTCGAATATTTCCCTCCCCAATAAATTCTTAAGCGCTCTATATCTTCGGTTAAGATTTCTAACTGAAGACCTTTGATTATTTTTTTGGGGCGACCCAGTCCAAGTGTGGTTTGAAGAGTATACTTAACTCCTGTGGCAATTACTCCAACATCTGCAAATACCTTGCGTTGGCCTTGTTCTGATTTGACGATAGCCTCTACATAGTTATCACTTACCGAAAGAGAAGAAACTCTTGTACTTAGCCAAATTTCTGCACCGTTTGCGATTGAAATTTCAGCTAACTCTTTATCAAAAACATGTCTATCAACAACTACTACTGCCTCTTCCGGATGAACATAAGAAATACAACCTCCGCCTGGAGAGAATAAATCTGCCTCTTTTAATCTACCTACAATTGCTTGCCGAGGTAAATCGTATCTGGAAAAAGCCTCTTTGCTCATAACGCCTGAGCAAACAACATCTTTACCGATCTCTGAATTTTGGTCAAATAAAGCAACACTAAACCCAGTTTCGGCCAGAATAGACGCAATTAAAAGACCACTGGGACCACCTCCTACGACGATTACATCGAACCATATTCCCTTTTTTATTTGTATGCTTATTTTCCTCGATGAAAATTTCTATTCTAAGGCGATAAATTGTGAGAAAGATTATAATAAATTGCGAAACAAATCAAGTAAATAGGGGTCAAATCTTTTGTTGACAAATTATTATTTTGCCATACTCTTCTAATTATGTCTCGACCCTTGCGAATCCAGTTCCCAGGAGCCTTCTATCA
>Ga0214473_10011104_pt1 | contig 10583 bp, 8 predicted proteins | sample RVTome_7_FD_203509 | JGI IMG/M metagenome (GOLD analysis project Ga0214473, IMG submission 203509) | Soil microbial communities from uranium-contaminated site in the Upper Colorado River Basin, Wyoming, United States - RVT98D197 | ecosystem: Environmental > Terrestrial > Soil > Contaminated >... | reverse complement strand
GCAGCAGTCTGCGGGACTCGCTCCTCTGGATTTCGGGAGCCTTGGATCTGGACGTTTTTGAGCAGCCTGTGAGCAGGGACTTTTTCAGCAACCTGTTGGAAAGAACACTTTACACGCCAAAGAGTGAAGGTTAGAATACCTTGAAATGAAGAGGAGGAAGATCATGAAAAAAACAATCCCTATTGTTGTTTTGTGCTTTGCCCTGGGGCTGGTTTTTTCGGCGCCGGCTTTCGCCGATAATTTGAAGGAGGACGCGGAGATCATTGTCAACAAAGCGCGTCTCGTGATGGAGGAGGTGAAGAACGCCCCGGACTCAGGAGCAGCCTATGATCTCATTAGACAAAGCGCGGGTGTGGTTATTATCCCCGACATGTTCAAGGGAGGGTTTGTCGTGGGAGGATCTTATGGAAAGGGAGTGGTCGTGGCTCGCAAGGACGGGAAATGGAGCGGGCCCTCTTTTGTCTATATCGGAGCCGGCAGCGTTGGGTTTCAAATCGGAGTGCAACTGACGGACCTGATCCTTGTGGTGATCGGGCAAAACACCATGGATTCCTTCATGCGGTCAAATTTCAAACTAGGAGCCGATGCGGCTGTTGCTGCCGGCCCGGTGGGGGCTCAAGCAACCGCGGCCACCGATCTTTTTTTGAAGGGCGGCATCTATTCCTATTCCCGTTCCAAGGGTCTCTTTGCAGGAGTATCTCTCGAAGGCGCGGGTTTGGGGACAGAGTTTGATCTCAACAGGGCGTATTACCAAACAACCTCCAACCCCAAAGAGATCCTGTACGGTCAGGTCGAGACGCCTGAATCGGGGAAAAAACTGTTCGAAGCCATCTCCGCGTTGATAAAACAGTAGGAGGCGGTTCTGTTTTTGAACTCCGGTGAGCGCTGGAGATATTCAACCCATCTCCAGCCCATATCTTTATCCCTCTTCATTTCCAGGCGTCCCAGATAACCATTCCGAAGGCTTGCTTTTCCGGAGAAACGCCGGAAGTGGGTAATCTTTTGCCATTTTGTGGAATGAATTTACCACTGAGAGTTGGATGATCTCTGACACACCTGGCACCTGCTGGAGACGACCAATAAAAGATCCTCTTGATATTCTTAAATAAAATTTCCTTTCGCCTCAGAATCCCCATTCAGGCACACATATTGCTGTTCATACTTCTGATGTATTATCTCCCCTTCCACCTGGGAAGGGAAATCGATAAACCCCGAAATCTTGCAAAAAGCGTAACGGTAGAGTAAGGTAACAGCCCGTTTTTAAGGTTTTCGGAAGCCCTGGGAGCAGGTGCTCTTTATGAACGCTCCGTACAAGACCATTGACGAACTGTCTCACGAAAACAGGCCTCTTCGCGAGATCCTGGAGGATCACAGGAAATGGCTCAGGGGCGAAGGGGGTGAGCGGGCCAACCTCAGAAAGGCCAATCTCATTGGCGCCAACCTGAGAGGGTTCTACTTGATCGGCGCTGATCTGAGTGGGGCCATTCTCGTCAATGCCGATCTGAAAGAGACAAGCCTCATCGGCACAACCCTTAAAAAAGCGAATCTGAAAGGTGCAACCCTGAGAGGCGCAGATCTCATTGAGGCAAACTTGGCACAAGCGATCCTTCGGGAGGCGGATCTTTCCGAGGCCGACCTGAGGGAGGCGAACCTCAACGGAGCGGTGCTCAGAGAGAGCATCCTTGATTCAGCCAGCCTGTACGGTGCGAGCCTCAGAGACGCCAACCTGGTGGGCTCCAGCCTGAGCAAAGCGCTTCTCAAAAGGGCGGATCTTGCGGGGGTTGATTTGAGCAGAGCGAACCTTTTCAGTGCGGACCTGGAGGAAGCGGATCTGAGCGGCGCGAATTTAGCGGATGCCAATTTGAGCGGAAGCCGCCTTGTAAGGGCCAAGCTGAACGGCGCTTCGCTTGTGAAAGCCAATCTCCACGGAGCGGATCTCACGGGAGCCGACTTCACGGGGGCGAACCTGGAAGGAGCCAATATGCAGGATTCGACTCTCAAGTGGAGCGTCCTGAAACAGGCCAATCTGAGTTGTGCGAATCTCTCCGGCGCTTACTTGGAAGACGCCAACCTTGGCGAATGGACCATCAAGGGTGCCATATGCAGCTATATCCGGAGCGGCAGCGAAAAAGAAATCACCCGGTATAACGAAGGGGAGTTCGAGAGGAGGTTTTCCTTCTTCAAGGAGACCTCGGAGCTTGTTCTCAAGATCCCATTCAGCATTTCCGCAGTTTGCGTGGGTAAGCTCATTGCGCAGTCCACCAACGCGGTCCTGGGCTCCGAGGTGATTTGTTTGAAAGGGGTTGAGGCGCTGGCCCAAGATTCCGCAAAGCTGAGCTTCTTCATCCTGGATCGTGACTTCCACGAGGGGAAAGCGAAATTTTTTGAAAGTTATCTCCGGCATGCCCTGGAGGACTACTTCAAAGAGAATCCGATCAACGAAGAACCCATGTGCGCGAGCTATCTCCTGGAGGAGGAATGGAACGTGGGTTTTGTTCGAAAAGAACTCGCTGCGAGCGTGAGTTATGCTCCGAAATTCGGCGAAGAAGTGAGCAAAGATCTGGCAGAGGACTCATCCCTCGGCTTGGGTCAAATCGGAGAGGCTATTCATCGCATCGTTGTTTCGGTTTTCGAATAACTGGCCTCGTTCTCGCCCCTCCTTCCTGATCAATCGTTTCCCCCTGGATTTTGACCGACCTGTTTTCCTCCTTGCCACGCGGTAAATAATGAGGTAGCCTTATTTTATTCCTGCTGCGGTAGATCTCTCAACTGGAATATCCTTTCCTGTTTCTCGTCTGACCGACTGTGTTTCAATTTCAAGAGCTCCTGGCTCTGGAATCTTGAGACGCTTTGAAAAGGCCGAATCGATTCCGCCGGGTGCAGGCGATGAAAGAAAAAGACAAAGCAAAAGACGAACTCCTCGCCGAGTTAGAAGCCTTGCGGCAGCAGATGGCTGAACTTGAAGTCCTGCAACGTCAGCTGAAATCGCGAGAGGAAGATCTGCGTCGGAGTGAGGAGCGATTTCGAACCTTTGCAGATTCCACCTACGACTGGGAAACTTGGCGGGCGCCCGACGGCAAGTACATTTATGTGTCTCCCTCCTGCGAGCGGATTACAGGATACAGGAGCGAGGAATTCATAGCGGATCCCTCGCTCATAGCCCGCATTGTCCATCCTGAGGATCAGGCCATAACCGCCAAACACTTTCTGGAGGATTTCCGTGCTCAGGAGCCTATTCACTTCGATTTGAGGATTGTGACAAGAGCCGGAGAGGAGCGCTTCATCAGCCATTACTGTCAGGGGGTCTTCGGGAGGGACGGAGAGTGGCTCGGACGCAGAGCAAGCAACAGAGATATTTCCATCAGAAAACGCGCCGAAACGGAGCTTCGCCGGGTGAACAGGGCTCTCAAGGTTCTCGGGGAATCCAGCCAGGCCATGGCCCGGGCAACGGATGAAAAGGAATTTCTGGCTGAAGTGAGCCGCATGATCGTCGATGTGGGAGGATATCGGCTTGCCTGGATTGGTTTTGCACTGGACGACGAGAAGAAATCCGTTCAGCCCATGGCGCAAGCCGGATTTGAAGACGGTTACCTGGAGAACGTGGACATCTCTTGGGCGGAAACCCAGAGAGGAAGAGGACCCACAGGGACTGCGATCCGCACAGGCAGGCCGACCGTGTGCAAGAATATTCTGAAGGATCCGAAGTTTGCTCCGTGGAGGGGAGAGGCGGTCAGGCGGGGATACGGATCGTCCATTTCTCTTCCCATCAGGGTGGGCGGAAGAGTGGTCGGTGCTTTGAACATTTACGCCACAGAGCCGGACGCGTTTGACTCTGAGGAGCTCAATCTCCTGGAGGAACTCGCCAATGACCTCTCTTATGGCCTTGCAGCACTCCGGGACAAGATAGAACGAGAAAAGGCTGAAGAGGCGCTGGTCAAAAGCTCGAACAAAATAAAAATGTTTGCCTATTCGGTTTCCCATGACCTCAAGAATCCTGCGATTGCGATCCATGGCCTGGCCAAACGCCTCAACAGATATTCCAGGGACAGGCTGGATGAGAGAGGAAGAAGTTATTGCGAGCAGATCTTGAAAGCGTCGGAGCACATTGCTTCTCTGGTGGATAAGATCAACCTTTACATTAAGACGAAAGAAGTCCCTCTTTCGATCGAGAAAGTGAGACTCAAAGAAATCGTCGACACCGTAAAAGAAGAGTTTGCTCCTCAACTCACCGGCCGCCAAATCCGGTGGCTCGAACCAGAAGAAATCCCGGAGGTCAACGCGGACAGGACTTCGATGGTGAGGGTCTTAAGGAATTTGGTGGACAACGCTCTGAAGTATGGAGGTCACGATTTGAGCGAAATCAGGATAAGCTATCAAGAGTCGGAGGACAGCCATGTCCTGTCGGTGGAAGATGACGGAATCGGTTTGGAAGATGATGATGCCAAGATAATCTTTGGCCCCTTTAAACGGAAAAGAATGGCCGGTGAGGTGGATGGGGCCGGTTTGGGGCTTGCCATCGTCAAGGAAATCGCCGAACAGCACAAAGGCCGCGTGTGGCTGGAGCCTGCCATCAAGAAAGGCGCGGCTTTTCATGTGTCCATTTCCAAGAATCTCTAAGTAATTTCTCCATCCTTTCCTGCCTAGCCGGCTTGGCGCAGCGGATTTGACAGAGGCAGAGCGCTTTTCCATATTGCTCCGCGATAATGAACAATTTACAAAAGGATCATCATGAAAAAACTCAGTGCCGACGTGGTTATTTGCGGGGCTGGAATCGCCGGGGTATCGGCAGCGTACCATCTGGCGGTAAAGCATAAGATCAGGAACGTTCTGCTTGTGGATGAGCAGGCTCCTTTGACGCTTACGAGTGACAAATCAACCGAAGCCTACCGCAACTGGTGGCCGGGGCCGGGCAACACGATGGTGCGCTTCATGAACCGGAGTATTGATCTTCTGGAGCGACTTGCGGCCGAAAGCGACAATTACTTCAACATGAACCGAAGAGGTTATGTTTTCCTCACTGCCAGACCTGAACAGGCCCGGGTCATGGAGCGCGTGGCAAAAGAGATCTCAGACCTCGGAGCCGGCCCGATCAGGACCTACTGCGGCGGGCCGGACGACCCGACCTATCCGCCCCGCAGGCCGCGGGGCTTTGATCCCGGTCTCAGCGGCGCGGAGCTTGTCCTGGACCCGGCAGAGGTTCGCAAGCAATATCCTTTCATCAAAAACACGGCCATCGCCATGCTCCATGTTCGTCGCTGCGGCTGGCTCAGTGCGCAGCAACTGGGAATGTATCTCCTGCAGCAGGCCAAGGAAGCAGGCGCCCGGTATCTCATGGGTCGGGTGTCCGGTGTCGGTGTGGAAAAGGGAAGGGTAGAGTCCGTTCAGGTGACCGGCGAAAAGGAGCGGCTGGACATCTCCACGCGATCCTTTGTGATTGCCGCAGGACCGCTTCTCAAACAGGCGGGAGCCCTGATCTGGATGGAACTTCCTGTGTTCAACGAACTCCACGGGAAAATCGCATTCAATGATCCCCAAGGAGTCATTCCTCGTGATGTCCCCCTCATGATCTGGACAGACCCGATGAAGCTCCCCTGGACGGAAGAGGAAAGAGAAGTGCTCGAGGGAAGCGAAAAAACAAGATGGCTTCTGGAAGAATTTCCCAGCGGGGTCCATTTCAGACCCGAGGGAGGGGAAGGCAGCCAGACCATCCTGGCTCTTTGGACGTATGACATCAAGCCCCAGGAGCCGGTCTGGCCGACGGTCTTCGACCCTGAGTATGCGGAAATCGTGCTTCGAGGAATGGCAGGCATGGTTCCAGGGTTGTCTGTGTATCTGGGAAAAGCCGGGAAGCCTTTTGTGGACGGCGGCTACTACTGCAAGACCCAGGAGAACAGGCCTCTGATCGGGCCTCTGCCGGTCAAAGGGTCATTTGTGATCGGCGCTCTTTCCGGATTCGGGATGATGGCCGGTATGGCTGCCGGCGAACTGCTCGGAAACCATGTCACCGGAAGCGCTTTGCCGGACTACGCGCCCGCCTTTCTCTTCAGCCGCTATGAGGACCCGGATTACAGGAAGCTCTTGGAGAACTGGGACGCCACATCGGGTCAGCTCTGAGAAAGGATATCGAGTATTTTTCTCTCTGCTTTTGATAAGGCCAGTCTCCGGGGCTTTTCCAAGGGGACCCAATCCCATCGCCGCCCTTCAGGGGACCTGGGCCTGCCTTGCTCAATGCTGCACCGAGAAACATGAAAAGTTACGCGAAAATGCGTGTAAGCGTGCTTTACCACAGCAAGCGCCTTTTCCACACGGACGGATACGCCGAGTTCTTCACGTACCGTTCTGCGCAACGCCCCTTTCACACTTTCCCTCGTCCCCCTTTCCCCACCTGGAAATTTCCATAAACCGCCGAGAAGCCCTGAGGCGGGTCTCTGGACCATGAGAACTCTTTTCTTTCGATCGAGGATGATGGCGGCCGTCATATGCTTGTGGGAAAGGATGCGCCTTTTTTTCGCAACAGGAAGCTGTTCCTGTAATCCCAGCTCTTTTGCTTTGCACAGACCTCTCAAAGGACACGACAGGCATGAAGGAGTTCGCGGCGTGCAGATCGTGGCACCCAGATCCATCAGGGCCTGATTGAAGTGACCAGGATTCCTCTTGCTCACGAGCTGATCCGCCAAAGTGCGGACGTGTTGCCGGGATTCTGAAGATCCAAGTGGGTTTCGAAGAGCGAAAAGCCTGGAGATCACCCGGGAAACATTTCCGTCTATTGCTGTAACACACTGGCCGAAGGCGATGCTGAGGATCGCAGCGGCTGTGTATTCTCCGATGCCTGGGAGAGTCATAAGGTCTTTCCTGGTCTGAGGAAGCCTGCTCCCCCAGCGGGCAACGATCTTTTTCGCCGCTGCATGGAGATGTCGTGCTCTGGAGTAGTAGCCAAGGTTCTCCCAGAGTTTCAACACCTCATCCGCACGAGCCTCAGCCACGGCATTCACGGATGGAAATCTTGCGAGAAAGCGACGATAATAGGGGATGACCGTCTCCACCTGGGTTTGCTGGAGCATGATCTCGGAAATCCAGGTCGAATACGGATCCCGTGTGTGCCGCCAAGGCAAATCCCGGGAGTGACGGCCGTACCATCGGAGCAGTTTTGCGGTGATCGGATGTTGGCTCAAAAAGGTTTTCACGCCATCCTGAATTGAAAAAGGAATCACGTCACTCTATCAAAGAGTAAAAGCTGTAGAAAAGACCTTTGTATGTCCTGCTGACAATGATTAAATTTCCATCAGAAAAGTGGAGGGAGCCGAGATGAGGGTTAAATTCCCTGGATGCTGGATCATCCTTATTTCTATTCTATTTATCGTGGGTTGCGCTCCGGTGATTTCGAAACCCTTGAGGGATCAGGTCGACAAAAACCTCACCTTCAGGGAAGTGTTCAAGGATCCGGAGGCGCACAAAGGCACCATGGTGATTTGGGCCGGGGAGATTATAGAAGCAAAGAATACCAAAGAGGGGACTCTGATCGAAGTCCTTCAGAAACCTGCGGATTTCTTAGGAGCACCGGAGGAGGTGGACAAATCAGAGGGTCGCTTCTTGGTCCTCTACCCTTCCTACCTTGACGTCGCCGTCTATGGGAAGGGAAGGGAGGTGACCGTGGGCGGAGAAGTTGAAGGGAAGCGAATCATGCCTCTTGGCGAAATCGAGTACACTTACCCTCTGGTTCTTGCAAAAGAGATTTACCTGTGGCCGGACACGAGCAAGGAACGGTTAGCGCCCTATCCATATCCCATGTACCCCTGGTGGTGGTATGATCCTTTCTGGGGACCTTGGTACTCTCCTTACCCCTACGAAAGGTTTCGTCACAGGCGCTGAGCGGAAAGGTTACCGCGGTTTGAACCTCTCCATGTATTCGGTGGCCCGCGCTTTCCTCAGGGTGTTCTCCGAACTCATGTACCGTATCTTGCCGAAGATCGGTCGTTCCGGTCCCCAGGGCCTGTCATACCTGCCCAGGACCCACAGGATTCCCGTATAAGAATTAGGATCTCTGCCGTCGAGACCATACTTGTTGTTGAGTTCAATCATGATCTTAAGAGCCTCCTGAGGAGAGGACGTCCACTCCAGAATTTTCTTTCCCCAAACCATCCGGAGGTAGTTGTGGATCCGGCCTTCCTGAAGGAGCTGTCCCTGGGCGGCGTTCCATAGAGGATCATGGGTTTGGGCTCTCTCAAATTCCTCCAAACCATAAACATAGCGCCTCTGATCCCCTTGATGGTCTTTCAGGGTTTGCTGAGCCCAGCTGGGCAGCGAAAGGTACTGGTCGTAGTCCTGTCTGTGCCGGCACATGTTGAAGCCCAGCTCCCTCCATGTCACCAGTTCATCGAGAAAAGCTTCTGCGGGTTCACTCATGTGCCACCACCCGCTTCGGCCGCCGGTTGCCTTCTTGGGAAGATGATCCGGAGCCCACTCCTCTTTGGCCGCCAGATGGTGAAAGATCTCGTGAACCGAGAGGTGGCCGAAATGGAGATAGGGGGAAAGCCCGCTCGTACCGTCATCGTCAGGATGATTCCTCGTTTCCTCATAGGCTGAAAGCTTTTTTTCAACGAACCGCTTCATTTTTTTAGAGGCTTCGTTCGCGCCCCCTCGATCCTCCACCACGCCCACCTCATGGTTCACGGGAAACCCGGCCAGGGACTCAGGATCTCCTTCAAGGATTTCTGAGGAGGGGGCCGGCCAGCGCTTGAGGATGTTTTTGAGGTGAGGGACGGGGTCCTTGTGTTTCAACCCTTTCAAGGGCTCGGCATCAGGCATCTCTGAGAGATGGGATGGGAGTTCCTTCTGGAGAAAAGTCCTGAAGAACTTAGCCGCTGCGAACACCCTGTCTGTGGTCTTCATGGGCAACAACCCGTTGGAATCCACCTTCTCGATATAAACAGGGATCTTCTTTGAGGCGGAAGCGATCATACGGGGCAGAAAAAAGGCTGGGAAGTCATCTGTGACCACGAGACAGGCCTTTTCCGCGAGAGCGGCGAGAAGGCCTTTATCGGCATCGGGCGCCGGTTCCAGGTAGGGATAGTAGGAGACTCCTAATTTTCTTAAACTCTCGGAATTGTCCGCCATGCCGTCGATGACAAAGCGATGGAAGCGGTCGCAGGCCCAAGGGTAGCCGACGCGCAGAGCCTCGAACACCAAAAGAGGTTTTGTGAGATCATTGGCCCACTCCACAGCCTTTTGGAGGCTGAAATTCCATCGAGTGCGACGGAAGACGGTCATCCAGTAAAGGACGAAGTCTCCTTTTGGATTAACGGGGACATCATTGCACCTGGTCACGCGGATTTCGGGCACTGGACTCATTTGGAGATCTCCTCAAAGTGGGCGTCCGTGAGACCATCCAGGAGCAAGAAAGAATGGATCTTGATGCAAATGATCTCCGCATTCGGATGATCCAGGAACTCTCTGAGATGGGGATGCCTTTTCAGAAGTCCGGCTCGCGCCGTCGTCCTTTTATCATCATCTTGCAGCCTTTCAAAAGCACCGGAAACGGTCATGGCTTTTGCTTCAGGGCGGTGAGAGCCCTTGTGCTCTTCCCGGGTATCGATCAGAAGGCTGACAGAGGGATTCTCCATCAGGTTTTTGAACTTCCTGGTGTCCCTGTAAGTGGCCATGTAGATCTCGCTGCAGTCGTCATCCGTGGTGTAGGCCATGAGAGAACAGTGAGGCTTCTCACCTGAAACGGTGGCCAGGACACAGATGTCCTTTTCTTTTGCAAGTTTTTTCATCAATTCGATCATCGGCGATTTCTCCTGATTTCCTCTCCCCTAAGGGAAAAGGAAGGTATGGATAGATAATAACTACTACCACATTCTCTACTCGTGGGAAAGCTCGTTCAAAGCCCACGCGTGTCGCGACCCTTTTCCGTTGCTTGAGCGTTCTGCGTCTGATACCCTGAAGCTGCTTTCCATGCAACAGGTTAGCTTTTTGAAATAGTTACAGGAAAAGGCCATGGGGGTCTCCCTCAAAACAGAAAAGAGAGGGGGCATAGCCTAAAGCTGGCCACTGCGCTGTGGCTTCTTCGTTGTTCTGTTTTGAGGGAGACCCCCATGGCCTCAGCCATCCATTTCAAAAAGCTAAACTGTTACGTTTCCACAAACAATCAGAGCAAGGAGGGCACATGGAAGAGAAGATAAGACTTGGAATCAGCGCCTGCTTGCTGGGCCAGAACGTGAGATACGACGGTGGACACAAGCTCGATCGGTACCTGACCGATACGCTAGGGCAGTATGTTGAGTATGTACCTGTTTGTCCTGAAGTGGAGTGCGGCCTTGGCATCCCGCGAGAAGCCATGAGACTTGTAGGCAACCCCGAATCCCCAAGGCTCGTCACGGTGAGAACCCATCAGGACCTGACCGACCGGATGCTGACCTGGGCAACGAAGCGGGTAGAGGAACTTGAGAAAGAAGGGCTGTGCGGTTTCATCTTCAAGAGTGACTCTCCCAGCAGCGGCATGGAAAGGGTGAAGGTTTACAACGAGAAAGGCATGCCTGAAAAAGCAGGAAGAGGAATGTTTGCCAGGACTTTCATGGAGCATT
>Ga0214473_10011102_pt1 | contig 10584 bp, 12 predicted proteins | sample RVTome_7_FD_203509 | JGI IMG/M metagenome (GOLD analysis project Ga0214473, IMG submission 203509) | Soil microbial communities from uranium-contaminated site in the Upper Colorado River Basin, Wyoming, United States - RVT98D197 | ecosystem: Environmental > Terrestrial > Soil > Contaminated >... | reverse complement strand
TGTGGAGGAGATGGTTGGCTTCCACTGGATGATGTCCTACGGCGACTACCTCAAGGAGACGGGATACGCCCTGCGGAAGCTCGGGGTCGGCTGGTACAACTTGAGCGACGACCGCACGGTGGAGGCGTAATTTCCATTCCTGGAGAGTCCGTTTTGTTCCGAGGAGAGTAGGGGCGGACCTGTGTGTCCGCCCGGATGTTGTGTGGTTTCCGTCCTCCTGCGTGGTTCCCTCCAAAGGTGCGCGGGGACACGTAGGGGCGGACACGCAGGTCCGCCCCTACGTGTCCAGTTTCCATGGTGTAACGCATGGCAGCACCCTTCCCCCTCCCTTACGCGAAACAAAAGGGAACCCTCGCCCCGTTTTTGCGTATACCCATAATGAGCGGCGAAAAGATCGGATAAGTCGGCCATGGTAGACATCCCGCACGAGTGGGTCCGCGAATGCCAGGAAGGGAACGTCCAGGCCTTCGCGGATATTGTCGGAGCGTGCGAGAAACCGCTCCTCTCGTTCGTGTATCGGCTTCTGTACAACTCGCCATCCGGACGGGACCCCGAAGACGTGGTCCAGGAAATCTTCCTGAAAGCCTATGTGGGGATTGGAAAGTTCGATCTTCGCAGAGAGAAAAGGTTCGACTGTTGGCTCTTTGCGGTCGCGCGGAACCACTGCATCAGCCTGCTCCGGAGGCGAAGAGCCGAGGACGAGGCTACGGATCTCGGAGAGGACGGACTGGAGGGACTTGCCGATACCGCGTCCCCCGACCCAAGGGAGGCTTTGTGGGAACGGGACGTCTCACGGAGAGTTGCCGACACTGTCTCGGCGCTTCCAGAGAAACTGAAGAGCGCCTTCATCTTGAGGCACTACGAAGGGATGTCTTACCAAGACGTCGCAGCGGTGATGGGTTGCCGGATCGGAACCGCCAAGTCCCGGGTGGCGCGGGCCAGGGAAACACTGGCCAGGGAACTGGAAGGTCTCTCGGTAGCTCCCTGACGAACGGAGGAGGAACGAGCGGAATGGGAATCTGCGAAGAGGTACGTGAGACGATCGAGGAAACATTCCCGCGGTCGCAAGCGGATCTTGCTGGAGTGGCCCAGGTTTGGGATCACTTCCAGGAATGTGAGGCTTGCCGGGAGTTTGGTGAAAGACTTGTCGCCCTGAACCAATCCCTCGACGGCTGGAAGTCGCCCATTCCCAGCAAGGGACTCCAAGGACGCATCATGGCGGGCATCGCCCAGATCGAAAGGGACCGAAGCAACCGAGCGAAGCAGTATCCCTTTGCCGAAACCCTCAGGGGCTTGTTCCTGTATCGGTTTCAGGTTCCGGCTGCAGGCGCCTTTGCAGCGATCTTCCTTCTCATTCTGTCCGTTGCCTTCAATTTCCATCAGATGAGGAACGAAGGAGGAACCACAGCGAGTGTTGTTTCAGCAGAAGAGGTTTCCGACCAAGGGAGCGTCCCACTCGCAGGACCCATTCAGGGGGTGGTGCACTCGGTGGCTCCGACCATCTCGGCGCCACCGGCCGCACCAATTCAGATCCCGGACGCAAAAGTCGTGGCTGCGAATCCATACACCTTCGGCGATGGAGCCACGCCTCCCCCGGTGATTGTGATCCTGGCGTCTCCTCCCCCGGGACTGCTCCGGTCTCCGTACCACCCCGCCCAAACTGAAATTTCGCGTCCAGTTGACCGAAAGGAGAATCAACTATGAAGAAGTTAACCTTAACCGCGCTTGTCACATGCATCATTTGCTCTTGTGGCAGCACAGTGGGACAAAGCATCCAAGTTGGACCCGACGTCGAAAACAAAGTCCGTGGGTTCGTCCGCGATCTTCAGAGGTTTCATGAAACCGAAGACCTTGACGGGATGATGGGGCTGTTCGCCCCCGACTACAGTCAAGCTTTTACCGGCCTCAGTAAGGACCAGATGAAAGAGGTCTTCGAGAAGGCCTTTGCGAACGGCGAGATCAGCAGCATGACAACGACGGTTGTGGGGATCGAACCGTTTGATGACTCCGTCCTGGTAAGGGTCTTGACCGAGATGGACACACTCTCGTGCGCGGAGAAGAAAGAACACGTGGAGAAGAACGACGTGCTCCTTCTCCAAAAGAGGGATGGAAACCTCCAGATTGTCAGCACGGCGGGTGACGTTGCTCGGGACGCCTTCGACCCCGCCACGCGAGTCTACCGAAGCGAGAAGGGAAAATACTCCCTCCGGGTTCCCCCAGGTTGGGCGCCCCTCAAAGAGACTTCCCAGCTGGGTGGCATCGTTCCGGACCATGTTGTCCTGCTGGCTCCCGACCTTAAGTCGTGCGTTTTCCTGGGATTCGTCCAGTTGCCGATACGCGTGGAGGCCAAACAAGCCTTGGAAGGCGACATGGCTGTCGAAAAGCGAATCGCTTCCGAACATACCGTTTCGGAACAAGGTCCCCTCACAGTCGGTGGAATGGACGGTTACCAGTTGGTGAGCGAATTCAAGATCGAACAGCAACACCGCAAGCGCTTGAGAGTTTATATCCACGGGGACCCCTTCCTCTATTTCTTCGTCTGCGACGCCATCCCGCCCGAGCGGTTCGAGGCCTTGAGACCCGATTTCGACTCGATCGTGCAGAGTTTCAGTCGCTCCGAACCCGAGGAGGGGTTGACCGTAGAAGAGGAAGTGGCCGGTGAACTGGCCCAGGGCTCCATCACCGGAAAGACCTACACGAATCAAGTCTTGAACTGTTTCATTGCGGCACCGGACGGGTGGGAGATCCGCACAAGCCCAAATCCAGCCCATCTGGTGGAAATGCAGTACTCCCAGGGCAAGTCGATCGCGCGTCTGATTGCGACCGAAGACGGGATCTGTAACGCCAGTCTCGAGAATCTTGTCGACAAACGTCTCGATGCGGTCAAGAGAATCGTCCAGGACTTCCACGAGGCGTCGCGACGCAAAGTCACCGTTCAAGGATCGCCCGGCATCGAGGCCCTACAGACGTATTCACTCGAAGGATTGGGCACATTCCACGTCAAGGAAGTGACTGTAATCCGTGACGGGAAATACTACCTGGTATTATGCCAAGCCATCGAGCCGGACAGCTTCGCAGACCTGGAGCCGGACTTCGACCGCATCATCCAGAGTTTCGGGTTCATCCAATGAGCGCTTCGTTGACAGTGGTATGGGGACGGGTTTTTCTCCCGTCCCCTCCGTCTCCTGGTGAAAGGAGCGATTTCGATGCAACATCGCAGTACTGACACACCCGTGCTTCGTTTCTCTGGTCTCGCGAGAAAATCCTGTAGGGGTGATTCGCTAATCGCCCCTACAGGATGTCGTCACCAATGGCGCGGAACCCAAAGCAACGAAGCACTCGAGACGCAGAACTCTGTCGCTCGGCACTGCCTCTTTCTCTGCATCTTAACAGCCTTCACTCTGCTCGGATTGTCTCCCGCGTCCGGACTCAGCTGCGACACGCTCTATCTTCGCGACGGTTCCGTCCTGAAAGGAACCGTCGTCAAAGACCGGGAAGGATCCTATCTCGTTTACAACAGCTACGGCAAGTTGTCGGTGAACGCGCGGGAGGTTTTGTACCGCGCTTCCGAGCAAACCACCAAGCCATCCGTTACCGATACTTACATCCTGGTCGAAGGCGCGACCGACGTGGTTTCGATCCTCCAAAAACCGATACCCGACCGTCAAGAAGGGAAACCCGATTTCAGCTTCCTCCTACCGGGTCATGTCGAAGCCGTGTATGACGAAGCCGACAGGCCGGTGGAGTTCGAGTTGAATGCCCTCCCCAGTCTGAGTCGCGCAGTCATCCGATTCGCCGATCTCTCCCCAAAAGGAACCGTTCTCTTCCTCACAAGCAATCAGTCCGGGCTGATCGAGTCGAGAGATGAAGGCTGTTGCGTATTTCAACACAACTATACGGTGGACACCGATGGAACCCTTCGGGTTCTGGTCAAGTTCCCTCTCGACTGGATCGTGGAAGAGGTTCGACCCGAACCGACCCGGACGTATTCCGGCCTCATCGTGTGGGAGAAAGACCTCAGGCGCCAGCAGAGATTTTCCCCGCGGGTTCTCTTCCGCTTGCCAACAGCGGAGGCGTATTGAGGATCGATGGACCGCTACGGCAATAACACATCTCTCTTTTGGCAAGCCCTGGGCCTTTTTGTCCTTTCTCTGCTCCTTACCTGGTTTCTTGGGGGCTGGATTCAAATCAGGAACCTTCCTCCTGGGCTTCTGGTAACGGAGTTCCTTCTCATCGGGCTGCCGGCGATCGTGTTTCTCCGCATAAATTGGTCCAATCTCGATTTCACAATGTTCGAGAGACCGAAGACGGTTCGTTGCCTTTGGAGCGCTTTCATCGCGGTTTGCACGACCTTCATCGCTGTCTATAAGGGTCTGGCCACCAGGAGATCTCTTGAGGGCGGGTTTTCCGCGGAAGACATCCTGAAAGGGGCCACTTGGGAAATCGTGATCCTGTTCGTAGTCATCGCGCCCTTTTGTGAAGAGCTTCTTTTTCGAGCATCGATTCAGAACGTCCTCAGCCGCTATTGGAAGCCCAGAAACGCCGTAATGGCTTCAGCTCTGCTCTTCGCTCTTTTTCACGGAAGTCTGATGCGGTTGCCGGAAACCCTCATTCTCGGTGCGTTTGCGTCGGTTGTGTTTCTCCGAACGGGGAACTACTGGTGTGCGGTTTTGGTTCACGCGGTGGTGAATACCCTCGGTCCCCTTCTTTTCGCCTCTGCCCAACGATTTGAGCTTCTGCTGAATCCCCTTGCATCGATCTGTTTCGCTCTTCTGGCCTGTTATGGCGCCTATCAGGTGGGACCGAAACCAACGGAGGCAATTCGGGGATTTCGACGGAAACTCTACTGGGCTTTATTTGGAGTCAGAGTTCTCCCATCCGCGCCGCGCGCTTCCAAGTGGACCATGACCGCCTCCTTCTGGGGAATCGCAGTCGTGCTGCTGGCGCTGGAGGGCTACGTCTTCACCCTCACGAAACCCGACTACAGTGAGACCGACTTTGTTGGCAAGGAGGACGACGAGTGGCATATCGCCGCCGGAGGGAAGGTGGTTGCCCATTCGCGAATCGCTCTGGTCAAGTCTCCGGAAACGGCCGAAGCGATGGAAGTCGTGCTACCCTACCCCGAAGCCCAAATCGTGTCGGTGACGATCGATGACGCGACAGTCGGGTGTTCGCATGTCGGTGAGGGCACGGTTGAAGTCGATTTCTCCGGAAGCCAGAGGCTCCCCAATGCAACGATGGAGGTCGTGTGGACGCTTCCGCTCGAATTGTTGAGCGAAGGTGATGAGGGATACCGGGCCAGGCTTCAAGGTCTGATCCCCATCACTTCCTTTTCTCTGACTGTCGTCCTCAATGAGGGTTGTGGTTTCGAGGCCACAGACGATCCCTCCCTCAAACGGATGAGACCCTTCTTTTCATCCGGCTATCGTTCCCCGCAGAGAGTTCTTGGCTCCTGCGGGATTCCCATCCTGAAAAGGCCCGCGGGATGAGGGGCTGAAACCGGACCCAGGGCAGAGGACCGAACCCTTTCGAACGGGCTGCCAAGGTGCAGTTGCGAGACCGAGGTGGCATGCGTGGTGTATGCGACACGTTGGGTCGAAGTGTTTCCGTCAACATCGCTACTCGATCGTATCATCACGCAGCAGGAATCTTTTTCGTTCTCCAAACAGCATGGGGATGGGCTCTCCCTCCCGCTGCGCGTGGATGTGTAGATGCGCAACATCGGCACTCCCCGTGGCCCCACACTTCGCGATTTCTTCTCCTCGCCGGACCCAGTCTCCCTTCTTCACCCGCACCGAATTCTTTTCCAGGTGAGCCAACCAGACTTCGATCTTTCTATCGTCTCTGATAATGACCAGGTTTCCCTCGGCTTCGGCACTGCCTTGTCTACGATCGTGGTAAGATTCCACGACCGATCCCTGTGCGGGAGAGTAGATCGCCTCCCCCTCACTTGGACCATTTGTGCGAACCATGTCTACGGCGTAATTCTGCGAGCTGGGTCGGTTGTGATGGTAGTTTGTAATCCGAGATCGACCGCCCGTGACAACCCTCCAGCTTCCTTTGACCGGCCAGGACAGGCGAATGGCATCGGATTCTTTCCCCGGAGTACTTCTCATCCAAAGAACAAAAGCGAGAAAGGCAACGCCAATCATGACTGCGAAGAGGGAAATAACGACATGGGACTGTCTTACCGCTCGCGGCATTGGGAAAGACCACGAAGCGAAAACGTCGAGCAACGAAGTGAATAGCAGAGCGATCGCGAAAGTTCGAATCGCTGTCAGAGTTTCATCCACGAAGAACATACGCCCCCCCGCGAGGATACCGATAGATACGAAGACGGTGGCCAGAGCATAGTCAATGGCCGGAAGGATGAGGTGGAGCCTTTGAGATGTGCTGAAAGCTTGGACAGGGCTCTGGCGCCGCTTCCATAACCGGTAGATGCTGGAAGCCGCAAACCATGTTGCCGCAACGTAGACGACCAGATAGGCACTCGCCATTTCAGGTTATATCCTCCCTTCCTCCGCCTGCGGCCTTGACGAAAAGGCGTGTCTTCGTTCCCGGTTTCCCCCAATCCGTTGGTTTTAGCCCCCTTCTTTCGAATCAGCCACTTGCCGTGATCCATGCAAGGGGATGAAACTGAAGAACGCGAGAGCAGATAGAAGAACATTGACGGATCGGATCATCAAGACTTCGTCTCCACGCTATTCAAGCAAGCGCCGAGTGTCATCGCCAAGCAGGAGGAGGTCAACGGGGAGCGACGATGCTGCTTCCACCAATCCTTTGTCCGCCGTGATTAGCGGCACTTCTACTGCCATCGCCGCTGCAACGTAACAGGCATCGTAGACCGAGGAACCGCAACGTGTTGCCAAGTCGAGTGCGTCTTCCAGGATTTCGATCGTCGGAATAGGTGTGAGCGGCAACGATTTCAACTGTGAGAACTTGTTCCTCGCTTCCCGTTTGGGCATCCCGTAGCGTTTGGTGTACTTCCACAGGATGTTCGCACACTCGATGTAGAACAGGTCCGGGACGACCAGCCTTGCTTCAGACTCTGCAAGCAGTCTGAGGAAGAGCCTGTGGGTATGATCGGAAAGAGGTTCCTCGACGAAGAGCTTGACCGCAACGCTGGCATCGACGACCCAACCGTTGGATCCCATAGTTACCGGTCCCGATCCTCGCGAAGCAGTTCAAGACTGGGGCGAGCTTTCCGAGGAGGCGCGAATCGATTCCTGCGGATACTGTCCAGGACCGCACTGCTCCGCATTCGGGTCTCTCGATCCTTCGTGGCGCTGTGTAGAAGATCGATGACCTCCGCGCTCAGCGACAGACTCCTCCGTTCCGCGAGCCCCTTGATCCGTGCATACAGGTCTTCCGGAACGTTGCGTACATGAAGTGTGGGCATCGTCTCCCTCCGAAAATGATCCCGCTCCTCCTGCCAATGGGGTATTGAACCCCATCTGGTTGCATTTTGCAACCAGATGGCCGTCCTTGAATCGGCGTTGGGACTTGCCATCAAGAACCAACTGTCCTATACTACTATGACAGATGCATCTTCATCTCCGGAGGTCACATCATGAAACGCACGGTTCTGGTTGTCTTCGCACTCATTTTCTTGGGTTTCCTTGTCGGTTCGGCGACGGGAGTCCTCGGCAAGTATCAGGCACGATCCCTCGTCACCAAGGCGCAGGGAGAGATGCGGTCCCTGGCCACCGCGCTTTTCGATTTCAACACGGCCCTCATCGGCGCCGGAAGGGAAGGCATCCTTCAGGAGGGGTACGCCGAGCCCACATATCTGGCATACCTGGAAGATGCTACAAGTGTAAATGTGTTTCGCGCGGGGAGGATCGACGAGCTTTTTTCAGAACTTCAGAATCAGGTTCAGTTCGTCTCTTCCTTCCCCATCGATCCTTTCGACCCGGAGGGGAAGTCCTACCGGTTTGCCGGAAAAGGGGATTCGTTCTGCCTCATCGGAGTTGGCCCCAACGGAAGGCTCGACATCCCATGGGAAGCGTTCACGAAGGCTTTCGAGGAAGAGCTTTCGGGGAATCCTCCCAGGGATCTCAGCATTTTGGGCTGCGACGGTTGCGGCACCATCGAGGAAGCGCTTCGTGTCGGGGGCTTCCAGTACTCTCCAACGAACGGCGCCTGTTCCGATGGGGATTTGATCCGGCTGTCCCAGTGAGGCCGGGTGGGTTCCGGAGACGGCTCGTGAGACCGAAAGGGGACTTGAGGGTCCTTCCCGCCTGGGGCCCGTCCTTTGGGTTTTTTATCCCGGTTCTCCCATAATCCGACAATCCCGTCGTTCCTACGAAAGCCCAGATCCGGAAGCCAAAAACCGCCGGGCTGCCGAAATCGGCGATGCCGGAAAGAAGGGTTCCCAAACAGTATCCTAAAGGATACTATAGGGCGATGATCGAGATTCGCCAGACCGAGGTGTATTTTGAGTGGTTCAGCGGCTTGCGAGATCGACAGGCGCGGGCCCGCATCGACACCCGTATCCGTCGCCTTTCGCTGGGAAACCCAGGCGACGTGAGGCCGGTGGGAGGAGGTGTCTCGGAACTGCGGGTCGATTACGGTCCCGGATACCGTGTGTATTTCGTGCAACGTGGGCAGGCAGTCGTGGTATTGCTGGCTGGCGGCGAGAAGAGCAGCCAGAAGCGCGACATCAAAACGGCGCTGGAACTGGCGCGAGGACTATAAGGAGACCGTCATGGCAAAAACTCAAACCCGTCCCTGGGACGTAGCGGAACATCTTGAAACCGAGGAGGATATGGCGGCTTACCTGGAGGCCGCTCTCGAAGAGGGGGACTCGGCTTTGGTGGCGGCTGCCCTCGGGGACATCGCCCGCGCCAAGGGGATGACTCAGATCGCCAGCGAAACGGGTCTCGGTCGTGAGAGCCTCTACAAAGCCTTGTCTCCCGAAGGAAACCCTGAATTCGCTACGGTGCTGAAGGTCGTGCGGGCACTTGGCCTTCGGTTGCGGGCGACCACCGCACGCGCTTAGGGCTTGTGCCTTGCCAAAGCGTTGGGCGTGCCGCCTGATGGACAGGACCGCCAGCCATCTGGTCGACAGAAAACTCCCGTTGTATCCTCTCGTTTTGGATGCTTGGTGTGTTTTTCTGTCGAACCCAATCGTCTTATTGAGCCTCGAAATGTCGAGGCGGGTAGCCCCGCCCAGAAACAATACTCAAGGAACCCTTCCCAGGAGGAGATCCAATGACCGAGAAACTCGCAATCGACGGTGGCCCGAAAGCGGTCACCAACCAGCTGGTCGGCTGGCCTCAGTTCGACGAAAAAGCCATCAGGGCGGTGGAACGGGTCCTGAGATCGGGGAAGGTCAACTATTGGACCGGTCCCAAAGGCATGGAGTTCGAAAAGAAGTACGCCGCCTGGCAGGGCAGTAAGTACGGGATCAGTGTATCTTCGGGGACCGCGGCGCTCCACGTGGCCCTCTCGGCGCTGGGGATCGGTCCCGGCGATGAGGTGATCGTACCGAGTTACACCTTTATCGCCTCCAGTTTTTCCATCGTTCAAGCGGGCGCCATTCCTCGCTTTGCGGATGTCAACATCGACGACCACTGCCTCAGCGTCGAATCCGCGGAAAAGCTGGTGAACGCGCAAACCAAGGCCATCATGCCCGTACACCTTTACGGCAACGTCTGCGACATGGACGAGGTCAACGCGTTTGCGAAGAAGCACAATCTTTTCGTGGTCGAAGACAACGCCGAGGCATTCGGCGGCTCGTACAAAGGGAAGAAAACGGGGACCCTGGGGACGATCGCCGCCTGCAGCTTCTGCCAGAACAAGACTTTCACCACGGGCGGCGAAGGGGGAATGGTCACCACGGACGACGAGAACCTGGCATGGGAGGCGCGCAGCTTCCGCGACCACGGCTACAATGTCAAAGAACGACTGAACCTCCTGGAGCTCGAACAGAAGCTTCCCTATATCCACGACCGGGTCGGTTGGAACTACCGGATGACCGAGATGCAGTCCGCGATCGGCCTCGCCGAGCTCGAAAGGATCGACACTTGGAACCTGCCGGCCCGGAAACGCAACGCTCACATTCTCATGGATGCCCTCGGCGAACTACCGCAGATCAAATACATGCCCGTCGACACAGAGGAACGCCGGAACGGCTGGTTCGTCACTGCATTCTCACTGGACATCGAGAACATGAGCTGCGACATCGGGCAGTTCGTCGCCGCAGCGGGTGCCGAGGGGGCGCCCTGCTGGAAGGTCTTCTGGCCGCAATGTCACACGGAGAAAGCCTTCACTCAGAAACATGGTTTCGGCGATTCCGGTTTCCCCTTCACATCGAAGGAGTATACGAATCCGGAGAGTGTGGACTTCTCCAAGGTGGAGATACCCAACGCGCTCTGGCACCAGGACCACACCTTTACCTGCTTCGCCTATCCCACATTCACTGAAGAGGATATGGGGCAGATCGCGAACGCATTGGTGAAGGCGATCAAGGCCTACTCGGCCTAATGCCTTGTGGGATTGATGCTGGATCAACGGCAGGTGCTATCCCTCCCCCTTGTAGGGGGAGGTTAGGTGGGGGTGAACCAAGATGTTTTTATCCCC
>Ga0214473_10011101_pt1 | contig 10584 bp, 9 predicted proteins | sample RVTome_7_FD_203509 | JGI IMG/M metagenome (GOLD analysis project Ga0214473, IMG submission 203509) | Soil microbial communities from uranium-contaminated site in the Upper Colorado River Basin, Wyoming, United States - RVT98D197 | ecosystem: Environmental > Terrestrial > Soil > Contaminated >... | reverse complement strand
AGCAGGCCGACGTGGTCCTGTCTCTCGGTTGCGGCATCGGCGTGCAGGCGCTGGCCGAGCGCTTCCCCAAGGCGATCGTCGTGCCCGGCCTCAACACCTCCTTCCTGGGGCAGCCGACCGAACAGGGAGTCTGGGAGGAGCGCTGCGCCGCATGCGGGTCATGCGTGCTCGGACTGACCGGCGGCATCTGCCCGATTGCCCGCTGCGCCAAGCAGCTCCTCAACGGACCATGCGGCGGGTCGCAGAACGGCCTGTGCGAGATCGGACACGACACCCCGTGCGCCTGGCAGCTGATCTACGACCGCCTGCAGGCACAGGGACGTTTGCATCTGCTGATGGACATCCAACCGGCCAAGGACTGGTCGACCAGCCGCGACGGCGGTCCCCGCCGGATCACCCGCGAAGACCTCCGCCTGACGGCGGAGATCACCGAGTAGGAGACGGCGATGGACGCACCAGCCAGCAACGGCTTCCACTCCGGCTCGCGGCTCGAGCGCGTCTTGCGCGCCGGCCATTTCGCCGTCACCGCCGAGCTCGGCCCCCCGCAGAACGCCGACCCGCAGGTCATCCGCCAGAAGGCGCACCTGCTGGCGGGCGTCGTCGATGCCGCCAACATCACCGACAACCAGACGGCCATCGTGCGCATGTCGAGCGTCAGCGCCGGCGCCATCGCCTTGCAGGAAGGCATCGAACCGGTGATGCAGATCACCTGCCGCGATCGCAACCGCCTAGCGATGCAGTCCGACCTGCTCGGCGCGTATGCCCTCGGGCTGCGCAACGTCTTGTGCCTGACGGGCGACCACCAGTCCTTCGGCAACCATCCGACGGCCAAGAACGTCCACGATCTGGACTCGTTGCAGCTGATCCAAATGGTCGTCGGGATGCGCGACAACAAGACCTTCCAGTGCGGCGACCCGATCAAAGGCCTCGAGCCCCGTTTCTTCGTCGGCGCCGCCGCCAACCCCTTCGGTGATCCGTTCGAGTGGCGTCCGCTGCGGCTGGCGAAGAAGGTGAGGGCCGGGGCCAACTTCATCCAGACCCAGCTGATCTACAACGTGCCGCGCTTCGCCGAGTTCATGGACAAGGTGCGCCAACTGGGAGTCCACCGGGAGGTCTATCTGCTGGCCGGGGTCGGCCCGCTCAAGTCGCCGGGGATGGCCAAGTACATGCGCGACGAAGTGCCGGGGTTGGATGTGCCCAACGAGTTCGTCGACCGCATGACGGCCGCCGCCGACGGGATCGACAAGGAAGACAAGAAGGGACGATCGGCCGCCTGGAAGAAGGAAGGCATCCAGATCGCCATCGAGCTGATCCAGCAAATGCGCCGGATCGAGGGCGTCGCCGGCATCCACCTGATGGCCATCGAATGGGAGGAGGCCGTCCGCCCGATCATCGACGGCGCCGGGCTCCTGCCGCGGCCCGAGCCGGAGCCGGTGGCGGCGGCTGCCCCGCAACTACAGCGGGATGCGGACACCGCGTGAGGTCGCCATGGAAACGACGCTGAGCACACAACTGGCTGACCGGATCCGCGAAGCGACGGGCGAGAACGTCTTCCTGTGCTACCAGTGCATCAAGTGCACTTCCGGCTGCCCGCTGGCCGAGCATTTCGATCTGGCGCCGAACCAGGTGCTGCGCGCGGCGCAGCTCGGGATGGAAGAGCGCCTGTTCAACAGCCGCACGCCCTGGCTGTGCGCCTCGTGCCAGACCTGCACCACGCGCTGCCCGCAGGGCATCGATGTCGCCCGGGTGATGGACTTCCTGACGGCCGAGGCGCGCCGGCGCGGCATCGCGCCCAAGGTTCCCGACGTGGCCTTGTTCCACAAGGTCTTCCTGCGCGATGTCGACCTGCTCGGCCGGGCCTACGAGCTCGGGCTGATGGCCGAAATGAACCTGCGCACCGGCCAGCCCTTCAAGGATCTCGACCTCGGGCTCGAGATGCTGCGGCACGGCAAGCTGCGGGTGATCCCGGAGTTCGTCCGCCATCGCGCCCCCAAGCCCAAGGAGCGGCCGACGCGGGCCGAGAACGAGATCGGGTATTACCCCGGCTGCTCGCTGCACTCGATGGCAGAGGAGTTCGACCGCTCGACACGGGCGGTCATCGAGGCGCTCGGCCTGAAGCCGGTCGAGCCGGACGGCTGGGTGTGCTGCGGTTCGACGCCGGCCCACCGCGTCGACGAGCGCCTGGCGACACGCTTGCCGTTGGAGAGTCTGGTTCTGCTCGAGCAGGAGGGGCTGGACGAGGTGACGCTGCCGTGCGCCGCCTGTTTCAATCGATTCCGCGCCGCCGTGCGGCACCTGCGCGACGACGCAGAGTTGAAGGCGGACCTCGAAGGCGAGATGGGGATCACGTACCATGACGGCGTCGAGGTGCTCTCGCTGCTCGAGCTGATCGAGCGGCGCGTCGGCGCCGATGCGGTGCGGGCGCGCGTGACCCAGCCGCTCCGGGGGCTGCGGGTCGCCTGCTACTACGGTTGCCTGCTCACCCGCCCTCCGTCCATCACCGGAGCCGAGGACGCCGAGTATCCGATGGCGATGGACCGCCTGATGCAGTCCCTCGGCGCCGAGCCCGTGGCGTGGGACGCCAAGGTGTCCTGCTGCGGCGCCTCGCTCGCCGTGACCAACCTCGACATCGTCCTGGGGTTGAGCCGCGCCGTCCTCGAGAACGCCCGCCAACGCGGCGCCGACGTCGTGGCCGTCGCCTGCCCGCTGTGCCACAGCAACCTCGATATGCGGCAGGCGAAGATGGGCCTGGTCCACCCGATCCCGGTCTTGTACTTCACCCAGCTGATGGCCGTGGCCTTCGGCATGGTCCCGCAGGCCGCGCTGGGACACAACATGACGGATCCGCGGCCGATCCTCGAGAAAAGGGGAATCCAATGATGAAACCTGCCCCGCTCCCCTTTGTCGTCCTCTCCCGAAGCAGCCAGGACGTGCGCCTGTGCCAGGCCTGCGAGCAGTGCCGCGACCTGCTCGCCGAGGGCATGGACCTGACCTTTGGGGAGATCATGCACCTGGCCGCCCGGGACGACGAACGGGCGATCACCTGCGATAGCCTGTGGCGCTGCGAACCGCTGCTGGACAAGATGGGGCAGTGCCCTTCGGGCATCGACGTCCCCACCGTGATCCGAACCCTGCGCCAGGAAGCGCTGCGCCGCGGCTATCGCCCACTGACCGCGACACCGGATTGGATCCTGTGAAGATCGCCGTCACCGGCAAGGGCGGAGTCGGAAAGACGACGCTGACAGCGCTCCTGGCCCGCGCCTTCGTCGATCAGGGCTACAAAGTGCTGGCGATCGACGCCGATCCGTCTCCGTGTCTCGGTCAGGCCCTGGGATTCCCGGCAGAGGCCCTGGCGCGCCTCGAACCCATCGCCCGCATGGAGGCGCTGATCTACGAACGTACCGGCGCCCAGCCCGGCACGATTGGCGGCTACTTCAAGCTCAACCCGCGCGTCGACGATCTGCCGGACCAGTTCTCGGTGGAGGACCGCGGCGTGCGTTTGCTCGAGCTGGGGGCGGTCGAGATGGGCGGCGCCGGTTGCATCTGCCCGGAAAGCGCCGTCCTGCGGGCTCTGGTCACCCACCTGTTACTACGCCGCGACGAGGTCGTCCTGCTCGATCTGTACGCCGGCGTCGAGCACCTGGGACGGGCGACGGCCGACTCGGTCGACGCCATGCTGATCGTGGTTGAGCCGACCCGCCGCAGCCTGGGGACAGCGGCGCAGATCAAGGCGCTGGCGTTGGATTTGAAGCTGCCCCGCTTGTTCCTGGTGGCGAGTAAAGTGCAGACGGATAAGGATCGGCGCTTCATCGAAGCCGGGTCGCCCGGTCTGCCGGTGATCGGCTATCTTCCCCTCGACGATGCCGTCCGCCAGGCGGACCTGGAAGGAGTTGCCGCCTACGACCTTTCCCCATCGCTGAGGGAAGTGGCCACGGAGCTTGTCCGGTCTCTCGAGCGGCAGTCGGATCCAAGCGCAGCCGCGCACAATTCCCTCTGACAACCCCCTGGGTACGCGGCCGTCCCAGCGCAGGCACCCCGAGACGATTTCTTCGGCGGATTTCTCTTTTCCCCTTCCACGACGGTTCTGGACAAGCGAGACCCATGTAGAATCTCCTACATGTTCTTTGAATCGGGCGGGGCTTCCCGCACCTCTTCGGATGAGGGAACCCGCTCTCATGGGTGACGTCGCAGCTCTCCACTCGTCGGTTCCCGGTCGTCGAGGTAACGGGAACGGACGGGAATTGCTGGTCGTCCTGCTCCTGCTCGTCGTGAATCTCGCCCTGGTCGCTCCAGATCTGATGACCCCCTTTGCCGAGGTCAATCCCTACGATGAGGCGAAGTACGTCGACAGCGGCCGAAGCCTGCTGCTCCTTGAAATGCGCGATCTTTCCTGGGGCCCGATCGTCGCCTTCGTCTATGCGCCACTCCACATCGTCCTCGGCGGTTATGCGGATTGGTTCCTCCTCGAGATCTGGGCCGGGAGGATCCTGCTCTACGCCGGCCTGTGGCTGGCCACGCTCTACCTCGCCTCCCGGTTCAGGGACCGCTTCCATCCCTTCGTCGCTGCCGGAATCCTCTTCGTCTCCATCGTCTTCATTCCCGTTGTCGAGAACCAGAGCGATGCCGTTTTTGTCATTCTGACGTGCGTCGCTTTGGCGGCCGTCTTCGACTTCCTGCGCACAAAGCGACTGATCCATGTGGGGGTGGCCTCGCTCCTGATCGGCGCAGGCGTCCTGGCCAGGGTCGAATCTATTCTCTTGATCCCCATCCTGGCCGGGCTCGCGATCGCGGCTGGCCGGCGTCACCACGCCTGGGGCAGAATACTTGCGACAGCCCTCGGACCGTCGCTCGCCATTCTGGGAATCTACGCTCTTGTTGGATTCGGACTGACAGGGGACCTCCACCATCTGGATCTGGGCGGGAAGGCTTGGGACTCCTTTGAGGTCAATCAGTCCGTCCTGACTGGCGGTGATCTCGAGCAGGGTCGCCTGGAAACCCGCCGGCTCTTCGGGACCCAGGAGGAGAATAACGGCTCGGTTCTGCGGGCCGTCTCGCGGAACCCGGCGGCTTTTGCTCGCCGCATTGTGGCGAACATCGGCGGAATCCCAGACTCGTACTTTGCTTTCTATGGAAAACGTCTGGGCCCGGCGTTGCTCCTTTTGTCCGGATGGGGCATCTACCGCCTTTTCAGGCGCAGGGAGGTCTGGCCTCTCCTTGCCCTGGGGTTGTGGACCGTTCCCGCCTTCGTTTCCCTGGCGTTCCTTCCGCGACACCTAGTTCCCCAAGTGAGCTACCTGCCCATCGTGCTGGCATCCGCGGGCCTGTGTGTGCCCTTTGTCGCCGAGTCGTCGCAGACGGAACGTCTCCTTTTCACTCTTTCGGTCGCCGCCTTTACCCTTGTCGGGTGGTTCGGCCTCAAGCCGGCGTTGGTGCTTGGCGGCGTCATGATGCTGGTGTCCCTTTCGATCATATGGCTGCAACGGGATCTCCTCGCCCAGGATGGACGGACGCCGGTCGTGCCGTTTCTCATCATGTTCGCAGCTGCCCTGATCCTACGCGGCGAGTTTGCCTACCCCAATTATCCTCGGGCGGGCGCATCGTCTATGGAGCAGGTCGTCCATTTGATGCAGGCGAGCCTACCGCCGGGTTCGATCGTCCTGGAGCGAGTGCCCCTTCCGGCGCTGGCGGCCGAAATGGTCGCGCTGGAAAGTTCGGCCCTTGCGGAGGCGTCCCATCCGGCCCTCCAATCACCGGCGGCTTTGTGTGCTTGGTTGCGTGAAGAGGATGTGAAAGGCGTATACCTCGACCAGTCACTGATATCGTCCGCCGGGCACCTGGCAGACCTCGTGAACCGTCTGGTGGGCTCAGGATTGTCCGTCGTTGGGGGTTCCCCGGATAGCAGCCCGGTCCTCGTCGTTGAGGACCCGTGCCGGGCGCCAGCGGCCGATGAGTGACGGGCGACTCAGCCGCAACTCTTCCGCGGCGTCCACAAGCCCGGGTGCGATCCGGCCCAAAGGGAAAGTTGAGAGAGCGCGTAACTGTGGCTCTCTCACATAGGCTCGCTTCCAGCCGCGCAGGCGCCCACCGGGAGGAAGCGTGGAAAGGGAGACTCCTGGGGTGAAAACCATCGCACGCCGAAGTCTCCTACCTTTGCTCATCTTGGCCTGCGTCGGGTCTTACGCCCTGGTGCTCCAGGTTCCTTGGAGCCCGCCCAACCACAAGATCCATGTCGACGGGACGGTATTCGCCTACGGCGGGGACCGAATTCTTCATGGAGACCTCCCCTATCGGGACTTTTTCGACCACAAGCCACCAGCCGTCTACTATTTGAACGCCTTAGCATTCCTCCTGTGGGGGGCGGACGCGTGGTCGGTTTGGTACTTGGCCGTCGCCTGGACCATCGCTATCGGCATCGCGTTTCTTCAGCTCCTCCGCCGTCTTGTGCCCCTTCGATATGCTGCGCTCGCGACCGCCGTGTTCATGGCGTCGGCCTTGGTGCCAGGGTATTACGAAGGGACCAACCTCACCGAGTTTTTCGGCCTTCTTCCCGCGATCGTCGCCATGCTGCTGACTCACGTATACCTCACCCAGGGTCGCCTCTGGCAGATCGCGGCGTTGGGAACGGTATTCGCCTCGGGTGCGTTACTGAAGCCCACAAATGTGGCAACTGCCACTGCCTGTGTCTTGACCGTTCTCTTTCTTGAGTTGCAGGCCCACGGTACACGACGAACCATTCGCAGCGCCTTGGTTTTCACCGCCCCGCTCGCCGCCGTCTTGATTCTGATGGGAGCCTATTGGTGGACACAAGGAGCCCTGAGCGACCTGTGGGCCGCGATGGTTAGGTACAACATCGCATACGTGGGGGATGGCTTCGCTTTACGTACTCTCTATGGAACCATGCGGTCTATCGCTGCGAGCACGTCCCTTGCCCCTCTCCTGACCGTTGCTGTCGCGGCCGGAGCTCTCCATGTTTCCTCGATGAGGACCTGGCCATTGATCCTCCCTCGAGACCGTCCCACGCACATTCCTGCCGCGACCGAGTGGGCTTACGTCGCGTTCTTCTTCGCCGTGGTACTGGAAGTTGTGTTCATCGCCACAGCTGGCGCGAGGTTCTCCCATTATTACATTGCATTGCTTCCGCCGTTGTGCGCCTCCGCATTCTATTGGTTCAGGCGCTTCCCCCCTTCCGTGGAACCATCCCACGATAGGCTCCATCCACGGGTACAGGCGTCGGTGGGTTGGGCCTCGGTCGGGGTCTGGTTCCTCGTGACTGCGGGGTTGGTCAGGCCCAGTAGCGACCAGATCCGCTCATTCCTATTGGACGCTCCCCGGGAGAAGCCCCTTCGCACCAACGTAGGCAAGTTCGTAGAAGGCGCCACGGGGCCAAGCGAGACTGTGCTGACGTGGGACGTCGGTGCAGAGATCAATTTCGAGACAGGCCGCCGATCGCCTTCGCGGTATTTCTATTTCCTGCCCCTTTTCCAGCCGGGTTTTGCTGACAAAGGCGTGTGGGATGAGTTCCTCGCCGAACTCCGCGCCGATCCTCCTGCATTGATACTGGCGCAGTGGGGCTCCGGTTACGCCCCCAAGTTCGATGTCCCCACGAGTGAACTGGCCGCGCAGTGCCAGTGTCGCGGCGAAGTGCTGGCAGGGTTCGAGGCCTTCGCGGAATGGGTACGCCTGAACTACGACCGAGAATTGATCTTCGGTGACTCTTATGCGGCGTACTTCCTTCGACCGGATTGACCGCCCTGCCCGGTGCCAATCTGACCGATGAGATGATGTGGACAGAGAGTGGCGCCTTGCGCGCCTAGCAGATGCGCGGCAGCATCTCGCCGCTCAACATTTCGATGACGCGCGTCGTACCCAGCCGGGTGTGCAGCCGGACGCGGCCGGCCGGGCCGGGCTCGACCAAGCCGATCCGCTCTGCCCCTCGCCCGAGGGGATCAGCCCGCATCGCCGCCAAGACCGCCTCGGCCGAGCCCTCGGTGGAGATGACGATCAACCGCCCTTCGTTGGCGACGTACAAAGGGTCGAAGCCGAGCAGCTCGCACGCCGAGGCCACCGCCGGGCGCACCGGAATGACTTCTTCCTCGAGCGTGATGGCGACCGCACTTTGTCGGGCGATCTCGTTCAACGTCGTCGCCAATCCGCCACGGGTGGGGTCCCGCAGCACGTGAATCTCGGCTCCCGAGGCGAACAGCGCCTCGACCAGGCCGTTGAGGGGAGCCACGTCGGACTCGACATCGATGGTGAAGCCGAGCTGACCGCGCGCCGCCAGGACGGCCAGGCCGTGGTCTCCCAGTGGACCCGAGACGAAAACGACGTCCCCCGGCCGCGCCCGCGCCCCGCCGACGTCGCGCCCGTCGGGGATCGTCCCGACGCCCGTCGTCTGGATGAACAGCCCGTCCGCCTTGCCCCGCTCGGCGACTTTGGTGTCGCCGGCAACCACCTGCACGCCGGCCTCGTCGGCCGCCCGGCGCATCGAGTCGACCACGCGCCGTAAGTCGGCCATCGCAAGTCCTTCTTCCAGAATGAAAGAAGCCGTCAGCCAGCGCGGCTGCGCGCCCAGCACCGCCAGATCGTTGACCGTCCCACAAATGGCCAGCCGGCCGATGTCGCCCCCCGGGAAGAACAGGGGCGACACGATGTGGGCATCGGTCGTCAGCGCCAGGCGGCCCGGCTTCTCCAGCACCAGGACGGCGGCATCGTCGCCGCGGCGCAGCGCCGGATTGTCGAAGGCTTCGAGAAACACGTCCCGGATCATCCGGTGGGTCAGCAGCCCCCCGCTGCCGTGACCCAGCACGACGTGGTCCACTTGCGGCAGGGGCAGCGGGCAAGAGAGATCGGCCGGGTTGGCGGCGGCCAAGACGACGGGCAGCGTCACTCCCTTCATCTTTGTCATTCCGAGGCCCGCCGGGCCGACACTTGCACCTGCGCTGGCAGCGCAGCTGCCAAGTGCAGGTGGGAATCCCTGGGGCCTTGGCGAGCACAGGTCGCCACGCGTCCGACGCGGCTGGCCGGGCGGCCGCATTGGGGATTCCTCGCTCGCCCTTCGCTCCGCTCGGGGCTCGCTTCGCGAAGCATCCCGGAGGGGCGGAATGACATGTGGGGGAACCTCCCTGTCATCGTGCCTCCGAGCCGATCTCGGCCGCGGCGGCCTCCTGGCGTCGGTAGTTGAAGTAGGCGGCGCACGCCCCTTCCGACGACACCATCGTGGCGCCCAGCGGATGCTCGGGTGTACACATCGAGCCGAAGGCGGCGCAATCGGGCGGACGCTTGCGGCCTTGCAGCACCTCACCGGCGATACAGCTCTTCGATTCTTGTGTGCGGATATCCCCGACGTCGAAGCGTCGCTCGGCGTCGAAGGCAGCGAACGCTTCCCGCAGGCGCCAGCCGCTCATCGGGATAACGCCGATACCGCGCCAGGCGCGGTCGCAATCCTGGAAGACCAGCTGCAGCACGTCCTGGGCCGGCCGGTTGCCTTCGAACGTCACCGCCCGGGCGTAGGCGTTCTCGGCTTCCGCCCGGCCGCTCTCGAGCTGGCGCACCGTCGCCAACACCCCACGCAGCAGGTCCACCGGCTCGAAGCCGGTGACGACGACCGGCACATGGTAGCGTTCGGCGATCGGCGGATACTCGTGATATCCCATGACGGCGCAGACGTGCCCGGCCGCTAGAAAACCTTCCACGCGGTTGCCGGGCGCACCGAGGATGGCGTGGATCGCCGGCGGCACGCGCACGTGCGACACCAGCAGGCTGAAGTTGGTCAGCCCGAGTCGCTCTGCCTGCAAGACGGTCATGGCATTGGCCGGAGCGGTCGTCTCGAAGCCGATGGCGAAGAAGACAATCTGCCGATCGGGGTTGGCCTGGGCCAGTTGAATGGCATCCAACGGCGAGTAGACGACGCGCACGTCTCCGCCGGCGGCCCGCACCGAGAACAAATCGCGCCCCGAGCCGGGCACCCGCAGCATATCTCCGTAGGAGGTGAAGGTCACCCCAGGCAGGGCGGCGATGGCCAGCGCTTTGTCTACCTGCTCCAGCGGCGTGACGCACACCGGGCATCCGGGGCCGTGGACGAGCTCGATCTCCGGCGGCAGGAGCTGGTCGAGCCCGTAGCGCAGGATAGCGTGGGTCTGACCGCCGCAGATTTCCATCAGGACCCAGGGACGCTTCACCGTCCGGCGGATCTCGGCCAGCAGAGCGTGCACCGGGGCGGCCTGGCGGTATTCGTCGACGAATTTCATCTTTCCATCCCAGCTTCCCGAAGCCTCAAGCTTCCGGGAAGCTCGCGATTTCCTCGAGCAGCTCACGCGTCTCGCGGGCCTCGGCCTCCGAGACGATACTGATGGCGAAGCCGACGTGGACCACGACGAAGTCCCCGACCTTCGCCTCCGGCACGTAGGCCAGACAGACGTCGCGCCGTGTCCCGCCGAAATCGACGATCGCCATGCTCAGCCCGTCCACCTGACGTATCTCCATCACCTGTCCAGGCACACCGAGGCACATGCTGCGCTCCCTTCAGGACGACTGCGCCTGCCAGGCGGCGACCGCCGCCTGACCGAGCGCCACGCCGCCATCATT
>Ga0214473_10011100_pt1 | contig 10585 bp, 6 predicted proteins | sample RVTome_7_FD_203509 | JGI IMG/M metagenome (GOLD analysis project Ga0214473, IMG submission 203509) | Soil microbial communities from uranium-contaminated site in the Upper Colorado River Basin, Wyoming, United States - RVT98D197 | ecosystem: Environmental > Terrestrial > Soil > Contaminated >... | reverse complement strand
GAGTTCCCCCTGAATGTCACCGTGGGCCAGCCCAGATACGTCTGGAGCCCAGACCGGAAAGTGCAAGCCCGCCGGGTCTACGACGAGGGCAGGCGCTTCCGGTAGCAGGGAGACACCGGCACTTAGGGCAAGGGCGCTCCTTGCAGCCATCGGCGGCTATCAGGTGACAAAGAAATGGCTCAGCTACCGCGAGCGTGACCTACTCGGGCGGTCGCTCGCCCTGGACGAAGCGCGGGAGGTCAGAGACATGGCCCGGCGCATCGCCGCCCTCCTGCTCCTCGAACCCGCGCTGGACGACAACTACCGGAAGGTGAAGGCCGCCACCTACGCCTGGCCGACCACTTCACCGTCCGCATAGCGCTTTTCCCATCCTCCTCCTGCTAGTCAGATATTAGCTTTCCTAATACCATCCCCTGAACCCTGGCCCTCGCCCCCCACCTCCACCTCGCCCGCCTCAACTCCGGTTTCAGGGCAGAGAAGGGGCAGCAATAATCCTCCGCCTCATCGCAGGACAACTCTCGCTCAGCGAGGAAGTTTACCCATCATCCCGCTTTTGGGTGCCCGCGAGATGATGCCCCCGGGCAAGGAGGCCCCCGATGACGAAGCTGCTGTCTCCGGCGCAGATCGTGGCGCTCATTCTCCTCGCGGTGTGCAGTTGCGCCACCCTCGCGACCGCGGCCGCCCCCGCCGCGCCGCCCGCGTTGGACTCCGCGCCCCGCCCTTGGGAGCACTGGAAGCTGGACGAACAGGGCTACCCGCCGGACCGCCGACTGCTCAAGGCCGTGGACGTACAACAGGCCAAGATCACGATTGAGAACCTGCTGGCGGATCTGCAGCGACAGACCGGAGTGAACCTCCGCGCTGGTGAGCCGGAGCTTGGCTCCCAGCTGGTAACCTTGTACGCCAAGGCCCTCCCCCTCAATGCCCTCATGGTCCAGCTAAAGGAATTGCTGGGGCTCTACTGGTACGACGAGTCGGAAAGCGAGGTCCCGGCCTACTTCCTCACCTACGGAAGCGGCCCGCCGGAGGCCAGGGCCGCCGCACAGACGCAAGAAGAACTCGCCAAGGAGCGCCAACGCCGCGCCGACCGCATTGCCGACATTCTGCGGGCCAGCGAGCTGTCTGACGACGAGCTGAAGAAGCTGGCCGAGACCGACCCTCTTCTGGCTGAGCAGTTGCGCGGGCGCAAGCGGGTCCAGTCGCAACTCATCGTTGAGACCCTACGAGGGATGGAGCCCGCCAATCTCAGGGGCCTCATTGATACCGGCCTCGCCACGGCGAGTGGCAGTGAACTGTCTCCTTGGTTCGAGAAGAAGCTGCGCCCAAACTATGCGGAGTCGCAGGAGACGCTCGCGAAGATCGGCATATTCTCCGCGGACGACTATGTGGCCCGTTGGCGGGTGCGTCTCTTCGACCGCGGGGACTGGCATAACGCGGTGCTTGACGAGTTGCGTCCCGTGATTGGCACGGTCTGGGGCGGCATCAACTGGGTGGTGGGCATCGAGACGGCACCAGGCTATGAGGCGCCAAAGAGCTCCCTCACGCGCCCGCAGACTGCCGGCCTTACCCCCGTGGCAGTCCAAGTGGACGTCGGCCGCTATATGAGCCACGGCTCCTTTCCCGGAAAGGTAGACAACCCTGAAGCCTTCCTCCGCCTGTATTACTCTACTCCGAGGCTTGACCTGAGCATGGAAGAGAAGACCGCGGCGGCGGCGGCCGAGGCGCAGGCCTTCGAGGAGCAGTTGCTGCACACTAACCCTTGCCCTGGCGATAGCCCTCTTTCCCGCCTGCCTGACTTCCCGCTGAAGCAAGTGCAGACAGTCGCGCAGGCGCTCGGCGCGATCAGTGACCAGACCGGGTACAAAGTGCTCGGGACCTACTTCGACGGTCACGACGCCAGCCTGCCGACCACGGTGTCAGGCGAGGAGCCGCTCTTCCTGCTGATGAACAGAATGGCGAAGCAATCCAAGTGCTCCTGGAAGCTCGTGGGCACGATCATCCTCTGGCGTCACAAAGACTGGTTTCTGCTCGAAACCGATCGCATCCACAGCCAAAGGGACTCGACCCGTGGCAAGCAGTCCTGACCCGGCTGCGATCGTCCCTTGTCTTGCCTCCCCCGAGCATTGCTCGGATCACGAAGCTGCCCTCGATCGCATCGCTGAGGGGGTCACCCAGTCGCTCCTGGGGCGCCGTGGGTGCCAGAAGCCCCAGGAGCAGCGCACTGCAGATGCGGAATCGCACACTGGTCATGGCCTTGTCCTTGCCTCAGGATGAGGTGTGCCCACTAGACGCGCCGCCGCGGGGATTGGTTCGCACCGCCTGGTTCCACTTGTTGGGCATGAGCTTGTGTCATGCCATCCCACAGGAATCCCCCGCCTCCTCGCAGGACAACTGTCGGTGAGAGAGGAAGTTTACCCATCATCCCGCACTGGGTACCCGCGAAATGGTGCCCCCGGGCAAGAGGCCGATGAAGCTGCTCTCCGACAAGCGATCCTGGGCCGTGCTGCTGCTCGCCGCCTGCGCGGGAGCGCTCTCTGCCGCCGCCCCGGACTACGACGCCGCGCGCCAGGCCATGGTTGCCACGCTGCGCGACCAGGGCATTCGGAACGCCCGCGTGCTGGCGGCCATGGCCAAGGTTCGCCGGCACCTCTTCGTGCCGGAGGCGCAGCGCAGCCGGGCCTACACTGAGGCCGAAATCCCCATCGCCCACGGCAAAGTCATGGCCAGCCCCTATCAGATCGCGCTGATGACCCAGACGCTTGACCCGCAGCCCAACACCAAGGTGCTGGAGCTCTGCACTGGATCAGGATACCAGACCGCGATTCTCGCCGAGCTCTCCTCCCAGGTCTACACCGTCGAGAGAGACACGAAGCTGTCTGAAGCGGCAAGCGAACGCATGCGCAATTTGGGCTGCAAGGGAGTGAAGCTTGGGGTAGGGGAGGAGATGAAGGGATGGCCGGCCCACGCGCCCTATCAGGCCATCCTCGTCAGCGCGGCCGCCGACCGCGTTCCCGATCACCTAGTGGAGCAATTGGCCGATGGTGGGCGCCTCGTGATTACCATTGGGCGAGGCCCGGAGCAGACCCTCAACTGCATGCGCAAGAGCGGGGGCAAGCTCCGCGTCGAGGCCGTGATTCCCCTTCGCATGAGCGCCTCCGTTACCAGACCCCGCGCGCGCTAGCACCCGGATCGAGACCACGTGAACCAGGTTGACGCGCTTGTCCTCTTGATCGTCGTCGCCAGCGCCATCTCCGGGGCGCGCCGCGGCGTCGTCGGGGCGGGGGGCGACGTAGTCGCGGTGGTGCTCGGCCTGGGCCTGTCCTCCTTCGCCTATCCCGTGATGGCCGCTCCCCTGGAATGGATCGGGTTCCCGCACCCCATCTGCGATCTCCTGGGTTTTCTCTCGCTCGCCATCGGCGTCGTCTTTCTAGTGGGGTGGGTCGCCGCCGTCTTATCTCAGAATTGGCCGTTGCCAAGGCGCACCGACCGGGCCGGCGGGGCCGCCCTGGGCGGCCTGATGGGCCTCATGCTCGGCTCTGTGCTGCTCCTCGTCTCAGGGGTGGTGACCGGCACGGCCAAGCCGGTCCGCGAATCGCTCCTCGGCGCCAGCATCACCATGATCGTGCCCAAGCTGCACGAGACCATGGAGCGCGCCGGCCTGCCGCTGCCCAAGCTGGTCCAGCTTCCCCTGGATTACCGGGAGGAGATGAGCGGCGCGCGGCAGGGCCTCCAGTTCATGCGCATCAACTCCGCCCGCCTGGACGGCTCCACCTGCATCAATTGCCGCGCCGCGGTGCACTTCGAGGGCTACCAGTTCTCCCGCGGCACCCTCATGTCGCCGCGGTTCAAGTGCCCCCACTGCGGCCGCACCAGCGACGGCTGCCAGACCTTCCAGGGCTTCCACATCATCTACGGCATCTGCCCCGTCACCCTCGCTAACGAGGGCGTGCAGTTTGACTGCGGCGTCTGGACGAACGACTGGTACACGGTGCCCCACGGCCCCTGCCCCACCTGCGGCCTGGAGTACACCGGGCCGGGGGTGGCGGTGGACAAGCTGTCTGCGGAATAGTGGGTCGCTGCGGATCAGGGGCTCCGGGAGGCCCGTATGAGGGACCGGCGTGAGAATGGTCCGCAGACAAGGTGAGAATCCAGGGGGACTTTCGGAAGATTCTCACTTGGGGCGGCGAAAGTGGGGCTCCTGGCCCGGTTTTGGGGCATCCTGGGGGATTCTCATTTTGGGGGTCTCACGGGGGCGAAATCGCGTAGACGGGGGAGGAGCCCAGGTCAAACGGCGTGAGAGTCGGCCGCGGCCGGGGTGAGAGGGAGTGGGCGGGATTGAGTTGTCAAGGTGCTGGGGAGCTTTCATGTATAGGGTAGCACGAATCTAGTATAGCGTCAAGGGAAAGCCGCAGATGGACGCAGATGAGCGCAGATGGGCCCTCCTGCACTACCCCGATTCGCCTGAGGCGACGCAGGACATGGCGTTCGGCGGGCGGGCTCGCCAGAGGTCACAGAGGCGGCTAGAGCGGGCAAGCGCAGGCGGGAAGGGCAGATACCATAAGGCCACGGAGGTGTGAAGGTGTTGGAGAAGACGTCATCCAGCAATTAGCGTACGGCTCACCGCGCGAGGCTGCCTGCCGAGGCCCAAGGCACATCCCAGGGCCGCTCCGCGGGACAGCATAAGGGTTTCCTCAGCAAGCCCATCTGGGGCTGTTGAAAAGGCCGACCGATGCCAAGTTGCCCACAGGGGAGCGACGCGGGTCCCCAGACAGCGCGAGCATTTCTCACAAGGGATTCCCCAGCAGCTATTGTCCCCTGTTTCGGATACCCCCTGTCTCCTATGGCGGCGTTCCGGGCCTGACAGCGAGGACGCAGCGAAAGCCGTAGTCGGAGTAGGCGTGGTTCGGGTTGCCGAAGCCACGCCTACTGCACGGCGCGTCACCGCTGCTGCCCTGCCAGGAGGATCCCCGCTGAACGCGAAAACGCCCAGTCGAAGGGCCTTGCGGGTTCTTTGCCGGGGGGGACACGTGGTAGTAGTGCTTGTCGTACCAGTCGGAACACCATTCCTTGGCGCTTCCTGCCATGTCCATGACTCCATACGGGCTGCGATCGTCCGGCCAAGCCCCTACAGCTCGGGGGGCCGCGGAGACGCAGACGTTGCACTTTTTTGGGCCCCACTCGTTACCCCAGGGGTAAGCACGACCGTCTGTTCCCCGCGCCGCCTTTTCCCATTGGGCTTCGGTGGGCAGGCCCATCCCCGCCCATTCGGCGTAGAGTCGGGCGTCGAACCAGCTCACTCCCACGACGGGGGCGCCAGGGGCGGCGCCAACACCCCAACCAGCCCATGGCTGCTTTGGCATAATATGCTTTGTTGCCGTGCAGAACTTGGCAAATTGCGCCACTGTCACTTCGTGCTTGTAGACCCAGTAGCCGTCCAGATACACCTGGCGTTGGGGCTTCTCGGGGCCGGTGGTTGCGCCCGGGTGCTGCTTGACGAAGGTCTGTGCCTGCCGGTCACTGGTACCCATGAGGAACGTTCCGGCGGGAACCCAGACGGTCTCTGCGCGATCTTTGGGGTTGATCCAGATATCGGCCGCCTGCGGATTAGCCGGCGGCTTGGGGGTCCGCCAGACCACCGCGTTCGGATTGCACTGTGGAGCCGGTGACACGCGCTCAGTGGGATGCGCCAGGGCGGTTGTTGCGAGGGTACTGAGCACAGCAAAGATGGCCGGAAACAGGGTGATCCGGCGTCTCACGCGTGTTCGCATGTGGGACTCTCCTGTAATCAGCCGCCGCTGGATTTCGGGTCGACTACGTAGCGAAGCCCGCGGTGGGCGTCGCTAGTCGGCCGAGGCGACGGTTCAGGCGCGCCGAAGCCTGGGAGGTCAGTGTCGTCCGACTGCTCGGGAGTACGGGTCGTAAGGCTGACACCCCGGACAGTGCCCTCTCGCAGGATGACGCTCAAGTGCTCGCCGGCTGTGGGGAATGAGTACGTGACCCTTCGCAGCTCGGCTGACTGCCAAGATCGGGTGGTCGCGGATGGATCGCCGAGCAGCGTCTTCACGCGCGACTCCGCGTCGCCGAGGTGCAGCCCTTCGCCTGTGGCGAGGTGGGCCACGGTTGCCCGATCAAGTGTAGCTGGGGCGAGCGTCCCCGAGCGACTGGGAATGATCGCGTGAACTTGAACCCTAGCTATCTTCTCGTCGACTCCTGCGGTGACAACGAGATAGACACTCACCCTGTCGACTCTGGACACCCATTGCCCACGTCCAGCGGCGCCGGCCTGGGAGGTCGTGACATAGCGCTTCTGTGGTTGCCCGTGGAGGCGTGTGGCCTTTTCGAACGGATCGCCGAGTGACAGGCCGGCCAGGGAATGCCGTACCGGGGAAGGCGTCTCGACCTCGACTGAACCGAGGTCGTCTGGGCGGGTCGCGGAAAGGCTGATACTGTTGACGAGCGCCTCCGGCTCTCGCAGGCCGACATCCAAGTACTCACCGGTGTCGGCAAACGCGAACAGGAGCCGTGCCCGCCCGCCACGCTCACCAGACTGAGGGGCTTGTGTGACAGCGAATGGCTCTCCCAGAACGGTGTTCACGCGGGAGGCCGTGTCCCCAAGACGAAGCCCTTCGCCTGAAGCAAACCGTTCTGTCATCTCACTATTGAGCAGTCTAGGGTCAAGACTGGGATAGGAGAATAGGCCGACCCGCAGGCCGGTTAGGGTTCCTTCAGACCCGGCGGTGACGACTAGCCAATAGCCGACTCTCCCGAATCTGAAGGTCCACGAGGCCCATTCGGAAGTGGTAGCGCCTTGAGAAACCGTGACAGATCGGTCTCGCGGTTGTCCGTAGAGGTCCACGGCCTTCTGGAGAGGATCGCGTAGGGTAAGGCCGGCCAGAGAATGGCGTTTCTGCGTCGGAAGGTCAGACTCGGGGGACTCGCCCCAGAGGCGCTGCCAGGCGGCCTGGGCGGCGCGTTCTACGCACACGGGATGCGACCAGGTTCTTGCCGCTTCCCATGCAGACACGGCGGACCGGTGAGCATCCTGGGCGGCTTCCGCTGCTTTTTCGCGATCCTCCTCGGTGCCAAAGGGAGGTTTCAAGACCCCTGCCCCTGACCACGCCTGAAAGACTCCCTGAAGCTCCCCATACACAAACGATTCGGACAACAAGCACAGGTGAACCAATCCACGATACTGCTGAATGACCTCCGAGTTTGGGTCCTGGCCATCGGTGATCTGCCGGGCCAGCGTCTCGAAGGCAATCCGATGGGCCTCTCGCTCCACCACAGCGCCGAAGGTGGCCACCTCGGCGTGGGGCTCGATCTCGCTGACACTTGTCACGAGGTCGAACAATGCGAAAAACTGAAGCGCCCCCGTGACGCCCGCGCCGAGCCAGCCGCCCAGGCCCGGCCACATCTTGAGGACGGCAACGCCAGGGCCCAAGATGACGGTTCGGCAGACTTCGCTGGAGCGATTGGCGAGGTTCGTTAGGAACTGATCGCGCTCACCGACGACGACCTCTCGCAACTGCCGGGCCGCAGCCCTGACGTCTTCATCCGAGGCGTACAGCTCGAGGCCGTAAAGAGCGTTGATCGCGTCATCGTAGGCGACGAGAGGCGCGGCGATCTTGGCATAGATGCCGACTAGGTCCGCACCCGCTTGCACCAGCGAAAGTGCCAGGTTGACTCGCCCCGCGTACTGCTTGAGTTGCTTCGAGAACTCACTGGTCTTTTCGAGATCGGCCATGTCGGCCTTGGATAGTCCGCCATCGTCCTTCGCCGTCTCAACCAGCGCTTGGATAAGGGAGCATAGACCGTCCACCGTACCCGCTTTCGTGCCGTATATCACATGTGATGAACTGCGGGCGTACCTATGGAGAAGCTCGTAGACCTCGTCGCCTTCGCGCAGACGTTCTGCGCACCCCAGCGCGACGATCTCCTCCAGCGCATTGTAGATCCGGGGACGTCGGCCCCCGAGCAATGAGATGTCCGCATAGGTCCACCAACCTTCCAGCGAGGTGAGACCGGCCATGGCAAAAAGCGGGGCCGTTGCCTGTCTGAACTGGTCACTGAAGGAGTAGGGCGACTGACGGAGATACCCAGCGCTTGTGCACACACTGACCAGCTCAAGAACTCGTCGCAGGTCACCGATGGAGGCCGGCGGGCGCCACCGCTCCCGTTCCAACTGCGGCAGGACGACGGGAATCGTTTCGCTGTCGTCCGGAGTGCGGAACCTTGCGCCGAGCAGTGTCAGGGCGTCCGGGTGCGAGGACGTCACGGCACACGGGCCGCCCTGGGGGTCCGTGATACCCGGCAGGTACGTCCACGTCTCACCCTTGCCGATATGGGCAGCGATCTGGCGCAGTTCGTCCGTGCGTTTGCTGGTACCAGTGACCGTGTCAGTGACGCTGTGATAAGTGCAGGAGGCCCAGCTTGTCCGGAGGTCCACGCTCTGCGGCACAAAGAGCCCGAACATGATCCATGACTTTGAGGCGCCGGACGCGGCGGGCCGCAGCAGAGACAGCGGATACTCGTTGCCAGGTTCCGGCGACACCTTGCTCGCGAATCCCTGGAAGCCTCGAGGAGGATAGCGCTGCGGCTGCGCCCCGATATCGTAGCGCCTCGGATCAAGGACTAGGAGGGTCGGCGTGGTTCCTGAGTCGCGGTAACCGACGACGACTACCGCCGAATGCTCGGAGTCATAGCAGGCGAGAATGACCGGGAGTCCCTGGTCAATGCTATCGCGGATGTGGGCAACGAAGTCGGGATCTGAAGATCGCACGCGCGCGGCTGGCGCGCCGCAGTAGCGCAGCAAGTGCTCCATGCGAAGTTGACAGAAGGTGGCATCCCGCGCCTCTTCGGCAGTCTTAGCGTACGCTTCCTGGAGCGTGGTTCGCAGCCATTCCTGGTCCGGAGGGGTCGCCCAGTCCTTCTGTTTGAGGAACCCGACAACCATGGACACGGCGGCTAACGCATCGTTGCTGAGGGCAGCCCGATAGCGGTATGGCACTTGCAGCACATGATCACTGCTGGCCAGACGTGAACCCACAAGTGCGGCGCTGCCACCTACCGCGGCCGTGGCAGCAAGCCCCCAGAGCAGAGCTCGTCCCGCTCTCCCTCGACGCCACGTCCACTTCCTGAGCTCACGCGGTTGCAGGGGAGGGTGCGACTCGCCTCGTTGCCCCATGACAACCCCTCGGTTCAACAATAGTGTCCAAGGCATCTGGGCGCATATTAGGCTGCAAGGGGTCTGGTGTCAATGCTTCATCCAGCCGTCGATATTGCCGGAAGGCAAGCGCCATTTTCTCAGCACGGGGAGGCGGGACGTGTGCGCTCCCAGGCACGCACGAGCGAGGTGCTCCCGACGGCCCCCGCCCCCGCCCGGATGCGGTATAATGGTCACCACCGCGACGATGGGAGTTGGAGGCAGACGATGATTGGGTCCAGGTGTAGCAGGCTGATGGTGATTGCGGTATCGGCGGAGCTGGCGCTGCTGGTGTGCGGGGTGGCGAGCGCGGCCCTGCGAGAGGTGTGGGCGGTGGATGACGGGCAGAAGATCTTCAAGGACGATACCACCAGCCCGTTCAAGGGCGACAGCAACGCGGTGTGGGACGGCACGCGGGTGTACCTGTTCGGGTCTCGCAACGAGATCGTCGCGTTTCAGCTCATCCTCGAGGCCGACGAAGCCGGGGCGCAAGAGGTCAATGTCACTGTTTCCGATCTGGTGAACGGCGGCTCCTCCCTCCGCGGCAGTCACCCGCTGCCCGCGCCCAACGACTATCGCGCCCTGGGGGTGGAGCTGTTCACGGAGCACTACCTCAACATCACCAAGCCCTCCTGGGACAGCCCCTGCGGTGGCTTTGGGTGGGACGGGAATTCAAAGACGCACCTCACCGGGTGGACCCCGGACGCGCTGGTTCCGTTCTCGGCGGCCCAGGGCAAAGGCGGCGCGCCCTTCAACATTGAGGCGAATATGAACCAGGGGGTATGGGTGGACATCTACCTCCCCAAGCTGCTGCCCGGCGGCGCCTATACGGGAACCATCACGGTCAGCGTGCAGGGTGCGACGGCCGCGAGCATTCCGCTGGAACTGGAGGTGCTCCCTCTTACGCTGCCGGACGAGAACCACTACCAGACGATGGTGTTCTACAGCCGGGAGAACATTCTGCGGCGACACAACTCGGGACTATGCACGCCGGAGATGTGGGAGATGGTGCTGAACTACAACCGCATGGCCCATCGCCATCGGATTGACCTGATCGGGTGCGGGAACTGGGACGAGATCAATAACATCCCCGGCACGCTCTCCGGCGAGGCCTACACCGCGGCGCACAACTACGCGGGGCCGGGCGAGGGAGTGGGGAATCAGGTATTCTCCATCAACACCTACGGGATTCAGTTCCAGCCGGAGACGGAGGAGGGCTACCGCGCGGAGTCGGACGCGTGGGTGAACTGGTTCACGGCCAACGCGCCGGAGGTGGACTACTTCGTCTACCTCACGGATGAACCGGGGCCGGACATGTACCCGTGGATCATCGAGCGGGCGAGTTGGATTCACAACAACCCGGGCCCTGGGGGTGCGCTGCCG
>Ga0214473_10011099_pt1 | contig 10585 bp, 15 predicted proteins | sample RVTome_7_FD_203509 | JGI IMG/M metagenome (GOLD analysis project Ga0214473, IMG submission 203509) | Soil microbial communities from uranium-contaminated site in the Upper Colorado River Basin, Wyoming, United States - RVT98D197 | ecosystem: Environmental > Terrestrial > Soil > Contaminated >... | reverse complement strand
CGAGGGGGGTTGAGAGAAATGGGGTTAAGGATTGTCCGCTTTGGGAATGAAGAGGCTGTGAGAGATTTGTCCGCGGTGGTCGAGAAGATACGCGAGATGGTTTCAAGGTAATTTTACGCCCTTGCCAATTATCTCAAATTGAGATAAAATCCCTTTATGCACATCATCACCCGCAAAACGCTGATCCAATTTTGGGAGAAACATCCCGAAAGCCAGACGGCGTTAATGCGTTGGTTCAAGATCGTGCAAAAAACCGAATTCAATAACTTTGCTGAATTGAGACAGGTTTTCCCATCCGCCGATAAACTAGACCACTGGATCATTTTCAACATCGGCGGAAACAAATACAGATTGATAACATCCATTCACTTCAATCGCGGCAAAGTATATATCCGTCATGTTCTGACCCACGCAGAATATGACCGAGGAGACTGGAAAAATGACACTCCTAAATGAAGAACTTCAAATCCATTGGACGAACATCGCTCCCCTGCTTACCATCCGCAACGAGCGCGAATACAATGCAGCAGTCAAACGACTTAACGAATTACTGGACGAAATTGGGGATAATGAGAAACATCCACTTTATGGTTTGCTGGATACGCTCGGCACGTTAGTCCATGCTTATGAGGAAGAACACCATTCGATTCCCGATGTCACTGGCGCGGAAGTATTACGCTTCCTTATGGATGAACATGGCTTGACTCAATCTGACCTACCAGAGGTGGGTTCGCAAGGTGTGGTTTCTGAAATTTTGAATGGCAAACGCGAATTGAATGTTCGTCAAGTCCGCTTGTTGGCGGAGAAATTCAGAGTTTCAAGCGCAGTGTTTGTGTAAGGAAGAGTTGGGAAAGAGATTGGGGAGGAGTGAGGGACCTATCCCCCCGCCCGCTTCGACAGGCTCAGCGCGGCGCTTCCCTCCTTCGTCTTCGCTCCCCAAAGATCGGGTCGCTCCGCTCAGGATGTATGGGAAGGGGGCTGGTTGCGTGAGGGGTTTGGTGACTGTCCATTCGGGGATGGGAAAGAGATTGCGGGGGAGATGTCCATGTCTCATGCGCGAGGCGGATGGGTAAGTCTGTGTACAGGGATGGGATAAGATAGAATAAAACCATGCAAACCGATATCCTGCTCAAACGATTACAAACTTTCGAGTTCCTGCGCGGGCTCGATCATGAGACGTTGGTCACTCTGGCGAAGAGCGCGATATGGAAGGTGTTCGCGCCTGATGCGGTTGTGTTTTGGGAGGGGGATACGGAAACCAATCTATATTATCTGCAATACGGTTCGTTAAAAGTGTTGAAAACTTCACCAGATGGACGTGAACAGGTCCTGCGTTTTTTGGATGCGGGTGAAATATTCAATGAGATCGGCGTGTTTGCGAAGCGTGCAAATCCCGCCACTGCGATCGCGCTGGAGGAATCGGGGATCTGGTTACTTCCGCGTCAGGCATTGGAAGATGTATTACTCTCGCATCCACGCACGGCGTTACAGATCATGGAAAGCATGGCAGATCGTTTCATCAGCCTTGTGGCGTTGACGGCAGATCTTTCATTGCGAACGGTGGAAGCACGGTTTGCGAAATTTTTGTTGGAGCAAGCCGAAGGGGATGTGATCGAGCGTCGCCGCTGGACAACGCAAACAGAAATGGCTGCACATCTCGGCACAGTGCCAGATGTATTAAGTCGCGTCATCCGCGAGTTGACGAAGGCGGGGCTGATCGAAATGGATAAACATCACATCCGCATTCTGGATCGCGCGGGTTTGACGGAGCGGGCAATGATTCAGGGCAAATAATAACTGGGAGCAAAAACCCGACAAAAGTCGGGGTGGGAAGCGGGGGAAAGAGATAAAGTCAGGCAGATCCAAAGTAATGTCACTGCGAGGCACGAAGCAGTCTCCTGTTGAGCGGGAAAATCCTATCAGGGAGGCTCTGCCGATTAATCGGGGATTGCTTCGGGCAAAAAGCAAGAGCGCCCTCGCAATGACATAACATTAATTCAAAAGGAGTCGATATGCCCGACATCTATTTCGCAGATACAAAAGCAAAGGCTGTCTTTGCGGCGGATGGTCCCAAACCGCAATTCCTGATTGACACGCCGAATTTCAAGGCGCTAATCGTTGGGCTGGAGGCGGGCGGACAAATTCCTGCGCACCCAGGCGAGGTGGCGATGTATCACTTTCTCGAAGGCATGGGCTTGATGACCGTTGGCGACGAAGTCTTTGAGATCAAACCTGGTGTAACAATTATTGTACCCAGCGGCGTGAAGCGCGGAATGAATGCAAAAACGCGCGTCATATTTCTTGGCTCAAAAGGGGAACAATAAAATGCCTATTCCATATTTACTTACAACCATGATTTTCACATTCGTCGCTTTGCTATCTGCGGCAGATGCCTCATTGGTAAGCATAAATCTCGTTAGCGCATTTCCCGCATTACGCTGGGTGCGCGTGCATTTCATCACGCTTGGGATTCTCTCGCAAGTGATCTTCGGGTTACTGCCCTTGCTGGTTGCGTCACTTTCCAAAAAGCCACGACCGTCCATGCGCTGGGACATCTGGCTGACTCTCAACGTGGGCTTCGTTACACTCGTAGCTGGTTTTGGAGGCATGAATCACCCGATGATCTTTGCAGGCGGCACGCTTATTTTCATCTCCGCGACATTACTGCTCATTCAATTGTGGAATGTACGCGGCGGCGATGCGCCCGAAAGTCTCAAGTTTTACATCACAGGCATATTCTATTTACTGGTTGGCATCATCATCGGCACAGGCTTGTTTCTCAACTGGAGCGACGCGCTGTATATCAAAGTTCCGCTTGAAGCGCACATTCACGCCAACTCATGGGGCTTCATGTCTTTGGTCTTTGCAGGCTTGCTTGTGGATTTTGTTCCGATGATCACGGGGCGTCCGTTAAGCACAACAAAAAACATTTCGCTTATTTATTGGGGCATGACGCTCGGCGCGTTCGGTCTCGTGTTGGGTCCATGGCTCGGCGGCAGTTTATCTCCCACCGTTTCAGGTTTGATCCTGCATTTGAGTTCAACGATCTGGTTGATCGTATTGACGATCCAGGCCTTCAAAGCCAGCGGAAAACTAAACAGCCCGGGCGCGTGGCATTTGGTTTCCTCCTACACCTGGATTACCGCGCCGATCCTGGTCGCGCCATTTATTCTGCTTGGAATTTTGGATGGCAGGGCGATTGAATCCACAGCGCCTCAAGCCTTGATTTATGGCTGGGTGCTGCAATTTGGCATTGCCCTCATCCCATACATTGCGCGGCGTTTCTTCCTCAAGGAGGAAAATCCACAACTCGGCGGTTGCTGGGGCAGCCTCGCAGCAGCAACAGTGGGGAGTCTGTTTGTGTGGGCAAGCATCTTCATCGTCCCGGTAAGAGGCGTACTGTATGGAATCGGCTTTGCTTTGTACGCTATCGCCTTGATCCATCCATTAAAAGAACTCGTCGAAATCGCGCGGATAGGCTTGCAAAAGCATGAGTTGGCGTGATCGGAGAAATAGTGATGAAAAAAATATTGCTCAATCTACTCGTCCTGGTCATATTAAGCCTTGTAGCTTGCAGTAGCAGTGAAAACCCGGAATCGACCTCCGCACTTGCTCCTGTCCCTGCTGATTATGCAGGGATAACAAATCCGTTGGGTACAGATGCTGCGACTGCTGGAGCAGATGTATTCAAGAACAACTGCACAGCTTGTCACGGCTCACAAGGCCACGGAGATGGACCTGCAAGTACAGCGCTCGATCCTGCTCCAAAAAATTTGCCAGAGTTAAGCACAATTGCTGCTGATGATTATCTGTTCTGGCGCATTTCCACGGGCAAGGAAGGCACAGCGATGGTTGCATGGAAAGGCGTTTTGAAAGACGAACAGATCTGGCAGGTTGTATCTTTTATTCGTACTTTGAAGTAGGGAGTGTCCGCATGGAAATAACAAAAAACACGCGCGTATCTGCCATCCTCGAAAAATACGGTGACATTGCCGATGTAATGGAAGTCTTCGGTGTCAAGCGTGTGGGACGCTATTCCCTGCGAATGCTTGCGGCAAAGGCAGTTACTGTTGAATGGGCCGCGCGCATCCACCGCGTGCCGTTAAATGAATTTCTTGAAATCCTTGATCGTGCAATTGCCAAAAAGCAGGATCAGAAAGAAGGATAAATATGAACACAATCCTGAATAAGATTGCATCGGTTCTCGCTTTCATCATCGGAGCAATGGCTGTCTTTGCAGGAGGGCAGGTATTGCTTGGCAAAATCCCCGACTACTATGTGGTCAACTGGCTTCCGCTCTACAACTACACAATGGGCATCCTGACGGTTTTCATCACCACCCTGTTAATTTGGACAAACAGTAAAGTCGCCATGCTTGTTGCCATCGCGACTTTTAGCATTCACGCCGCTGTCATGCTCATCCTGCAAACCACTTATCCTGAAGTTGTAGCAATAGACAGTGTGGTGGCCATGACAATCCGACTCACCACCTGGCTCATCATTCTCGCGCTGATGTTTTTCCAGGCGAGAAAAAATAGAAATATGATTGGAAGTGGATAATCATGTCAAAAGATACAAATACTCGTTACCACGCGTATGTTGCATGGGTTTATTGCCCCCACACTATTTTTATTGGTTGTCTTGCATGTTGGCGCGGCGCTGCATCACCAGTTTCTGCTCAAAGATAATCTTCTGGCGCGCATGTGGTATAGGAAGTAGATGCGAATTAATAGAACAAGGCGTCGCTGGAAAAGAGATATTAAAAACCTGACGTGTCTCATGCGCGGCGCGGTTGAGAAGATCCAATAATTGTCTATTGACAAGAGATTTTTTTTTGAGTATTCTATAGATACTGATTGCCAGGTTTTGTTTTCAGTGGCGTTTATTCAAATTCAGGCTGTGAAACACAAGAGAGAATGCAATGACTGCTAAAAGATTTTTCCAATTGGTGGTGGTCCTCGCAATTCTGGTTACATCTTTCGCCTCAACCGGCGGTGCGTTGGCATGGTCTGGTTGTGCCAGCTATATCACCGTCCAATGGGGCGATACCTTGAGTGGCATCGCAGTAACCTGCGGTACCACCGTCGAAGCCATTCGAGCCACGAATCCGGGGCTTGGATGGTGGGTTTACGCAGGACAGGTGTTATGCATCCCAACGGGGTACACCCCTGTTTCCTACCCAACCTACGGCGGCACCTACGTGGTACAGCGGGGAGATACCCTCGGCAAAATTGCGGCGAGGATCGGAGTTAGCTGGCGTGACATCCTGGCTGTTAACCCGCAGATTTGGAACCCAAGCTTAATTTATGCCGGGCAGGTGATCAATCTGCCCGCTGGCTTTGGTGTTCCGCCTCCCGTCTATGATCATCCTCCCAAACATCCTACCTATCCGCATTATCCTGTTGAATCCCTTTCGACCCTGAAAATTGCCTATAAACATGGGTTGTATGTTCGAAGTGAGCCCGGAGGCGCGATCATCGCATCGGCTCTGAATAAGACGACGTGGTATTACAGAACAAACTCCGTTATCATGGACAGTCATTGGAAGGTATGGGCGGAAGTCAGGCTCTTCCCACCTGTAAAAGGATGTGCCACGGGATGGATCCTTGTTAAAGATCAACTTGGTACCTATTTTACTGAGCCACATATAGATAAATAGAAAACCCTAATCCAGTTCGGACGATCATTGCAGTCAGGGTTCCTAATATTCATCAAGACAAGCCCCAATTTCCTTCGGGGCTTGTTCTTTTCTCAGGCGCGGCAAGGTGGAACAAGTCAGTTTGTGGGATATCAACATAACGTATTACCCGTAATCCTGTACAATCACGGAAACTAGCACCCTGTGGAGAGAGGCTATGCTACTACAAGCAACTTATCCAACTCCGGAACACCAGGCAGCGGCGGATGTCATCGTTGATTTCTTCGTATCCAGTTACAAAATTGACGCTGTATTACTTGTCAACTCCTGTGCGCGTGGCAAAGCGACTCGCGATAGCCGTCTTGATATCGTTGTCCTGGCTCAACCAGAACTGTTACGGCCACAGTTGAGCCTACTGGAAACAGCTTGGGAGGAATTTGAGAAATCGAATCAGACCATCAAAGCCTTGTACAGCGTTGGCAAATATTCAGTTGTGCATCCCGACTTCATTCACGGGGTATTTGCGCCCGAGGAACGCGATGAAGCCGCTGGACCAGATGATTTTGAACTGGGTGTTGGAAACTTCCTGGCATATAGTGTGCCATTGTGGCAGGGCAGCGATTACCTGGCACAACTCAAGGGACAATGGCTTCCCTTTTTATCCCTTGACAAATAGACAAACATCGATATAATAACGAATAGATGTTTATCTATATGAACTCGGATATCTCAGATACGCCCCTCGCCTGCAATATGGATGTGTTTACGCCCAGCGAACGTGGAAACCACATTCAGTCCACGACCCGGCTTTATGGATCCGTGCAATATATTCACGAAGTGCAAAACGGTTATGGATTTATTTTCCCTAACGAAACAGGGATCATTACAAAACTGGGAGAATTTATTTCAAACGAGCGGCGATGCTGTCCATTCCTGGAGTTTACGCTGAAGATCACATCCAGTAATGCGCCAATCTCTCTATTCCTGACAGGCCCGGAAGGTACACAAGAATTTCTGCGCGCCGAGTTTGCAGAGTACCGCGCAAGCGGCAGTGAAGCATACCTATGAAAACAACTTTTGATCCAGTCCTCTTTGCCAAAGCCATTGCCGATGAAACCCGCCAGAAGATCATGAGCGAGTGCTGTTGTTGCTGGCTGTCTGTGGGTGAGATTGTTGACAAAATGGAAGTGTCCCAACCTACCGTCTCACATCATCTCGCCATCCTGCGCGACGCAGGTCTCGTGAATATCCGCGAAGAAGGCAAACAAACGTTTTACACGCTGAATCAGGAACGCGTTGCAGTCTGCTGTGGACAGATCATGTTGAAATTCGCACCGGAATCACAAACTACTCTCACAGTCAAGCAGGTGATCGAAAGTTAAACGCGGGATGCCATCCTGGGCGGCATCCCGTTAATTTTTTGCCAGAACATATAGACAAATATCTATATAAAGGAGATAAACCATGACCGCAAACACCCCCATCCATGAAGTTGTCCGCGAACACTATGCGGAACGAATCAAGAGTACCACCCTGAGCCACTCAAAGGGCAACGTCTCTTGCTGTGGGCCCGATAACTGCTGCTCCACCGACAGCAGTCACTACCCGGCAGATTTGCTTGCCACCCTTCCCGACGGAGAATCCGCTATCAGCTACGGCTGCGGTGACCCAATCACGCTCGCATCGTTGCAGCCCGGGCAAACCGTCCTCGACCTTGGCTCCGGCGCGGGCCTCGATTGTTTCTTCGCCGCGAAGAAAGTCGGCGAGACGGGACACGTTATCGGCGTGGACATGACTCCCGAGATGATCGAACGCGCCAGGTCCAGTGCGAAGCGGTTGAACATTCAGAACGTTGAATTCCGTCAGGGTTATCTCGAAGACCTTCCTGTTTATTCCGATACAGTGGATGTCATTATCTCGAACTGTGTAATCAACCTTTCGCCGGATAAATCCAAAGTCTTTGGCGAGGCATTCCGTGTTCTGAAGCCCGGTGGCAAACTGGCGGTATCCGATATCGTCACCGATGGGCCCTTGCCTGAATCGATCAAGCAAAGCCTGAGTGCGTGGGCAGGATGTGTGGCTGGAGCGGTGGAGGCCGACGACTATATTGGAATGATGAAAGCTGTCGGCTTTGCAGACGTAACCATCACACCCGTGTTCTTCGACAAGGAAACTGTGGACTCGGCCATCGCTGATCTTGGAGATTCAATTGAACTGAAAACTATTTCACGCAACGACGTGTACAAAGCGGTTTACAGCGCGAAGATCATGGCATACAAGCCTGTGTAAAAATCCATCTCTCTCGGTCGAAACCCGGAATTCGTCCGAGTTTTTATTTACTACAAGTGATTTTCATTCTCTTGACTGTGAAGCACTTCACAGGTAAAACATAAAGAGGAGACAACCATGAAAATCGTAACCGATTGCGCGGCGGATATGTCCGCCGAAGAACTGGAACAACTGGATGTGACCCAGGCGCCATTGTTCATTCAATTCCCTGAAGGCGAGGTAAACTCTGCCGATATCACGGCAGATGATTTCTACAATCGACTTGAGGCGATGCGCCCGAGAATTCCCACGACCGCGATGCCATCCAGTGGATTGTTCGCGGAGTTATATCGAATGGTGGCAGAAAAAGGGAGAGAGGTTCTCTCGATCCACATTTCATCCGGTTTGAGCGGTACCATCCAGGCAGCGCGCAATGGCGGGGAGCAAGCCAAACCTGAGGCGAACGTAAGCTTTTGGGATACGCTCAGCCTCTCTGGTGGCCAGAGATTCCAGGTGATTGCCGCGGCGCTCGCCTCCAAATCAGGCTGGGCACTGGATGCGATCCAGGAGCGGCTCGGAAAGATCCGTGAAAAGACCGAAGTGATCTATACGCTGGATACATTGGAGTATCTCACGCGCGGCGGCCGCATTGGACGCGTGAAAGCCCTGGCAGGCGCGCTGCTCAACCTCAAGCCCGTCATCCGCGTGGATAGTGACGGCAGGTACAGCACAGTCACTACAGGGCGAACCCTTGGCAGATCGATTTCGTCGATCGCTGAACATCTACACGTGAAATATGCGAACGCGCCTGTATGGGTCACCATTCTGCACGGCCGCTTCGCTGAAAAGGCAGAGGTGTTGAGTAACGAGTTAAAAGATAAACTAAATATTGCCAAACTCGAAGTCAGGCGTATCTCGCCGGTGTTGGGAGTCCATACAGGGCCAGGCGTCGTGGGTGCAGCCATTGTTCCGATGGAATTGATGGAGGATCTTGCATAACCCAAAACCTTTTGCTCTTAACCAACCATCAAGAGCAGATTCAAAAAGCACCTCCTGTCTGAAAAGCAGCAAGAGGTGTTTTCTTTTGAACCAGGTTGGAAACCTTCATCTTATTTTATACTTGGACCTGCTGAGTGTCCTAACCCTTTCTCTGAGTATTCTTTACGGCAAATCTACGTATGTTTTTTGCGAGTTTATTCATAAACTTCCTGGGCCGATGGTTATTCCCGATTCTTAGACGGATCTTTGGCTTGGTATCTCGAGGCTGGGTTTGACTCACGATCCCGATGGAAGGCAGGGTTGGGGTATCCGGCATTGCCCTATCTACATTACGAATAGCCGGCACCAAATATCCGGAAAGCCCTACCAGCAGCCCGCTCACACCACACAGGAAGATCAACAAACCAAACCCTGAACCCGGGCCCGTACCGATGAGCCAGCCAAAAAGATTGACCAGGGATCCTCCTTCAGCCATGGCCGGTTCAAATATTCGATCCCCAAGGAAGCCCGCTACCAATGGAGTAATGGGGATCATGGCCTGTGCAATAAAATCGCTTGCCGAAAAAACACGGCCCTGTATATCTGGCGCGACTTTTGTCTGCAAAAAGGTTTGAATGGCAACGTTTACAATGGGGCTAAAAATCGAATCGATCACAATGGCGATCAGCCAGATTGTGATAACCTGCCCTATACCAAGCAAGGTCAACCCAAATAGACTGGAAAGAATCCAGCCCAACAATATCGCACGAACAGGCCGTTTAATGCCTCCCCATGTGCTAAGGTAAATACCGGTAACTACGACCGCAAATGCGCCCGCCGACTGAATCAGGCCAAGTGCTTCCGTATTATTTCCTGTACGCAACAAAATCATGGGGTAAAGCGCCGCGACCGATAAGGCAATTCCTGAAAACAAATTGCCGAACAAAAAAATGAGCTCGATGCCGAGCAAACCAGGACGCTCAAGGATGTATCTGATCCCGTATATTACTTCCTTGATCAGCCTGCTGCGTGATCTCTCTCCTTCTACAGTGTGAGGCGTCGAGGGTACCTCCACGAGCAACAACGCCCCTATTGACAACACAAACGCGATTAGATTAATGGTAAGGATGCCGCTCAAGCCGATAACCAGGACAAGCAGTCCACCAAGGATCGGGGCAAAAATCTCCGGGATGTCATAGATCAGCGCCATGAGTCCATTGGCGCGTACATATTGCTTCTTCGAGACCATCGTCGTAATTGCAGCCGAATAGGAAGGTGAATGAAAAGCAAAGCCGATTCCCTGGACCACTGCCGCGATATACAGGTGCCAGAGTTCGAGTCTTCCCATTGTGTCAATAACCAGTAAAACAACAATTACTAAAAGTGATGAAACGTCATAGACGAGCATCATCAGTTTGTGGTTGTAACGGTCTATAAGAACGCCCGCAAACTGCACGACCAGAAGATAAGATCCGAAGAAAAAGAATTCCCAAATCCCGATCGCAGTTCCACTGCCGTCCGTGAAGTTCAGAATCCAGATAGGCACGGCAACAGCTGTTATGCCAGATGCTATTCCTGAAACCATCTGGCCCAGCCAGATAATAAAAATACCTCTCATTCCATTCGGGCGGCGGAAGGAAAAACCTCGGTTTCTCATAACTCTCTACAAAAAAAGCGTAACACGGCGAATCCAGAAAAACA
>Ga0214473_10011098_pt1 | contig 10585 bp, 7 predicted proteins | sample RVTome_7_FD_203509 | JGI IMG/M metagenome (GOLD analysis project Ga0214473, IMG submission 203509) | Soil microbial communities from uranium-contaminated site in the Upper Colorado River Basin, Wyoming, United States - RVT98D197 | ecosystem: Environmental > Terrestrial > Soil > Contaminated >... | reverse complement strand
CGATCTCCGGCGCCCACCAGGCTTGAGGTAAGTCCGCTCGATCTTCCGCCGCCGCCGGTCTCGCGGCCGCGGAAGCGCGTGCCCAAAGGGCTGCGGCGCCCGATGAGCAAGCCATGGCCGATCCGGTTTCGTTCCGGCCATTGCAACTCACCGGCCGCATCCCACCTCTGAGCAGAACCAGAGCCTCGACCGCCCTGCGCGGCCGTCTGGTGGGGGCTCAAGGGGACCAGATGGTCGAATCGAAAACTTCCTGCCGCGTCAAGGGATTGCTCCTTCGACGTGAGGCGCGCCCTGATCTGTCTGCCTTTAACGCCTCGACGAAATCGGTTATAAGTCGCCCGCCCCGATCGGGACGTTGCCGCGAACCCGTGAAAACCGGTTAACCGGTTAACGGATATCTAAGGCGAACACGGCAGATTCGGGTCGCGGATCAGCGAAGGAAGCGCGCATGGACACGGCGGTTCAAAAGACCCAGCCTTCGGCTGTTCCGGTCGAGTATTCCGGTCCGCGCGAACGCGACGATCCGCTGCTGCTGACGCTGGTCATTCTGTCGCGTCTCTATGGCGCGCCGCGCTCGCCGTCCGCGCTCGCATCCGGATTGCCGGTCAAAGAGGACGGCATAACGCCCGACCTCTTCCTGCGCGCCGCCGAGCGGATCGGGCTTGCCGCCAACATCACCAAGCGCAAGCTCGACGCGATCCCCGATCTCGCGCTGCCCTGCGTGCTGATGCTCAAGGACAAACAGGCGTGCGTGCTGTTGCGCCGCGAGGGCGATTTCGCGGAAATCGCGACGCCGGACAACATCGACGGCAGCCAGCGCATCTCGCTCACCTCGCTCGAGGATCGCTACACCGGCATGAGCATCATCGCGCGTCCCAAGATCCGCCTCGATGCGCGCTCGGCCGAACTCGCGATCGACACGCAGCACTCCTGGTTCTGGGGCTCGGTGCGGCAGTTCTCGCCGATCTACATGGAGGTGATCGTCGCCTCGCTGGTGCTGAACATCTTTGCGGTGATCTCGCCGGTCTTCGTGATGTCGGTTTACAACCGCGTGGTTCCGAACCGGGCCTTCGATACGCTCTGGGTGCTGGCGATCGGCGTGGCCACGGCCTACGGCTTCGAATTCCTCATGCGCCAGCTGCGCGGCTACTTCCTCGACCGCAGCGGCAAGTCGCTCGACCGCAAGATCTCCGCGCGCATCTTCCAGCATGTGCTCGGCATCCGAATGGACGCTGCTCCGCAATCCTCGGGCGCCTTCGCGAACTATGTCGCGCAGTTCGAGCCGCTGCGGGACTTCTTCACATCGGCATCGCTCGCCGCGATCGTCGATCTGCCGTTCCTGTTCCTGTTCATCTTCGTGATCTCGCTGATCGCCGGGCCGATCGCCGTGGTGCCCCTGACCATGATCCCGCTCGTCATCGCGGTCAGCCTCATGGTGCAAGTGCCGATGCGCAAAGCCTCGGAAGCCTCCTACCGGCAGGGCGCGCAGAAGCACGCGGTCCTGGTCGAGACCATCGCCGGACTCGATTCGGTCAAGGTCGCCGGTGCCGAAGGGCGCCGGCAGCGCGATTGGGACGGCTATGTCGACGCGCTCTCGACCACCGCGACCAAGGCGCGGTTCTGGAGCGCGTTCTCGGTCAATTTCGTCTCGCTCGCCCTCAGCTTCACCACGCTCGGCACGATCATCTGGGGCGTCTATCGCACCTCCGAGGGCCTGATGACCATGGGCGCGATGGTGGCGACCTCGATGCTGACCGGGCGCGCCATGGCGCCGCTCGGACAGATCGCCGGCATGCTGGTCCGGCTCAATCAATCCTGGAGTTCGCTCAAGGGCCTCAACAAGCTGATGAACCTTCCGGACGAGCGCCCCATCGGCAAGGATTTCCTGCGCCGCCCGCATATGGAAGGGTCGGTCGAGTTCCGCGAGGTCGTCTTCAGCTATCCCGGCCAGGAGGGCAAGGCCCTCGACGGCATCTCGTTCAGCGTCGCCGCCGGCGAGCGCATCGCCATCGTCGGCCGCATCGGCTCCGGCAAGACCACGATCGAGCGCCTCATTCTCAATTTGTTCGAGCCGGAGAATGGCGCCGTCCTGGTCGACGGCACCGATATCCGGCAGCTCGATCCATCCGACCTGCGACGGAACATCGGCTGCGTGCTGCAGGACGCGCATCTTTTCTTCGGCTCGATCAAGGACAACATCGCCATCGGTGCGCCGTACGTCGACGAGGAATCGGTGATCCGGGCGGCGACGGTGGCGGGCGTCGATTCGTTCGTTCGCGGCCACCCGCACGGCTACGACATGCAGGTCGGCGAAAACGGGCGCTATCTGTCGGGTGGGCAGCGCCAGGCGGTCGCGATCGCCCGCGCGCTGCTGATGAACCCGCCCATCCTGGTGCTCGACGAGCCGACCAGCCACATGGACAACAGCACCGAGAATACCTTCAAGATGCGCCTGGCGCAGATCCTGCCCGGCAAGACCTTGGTCCTCGTCACCCACCGCAACTCGATGCTCTCGCTGGTCGACCGCCTGATCGTGGTCGATGGCGGCAAGATCGTGGCGGACGGTCCGAAGGCGACCGTGCTCGATGCGCTCATGAAGGGCCGCGTCAAGGCGGCCGAGGCATGATCATCCGATCGAGGTTCCGCCGATGCGCCTCCTGACCGCGTCCACGACCTACGACGAGTGGGTCGATCCGACCGACATCGATCGACGCGTCATCAAGCGCTTCGCGCATGTGCTGCTCGTGGCGATCTGCTTTGCCATGGCCGCGTTCCTCATCTGGGCCAACTGGGCGGTCCTCGACGAAGTGACGCGCGGCGACGGCAAGGTCATCCCGTCGAGCCAGGTGCAGGTGATCCAGAACCTGGAAGGCGGCATCCTGGCGGAGGTGCTCACCTCCGAGGGCGCGATCGTCGAAAAGGGCGAAGTGCTGATGCGGATCGACAACACGGTCGCCGAATCGCGACTGCGCGAGCTGCGCCAGCGCTATCTCAGCGACCTCGCGGGGAGTGCCAGGCTCGAAGCCGAGATCGGCGGCGTCGGCGATCCGAGCGAGATCAAGTTTCCCGACGAGCTGCTGAGCGCGGCACCCGAGGTGGCGCAGTCCGAGGTCCAGCTCTTCACCGTGCGCCAGCAACAGCTCGGTTCGCAGATGGCGATCCTTCAGGACCAGCTCGACCAGCGCAAGCAGGAGCTCGCCGAGTTGAAGGCCAAGGAAGGCGGCTTGCGGGAATCCTTCAACCTCGCGAACCAGGAATTGCAGATCACGCGTCCGCTCGCGGCGCAGGGCGTGGTATCGCAGGTCGATCTGCTGCGGCTCGAGCGTTCGGTAAACGACATCAAGGCCGACATCAACGCGGCCTCTCTCGCGCGCCCGCGCGCCGAATCGGCGGTCGCCGAGGCGCAGAAGCGGCTGGAGGAGCGCGAGACGACGTTTCGCACCGAAGCCTCCCAGGACTTGTCGAAGCTCAAGGTCGAGCTCGTGTCCACCCAGGAGGAACTGAACGCGAACCAGGATCGCGTGACGCGCACCGAGGTGCGCTCGCCGGTGTTCGGCACGATCAAGGAAATCAAGATCCGCACGATCGGCGGCGTGATCCAGCCCGGCCAGTCGCTGATCGAGGTCGTCCCGATCGAGGATACGCTGCTGGTCGAGGCGCAGGTCCGTCCGTCCGATATCGCCTTCATCCGCCCCAAGCAGGCCGCCGTCGTGAAGATCACGGCCTACGACTTCAGCACCTATGGCGGTCTCGACGCGGTCGTCGAGGAGATCAGTGCCGATACGATCGCGAACGAGAAGAACGAGCATTTCTTCCGGATCCGCTTGCGCACCGACAAGAATTACCTCGGGACCGAGGACAAGCCGCTGCCGATCATTCCCGGCATGACCGCCACGGTGGATATCCTGACCGGGCACAAGACGGTGCTCGAATATCTGCTGAATCCGATCATGCGGGCCCGCGATACGGCGCTCCGCGAGCGCTAGATGTGAGCTTCCGGGCCGTTCGGCGTCCGCGCGTAATTTTATTACCCGAGTTGAATCGCCGGTTAATGGGCGGCAATCGGCTTTCTGCGGACTGCGGCAGCGCCCGTTAAGGTCTTGCGGGGCCACCTATTCAAGCGGTTAACCCCGGAAAAGTTCGTGCAATCCGCAGGTGGGGATGATAAAAATTCCGCGGGACTCGTCCGGAGTGGTTCGGGTTCCGCTCACGCGCCGTTTCGGCAACCGTCGGCGGCATGGGGAAATGGAATTGAGCGTTGGCGGCGGCGGAAAACCGGCGTCCCGGCGCTAGGCACAAACCAGGTGTGGGGGCCTGCATCTAATGAAACATCGCAAGACGATTCTGCTGACCGCAGTCGCGGCGACGGCGCTTATTGCGCTGGGTTCAACCGAACCGCGAGCGATGACGGTCGAGGAAGCGGCGCAGCTTGCCGTTTCCACCAATCCGCGTGTCGGCGTCGTTTCCAACGATCGTCGTGCCGTGGACATGGAGCTTCGCCAGGGCGAAGCGCTCTACTATCCGCAAGTGGACCTGCGCCTCGATACGGGGCCGGAGTTCTCGGAAAATGCGACGACCGATGCGGCCGGTGACGATAGCGGTCGCCTGCGGCATCGCACCGACGCGACGCTGACCGTCAGTCAGCTCATTTTCGACGGGCATTTCGCCGATAGCGAAGTCGCCCGGCAGACTGCGCGCGTGGCGTCGGCCGCGCACCGCGTGAACGAGACGTCGCAAGTCGTGGCGCTCGATGTCGTCGAGTCCTACATCGAAGTTCTGCGCAATCGCGAGCGTGTGGCGATCGCCGAGGACAACGTTGCGACGCACCGTGCGACGCTGTCCGACGTGAGTCTCCGTGCCGAGCAGGGCGGCGGCAACGTGGCCGACGTTCGCCAGGCCGAGGCGCGCTTCGCCTCCGCGGAATCGGCGCTGACCCAGGTCCGCGGCGATCTCAATGCGGCGGAATATGCCTACTACCATCAGGTCGGCCAAGCGGCCGACTCGTTGACGGTTCCGACGGTTCCGGCGGACCTGCTGCCCGCCAGCATCGAGGACGCCGTGGCGCAGTCGATTGCGAGCAGCCCGACCATTGCGTTCGCCCGCTCGGATGTCGAGACGGCGGCGCATGACGTGGAGCAGCAGCAGGCGAGCTACTGGCCGGATGTTCGGTTCGAGGTCACCGGCGACCTGACGCAGCATGCCGACGGCACGAACGTGACCACCCATACGGTTTCCGGCCTGATCGTGGCGCGGTGGAACCTCTATCGCGGCGGCGCCGACACGGCCCGCATCCACGAGTTCAAGCATCGCCTGAGCGAGTCCACGGATACGCTGCTGTCGAGCGAGCGGCAGGTGTCCGAGGATGCGAAGGTGGCGTGGAACGCGATCCAGACCGCGCACCAGAACGTCGAAATCCTGCGGCGCGAGGTCGAAGCCAACAAGAATACCCGTGACGTCTATCGCCAGCAGTTCGATATCGGCCAGCGCGGCCTGCTCGATCTGTTGGATTCCGACAACGAGTTGTTCCTGTCGCGGGACAGCCTCGTGACGGCAACCTATGCGGAGATGTTCGCCAGCTATCGGCTGCTCGCCACGATGGGCGTGCTGACGAAGGCGCTGGGCGTGACGATGCCGCAAGAGGCGAGCCTGGCCACGGAGTAGTTGCCATTGCGACCCGCTAACGTCCTGGTCAACCCAGGCGGAGCGGGATGAGGAACCGGCCCGGTACCCCCACTCACGCCAGCGGCCGGCGATTACTCGATCCCCCGAAACCTCGGTTTCGGGGGATTTCCTTTTTCCGGCGGCCCATTCCTTCGCCCTGGTTCCTGAATTGCACCGCGACCGGTGGCGTCGCCCGGCTCGGGGCGGTCGGATCGCGCCGGTTTCCGACGCATCGCGGCCATCCGCGTCGCCCGCAAACCGCTATGCTGAGCGAGCGCGACCTTGCGCCTGTCCCCCCGCATCCGGTTCGGAGCCGGTCCGTCATGACGACATTTCCCCCTGCGGTGCAGCCCGGCGATTCGATCGCCGCGATCGATACCCCGGCGCTTCTGGTGGATCTCGATCGGCTGGAACACAACCTCGCGGGCATGGCGGCGTTCGCGGCGGCGCGCGGCATCCGCCTCCGGCCGCATGGCAAGACGCATAAGTGCGTCGCGATCGCGCGCCGACAGGTGGCGTTGGGCGCGGTCGGGCTCTGCTGCCAGAAGGTCGGGGAAGCGGAAGCCTTCGTGGCCGGCGGCATCGCCGACGTGCTGGTTACGAACGAGGTGGTCGATCCCGCCAAGCTGCGGCGTCTCGCACGCCTTACCGCGCGGGCGCGCATCGGCGTCTGCATCGATGATCCGGTCGGTGTCGAGCGGTTGGCCGCCGCTGCCGGGGAGGCGGCCCGCGATATCGACGCCTATCTCGAGTTCGACGTGGGCGCCGGCCGATGCGGCGTCGAGCGCGTCGACGAGGCGCTTCGGTTGATCGATGCGATCGTCGCCGCGAAGCGGCTGCGCTTCACCGGGATCCACGCTTATCACGGCAACGCGCAGCATCTCCGTACGCCGGCCGAGCGCCACCACGCGATCGATGCCGCGGTTGCGAAGCTCGGCGAGCTCGTCGCGGCGCTCGCGCGCCGCGGTGTCCCGGCCGGGATCGTCACCGGCGCCGGCACCGGGACCTTTCCGTTCGAATCCGCGAGCGGTGCCTATGCCGAGATCCAGCCCGGTTCCTATGTCTTCATGGATCGCGACTACGGCGACAATGTCTGGCCGGTCGAGACGCCGCGCTTCGAGCCGAGCCTCTTCGTGCTGACGTCGGTGATGAGCAGGCGGTCGCGCTGGGCGGTGGTCGACGCGGGGCACAAGGCGCATGCGGTCGATTCCGGCATGCCGGTCGTTGCCGGGCGCCCGGAGCTCGCCTATGACCGTCCGTCCGACGAGCACGGCATGATCGTCGCGCGCGACGGCGAGCCGCTGCCGGCGCTGGACGAGCGGCTATGGCTCATCCCCGGCCATTGCGACCCCACGGTCAATCTCTGGGATTGGCTGATCGGCGTACGCGCTGGCCGCGTGGAATCGATCTGGCCGATCGAGGCGCGCGGCGCGCTCGGCTGAGGCGCCGACCAAGTCGATGCCCTCTTGCGCCGGTCGGCGAGCGATTCGGCATCGCCTTGCGACAAGATTTCGCCGCTCCCGACCAAATCCCATCGGTCAGGCGGTTGACAGCTTCCCTGGCTACCGTCCCGGCCACGGTTGCCGCACGAAGCGAATCTTGCGCGGCGGCCGCCCGAAGCCACCCGCGCCGATCCGCCGTCCGCCGCTGCTTAATTGCGACCGATCGACAGGATGATCATGCTCGCATCGAACTTCCTCGGCCCGATCGCGGAGCCCGCGTACCGGCTCGGCGAGCATGTCGAACCGGACCGCGCCGAGGTCGAGGCGCTCATCCGGCAACGCTTCCAGGCGAGCTACGGCGCGCGCCTCGAATCGCTGATGCCGCGACTGTTCACGGTCGCCGACCCGACGGGCAGGACGCTCTGCGCCTTCGGCCTGCGCGAAGCTGCCACGGGCCCGCTCTTCATGGAGCGGTATCTCGACGAGCCGGTTGAGCGCGCCATCGAACCGCACGCCGGCAAGAGGGTGCCGCGCCGCCTCATCGTCGAAGTCGGCAATCTCGTTGCCGAGCCGGGCGGCGCCCGCGCGACCATCGTCATGCTGACGCGCTATCTGCATGCGACGGGGTTCGAGTGGGTCGTGTTCACCGGCGTTGCTACCCTGCGCGCGGCGTTCCTGAGGCTCGGGCTGCGACCGTTCCTATTGGCGCCAGCCGATCCGCGGCGGCTCAGCTCGGGCGAGCTCGCCAGCTGGGGGCGCTATTTCACGGCGCGACCGCAAGTCATGGGCGGACATGTCGCCGCGGGCTGTCGCGCGTTGACGCGCGATCGGACGTCCCCCATCCGCGTGGCGACGGCATGACCGGTTCGGCGCTTGCCGCGCTGCACGCCTGGGCGAGGCAGAAGCCTGACGCGATCGCCGTCGAGGGAGACGGACGATCGCTCGCCTATGCCGAGCTTGCCGCCGCCGTCGATGAAGCGGCCCGGACGATGTCAGCGGCGCGGCCACGGCGCTGCGCGATGCTCATGGACAATGGGCCGGGCTGGATCGCGGTCGATCTCGCCACGCGGCAATGTGGCGCCGTCATCGTGCCGATCCCGGGGTTTTTCAGCGCGACCCAGTTCTGTCACGCGGTGGTCGCCGCCGGCGTCGATCTCCTGCTCACCGATGCGGCTCGCAGGATAGCGCCTGCTCTGGGCGAGTTGGATGCCCGGTCGCGCGGCCGGCTCGGCACACGGCTGCCGCTGGCGGGGGTCGAGCTGTGGGAAATTCCCTGGCCCGCCGACCATGTGCTGCCGGCGATCCCGGGCCGGGCGCGCAAGCTCACCTTCACCTCCGGAACCACGGGCACGCCCAAGGGCGTCTGTCTCGCCGACGCGGCGCTCGATAGCGTGGCGGGTTCGCTGCTCGGCGCGGTCGAAGGCGACGAGACCGACCGGCACCTCGCGCTGCTTCCGTTCGCCACCTTGCTCGAGAATCTGGCCGGTATCGATGTCGCGCTGCTCGCAGGGGCCCGGATCGCCGCGCCGCCATTGCGGGAGGTCGGTCTCGCCGGATCCTCTTCGCTCGACCTCGCGCTGATGCTGGAAGCTCTGGAACGCTACCGGCCGACCAGCATCGTGACGGTACCGCAGATCCTGCTGGCGCTGACCGAAGCGGCGCACCACGGGTTTTGGCGACCGCGGGGGTTGCGCCACGTCGCCGTCGGCGGGGCGCCTTTGCCGCGCGGCGCGATCGAGGCGGCGCATCGGCACGGCCTGCCCGCCTTCGAGGGTTATGGGCTTTCCGAATGCGGATCGGTCGTCACCCTCAATACCGCGACGGCGGCGCGCGCCGGCAGCGTCGGTCGGCCGCTGCCGCATGCCGCCATCAAAATTGCGCCGGATGGCGAGGTCCTCGTGCGAGGCGCCCTCTTCGGCGGTTATCTCGGCGAACCCGTAGCGCTGCCGGCCGATGGCTTCTGGCCGACGGGCGATCTTGGCCGTCTCGATGCCGACGGTTACCTCCATCTCACGGGCCGCAAGAAAAACATGTTCGTCACGAGCTTCGGGCGGAACGTCGCGCCGGAATGGCTCGAATGCGAGCTCGCGGCCGAGGAGGGCATCGCGCAGGCCGCCGTCTTCGGCGAGGCGAGGCCGTGGAACATCGCGATCCTGGTGCCGCGTCGGTCGGACGGCGATTGGGCGGCGCGCATGGCTGCGGGGGTCGCCAGCGCCAATGCGCGGCTGCCGGACTACGCCCGCATCCGCCGCTGGCTGACGGCCGACGAGCCGTTCCTGCCGGCGAACGGACTGCTGACCCCGAACGGGAGGCTCCGTCGTCGGCAGATCGCGGCGAAATACCGGGACCGCATGGAACGGCTCTATGCCGAGGAGACCGCGGATGTTCTTTGACGAGCTGCAGCGCGATACCGAAGCGGAACGGCAAGGGTTCCTGGCGGTCGCATTGATCCAGAGAGCGCTCCGCGGGCAGGTTACGCGCGGCCAATATCTGGCCTTCCTCACCGAGGCCTATCATCACGTCCGCCATACCGTGCCGCTGCTGATGGCCTGCGGCCTGCGCTTGCCGGGTCGGCTCGCCTGGCTGCGTGACGCGGTCGTCGATTACATCGCCGAGGAGGCGGGCCATGACCGGTGGATCCTCGACGACATCGCACGCGCCGGCGGCAACGCCGACGCCGTACGGCACGGCGAGCCGAACCACGCCACCGAAGTCATGGTCGCCTACGCTTATGACGGCGTGCTGCGCCGCGATCCGCTGGTGTTTTTCGGCATGGGCTTCGTGCTCGAGGGCACCAGCGTGCGACTGGCGACCAAGGCGGCCGCCGCGCTGCGGGCGGCGCTCGACCTGCCCGAAGCGGCTTTCACCTATCTTCGCTCGCACGGCGAGCTCGACATCGAGCACGCGCGGAACCTGGCCGCGCTGATGAACCGGCTGGAGCTGCCCGACGACCGGCGGCAGGTGACGCGGGCGGCGCGCGCCTTCTATCGGCTCTACGGCGACGTGTTCCGCTCGATCGAAGCAGCAAGCGCGGCGCAATGACCCGCGCTCCGGAACATCTGCTCGTTACCGGCGCTACCGGCGGCATCGGGGCCGCGACGGCGGCGGCATTTGCACGTCGGGGCTGTCGCCTGACCCTGGTCGCGCGCCATCATGACCGGCTCGCCGATCTCGCGGCGGCGCTCGGGGCGTCGGGCGCCGATGCAGCCGTTCACCCCGCCGATCTGTCGCGCCCGGCGGACTTGGCAGGTCTGGTCAGGCAGGTGATCGAGCGGCGCGGGCCGATCGACATCCTGATCAACAACGCCGCGATCAATTGGTTCGGCCGGTTCGAGACGATGCCGGCGATCGAGATCGACCGCCTCGTCGATCTCGACCTCAAGGCGCCGATGCAGCTCGCGCGCTCGGTGCTGCCGGCCATGCTGGCGCGTGGGCGTGGGACGATCGTCAATATCGGGTCGGTCTTCGGCGGCGTGGGCTTC
>Ga0214473_10011097_pt1 | contig 10585 bp, 14 predicted proteins | sample RVTome_7_FD_203509 | JGI IMG/M metagenome (GOLD analysis project Ga0214473, IMG submission 203509) | Soil microbial communities from uranium-contaminated site in the Upper Colorado River Basin, Wyoming, United States - RVT98D197 | ecosystem: Environmental > Terrestrial > Soil > Contaminated >... | reverse complement strand
CGATGGAGGAGATCCAGGCTCGGGCCGCGCGCGAAGTCGAGCGGGCGCTGGCTCTGACCCCCGACACCAAGAACGGCCTGAAGATCTACCGAAGCTGCGCGGAGTGCCACATGCCCGAGGGCTGGGGGCTCTCGAGCGGCCTGGTGCCGCAGATCGCGGGCCAGCACCGGAGGGTCGTCATCAAGCAGCTGGCCGACATCCGCGCCGGCAACCGGGACAACGTGATGATGGCCCCCTTCTCGTCCGTCGAGAGCATCGGCGGTACCCAGGCGGTCGCGGACGTGGCGGGCTATATCGACACACTCGAGATGAGCATCGGAACGGGAAAGGGACCCGGGGACGATCTGGAGCGGGGTGCCCGGCTCTATGGGGACCACTGTGCTCGCTGTCACGGCAAAGCCGGAGAGGGAGACAGCGATGCCTTCGTGCCCCGGATCCAGGCGCAGCACTACCAATACCTCCTGCGCCAATTCGAGTGGATTCGGGACGGAAAGCGCCGCAACGCGAACCCGGAAATGGTGGCTCAGATCCGCAACTTCGAAGACCGCGAGACCCGCGCGGTGCTCGACTACGTCTCGCGACTGGAGCCGCCCGAGGAACTCCGCGCGCCCCCGGGCTGGCAGAATCCGGACTTCGCGGACTGAAGGCCGCTCGGTATGCCACCTCGCCCTCGGCCGTCTCGAGCCGGCCCGTCCGGTATCCATTGCGGTGCCCCCTCGGACCTCACCATGAGGCGGCATGTTTCCTCGACCGCTGGTGTACGCGCGCAATGCGCTCACGGATCGAGCCGAGCGACGTCAACTATTTCTGCCGCCCGGCAGAAGTAATTGTCGCTGCTCACGACGCCCACGCCGCGCCCGCAGCCGACCTCCAGTGCCCTTCCGTCGTGCATCCGGCCACCCATCGCGAGGAGGCGCTCCGCCTCGGAGCGCCTCTGGATGGCGGCTCGAATCGGGTTGTTCATGAGCGCGGTCTCGACCGCGTTGAGCCGCATCGGTCAGTCCCGCTCGCCCCCACCGCCGCGGTGAATCGGAGAGACCCGAGACTCGGGCGGGCGGATCTCGAAGAACGGGACCTGCTCCATCGCGTGGCAGGCATTGCAGCCCGCCGTGAGGCCCTGGAAGCGGGCGGCGAAGAGCTCCGGATTCCGCACCGCAACCGCTTCATCCATCGCTGCCAACGGCCCCGCCAGGAAGGGGCGGGCCGAGGTGGAGCGCTTCGGACGCCGCTCGAGCCCGTTCTCGATGGCGAGGCGCAGCTTCTGCAGCTCGTAGGCGGCGGCCTCCCAGTTGGCGTCCTCGCCTGCCCAATAGAGATCGATGTAGCGGTGGCCCACCTCCATCATCGCCACGTCGAAGCCGCGCAGGTGCCTCTCGAGCTGGACCTGGAGTTCGTCGCGATCGGCGGCAAGCCACGTGGGACCCAGTGCGCGGGTCGATGAGCCACCGCAGCCGTACGTGGCGAGGCATCCGCCCAGCAGCAGCCCGAACGAGAGGGTCGCCTTCCAGGTGCTCATGATCGCCTCCCCTCGTTCGGCACCGAGCGCTCGTCCACATGAGATGCACGGCGACCCGCTCGAGCTGACTTCGCTGTCGTGTCCTGCCCCCTGCTCCCGCGCGCCGGATCGATCCCGAGCACGAGCTCGCGATGGAGCTTGTCCACGTCGATCCGAAGCTGCTCCAAGACGCGTCGACCCGCGGCGGTGATGCGGTAGTCCTTCCGTGCGTTCGCCCGCCTCGGGGCCTTCGAGCGGAGCCAGCCGTTCCGCTCCATCCGCTCCAGGATCGGGTAGAGCGTCCCAGGGCTCAGGCGGTGACCGTGCTCCGCGAGCTCCTCGAGCAGCCAGAGCCCATAGACCGGACCGCGCTCGGCGTGGTGCAGGATGTGCAACTTCCAGAGCGCGAGCCGGATCTCGCGGTCCACCGGATCCGACATGATCGGGCATCGTACACGAATTGCGTAAATGAGAAAGCCGACTAGCCCTACCGGAGCGACGCGGATGCCATCGCGAACGTGCTGGTCGCGGCGCCGGGAAGGCTGCGCGTCCCGCTCTCGCAGCTCGCGCACATCGAGGAGGTCGTCGGTCCCCGGCAGATCACCCGCGAGCAGAACCAGCGCTTCATCACCGTGCAGTGCAACGTGGTGGACCGCGACATCGGCTCCTTCGTGGAGGAGGTCCAGGCGGCGATCGCGCGCGCGGTCGACCTCCCCCCCCGGCTACCCTGGTCCCCTGGGGCGGCCAGTTCCGGCTCCAGCAGGAGGCAAACCAGCGGCTCGCGGTCGTGGTGCCGATCAGCCTGCTCGTCGTCTTCCTGCTGCTCTGCTCGAGCTTCAACCACTTCGGGAGCTTCATCCTGATCCTGCTCAACATCCCGCTGCTCTTCTCGAGCGGGACGGGGAGCGAGGTGCAGCGACCGCTGGCCACCGTGGTGGTTCGGCGGGCTCGTCACGTCGACCGCGCTCACAATTGCTCGTGATTCCAGCGCTGTACCGGTGGTTCGCGAGAGAAGCTCCCGGGGCAGGAGGCGCTGGACGAGCCCGCACGAAGGGGGAGAGAAGCCACATGAAGCACGTCATCGCGTTCATCCAGGAACACAAGCTGGGCCAGGTGACCCAGGCACTCCACGGAGTGGACGGCCTGACCGGCATGACGACGTCCTCGGTACGCGGATTCGGGCGCGCGCGGCGAGGAGGCCGTGTGAGCCACCCCAGCGTAGATGCTGGGTAGCGGCTGCTGATCCACAACAGGCTCGCCTCCTCTCAGGTCCGCTCATGTCCGCTCATGTCCACGCAGCCGCCGGGAGCCCCCGGTCAGGAATCGGAGGAGTCGCCGAGTAGCGTACGGCGTCGCTCTTCGAACTCCTTCCGATCCATCTCACCGGCTGCGAAGCGTCGCTCGCGGATCCGCAGCGCATCCTCCGCCCCGCCCTTGCGCGGACCGCCCCCTTGCCGGAGAAGCCAACGCACGCCGAGAGCGAGCAGGACGACGACGCCGATCCAGAAGACGATCATCGCGAGCATCATGAGCACACCTCCGGATCCCGTCATCAGGTTCATGCACACATGCCAGAAATCGCCCACCGCGACTCTCCCTTCTGCTCGTGCTACTGCGACATCACCATGCCGCCGCACATCATGTGGGGCATCTCGCGCATGTGGGCGTGCATGGACTGGCGCTGTGCGACGAGCGCCTCCACCACCGCCGCGACCGCTTCCACCTTCTCGTCGCCCTGAGCCGCCTTCATGCGCTCGACGAGTCGCCCGATCTCGTCGTCGCTCTCGCGCATCGAGTCCATCATCGCCTGGCAGGCTCCCATCGGCATGGAGCCGTGCATTCCCATGCCCTTCCCCGCACCCGGCGCAGGCTCTTCGGCGCCGGATTGAGCGTGCGCGGCGGTCGCCAAGACGCTGGCCAAGGCGATTGCTATCAGCGAGATGATGAGGGTTCGCATCGTGTTTTCTCCTGGATTGAGGTGCCTTGTGCGTGATCGCTACCTACGACGAGCGATTGCGCTCGCCAGCAGGCTCTCCTTCGCCCTTCGTGGTCTCGAAGATCGCAGCGTAGTGGTACGGACCGACGTCGGTGACGAGGACCTGGCGGAATCCGGACGGCTCCACGGCCACCCGCGTCGCCTCCGGCGACATGCGGAGCTCCGTGCTCGGCCCGCGCGGTCGCCCGAGCACGGGCGTCTGCGCGCGCGGGAGCGCATGCCAGTTGACGACGACGAGGCGACCTCCGGGCGCGAGCACGCGTCGGACGGCCGCGCACAGCCCCTTCTGGTCGGAGACGCCGTGGAACGTGTTGGCGAGGAACACGACGTCGACCGGCTCGTCGATGAGATCCGCCAGCTGACGCGCATCGGCGAGGAGGAAGCGGACGTTCGCTCGGCCCTCACGCGCGACCTGCTGGCGAGCGCGCTCGAGGATCTCGGCGGAGAGATCGACAGCGATCACGGCGCCGTCGGCGACCAGCCGCGAGAGCGGCGCCGTGAAGGTGCCGTCCCCGCAGCAGAGGTCCACCACACGCATTCCCGGTCGGATGCCCAGTCGGCGCAGCAGCCCCTCCGGATCGGGCCAGAGCGACACCCACCAGTCCCGGTCGGGCATCTCCGTCGCCGTGAAGTACGGCGGCTGCAGGTCGGTCGCCTCGCGGGTCATGATCGACCCTCGCGAGCTACCGCCGGGCACCCGCCTCCCTGCCGAGCCACGCGGCTCCACGCGCCGATCAGTGCCGCCGCCTCGCGGTCGACCGCCTCGGCCGTGGTGCCGCGGCCGAGCGAGAGGCGCAGGGCCCCGAGGGCCTCCTCTTCGCCGAGCCCCATGGCGGTGAGCACCGACGAGGGGACCTCGCTGCCCGCGTGACAGGCGGAGCCGGTCGACGCCGCCACCTCCGGGCAGGCGTCCAGCACCGCCTGACCCCGCACCCCGGGCAGACGCACATTCAACGTGTTGGGCAGGCGTTCGCGCTCATCGCCGTTGAGAAGAATGCCGGGGAGGCCCGCGCGGAGCTGCCGCCACAGGGAATCGCGCAGGGCCGAGACCCGCTGGCGCTCTTCGTCGACCGTGCGAGCCGCGAACTCGCAGGCCGTCCCGAGCCCGACGATCGAGGCGACGTTCTCCGTGCCGGGCCGCAGCGCGTGCTCCTGCTCGGCACCCAGGAGCAGCGCGACGATCCGTGTGCCCCGGCGCACGTAGAGGGCGCCCACTCCCTTCGGTGCGTAGAGCTTGTGCCCCGCGATCGAGAGGAGATCCACGCCCAGCGCGTCGACGTCCGCGGGCACCTTGCCCACCGATTGGGCCGCGTCCGTGTGGACCATGGCTCCGACCGCACGGGCGGCGCCTGCGAGCTCGGCGACGGGCTGGAGCACGCCCGTCTCGTTGCTCGCGTGGATGAAGGTCACCAGCGCGGTGGTCTCTCGGACAGCCCGCGCCGCCTGGTCGAGGCGGATGCGGCCGGACCCTTCGACGCCCACCCGGGTGACCTCCCAGCCCTGGCGCTCGAGGAAGCGACACGGGGCGTCCGTGGCCGGGTGCTCGATCGCCGAGGTGACGAGATGCCTCCGCTCGGGCCGCGCCGCAGCGGCGCCGCGGATCGCGAGGTTGTTGGACTCGGTCCCGCCCGACGTGAAGACGATCTCCTCCGCGGAGGCGCCGATGAGCGCGGCGACCCGTGCGCGGGCGGCTTCCACGGCTTCGCGTGCCCGCCGACCGTACGCGTGGCCGCTCGAGGGATTCCCGAAGTGCTCGCCCAGATAGGGCAGCATGGCTTCCAGCACCTCGGGAAGGATCGGCGTCGTGGCGTTGTAGTCGAGGTGGATGGGATCCCTTGCGGAAGGCATCAGTCGTGCCCTCGAGCTGGAAGGCTCGGCGGTCGGCACGCGGAGAGGACCAGGAACGCGGCTCCGGCGGTCGTGAGGCCGGCCAGGTGGCGGTCGGCGCGCCACAGGATTCGCGCCGCCGGCGTCCAGGGCGGGTAGTAGACGGCGCCGCGCACGCTCTCGACGACGAAACCCGCAGCCTCGAGCGCGCCGCGGAGCTGGCTTGCCGATCGGAACTGGGCGGCGCGCCAGATCGGGGATCCGAGCATCCCGCGGATCCCCCGCCACAGCGCCCACAGGCTCCACCGATGGAGCTCTCCCAGCACGAGTCGTCCACCCGGCGCGAGGACGCGATGGATCTCGCGCAGGGCCTTCGCGAACTCCGTCGTGAAGCACAGCACGGTCACAGCCAGAACCGCGTCGAAGCTCCGATCGGAAAACGGGAGACGATCCAGGTTGGCTCGGACGAAGACGGGGCTTCGGCAGTCCGATTGCGCTCGCGCGTGCGCGGAGCGGACCATCTCCGCCGAGAGGTCGGCGCCCACCACCCGCGCGCCCTGCCTGGCGAGGGCGATCGCGTAGGTGCCGTCGCCGCATCCCACGTCCAGCAGCCGGCGGCCTGCGACGTCTCCCAGGGCGCCGAGGACGACACGCGACTCGATCGTCTCGGTCAGCGTCCCCAAGGCGGACTCGCGCCAGCGTCGATAGCGCTCGGGCAGGATCTCCGGCGGCCTGCACTCCGCGCGTTCACCTCGTCCGCTCGCAGAGGACGCCGCCGCCGGGCCGTGCGACGCGCACCTGCTCATCGCGCCGCGCCGCGAGCCCCGATCGGGTAGGGACCGGGGGAGACCCTGGCCGGCAGCCGAAGGAGCCAGCCGAGAGTCTGGTTCCGCGCATCCTGGAGCTGCTCGGTCCCGATCGTCATCCCTTCGTGGCCCGCCCGCGGCTGCGCACGGTAGGTCCCGAGCAGCCGGTCCCACCACGAGAGGCAGAAGCCGAAGTTGCTGTTCGTCTCGTGGCGCAGCACCGAGTGATGGACGCGATGCATGTCGGGCGTCACGAGCACGGCGCGCAGGACGCGGTCGAGAACGGCCGACATCCGCACGTTTCCGTGGTTGAACATCGAGGTCGCGTTGAGGAGCACCTCGAAGACGAGCACGCCGAGGACCGGCGGGCCGAGGGCCGTCACGATCGTGACCTTGAAGAGCATCGAGAGAACGATCTCGATCGGGTGGAATCGAAGTCCCGTGGTCATGTCGAAGTCGAGGTCCGCGTGGTGGACCAGGTGTAGACGCCAGAGGGTCGGTGCCGCGTGGAAGACCACGTGCTGCAGATAGACGGCGAGATCGAGGGCCACGACCGAGAGGGCCACGGCGGCCCAGGCCGGAAGACCCACCAGAGCCAGGACGCCCCAGCCTCGGTCGGCCGCCAGGGCCGCGGCTCCGACGGCCGCCGCCGGGAACAGGAGCCGCAGGATGATCGTGTTCAACGCCACCAGGCTGAGGTTGGCCGTCCACCGCGCTCGCTTCGGCAGACGGAGAGCGCGGCGCGGGGCGAGCGTCTCCCAGAGCTCCATTCCGGCGAAGACGGCGATGAACGCGCCGAGACGAAGCGCCGCCTCCGATGTCAGGGCTGCGCTCAGGGCGCGGCCTCCACTCTGGCCACGTCGAACCCACGGGCGCGCCAGTCGGGGACACCGTCCTCGAGGCGAACGGCGCGGAAGCCGTGTGCGCGGAGCAGACGCACCGCCTCCACGGCCAGGACGCAGTACGGACCGCGGCAGTAGGCCACGACCTCCCGGTCTCGGGGCAGCTCAGCCAGGCGCTGCTCGAGATCGGCGAGGGGGACCGAGAGAGCCCCCGGGATGTGGCCGGCGGCGTACTCCTCGCTCGGCCGTACGTCGAGGACCGTGACCTCCCCGCGCCGCACGCGGCCGAGGAGCGTCTCCCGGTCGACGGGCTCCAGGACCCCTCGCGCTTCCAGGAAGTCGCGGGTCAGCCGCTCGATCTCGGCGAGGCGCGACTCGGCGAGCTGGCGGAGCGCCCGGAAGAAGTCGGCCACCTCGACGGAAGCGAGCCGGTACGTCACGAAGGTGCCCTGCCTCTCCGCGGTGACGAGCTCGGCTGCGCGGAGGGCCCCAAGATGCTGCGAGGTGTTCGCCACGCCGAGGCCGGCCTCGCGGGCGAGGACCTCCACGGTCCGCGGCCCCTGGGCCAGCAGGTCGAGGAGCTCGAGGCGGCGCGGGCTGGCAACCGCCTTCCCGATGCGGCCCAGCTGCTCGTAGATGGAGTCCTTGTACTCGCGGCCAAGTGATTTCACTGCTCAATAGACTATTGAAATAGACACTAGTGCGCCACCTCTGATGCGGCGGCCGCAGGAATTCGCCCAGGGAACCGGACGTCTGGGCTCGGAGGCGGAGCTGCCGGAGGCGCCGGCCGGCAGGTCATGACGGCGGCATGAAGCGAGTGGCTGGGAGGTGCTGCGCGCGGAGTTCTTCCACTGGACACCCAGCCCACTGTGGTGCTCGGCTGCGCACCTTCAGAGGACGACTCGCGTGGATTGAGGCTTCAGTGCTGGCCCGGCGCGCGGGTGGACGCGCGATCGGGAAGCGTGTAGGCGACCACGTAGTCGCCGCGGGGCGAGCCGATGCGATGTGGCCGCCGGGCGCGACCAGCAGGAACTGCTTGCCACCGGGCCGCAGCCGGTAGCGGATCCAACCCCGCACAGCCTACGTCTACGATCGAGGAGCCTTGAGGAATCGCGGATCGCGCAGCGCGCGGAGGCCGATTAGACCTACCATCAGCAAAGCTGCAGTGCCGGGCTCCGGGATCGGCGCAGCTCCCGTCAGCTCGATTGTATAGGTCCTCGCATCCGCAGGTACGCTGTCGAGCGTACCGAACCCGATGAGCGGACTCGCTCCGCCCGGTCCGGTCGGACCACGTACGGCGGTGAACGGGGAAGTGCTCTGTGGGAAGATCAGCCCGTTGATCGAGAACTCGCTCACTGCCTCGAAGTTGTCGTCATAGATCGCCAGCAGGTACACACCGGGTGCGGTCGGGGAGAGTACGTGACCAGCGGGGAGTGCCGCGTTGCCATCGTCAAAGATCCGGTCGTCGTTGGCGTAGATGCCGAACCCGTTGGCGTTGAAGAGCGCGAGCTTCGCGTCGAACTGGAGGGCGGGGTTTGATGAGTCACCATTTGTGGTGCGGGCAGAGAACCCGGCCGGGTCGGTGATGGCGATTCGGAAAAGGTCGACCGGGTCTGTCAGGGGGTCGATGCTGCCTTGTACTCGAACCAAGCTGTCGGTCGGATTGCCGGTTACCACCTCACCCGTGGCGGGCGTTCCGCCTGCATTCACCTCCGACCAGATGACCGGAGCACCTGCGGCCATTTGAACCGGTCCCACAGCAAGCAGCAGACACCCCGAAAACAGCCACGTCGCACCGCGCACCACAGACCGCCCTCCGTGAAGTGAATCTCTCCTGTGTAATACGTGGATCGCGGAGCGGCAGAATGTCAGAGAGAGATGTCGCCTTTTTTCTTTGGCCGAGCGCGCGGCAGCGCTGGAGTTACTGGGTGCTGCGCGAGGCACTTCCCCCGGTCGAAGGGAGCGCGCGCTGGGCAGGGCGACGACGCTTGAGCGCGACCCGATGTGGCGCCCATGTGGCGCCCACGAAAAATCGGTCTTGTAAGTACTTGATTTTTCGAGTGGAAATGGTGGGAGCGGCGGGAATCGAACCTGGCGCCGTTGCTAGTTTTTCTCAGATATTTCAACAGCTCACGGTCTCGCGACATTGTCGGTCGTTTGTCTGTCGCGCCACATTTCACGAAGGAGGCGAAAGTCGGCCCCGCACCGCGACTCCATCCCGAGGGAACGCAACGTAGAGATACCGTTGCGGCTCCGCGGTGAGGTTGCCCTCTGCTGGAGCCAGCCCGCTCAAGCCGGGGGCGCGGCTTGACGATTACGCCACTTGGCGCGATACTCACGCCAGAAGGCGCATCTCGGGTCGAGGGGAGGGTTCTGGTGGCCAGTCCGAACACGCGGGAGGTCGAAGGAGTCGTGAGCGTCCTCGGGGGCCCAAAGGTCCTGGGGCGCGGCGTGCACTCGCCGGAGGAGCTGGCCGAGCGCGTGCGCGAAGGCCTCCCCTTCGCCGCGCTCTCCGCCGTGATGCAGCAGTACGGAATCTCCCGCGGCGTTCTCGGCGACATCCTCCACCTCTCGCCCAGGAACTTCCTGCGGCGGAAGGAGCAGAAGCGCCTGTCGCCGGAGGAGTCCGACCGGCTCTACCGGCTGGCCCGCGTGATCGCCCATGCGAACCGCGTTTTCGAGGATCCGAACGAGTCGGCCGATTGGATCCAGACGCCCAATGCGGCTCTGGGGAAGCAGCAACCGCTCACCCTCCTGGATACGGACATCGGCGTCCAGCAGGTCGACCAGGTTCTCGGCAGGATCGAGCACGGCATCGTCGGCTGATGCGCGTCTGGCGCCTCTGCAAGGCCGAGCATGTCGCGGCGGCCTTCACGGGCGAAGGGGCGATCCTCTACGCCGGCCGCTGGCATCACCCGGGAACACCCGTGGCCTACTGTTCCGAGAGCCGCGCGCTCGCCGCGCTGGAACAGCTCGTCCATCTGCATCGGAACCGGCTTCCTCCTCACTTCGTCTGCTTTGGGGTGCAGATCCCGGACGACCTCGCGGTGACCGAGGTGCGGCTTCGGGATCTGCCGGCCGAGTGGCGTCGCTACCCGAGTCCGCCCAGGTTGCGTGACATCGGCACCCGTTGGGCGGAGTCTGCCCAAACGGTCGTACTCCAGGTGCCATCGGCGGTCGTTCCGGAAGAGCACAACTTCCTCGTGAACCCGCGCCATCCGGACTTCGGCCGGCTCACCATCGGCGACGCTGCGCCGTTCGAGTTCGACGAGCGTCTGGAAGGCCGGCGGCCCTAGCGACCCCCGGCGCCACCGGACTTCTGCCTGCCGCGGAGCGCGAGCTGCGCGAGGGGGCGCTTCGACCGGACCGTCGCGAGGAGGCGTCGGGTGGCCGACCGGGTATTGCCGGGGCGGACCGGGTAGAATGACCCGGTGCGCTGCCCCGTCTGCGGGCACGAGAACCCGATGGGCGCCCGCTTCTGCAACGAATGCCCGGCGCGCTCAATAGCCAGTGGGACGAATCCGTCGGGGTGCTGGAAGAGGCGGTGCGCGCGGCGATCAGCGGCGCCAATCGCATGCTCGAAGGCTGGGTCCGCGCCGAGCTGGCCGAGGCGTTGCTC
>Ga0214473_10011095_pt1 | contig 10586 bp, 10 predicted proteins | sample RVTome_7_FD_203509 | JGI IMG/M metagenome (GOLD analysis project Ga0214473, IMG submission 203509) | Soil microbial communities from uranium-contaminated site in the Upper Colorado River Basin, Wyoming, United States - RVT98D197 | ecosystem: Environmental > Terrestrial > Soil > Contaminated >... | reverse complement strand
GAAGTGGATCCCCGGGCAAAGCCCGGGGCCCCGGCCGCTGTTGACCAAGCCTCCTCCGCTGTGATAAAAACACGGGGAGAAATCGCGAGGTGAGCATGAACGGCAACATCCCGACCCTTTTCGTGACCGGAACGACCCTCCCCGAAGCCTGGGAAAAGGCGGTGCTCGAATGCTGGCGCAAGGGCGTCGCGATCAATACCGAATACGATAAGCCGGGCGACCCTCCCTCCCGCGACTGCACCATCCTGTGGACCGTGGAAGACCCCTTCGCCGAGCCGCGCATCCACCGTGCCTTTCCCGGCGGGCTCGAGGACCTCGAGATCTACCGCCAGGAGGTGGTCGACGGCGTTCACGACCATTGGATCGCCCCCGAGGAAGGGAAATGGACCTATACCTACCACAAGCGGCTGTTCGCCTACGAGATCGAAGGGGAGACGATCGACCAGATCGGCGACATCATCAACAAGCTCGCCCGGTCCGGCCACTCGCGACGGGCCCAGGCGATCACCTGGAACCCGAAGCTGGATGTTCCGACCTACGACCCTCCCTGCCTGCAAAGAATCTGGTGCCGGCTGCTCGATGACGGGAGCGGCGGATTCTCGCTCAATATGAATACCCATTGGCGGTCCCGGGACGCTTATAAAGCCGCCTATATGAACGTCTTCGCCCTGACCGATCTGCAGAGGGTCATTGCCGGGCGGATCAGCGCCCAGATCGGCAAACCCGTCCGCGTCGGCCGCTACGCCGACCTCGTCGACAGCTTTCATATCTACGGGTCCTACTTCAACGATTTCGAGGGTTTTTTAAAGATGGTCGAAAAGCGGTCGTTCGAAGAGCGGACCTGGAACAGCGCCTACGCCGAGCCGATGTTCGCCGAAGCTAGAGAAAAGCTCAAAAGGGAAAAACCGGGAATTTGATCAGCCTAACCTCGGTCCTCTCGGTCTTGGCCCTCGGCTCGGCCGTGACGACCATCGTCGCCGAGCTTCGGGACCTCCGGCGGCTCGTCTATGCCGTCAAGCCGCTGACCGTGATCCTCATCCTGATCATCGCCGGACGGGCCGTCCCCGTTTTCGCCCCTCCTTACAAAGCCATGGTCCTGGCCGGCTTGGGGTGTTCGCTCCTAGGGGACGTTTTTCTGATGCTCCCCAAGAAGCGTTTTCTAGAAGGATTGATCGCGTTTCTCGCCGCCCAGCTTTTCTATATCGCGGCTTTCCGGTCGGGGGCCGCTTTGTCCCTCTCTCTTCTGCCGACGATCTCCTTCATCGTCTTCGGCCTGATCATGATCCGGCTGCTCCTCCCCTATCTCGGGGCCATGAAGATCCCGGTGACCATTTATATTTTTGTCATCGTGACGATGGCCGTCCTGGCCGCCGAACGGTTCATTCAGATCGGAGGGATGAAGACCCTCTCGGCGTTCGTCGGCGCCGTGCTTTTCGTGGTTTCGGATTCGGCCCTGGCGGTGGACCGCTTCGCGAAAAAGATCAAGGGCGCTCAAACGCTCATCCTGGGCACGTACTTCGCCGCCCAGTGGCTTATCGCCGTGTCGGTCTGATAGACGAAGCTATTTCTTTTGATCCAGCTTCAGTCCGGCCGCCAGCTCGTCCAGGAGCTTCGGCGCGGCCTTTCCCTCGGTGAACAGCACCCAAACCTCGGGCTTATCGACGATGATCATGACCGCCTTTTCCGGTGCGGCGGCCGAGAACATGGGCCGGCCGTTCCATCGGCCGATCTCCGTCCGGGCTCCGATGTTCAGCCGGCGGATGAGCTCACTCGCGGTCAGGTCATATTCCTTCCAGGGCAATAGAGAGGATTGCAGAAGCTCGCCTTTCGCCCCGTCCGGGCCGCTGAGGGCGACAAGGACCGGATCGGGCCAGACGGAGTCGAGCTTGGTGAACGTAAAAGCCGAGGGCTTCTTGAAGGTCAGGCCCAGCCAGGGATTCTCATAGAGATCTCCCGCGGTCCGGTAGGGCGCCGCGCCCTCGGGCACGCTGATCTTTTTCCCGTCCACGCCCGCGTACTCGAGGATCCTGATATCGACCTGCCCGAAAAGCTGTTGGCCCGCACCGCCGCTGAGCGAACCCGCCCCTTCATGCAGCGAGACGGCGCTGAAGGCGATCCGGGCCGCGTCGGCCTGGGCCGGCGCGACGATCGCCGCGTCCATGGGGATCCAGGTGTCCCCCACCTGGACTTCGGTCCAGGCATGCCCGCCGAACATGCCGAGGGCATAGACATAGCCCATGACGACGCGCGAGGGGATGCCCGCCGCTCTGGCCATGGCGGCTAAAAGCGTGGCATATCCTACGCAAGTGCCGCGCCGGTTCTGAAAGATCTCCGCAGACGGGGCGAGGGCGATGCCGAGGTCGAAGGTCATGTTGTCTGAAACCCAGCGCTCGAGCTTTAGAACCGCCTGAAAAATGTCTTTTTCACCGGCGATCAGGCCGCGGACAAGATCCCGGAGACGCGATTCGTCCGACTGGATATAGGCGTTGGGCTCTAAGAACTCGCGGTTCTTGTCGGTCGCGGCCACTGGAAATGATACCGGTTTCGGGAGAGCGGGCCTTTTGATCTCGAGGACGAGCGTTTCGCGATCCTTGGAAACGACAGTCTGGCAGGGGCTTCCGATCTCGGGCCAGCCGAGGTCGGGATTCTTGTGGATCATTTTGACCTTGAGGGATCGGAGCGTCCGGGCCATGGGCAGGCGGATGTTCGAGCGGATGATCGACCTTTCGAACATTTCGGCCGGGAGTTCCGAACCCGAAGCGGCCGCGAGCGCCGTGGTCCGGTCCGAAAGGACGAAAACTCCCGGTCCGAACGGCGTGGCCATCTCCTGTTTGACCACCTCGTGATCGGCGTTAAGCCAGGCCGTGCTCTTGACCGCGGCCGTTTCGATGAGCTCCTCGACCTTGAGCGTCCGCAGGTCATGTCCGGCCAGCCGGAGGGTCTCCTCGCCGAGGACTTTCCGGCTGCCCTTGCTCACGGCTTCGAGCTCCGGCATGAAGGTCAGGAACTCGACGGCATCTCCGGGCTTTTTGAGCGCTTTCAGGGAGGCCAGGCGGATCCCTTCCTGCCCGACGAGCGTCCCGAGGTAAGGGATCGTCCGGGTATAGCTTTTGCCGCCGGATTCCGAGCGGAATTCGATGGAGTTGTCCTTGACGAGGGCCTCGGTCTTCGTGGCCGTGGCCGAAGCGAGCATCTCATATCTGATCTTCGTCAGGAGGCCGGCGGCGGTCTCTTCGAATCCCGTGACGAAGCTGAGCTCGACCTTGGTCCCCAGCCGGTTGAGGGTCATCTTCATCTCGGAATTGGAGACCAGGACATCTCCCCCCGCCCGGACGTCCCGGGACGAGACGTCATGAATATATCCGACCGGCTGACCGCCGATGGTGATGAGGAACCACTTGTCCGACGGCGGAAGGGACGCGGAAAAGGCGGATGGACCGAGAACGACCGATAGGAACAGGACGATCCATGATATTTTCTTATCGAGCGTGCGCATCGCTTCGGCTCCTTCTCCTGTGAACCTTAAAAACCATTTTGAGCCTGAAAAGTCTCTATAAAAAGAACAAAACCCTAAAGATATTCTTTTCTTCCTTTTTTCTTCAGGATCTCAAGAACCTCCTTGACCTTTTGATCCAGGTCCATTCGACAAACCAAGAGGGCGTCCTTGGTGTCGACGATAACGAGGTCCTCTAGGCCGACCAATGCTGTGAGCTTCCCGGGGTTATAGCAAAGAACGTTTCGGGAATCCAGAACCACGGAATCCCCCCTGACGGCGTTGCCCGCACCGTCCCTTGCCCATATATCGGCAAGCGCCGACCAGGCGCCGACATCAGACCAGCCGAAATTCCCTTCGCTGACCAGAACCCCCCCCGCCTTCTCCATTAGGGCATAATCGATGGATAGGGCCGGGATATCCTCGAAAACGGCGGCCAACCTGGCCCGCGATCCCCCCTTGAGCGCTTCCAGCATGCGCCGCCAGTACGGAAAAAAGTCCGGGGCGAACCTCTCCATCTTCCGGGCAAAGACGCTCGCCCTCCAGATGAACATGCCGGAGTTCCAGAAATAATCGCCGGACCGGAAAAAACTCCGGGCGATCTTTTGGGACGGTTTTTCCTTGAACGCTTTGACTTCGAAAAACGGTTCCCCGGCGTACATCCGGCCGCCCCCCTTCCGGTAATGGATGTAGCCAAATCCCGTCGAAGGGAACGTCGGCGGAATGCCGAACGTGATCAAGGCATCTTCGCTGCGGGCCGCGGCAGCGGCGGCCTCGATCTTCTTTAAAAAAGCGGCGTTGTCCGTGATCAGGTGGTCGGAAGGAAGGACGACCACGACCCCCTCTTGGTTTTTCAGATAGACCCAGGCCGTGGCCAGGATGAGGGACGGCGCCGTGTTCTTGCCCTTCGGCTCGGACAGAAGATTCCGCGCCGGAACGCCGGGCAGAAGCCGGCGGAGGATCCTCGTCTGAGCGCCGTTGGCGATCGTGTAGATCCTCTCGTTCGGGACGAGAGGTCGGATCCGACGGGCGGTCTCTTCGACCATCGTCCTGTCGCTGACGATCGGCAGGAACTGTTTCGGCGTCCTGCGCCGGCTGAGCGGCCAGAACCGCGTCCCGCTGCCGCCGGCCATGATGACCGCGTGGATGTCGGACTTCTTCGTCATGCTTGTTCCAGCTTTTGGATGGCCCGCTCCACGGCTCCTTTCATTTCTTTCTGGATGGCCTCGAGGTCCGCCTCGGTCTCCGCTTCGAAGCGCAGGACCAGGACGGCCTGTGTGTTCGAGGCGCGGACGAGCCCCCAGCCCCTCGGATAGATGGCCCGCACGCCGTCGATGTCGATGATCGGGACCTTTTTCGCCAGCTCGTTCCTGACCTCCGCGACGATCTTGAACTTGACCTCCTCCGACGCGTAGACGCGGATTTCCGGGGTGCTGTAGGTCTTGGGCAGGCCGGCCCGCATCTCCGAAAGCTTCCGGTCCGATCGGGACATGAGCTCGGCGAGCCGCGCCGACGAATAGATGGCATCATCGAAACCGAAGAAGCGGTCGGCGAAGAAGATATGCCCGCTCATCTCGCCGGCGAGGACGGCCTTCTCCTCTTTGATTTTCTTCTTGATGAGCGAATGGCCCGTCTTCCACATGATGGGTTTCCCTCCGAGTTTGGCGATCTCATCGTAGAGAACTTTGGTCGCCTTGACCTCGGAGATGATCGCCGCGCCGGGATGCGTCTTCAGGATGTCGCGCGAAAAAAAGATGAGGAGCTGGTCGCCCCAGATCAAGTGGCCTTCGTCGTCGACGACGCCGATCCGGTCGGCGTCCCCGTCGTAGGCGATGCCGAAATCGGCCTTCGTTTCGCTCACCTTTTTGATCAGGTCCCGCATGGCTTCCGGCAGGGTCGGGTCGGGATGATGATTGGGGAAGCGGCCGTCCATCTCACAGTAGAGCTCGACGACGTCGCAGCCCAACCTCTTGAAAATGGGCACGGCCACCACTCCGCCCGTCCCGTTGCCGGCATCGATCACGATCTTGAGCTTCTTCCGGAGCTTGATGTTGCCGACGACGTAATCCATGTATTCCGGGACGATGTCATACGCGCTCTGCGTCCCCTCCTTGGCGGCGATGATCTCGTTCGTCCTGATGAGGCGGAAGATCTCCTGAATCGTATCCCCGTAAAGAGTGTCGTGGCCCGACATCATTTTGAACCCGTTGTATTCGGGCGGATTGTGCGAGCCGGTGATCATGACGCCGGCTTCCATGCCCTTGTAATAGATGGCGAAATAGAGCAGGGGGGTCGGGATCGTACCCAGATCCACGCCGTCACAGCCGACGGAGCGGAGGCCCTTCATCAAAGCCTGGGCGTAGGACGGCGAGCTCAGGCGGCAGTCGCGTCCGACCGCTACCTGCCGCTTTCCCTGCCGCCGGAAATAGGCCCCCATCCCCTTCCCCAGCGTCTCGACGACGGCCGGCGTCAGGTCCTTGTCGACGAGTCCCCGGATGTCGTATTCCCGAAAGATGTTCGGATTGATGTCCATGCCTCTCCTCCCCGTCCTTTCTAGATGTTCCGATCAAAGATGACTTTGAACCGGGAGGTGATCGCCTCCCCTTTCTTTTGCGCGGCGATGATGAACTCGATGAGCTCGCGGAACGCGCCCTGCCCTCCGTTCTTTCGGCAAACGTAGTGGGCGTGCTTTTTGATCAAGGGGTGGGCGTCCCCGACGGCCGCCGCCATCAGAACATCTCCGTCCGCCACAAGTCATGGAGGTGAATGATGCCCTCGATCCGGCCGGCCTTGTTCTTAACGACGAGCGAGGTGATCTTCTTTTGCTCCATGAGATGGAGGGCTTCGGTGGCCAGGTCGGTCTTATCGATCGTGACCGGATCGGCCGTCATGCAGTCCCCGGCCGTTTTCTGGAGCAGCGTCTCCCTGTATTTCTTGATCATCCGGCGCAGATCGCCGTCGGTGATGATGCCGACGAGGACGCCGCCCTCGACGACGCAGGTCAGACCCAGCCTTTTCCGCGTCATCTCCTCGATCGCCTCGCTCATCGGCGTCCCCGGTCCGATCGCCGGGATGTCTTTCCCCCGATGCATGAGCCGTTCGACGCGGAGAAGTTTCTTTCCGATCGCCCCTTTGGGATGAACGAAGGCGAATTCCTTCTCGCTGAAGCCTCTTTTTTTCATCAAGGCGACGGCCAGGGCGTCCCCGAGAGCGAGGGAGGCCGTGGAGCTGGCCGTCGGGACGAGCCCGCTCGGCTCGGCTTCCTTCTCGACCCTCGCGTCCAGGACGATATCGCTGTACTTGGCGATCTTCGAGTTCCGGCAGCCCGTGATGCAGATGAGTTTGATACCGATCCGCTTGATGAAATCCAGGAGATCGATGATCTCCCGTGTCTCGCCGCTGTACGAAACGGCGATGACGACGTCGCCCTTCAGGATCATGCCGAGATCGCCGTGGCCGGCTTCGGCCGGATGGACGAACATCGCCGGCGTCCCGCAGCTGGCCAGCGTCGCCGCGATCTTGCGGCCGACCAGACCGGACTTGCCCATACCGAGGACGATGATGCGGGACTTCGTCTTGTAGAGGAGGTCCACGGCCCGGGCGAAGCTGTCGTTCAGACGCGAGCTCAAAGCCTCGACGGCCCGGGCCTCGATCTCGAGAACCTCGCGCCCCGTTCGGATGACCTCTTTCTTCGTCATGCGCATTCCTTTAAACGACTTTCTTCAGGCGAAGCAATATTGTCAGAAGCTCCTTCAGGTCCTTGATGTCGAGGGCGTTCTCCTTGTCCGACAAGGCCGCTTTGGGATCGTCGTGCACCTCGAGAAACACGCCGTCGGCGCCGGCGCTCGTCGCGGCCCGGGCGATGGTAGGAATGAACTCCCGGTCGCCTCCCGACGACGTCCCGCGGCCCCCGGGCTTCTGGACGCTGTGCGAAGCGTCGATGACGACGGGATACCCCCATCTCTTCATGATGGGGATGGAGCGGACGTCGACGACGAGGTTGTTGTATCCGAGCATCGTGCCGCGTTCGGTCAGGATGATCTTCCTATTCCCCTGGCTCTCGATCTTCTCGACGGCGTTCTTCATGTCGTAGGGCGAGAGGAATTGTCCTTTTTTGACATTGACCGGCTTTTGCGTTCTCGCCGCGGCCAAGAGGAGGTCGGTCTGCCGGCAGAGGAAAGCCGGGATCTGGATCACGTCGAGGACCTCGGCGGCCCTCTCGACCTGGGCCGTTTCGTGGACGTCGGACAGGACGGGAACATCCAGCTCGGCCTTGACCTCGGCCAGGATCTCGAGACCTTTGTCGAGCCCCGGGCCCCGGAACGATCGGATCGACGACCGGTTGGCCTTGTCGAAAGACGCTTTGAAAATAAAAGGGATCTTGAGTTCAGCCGAGATCGATTTGAGGCGCCGGGCCAGACCGAGGGTGCGGTCGCGGCTTTCGATGACGCACGGGCCCGCGATCAGGAAAAACGTCCCTGGCCGGCCGATCCTGACGCCGGGGCTAATTTTTATGTCTTTTAAGCCGGTGCGCATGGCTGGCTCCGATGAAGGCTTTGAACAAAGGATGCGGTTTCAAAGGTTTGGATTTGAACTCGGGATGGAATTGACAGCCCAAAAACCAGGGATGAGACTTCAATTCGACGAGTTCGACCAATCCATAATCCGGGTTCTTTCCCGAGATGAACAGGCCCGCTTCCGCCAGCGGTTTTTCATACTCGGGATTGAACTCGAACCGATGCCGGTGCCGCTCGTAGATCTCGGCGGTCCGGTAGGCCTTAAAGGCGAACGAATTCTTCTCCATGCGGCACAGGTACTGTCCCAGCCGCATCGTCCCCCCCAGGTCCTGGATACCTTTGAGCTCCCGCCACTTGAAAAAGATCTTGTGGGGCGCGTCCTCGTCGAATTCCGCGCTGTTCGCGCCGTTCAGGCCGGCCACGTTGCGGGCGAACTCGATGGTCGCGCACTGCATCCCGAGGCAGATGCCGAAGAACGGGACCTTGTGTTTCCGGGCGAAGGTGACCGCCCGGATCTTTCCTTCGATGCCGCGATGGCCGAATCCTCCGGGGACGAGAATGCCGTCCTTGTCCCGCAGGACTTTTTCGATCTTCCCTTTCTCGAGGTCCTCGGCTTCGATCCAGGAGATGTTCACCTTAACCCGGTTGGCCAGGCCGCCGTGGTCGAGAGCCTGTTTCAGGCTCAGATAGGAATCCTTGAGGCCGGCGTATTTTCCGACCAGGGCGATATCCACATCGTCCTTGGGATGCCGCATCCTGTTCACCAGGGATTTCCATTGCCCGAGGTTCTGTTTTCTGGATTCCAGCCTCAACTGTTTGAGAATGATCGCGTCCAGTCGTTCCCGGGCGAAGATCAGCGGGACCTCGTAGATATTGGCCACGTCCTTGGCCGTGATGACCGCCTCCTCGGGAACGTTGGTGAAAAGAGCGATTTTCGTTTTCAGATCCTGGGTCAGGAAGCGGTCCGTACGGCAGAGCAGGATATCGGGCTGGATCCCGATGGCCCGCAGCTCTTTCACGGTATGCTGGGTGGGTTTTGTTTTGAGCTCACCCGATGTGCTGATGTATGGGACAAGCGTCAGGTGGACGAAGACAACGTTCTCCGGGCCGAGCGTCAACCGCATCTGGCGGGTCGCTTCGAGAAAGGGAAGGCTTTCGATGTCGCCGACCGTCCCCCCGATCTCGACGATGATGATATCGTTGTCGCTGGTGACGGCGCGGAAAGCGTTCTTGATCTCGTCCGTCACGTGGGGGATGACCTGGACCGTCTTGCCCAGGTATTCGCCGCGCCGCTCCTTCCGGATGATCAGGTCATAGATCCTGCCGGCCGTCCAATTGTGGTATTTCGTCGTCCGCGTCGAGGTAAACCGCTCATAATGGCCGAGATCGAGGTCCGTCTCCGCGCCGTCGTCCGTGACGTAGACTTCGCCGTGTTGGAACGGATTCATCGTCCCGGGGTCGACGTTGAGATAAGGATCGAACTTTTGGAGCGTAATTTTAAAGCCGTGGCTTTCAAGAAGCCGGCCGATCGACGCCGCGGCGATCCCCTTGCCGAGACCCGACAGCACGCCTCCGGTGACGAAGATATACTTACTCATGAGTCCTCATCCTCAGGAATTTTTCGACCTTGATTATATCCTGCGGCGTATCCACGCTCAAGGTGGGCCGCGGGATCTCGATCATCTGGATCGGCATTCCGTTCTCCAGGACGCGAAGCTGTTCGAGCTTTTCGATCCGTTCGAGCCTCGACACGGGAAGGCGGTGAAAATTCATCAAAAAATCCCTGCGGTAGCCGTAGATGCCGATGTGCTGGAAGAAATGGTCCGGAGCCTGATAAGGGAGAGGTGACCGGGAAAAATAGAGGGCGAAGCCGTTCTTGTCGGTGACGACCTTGACGGTATGACTGTCCTGAAGCAAAGCCAGGTCGGTCACTTTGGCCATCAAGGTGGCCATGGAGATCGACGGATCGTCGAGGGCGATGATGAGCGCGTCAAGCATCTCCCCGCCCACGAGCGGTTCGTCGCCCTGGATATTGACGATGATCTCGGCCTCTACCTGGGCGGCCGCTTCGGCGACGCGTTCCGTTCCCGACGCGTGATCGGTCAAGGTCATGACGGCCTCGGCCCCGAATTTATCCGCGGCCTTGACGATCCTTTGATCATCAGTTGCTATTATTATTCTTTTCAACAACTTAGACGTCTTTGCGCCCTCATAGACCCACTGGATCATGGGCTTACCGAGGATAGAGGCCAGCGGTTTCCCCGGAAAGCGGGTCGCCCCATAGCGGGCAGGAATGATTCCGGCGGCTTTTTCCAAAGTCATAGCTCCGATTTATCTATAGATTCCGATCCGGAACCGGCAATATGTCCGGCCGTCTGACAGCGAGCTTCGAGAAAAGCCCCCTCCTCCACGATCAGCTTTGGAGTACTGATCGTTCCGGTAACGCGCCCATGGCTATTGATCTCGACCCTTTCGGCGGCCTTGATGTTGCCGACGAATTCTCCGTTGATGACGACATGGTTGACGAAAAGCTCGGCTTCGACCTTGCCTTTATTGCCGATGATCAAAACGGATCC
>Ga0214473_10011094_pt1 | contig 10586 bp, 6 predicted proteins | sample RVTome_7_FD_203509 | JGI IMG/M metagenome (GOLD analysis project Ga0214473, IMG submission 203509) | Soil microbial communities from uranium-contaminated site in the Upper Colorado River Basin, Wyoming, United States - RVT98D197 | ecosystem: Environmental > Terrestrial > Soil > Contaminated >... | reverse complement strand
TAAGGAGGGCGGTTCCATCGCTGACCTGACCAATTTCGCGTCCGGCTACCAGATCAAAATACCGGACGCCATCTCTGTGCGGGACCTTGAGCAAGGTTCCTTCGACCAGAGCCTCAGAGCGATTGACTAATGTCCACAGACGCAGGCCTCGGCCCTCCCATAGGCTCGCATATACGCCGGCTTTCTCGGTTTCAATTAGAGGGGTCCATTCCTCACCACAGAAGAGATCCGCAAAGCGCCGTTGTATCGGCAGCATCGCCCTCAAGATGGAGCGATCCCGGCTGTTCCAACCCACCCATGAGCCAAAGACATTCTCCCACACCAGGATGCCGCTGCCGTTCATCCAGGCCGTCTGCAACTCTCCAGAATGGTCGAGGTTCCATCGTTTGATTTGGTGCATCATATGGCGACGCTCCAGCCACTTGTTCCATAATACTCCGGGAACCTCGCTGTCTGTGAACCCTTGGGCCCAGGACATGTGGTGATCGCCGATTCGCTCGACCGGCAGCGTCAGCTCAGACTCCAGAACGACGCCCGGACGAGCAGCATCCAGCTTGCTGCGAAGGTCGCCCGTTCCTTCGTGAAGAGTATCAAGGAAAATGCCGTCCGCCTCGATCATTCCCACGAGTTCAACCAGCATATCAGCATCAGGCCTGCCTTCACGGCGGGTGCCGGTGTCCCACGGATTGTAATTGATGAAGACCTTGACGCCACGTTCTCGAAGCATTCGACTGATGATCCTTAAACCTTCAAGCCCGCCCGGCATATCCCGGTAGAAGTCGAATTGATTGCGGTCATCGAAGCCTATCCGGGGGTACGCATGCCATAACACGACGGCGTCGTAGCCGCCAAACCGCTGAATACCATCGTCTATCAGAGAATCAACGGTGTATTGATTCCGGCTGCGATCATAGAATGTCTCATCGCACATCATCAGGAAGCAACAGCAATAACACAAAGAGACCCAATTGAACTCAGGCCGTCGATAGGACGTGTCATCGTAGGTTATTTGTTTTCGCACGAGCCGCCGCCTTGCTGCCAGATCTGTTCTCCACGGTCCCCATTGGGCAGGGTCCGATGGAGCCTGAACCAGCGGCTGTATCTTCACCGACGAAGACTCATTCCCACCGGCCACGGATTGCGCGGATGCGAGTCCTCCCATAAGGCCAAGCGAAGCCACAAACGTCAAAACCGTGAGATATCTTCGGTTGCCGGTGGTTCTTTTCATGGCTGACAAAGTCCTTCAGAGATAGGGTTATGTTGTTGGTTTTTGTCCTACGCATGGTAACATAGTGTCCAGATCAGATGCAATACATGGGTATGATGGGAGGCAAGACAATGAAACGAATAGTCAGAACAATGGCGCTACTGGTTGTATTCCTGTCCCTGATGGGGTCGGTCCTTGCGGGCGAGCGGCCGGCATATCCGATCAAAGTCAGCGACAATGGCCGGTACTTTGTGGACCAGCAAGGCAAGCCTGTCTTCTGGCTCGGCACGACCCAGTGGCAGCTTTTTCGGGAGTATAAGATTGAGGACGCTCGCACAATTCTGGAGAAGACGGCGGACACAGGGTTTGCCTTTGCTCAGGTGATGCTGATGGGGGTGGGCGACGGCACCAAGCCGAATGTATACGGCCAAAAACCCTGGATCAACGACGACCCACTGACGCCGAATGATGCCTACTTCCAGAACGTGGACGCCGTGCTTCGGATCGCCCGAGAGAATAGTGTGGTCATCTCGATGACCCTCTACCACCAGCGATACCGCAAGTGCATCACGGCGGAAAATGGCCGGGCCTGGGCGAAGTGGCTGGCACAGCGATACAAGGACGTTCCCAACATTGTCTGGTCGATGACGCCCGAGGCGAAGAAGGAGTTTGTCCCGGTCTTGCGCGAGCTGGCGGCCGGCCTTCACGAGGGTGACGGCGGATATCACCTGATCACGTTCAAGCCCGACCCGGCTCCTTACTCCTCCAGCTTCATTCACGAGGAGAGCTGGCTGGACTTCGACTCGATGCAGACGTGGAAGAGCGTCGAGTTGATCTATCCGATGGTGACCCACGACTACAATCTCAAACCGGTCAAGCCCGTGCTGATGGCGGAAGGGGCCTACGAGCAGGGCTCGGAATATGGCTTCGACGTCAGCCCATTGTGGATTCGCCGGCAGGCCTATTACTCGTACTTGGCGGGCGCCCACCACACCTACGGCCACAACGATAGCTGGCGGGTCCTGCCCACCTGGAAACAGGCTCTCGACGCTCCCGGCGCCGTACAGTTGGGGATCCTCAAGAAGGTCTTCCTGGGCCTCAGCGAGTGGTGGTATCTCGTCCCGGATCAGTCAGTCTTCGCCGCCGGAGGCCAGACGCAGGGCCAAATCCTGAACCTCGCCGCCCGGCACAAGAACGGCAAGTGGGTCATGGTCTATCTCGGCAGTAGAGTATCTTTCTCGATCAATATGGACAAGATTGTCGCGGCCAAAGCAGAAGCCCGCTGGATCGACCCAAAGACTGGCAACTCCACTGCCGCTGGCAGCTTCTCGAACACAGGCACTCAATCCTTCTCCACCCCTGAAGGCTGGGAAGACGCGATTTTGATCCTCGAGTCATCGGGCTCCTGACGCGTATCAGGAACAAAGGTCATGCGTAAAGAGAATGGCTTCACACTAATAGAGCTCTTGGTAGTCATTGCTATCATAGCTTTATTGATGGCGATACTGATGCCGGCCCTGCAGAGAGCTCGAGAGCAAGGCCAGCGCGCGGTCTGCCTTGGCAATCTCAAGCAATTGGGCCTGGCGTGGATTTTATATGCGGATGACAACGATGACAAACTGGTCAGCAGCGAGGCGGGCGGCACGTGGAAGAGCCAGTTCGGCGAGCCCTGGGTGGGCGTGACCTGGGCATCGGGATGGGCCCAGGGTGGACAATTGTCTGAGGCCGACCAGATCAAAGGAATCAAGGCCGGTGCGCTATGGCCCTACGTCAAGGATATTGATCTCTACAAGTGTCCCACGGGGTATCGGGGAGAGCTGATGACGTACGCCATGATGATCGCGAGCAACGGCAGGTCCGTTGACGGCAGTCCCGTGTTCAAGAGACGGATGCTCGTACCCCAGCCTGCTGAGAGGCTCATCTTCATTGACGAGGGCCTGTCGAGCCCCGACGCCTACTCCACCAGGTATATCGAGCCCAAGTGGTGGGATCAGCCGATCACCCGGCATGGCGACGGGACCAATTTCACCTATGCCGACGGCCGGGCTGAATACCATAAGTGGAAGGGTATCGAGACGATCAAACTGGGACGTGATCACGTGCGGACCTGGACGGGTCTGTTTGCTCCTGCGACGCAGGAAGGTAAAGAGGACGTGCAATGGGTGCAGAGGGGCATTTGGGGAAAGTTGGGATATAAGCCATAAACGCCGAGCACGCGGTCCGCGCGAGCGGGCCTGTGTGCGCAGGCGTCCCGAGCGCAGCCGAGGGACCTCTTCCCGCCTTGCGGTGTCCTGATGCTGGAGAGACGATGTGCTTCTGACTATGGCAGCGACAAGAGTGGTCGAATTCACGGGATGGACACGTCGTAATTAGTTTTGAAGTGCTTGTGCCATTTCAGCGTCCACAATTCGTTTAGATAGACTCTCCCTACGTGGCTGTCCACAAATCCGACATTGATCGCTTTCTTGTGGCGGTCCACGCAGAATCGCCCCATGAAGTACCCTTTGCCGTGAGGGTACCCCGGATATCCCTTCTCACCCGACAGGTCCTCGGGCGCTTTATCGGCGTCGAAAGGCCAGGAGCCGACCCACACCGAATCGCCTAATAGCGGCGTATCCGCTTGAGCATGCGAGTATTTCTTATAGAAATTTTCAGCCGGGAATGCCGGAGCATAAATCGGATCGTCGGGCAGCAGCCAAAGATTCAAACCATAGCTGCCTTCTCCACCCATGAAGCGCCATGAGCGATAGGCTGAGCCGTAGAATGATTCCTCCGGCCGGTCCTGACGTTTGGCCATCGGACAGAATGTCACTCTCATGATGCCCTCTATGTGCTTGGCGGGGTTATTCTTATAATCCTTATCGCTCAGATACGGCGCCAACTGATGGAACCAGTACTGCCCGGGCTGGTGAGAGAAGGGCATCGTCCGATCTTCATGATCAAGCACGTAAAGATTCATGGCCAGGCACAACCGCCTATGTTGCAGAAGATGGCATGGAACAACCTTCGGTAATTCAGGGCTATGCCTCCGTGTCTCTCAAACAAACCGCCTCCCGGCTGTCCCGGGTCGGGGTTAGACATTCTTCCTTCGCCGCCAAGGGTATTGAAACCGGCAGACCGTTCAAGTAAAATACCGTAATATAGGATAGCGTGTAGGAGTACTGTTTATGAAGACATACGGGAGGTATCAGATCATGAAACGTCTCAGTCGTCGTTTGTTCCTTCAAGAGTCCCTGCTGGCCGCGGCTGCCGCGTCCGCCGGGTCATCCCGCGTGCTGGTCGCCGCGGATCGAGCCAAGCAAAGCAAAAGTCCCAACGAGCGGTTGAGCGTGGCCGTCATCGGCGTGCGCAGCCGGGGCGGTGATCACGCCAAGGCTTTCGACTCACGCGACGATTGCGTCGTCAGCTACATCTGCGACGTGGACTCCGCCATCGGCGAGAAAGTCGCTGCCCGGTTCGAGAGCAAGCCCAAGTTCGTCCAGGACATGCGGCGGATCTTCGACGACAAGTCGGTGGACATCGTCTCGATCGCCACGCCCAACCATTGGCATTGCCTGGCGGCCATCTGGGCGATGCAGGCGGGCAAAGACGTTTACGTCGAAAAGCCGCTGAGCCACAACATCAGCGAGGGGCGGCGCATGGTCCATGTCGCCCGCAAGTACAACCGAATCTGCCAGGGCGGCACCCAGTACCGCTCCACCGGCTCCAACCACGCGGCCGCCCAGTACATCCGCGAAGGCAAACTCGGTCAGGTCAAGCTGGCCCACGTCTGCACCTATCGGTCGCGAAGCTCTATTGGTCCGGCGGGCCAGTACTCGCCGCCGCCGACGGTGGACTACAACCTCTGGTCCGGCCCGGCGCCTATGGAGCTGCCCGTCCGGCGTAAGAGCTTCCACTACGACTGGCACTGGTTCTGGAACTGGGGCGGCGGGGAGCTCGCCAACAACAGCGTCCACCCAGTGGATGCGATGCGCATGGTCGTGGGCCTCAAAGGGCTGGGCCGCGGCGTGCTCAGCTACGGCGGGCGCGTGGGACTGGACGACTGCGCCGAGACTCCCAGCGTGCAGGTCACTATTCACGATTTCGGACCTATCACCGTTGTCCAGGAGGTCCGCAACCTCAAGACCGCCTCTCCTAAGCGGGGTTCGACCCTGATCGTCGGCACCGAAGGTTATCTGAGCGGCGGCTCCTCCGGGACATCGCTCTACGACCCCGACGGCAAGCTGGTCCAGAAGCTCTCGGGACCCAACGAGGACCATTTCGCCAATTTCATCAAGGCGGTGCGCAGCCGCAACCGCCAGGACCAGAACGCCGAGGTTGAGGAAGGACACATCTCGACCGCCGTCGTCCACGTGGCCAACATCTCGCAGCGCTTGGGTAAGCCGGCCTCCCCCAGGGAGATTCAGCAGGCCCTGGAGACCCTCAAGGTGAACGAGAATGTCGTGGAGACGTTTGCGGAAATCCGGCAGCACCTGACCGACAACGGCGTCGATATCGAGAAGACCCCATTGACCCTCGGCCCCTGGCTGGCGATTGACTCGGACAACGAGAAATTCACGGACAGTACGGCGGCCAACGCCATGGTGGCGCGCGACTGCCGTAAGCCTTTCGTCGTACCGGCGGAGAATGAGATCTGACGAGTAAGCGTGGAAGAGAAAAGACTTTGAAGACCTCTGCATGTGTGCTGATCCTGCTCGCCATTTCGGCGACTGTTCGTAGTGTGCCCGTAAGGGCATCCGAGGAAAACGCCTCACGGCGTCACTACAAACCCGATGCATTACACCCCTGGTCAACCGACACGCAACCGACCGATGTCACCAAGTCGCACGTCGAGGAGATCGCTGCGCTGGCCGGGGGGATACACCGATACACGGTCCTGCAGGGCGGAACGATGGATGGCCGCAATTGCCGGTCGCCCATGGGTTGCGGGATTGCGCGGGAGGGGGCCTTCCTCCAGACCTGGGAGTCCAACCGCTCGGTGCGGATGGAGAACGTCGGCGAGGCCGATGTGGTCAACCCGTGGCTCTCCAATGGCCGCAACAACTTTCGCAGTGTCGATGAGATCGTCGCTTCGGCCGTCGCGCCGGACATGACGGATGCGGACAATGCCTTTGCCCTCTGGTTCCAGGAAATCCAGTACCGCCACCATTCCGGGGGCGACAACAACGAGCTGGGCGACCCCGTCAAGGTCTTCAATATCTACGGGTACAACACCTGCGGCAATGACTCCATCTGCCTGGCCACGCTGTGGCGCAAGGCGGGACTTAAAGTGGCACCGGCCCGAGCCCTCGGCCACTGCATCTCTCAGGCTTTCTACGACGGCCTCTGGCACTTCTACGATGGCGACATGCACTCCGTCTATCTCCAGCGGGACAACCAGACCGTGGCCGGCGAGCAGGACATCGTGCGCGACCACGACCTGATCAAGCGGACTCACTCCAAGGGGATCCTGTTTCCTGATGCGTGGTGGTCCGAGCCGGGAATGTGCTCCATGTATTTCTTCGAGGGACCTGTCGGGGGCGAGCGCTCGGGCAAGTCCGACACCACGATGAACATGGTCCTGCGTCCCGGCGAGGCGCTCACCTGGCGCTGGGGGCAGCTCCGCCCCCTCAAGTATCACGGGATGCTCAGGACGACCCCCACATATGAAGGCGTGATCTACAATGGCCTGTGGGAGTATCGGCCGGACTTCTTCAAGACCATGTGGCACAAAGGAGTCGCGGTCGTGGAGAATATCACAATGGAATCGGATGGTCTGGCTGCTGATGAGGGCAAGACCGGCGCGATCGTCTGGACGATGCGCAGCCCATACGTCTTTGTGGGAGGCCGACTCGATGTGGAGGGTGCAGGGGCCCGGTTCTTTATCTGCCAGGATGGCAAGACCTGGAGGCCCGCACAAGACAATCTTGACAAGTTCTTTCCGATTGTCGGTCCGGCCTGCTACGAATACCAGCTCAAGTGCCAGTTGGAAGGGCCATCGCAGCTTCGGCGATTGGCGATCATCAATGACGTGCAGATGGCTCCCTTGGCGCTGCCGGAAATGGCCGTGGGCGAGAATGTGTTCACCTACAGCGACCAATCCGCAGGGGACCGCAAGGTGAGGATCATTCACAACTGGGTCGAGCGGTCGGCCTCAAGACCACCGTCGGCGTCGGCCCGTGCCCTCTCTCCATCCGATGGCGGCGAGGCAAACGGCACGGATGTTGTCTTCCAGTGGGAAGCTCCCAGTGACCCCGACGGCGACACAATCGCCGATTACCATTTCGAGTTGTCCGCCCGCGCCGACATGAAGTGGCCGCTCTCGATGAGCTTTTACAAGCTTATCTCGCGAACCACCGACGCCGCTAAGGAAAAGGACAAGGCCACCGGCAAGGAGAGAATCACGGTCAAGGCCCAGTACACCTTACCCCAGCCGGGTCTGCTGACGCCGGACCGCACGTACTACTGGCACGTGCGAGCCCAGGACGACAAGGGCGTGTGGGGGCCTTGGAGCCGGACCTGGAGCTTCACTGTCCGTGGTCCCGCCCATCCGCTGGAGGTGACCATGGACTACGATCAGGCGAGGGGTATAGGCATTCTCCACTGGAAAGCCAATCCGGCGGGCCGTGCACCAGTTAAATACCGGGTCTATGGCAGCGATGAGAAAGGCTTTACGATTGCCGACCGGAGGCATCAGTGTGTCGTGGGTATAACGAAGGAGGAGATGGCCGACTGGAACCCGTGGTTTCCCGCAAACTTCATCGTCGAGACCACATCTACGGAACTGGCGGTGCTCGGGAGTGAAGTGACCTTGCCCGCCGCCAACAAGACCTACTACCGCGTCGTGGCGGTGGACGAGCAGGGCAAGCGCAGCGGGCCATCCGACTACGCCGTCGCTCCACGGCCCGTCATCTACAGTAAGCCGATGGTGACTGCCTGGGTGGGCACCGACTATCGTTATCAGGTGCTTGCCAACCGATCTTTGGGGGACCTCAGCTCGCGGATGGCAGGTGACCAGCAGACCAGCGGTTACTTCGATATCGAGAAGCCCCGGTTCGCGCTTACCCAGGGGCCGGCCTGGCTCAGGATCGACGAGGCGACCGGGGTGCTTTCGGGCACGCCGGATATGTTGGGCAAGGCCGATGCAGCGGTCACCGTCACCATCGATCGCCAGGTGCGGAAACTCGACGAGGCGGTACTGCGTTGGGGTAACGAGAAGATCCTTTCTGTGAATACGGAGCGGGTCGGCGCGGCGACCCAGAAGTTCGCCATCGACGTTGTGAAGGCGACTGAGTGAGATCGTTCACAGCACGATTTCGCAGAAGTTCAGTTCCAGAGAGAATTGACCGCCTGAACAGGATTCGTATCCCGCATCGGAGAAACCGCCTCCCGACGGCCAGGAGTTGTGGCGCGCGTGGGTGCAAGCCACTCCTTGTTCGTCGGTCGTATGTCGTCGGTCGATATACGACGCAAGCTGGGCTTGCGAGAGAAATCCTCTGGCTCACTGCGTTTGCGCGGGCGGCTTGAGGAATCTCTGATGCCGCAACCAGGTGGCACACGCCTGCGTCCACGTGGAGCATGGATGGTCGCTCGGGCGGACACCAAAGTCATGGGCGGCCGTGGCATAGATGTGCAGCTCTGCCGGGACGCTGGCTTTCCTCAGCGCAAGGTACATCAACACGCTGTGCTCCGGCGGGCTGATGATGTCGGCTCCGCCGTGCGCGAGGAATATCGGAGGCGTTCCCGTCGGGATACGCAGGCCGGGGGAGACTTCGTCCTTGTCCTTCGCTTTCAGGTAGCCTGAATAGACTCCAATGGCGAAGTCGGGCCGGCAACTGATCTTGTCCACGTCATCGACCGGCTCATAGGTCTTCTGATCGAAGCTCGTGGCCGTCGCAATAGCCAGATGGCCGCCGGCCGAGAAGCCCACGATGCCGATTTGCTGTGGATGTATGCCCCAGTCCTTGGCGCTGCTCCGCACTAAGCGGACCGCTCGCTGCGCATCCTGGAGCGGGCGCCGGGCCGGCTCGCCCTTGATCTCATCGGGCCGTCGCGGCACACGGTACTTGAGGATGATGCCTGTGGCGCCAATCGAGTTCAGCCAGGCGGCCACCTCCTCACCTTCCAGTTGCCAGTAGAGGTCCCAGTAGCCGCCCCCGGGGCAGATCAGCACCGCCGTCCCGGTGTCTTTGTCCTTCGCCGGCCGATAGATCGTCAGAGTCGGCTTGGTGACGTTAGTGATCAGCCTCGTTGGCTCATTGACCTCGACCTGCGTGCGGTCCAGCTTCGGCGACATGCGGACCTTCTCCTCGCCGATGTTGCCGGTTTCCTCCGGCGCCGTGCCCGGCCAAATCTCAACCACCAGTGGCATCCTCAAAGCCGATCCGGCAGCCCCCGGGCTGACGGATCGGGATGGGTCAGCCCCAACCGCCATCCCGGCCCCGCACATCCCCATGACCAGAGAAACCATCAATACGGTTCGCATGAAGAACAATCCTCCTTTTTTTACATTGCTCGATCAGTTCGAGGTGCATATGGGCCCCACCGACTCTCACACACGCGCCAAGATAAGAACCAGCGGCTGCCTTCGGGTATCCCAACGACACGCATAACCGACAGCCACAACATGGGGAAGGGTGCGCGCATTACGACTGTCCCCTCTGATGCGTTGACTCACCAGTTTCCGGCGGGTCGCCAGTTTCAAGCGAACGTTGATACAACTCATCGTCCTGCGGTAGTTGGAACTGCCGTCTTACTGTTTGAGTCCGATGTCGTCGCCATTCGTTAAGCCTATCTAGCAGCAGTAGCAAAGAGAACTCTGAATCGTATGGGATCTTGCGATATTTCTCAGCAATAGCCGTCTCGATGGGTTCCAAGAATTCAATCAGATCACGCATCGGAGGGTCGTACAAGGAAAAGAAATCGTCCTCGCTGAGGCAACCTGCCTCGATAAGAACGGCCGCATCCTGAAAGAAATGGGATACTCTGCGGCGCATGATCCATTCCTCAGAGGTCTCAGAAATTGCTGCTATGTACTCTCGGGCGAATGCATATTTATTGGCCTCGAAGCGTTCCTTGTTCGAGCTCTTTAGTTCCATCAAATATTGAATTCCATTCATCATCTCAGCACTGCCGTAGGTTGCCCGAAGATTCAACAACACATCGGTAGTCATCTGTTTCTTTGAAATCTTTTTTTGCTCCTCCGTGGCAAGACGGGCCTGCTGCAACTGCTGTTCCATCTGATCAAGAACCGACAATTGAAGCCAGATGGTGCCTAAGTACTCGTAAGGCAATAGATTCGGAAATAGTTCAAGTTTGACCACAGGCCATGCCGACAGAATAGGCATGGAACGAAAATGGCTACAAATCCGTGTTTTGCCGATCGGCGAGGATACCACGC
>Ga0214473_10011093_pt1 | contig 10586 bp, 10 predicted proteins | sample RVTome_7_FD_203509 | JGI IMG/M metagenome (GOLD analysis project Ga0214473, IMG submission 203509) | Soil microbial communities from uranium-contaminated site in the Upper Colorado River Basin, Wyoming, United States - RVT98D197 | ecosystem: Environmental > Terrestrial > Soil > Contaminated >... | reverse complement strand
CCGTGGAGCATGTCGCCATCCCTTGGGAAGGCAAGGAGCTGGGGGTGACCATCAGCATTGGCGCCGCCGTGTTCCGCGACATCCTCGACGAAGGTCAGGCATCGAAGATCATCCGAACCGCCGACGCCGAGCTGTACGCCGCCAAATGCGCCGGGCGCAACAAGGTCAGAATCGCGGTTGACGGAGCTACTCGCGAGACGCTCCCCACCCCTGGCCCGAGCTTGACGGGTCCGGCGCGCCGAGACAACACCTCGGCTCGTCCGCACGGCGGTGCTACCGCCCGGCGGTGAGACGGACGATATCCGCGGCCAGCGTTTCGGCCACAAGTTGCGCGTTGCCATTGCGCTCTAGTTGCCACTCGGCGAGCGCAATGCGGTTGAGCGCCCTGACCGCCCGATGGTCCGCCAATCCCTTCGCAACGCGCTCGATCTGCGTACGGCGGGCCTGGTTCACCACCGCGTCCATCTGGCTGCGGCGGCGGAGCACGTCGGCGTACCAGTCGGCCACGCAGCGGAACACCGCCTGGAGGCCGCGCCGCTGCGCTTCGCTTTCGGTCACCTCCGGGTCGCGTTTACGGTATCCCGGGCCCAGGGACTTGGCTTCTTCGAACCAATCGCCGGCGCGGGCAGCGCCGTCATCGACGGTCATGCGCTCCAGACCGTCGAGAATGCGCTCGTTCACATCGAACAGCTCGTCGGCGGCCTGTTCGATGGCCAGTCCGATGCTCCCGTCGCTGCGGCGCGTGTACCACTCCACCCGGTCGGCGGGCATGTCCGGGAGCAGCTCGGCCAGCCGCTCGCGGACGAAGTCGCCCGGCAGCGGGTCAAAGCGGACCAGTTGGCACCGCGAGAGGGTCGTCGGCAGGAGCCGATCGACGGCGCTGACACACAGGATCAGGATGGTGTCGGCCGGAGGCTCCTCGAGGGTCTTCAGCAAGGCGTTTTGCGCGGCTGAGGTGATGCGATCCGCCTCCCGGATGATGAAGACCTTGTGCCGGGCCCGTTGGGGTGTCAGGCCGACACGGTCGATGACGAAGTGCCTCAGGACGTCCACCCCGATCTCCAAGGCCTTTTTCTTGCGCACGTCGGGGTCGGGGTGGCTGCGGTTGAGCTGCCGGTAGATCAGGTGCAGGTCGGGGTGCGACTGGGCCGCGGTCATGCGGCAGTCCTCGCACCGTCCGCATGCGGCGGGCAACGAGTCCGCGTCGGCCGAGGCGCCGCCCGCCGCATCCGCTCGGCGTTCCACCGGGGCAGGGCAGAGGAGCACCTCCGCCAGTCCGAGGGCGAACGACTCCTTCCCTACCCCGTCCGGACCTAAGAAGACATAGGCGTGCGCCACCCGGTCGGCGCGGAGGGCACGCCGGATGACCCGCTGGGCGTGCGGCTGGTGCTTCACGTCACGCCAGGACACGGGCGAGGGCCTCTAAGATCTGCTGATGGACCACGTCGGCGGCGGCGTGACCGTCGACGACGACCACCGGCCGGGGGTAGTAGGTCGGCGCTTCCAGATACAGCTCGCGCACCCGGCGGTGGAACTCGAGGGAGCGGGCCTCCATGGCGTCCGGGCGGACCCCGTCGAACAGGGTCGCGCCCCCTTCCTCCCGCCCGCGGCGTCGGCCGGCGTGATGCGCCTTTCGGCCGATCCGCTGGAAACCCTGGCCCGGCTCGACGTCGACCACGATGGTTGCGTCGGGCCAACAGTCTCCGATGGCGAACCGGGCCAGTTCGATCACGCTTCGCGGGTCGAATCCGGCGGCGCCCTGATAGGCGCAGGTCGAGGTGACGAACCGGTCGCATAAGACGGTGTGGCCGGCCGCCAGCGCCGGCCGGATGATCTCCGCAACGAGCTGTGCCCTCGAAGCCATGAACAACAGGGTTTCACAGTGCACGTCCATGGTGCTTAGATCATGGTGCAAAAGCTCCGAGCGGATGCGGTCCCCGATGACGGTGCCGCCGGGGTCGCGGCACAGGACCGGGTCGTACCCGGCCGCGCTCAGCACCGTGGCGAGCCGGTCGCGCTGCGTCGATTTGCCCGCCCCGTCCGGCCCGTCAAGGACCATGAACTTGCCGTGCAGTCTTGTTGCCAGTGCTGCGGTATCCATCGCGGGATGAGGGACGGAAACGCCGTACTCCCTGTTGAGGTTATGGAGCGCTGCCCGCAAGCCGCCGCCGGCTCTCCTCGAACACGTCGGCCGCATTGTAGCTGGAGCGCACGAACGGCCCGGAAGCGACGCTGAGAAACCCCAGGCTGCGAGCGTCCGCCGCCATCGCGTCGAACTCCTCGGGCGCATAAAACCTGCGGACCGGGGCATGGCCGGACCGGGTGGGCTGCAGGTATTGACCGATGGTCAGCACGTCGCACCCCGCCGAGCGCAGGTCGCGGAAGGTCCGGCCGAGCTCCACCGGCGTCTCCCCCAGCCCGACCATCAGACCGGACTTGGTGATGATCCGCGGAGCCATCTCTTTGACGATGCGGAGCACCTCGAGCGAGCGAAGGTACCGGGCCTGCGGGCGAACCTCGCGCGAGAGCCGCTCGACCGTCTCGAGGTTGTGGTTGTACAGCTCGGGCCCCGATCCGCACAGGGTCCCGATGCACTCCCGGCGGGCATGAAAGTCCGCGGGGAGGACTTCGATGGTCGTCCCGTGGCATCGCTCCCGAATGGCCCCGACACAGCGGGCGAAATGGCCGGCGCCTTCGTCGGGCAGGTCGTCTCGGGCCACCGCGGTGAGCACCACGTGCCGCAGGGCCAGCCCCGCGACGGCCTCGGCCAGCCGGGCCGGCTCGTCGGCCGCGGGCGGCTGCGGGCGTGCCGTGACGACGGCACAAAAGTGGCACCGCCGCGTGCAGCGGTCCCCGAGGATCATGAAGGTCGCGTGGCGTTTGGACCAACACTCGGTGAGGTTGGGACACCTCGCTTCCTGACACACCGTGGCCACGCCGCTCTCCGCGACGATGCCCCGGGTGCGGGCGAAGTCGCCGGAGGGGAGGGGGCGCTTGAGCCAATGCGGCAGGCGCCGGCGCCCGGCTGGGTCAGAGGCTGCAAGGACGGTCAATCGCACCATCAGTCTCACGCGCCCGGGCCGCTGCCCGAGACCTCCCGGGCCGGCCCCAGCGTACAGGTTACCGGGACAGGATTGTACCGGGATACGGCTGAATTGACACCCGTGGGGTTTGACGTGGTTTCGCAAAGGTCGTAGGATATGGCATCGGCGGGCTGCGGAAGGCGTCGTGCGGATCTCCGCCATGTCCATTCACATTGAAAACGTCCTCTTTCCCACCGACTTCTCGGACTCAGCGCTGAGCGCGCTGGTCTTCGCCCGGCAATTCGCGGACACGTTTGATGCCGTACTGCACTGCCTCCACGTGGTCGATGAAGCGTATCAATACTGGAGCCCGATGGGGCCGGAGAGCATCCCCGTGGGGCCGCCGCCCGAGGAGATGGTGGAGCTCGGCCGGACCCGCATGCAGCAGTTTCAGGGCGAGCACCTGACCGGGCTGAAACGTGCCCCGGTGACGCACGTGGCCATCGGACGTCCGTTTGCGGAGATCATCGGCTACGCTCGAGGGCACGACGTGCAGCTCATTGTGCTGGCCACGCACGGGCGTGGCGCGATCACCCAGATGCTTCTGGGCAGCACGACGGAGAAGGTGGTCCGAAAGGCGCCCTGCGCCGTTTTGACGGTGCGCGCGGCTGGACAGGAATTCGTGATGCCCTAGGCTCAGGAATTGGTCTGCCGAAAGTTTCGGGGCGCCGGCATGCCCGGCTCTTCGGGTTCAGGGTCAGGGCAGCATGACGGCCGCCGACGAATCGGCGGAGGAAGCCATGTTCCCGTTTCGTGACAAGAGGGACGACGCCGACGACGTGCTGGACGTTGAAGTGTACGTGCGCCACCGGGCGGGTCACGCCGGGTTCGCCGCCGGACTGCTGATTTTCTTCGGTTTCTTCTGGTTCGGTGGGCCGACGGGGACGGGCCTGTTTCATCTCGGTGACTCGATCTTCCACTACACGCTGCGCCTCGGCGGGCTCGCCATGGTCGGCATCGCCATCTGGTCCAGTATCGGAATGCGTTCCGCCCTGGTGGGCGACGGCGTCCTCTCGGTGCTGATCGGGGGGCTGCTGGCGATCAGCGCCGTCCTGATGACCGTGGCCGTCGGGTTCGGCTACAATAATGTGCTTTTCTTTATCTATTTCGTGTGCGGCGTGATCGTGGCGCTCAACGGCCTGACGACGCTCCGCGAATACCTTGCACTGACTCGGCTGGAGGTCGTGGTCGACGTGGAAGACGGGCAAGAGGCTCCCGCCGCGGAACCCGCCGGGTCCACGGCTGGTGGCAGGGAGCCGATCCAGGCGGAGCAACTCCTCAACCGCTCCAGCGCAGAGCCGCGCCGCCGCAAGGACGTGCCACCACCGTCCTCGACCCCGGGCCGGATCGGCCGATTCAGCGAAGAGCAAAGGCCTCGACGGCCCTGACCCGCCAGTCCGGCGCTCCGGCTTCGCTGTAGAACCCATGAATCCACCGACTGTCCGAGCGTCACTCGATCCCTGGCTCGCTCGCTATGCGCGGCAGGTGTTGTACGAGAAGATCGGCGTCGGCGGGCAGACACGCCTGTCCTCGGCGCAAGCCGTGCTGTTCGGTTGTGGGGCGTTGGGCAGCGTCATCGCTACGACGCTGGTCCGGGCGGGCCTCGGCCGCCTGCGCATCTGCGACCGCGACTTCATCGAACGGGACAACCTGCAGCGCCAGGTGCTCTTCGACGAGGACGATATCCTCGACGACCTGCCCAAAGCCCAGGCCGCCGCGGCCAAGCTCGCCCGGATCAACCCCGAGGTGACCATCGAGCCACACGTGATCGACGTGAACCCGGCCAACATCGAGCGGCTGGCGGAGGGGGCGGAGCTGCTGCTTGACGGTACGGACAACTTCGAAACCCGGTTCCTGATCAATGACCTGGCGGTCAAGACCGGGCGGCCCTGGATCTACGGGGCCGTCGTCGGAACCACCGGCCTGATGATGGCGGTGATCCCGGACGAGACGCCGTGTCTACGCTGTGTGTTCGAGGAGGCGCCGCCGCCGGAGCTGAATCCTACCTGCGACACGGCCGGCGTGCTCGGCACCGCGGTCAACCTGGTGGCGACCTATCAGTGCATCGAGGCGATCAAGATCCTCGTCGGGCGGCGGGAGGAGGTCAATCGCAGCCTGGTGAGCATCGACGCGTGGAGCGGCCGGATCGTGCATCTCAACGTGCAGGCGGCCCGGGAGCGGGGCACGTGCCCGTGCTGCTGCCGGCGCGACTTCCGGTCTCTCGACGGCAGGTTGGAGAGCACGACCACGACCCTGTGCGGCCGCCACGCCGTGCAGGTCCGTCCCGGCGTCGCCCGGACCGTGGACTTCGCCGCGATCGCAGAAAAGCTGGCGCCGGTTGCGAATGCCCCCGTGCGCCACAATGACTACATGCTCAAGGCGAGCGTGGGTGATTATGAGCTGACCCTCTTCCCTGACGGTCGCGCCGTCATCAAAGGCACCGACGACCCCGACAAGGCCCGGACTCTGTGCGCCCGGTTCTTTGGCGCCTAGCACGACCACGCTCGATTTGGCACAGATACCGATGGACGTAATCCGACTGGCAGGCCGCTTGAGCGGCCTTTCGCCGCCGAAGGCGCCGCCGGCCGGGGGTTTATGCTGGTAACGCATCGACGTGCGAATCTCGTGCCAGCCCGTCTCGACGGGCTACCCGGACTCGATGAAGTGGAACGAACTGGCGGTGTAGCATCAAGGCCACTGGAAAAAAGCAGCGATGTGCGGCGTTACACCGCTTCGGCCTGCGGAGCGCGCGGGTGTCCACCATGATACGCATCCCTGAGAGGTTGCTGCAGCAGATGTTCCGGCACGCGGTGCGGGTGCATCCGGAGGAATGCTGCGGCATCTTGGTCGGGCGCCGGTGCGGCACGGAGTGCATGGTGGAACGCATCGTCGAGGCAGCGAACATCTCCGAAGTAGGCCGCGCCCGCTCGTACCAAATCTGCTGGCGAGCCCTGCTCTCGACCGCCCGGGCCACCCGCGAGGGTCCGAGCGATATCCTCGGATTCTACCATTCCCATCCCGACGGCAGCGATCGCCCTTCGGGGCACGATCTGGCGACGGCGTGGATCGATTATTCGTACGTCATCCTCGCGGTTCGCGACGGCTGCTGCCTGGGTGCCACCAGTTGGCGGGTCTCCGGGGAGGGGCGACCGTTTGAGCCGGAGACGGTCTGCCCGGCCTGATCCGCTTGGTTTTCAGGTCGGCCCGGCCGCTTGCCGTAACCGCGGACGCGCGTGATCCGCAGGCGGCTATAAGGTGCTTACCGGTGGCGCTTGCCGCCTCTGGCGGCTGCGGTCTGGTTCGCCCCGCGCGGGTGCGCCCTGTCGGGTGACGATTGGCTTCGTTGACACCGTTCCGGGGCGTCCCTATGCTGAAACCAGCATCGGGTCTGGACTGACCGGTGTGGATCAGTTCGCGCGGAGAGACGATATGGGCCGTATTTTCAAGAACATGATTGAGAACGTGGGGCGCACACCGCTCACCAGACTCAGCCGCCTGATCGACGCGCCGGCGACGGTTCTGGCCAAGCTGGAGGCGTACAATCCGCTGTTCAGCGTCAAGGACCGGATCGGCAAGTCCATGATCGAGGCTGCGGAGCGGGACGGAAAGATCACCCCCGCGACCACCATTATCGAACCCACCTCGGGCAACACCGGCATCGCCTTGGCCTTTGTCTGCGCCGCCAAAGGCTACCGGCTCAAGCTTACCATGCCCGAGAGCATGTCCATGGAGCGACGGCTGGTCCTCAAAGCCCTCGGGGCGGAACTGGTGCTGACGCCGGCGGCCGAGGGTATGAACGGGGCGATCGCCGCCGCGGAGAAGCTCGTGGCCAACACCCCCAACGCCTTCATGCCCCAGCAGTTCGACAACCCCGCCAATCCGGAGGTCCACCGCCGCACCACCGCCGAGGAAATCTGGAGCGACACCGACGGCAAAGCGGACATCCTGGTTTCCGGCGTGGGGACCGGCGGAACCATCACCGGCGTGGGGGAAGTCATCAAGTCGCGCAAGCCGTCGTTCCGGTGCGTCGCCGTCGAGCCGGAGGCTTCCCCCGTCATCAAGCAGGCCAGAGAGGGCAAGCCGCTCCAGCCGGGCAAGCACAAGATCCAGGGCATCGGCGCCGGCTTCATCCCCGGGGTGCTCAACCTCGATGTCATCGACGACGTTCAGCACGTCAGCGACGAAGACGCGTTTCGCTGGGCGCGCCGCGCCGCCATGGAAGAAGGGCTTCTCTGCGGCATCTCCTCCGGGGCCGCCCTGTGCGTGGCCGACCGCATTGCCCGCCTGCCGGAAAACAGAGGTAAAGTCATCGTCACAATCCTGGCCAGCGCCGGGGAACGCTATCTGTCCACTCCGCTCTTCGCGGCGTAGCGGTCGCCGCCCGGCTTCTTTCGCGACTGGCCGCCAGGGGCGTCTTGGCAGTAAACGGCTCCTACTAGGTTGAGCTCTTGGCCACATTGCGCGCCGGATGAACGCGCCCCGGCGTTGCCAACCGCTCGTATTCGTCCTCGTGGAGGGCCGCAAACGGATGGTGCCACGTCAATCACCTGGAGCAGACCCAAAACGGGGCGACGATGCTCCATCCGCCACAAGAAGGACAGCAGGAAATGTTTGACCCGAAAATCTCCGATTCGTATACTCGAAGTGCGGCAGAGGTTGAGAGCAAGAGACGCGATTTCATCCATACGTTATCATTAAATCGCAACGCTCTCTCTTGTTTCTCGCTGTAATCTTTCGTTCGCTCTCATTCCGTCGTCTTTCACCTCTCCGCCCGCAGCCGGATTGGCTGTCGGCCTGGATGATGCCGCGTTGCAGCTATCGGACGTTCGGCTCCGTTCCACCGGTATTGCGGTTGAGGCGATGGCAACAAGCGGGCGGCCGGCTTCGGTTTGGCTATAATTGGTCCGAGCGCCGGATTGTGCGATGCCTCCCCTGTACCGCGGCGCTCGCCGAAGGCGGCGGTCGCCTCGACCCCGGATGGGAATGAGGTTTCGGAGCGATCCACGGCGTCCATCGCTAGGGTGTGTTGCGCAATGCCTCTAGACATCCCCAACTATCGCGTCCTGGAAAAGATCGGTGTCGGTGCGGAGAGCAGCATCTACCGGGCGCGGTGCATGCGGACCGGGAAGGACTACGCCCTCAAGCTCGTCAAGGTCTCCAAGCCCGAGGACACCAGCTTCGTCGAGCTGCTTCGCGCTGAGCACGTCATCGGCTCTTCCGTCGATCATCCGGTCATTCGAAAGGTCTTCGAGCTCCGCATCCTGCGGCGGCGGCTTCGGCTGCGCGGGGCCATCCTCTTCATGGAGTACGTCGACGGTACGCCCATGTCGGACAAGTCGTTCAAGCAACCGTTAGACGAGTTGCTGCGGCTCTTCAGCGAAGTGGCCACCGGCCTGCACGCCATGCACCGCGCCGGGTGGGTGCACGCCGACTTGAAGCCCAACAACATGCTGGTGACGCCCGACGGAGCGGTGAAGCTCATCGACCTGGGCCAGAGTTCGCGGATTCACGAGGCCAAAGCGCGCATCCAGGGCACCATCGACTACATCGCCCCCGAGCAGGTCCAACGGGGTGTCCTCGACGCCCGGACCGATGTGTTCGGCCTGGGGGCGGCCTTGCACCGTGTGGTCACCGGCAAGCCCGTGCTCACGGAAATGAACCAGACCGTCAGCGTGTATTCGCAGGGCCTGGTGGGTAAGCGCGTGTCGCAGATCCGAGAGCCGGCCACCCGCGACCTGCCCCCGGCGGTCGCCCGGCTGATCGACGATTGCTGTCAGGGCAGCCCGGAAGACCGCATCACCGACATGCCCTCCCTGATCGAGCGCCTTCACCTGGCCCGGACCATCCTCGCCAAGCAGCCGCCGGCCGGCTCGCTGGAGGTGGACATGGCCGCGGCCGATGCTCGTCCCCCGCAGACCTCTGCCCACGACACCCTCAGCGACAGCGTCGCTGCCGAAGCCGCCGCGGAAGGTGACGGCTCCTTCGACCTCGCCGACCTGGACAGCGCCGACTGACCCGGCCGTTCCGGCCTGGCGGCAACAAACTGCCACGCCAGACCGTCCAACTCGGGGCCGGACTCATCCTGAAGGTCTCTCCCTGGACCCGAGCGTACTCTGAGAAAAAACCATCGGAGGGCAAGGGCGACGCCTGCGCCCTGCGCTGCCTGGCTCGGCGCTGGCCCAATATCCTCTGGAGAATGTCGCGGACCCGACCACGCTACGACGCGGAGCTGCATCAGCGGAATCAAGAGATGACCGAAGCTGCGTCATCGCCCTGCTGCCGGTGACATCTTGAGGTTGGATCGAGGACGCGAGGACGGCCACGAGTACCGCGGAGTTCCCCTGGAGTCATGTTTGGAGACGATCCATGAAAACACCAAGACGCCCCTCGCAAAACCGAAGAACATCTTGACAAGCTTGTCAAGGACGGGCCCGCGAGGAGATCCGTATCGTCGAGGGGGCGACGAAGTCATGACCGCGACACTCGGCCGCATTCCGAACCGAATCAAACGCCTCACCGGCGCCGTGGGCGCTCGCCGAGACAAGTCCGGAATAGAGCGTGCGCGTGAGGAGCGCTATCCCGGAATCGTGAAGCGATCCGGGAAAGTGGCGACGTCGATGACGGGGTGGTGCGCGTCGGCCCGGCCGGTGCGGTGGTAGTTTTCCCGAAGGATGGCCAGCTTCTGCTCCACGCCGTTCTCGACCAGCTCCCGACCGGGAGCGGAGCCCCACCGAATCCGTCCGCCGGCCTGGTCTGTGGCCAGCTCGATATGACTGGCGCGGGCGTCCCTGCGCCCGTCGAAGTTGTCCACCAGCACCGCGGTGATCTGGTCGGAGAACGGTTCGGCCTCGATCGCCGCGAGAATGTCCAGCGCCGCCGACAGGTCCGCCCCGGCCCATCCCTGACCGGCGCCGGGAGCCGCCGCCCCGACTCCCTGGATCAGCTTCCACCCGGGATCATACCGGTACACGCCGGGTAACAACACCGCGAAACGATCGACCAGCAGGAAGTCGCTCCCTTGCTGGACTATGGCGACCGGCAGGCGGTAGTCGCAGCGGATCTGGAACACCGCGGCGGAGGTCCGCCGAACATGCTCCACCCGCCGCACCCAGGGAGACTTGCCCAAACGTCGTGCCATGTCACGACACAGGTGATTGTCGGTCCAGTTCCGGTCAAGGAAGTCGGCGAGCTGATTGCGGATGTCGGCTTCGGCGAGCCCGGCGATCTCCGCGGGCAGGTTTTCAAGGGTCACCGACGCGTCGGGCCGATCGCGCAGGAGGATCGCGTCAACGTGGGTCTCCAGCTTGCCCAAGGCCACCGATCCGGCCAGCAGCGTCGACGCGGCCAACACGCTGAGCCAGACACGGCGAACCAGCCGGGCGTGCATCCGGGCCCCGAGCGACGCCCACCACCCCGGCTTCGCCGCTCGTTGTGCCGGCTTGCCTTTCTTCTTTTTTCTAGACATCGCTCCTCAAACTTACCCTTCGATCTTTGCCAACCGTC
>Ga0214473_10011092_pt1 | contig 10588 bp, 8 predicted proteins | sample RVTome_7_FD_203509 | JGI IMG/M metagenome (GOLD analysis project Ga0214473, IMG submission 203509) | Soil microbial communities from uranium-contaminated site in the Upper Colorado River Basin, Wyoming, United States - RVT98D197 | ecosystem: Environmental > Terrestrial > Soil > Contaminated >... | reverse complement strand
CCAAGCTGTTCTCGCCGTATCTGTGACGGGATGACAGGGCGGGCGTCGCCCTGTTACAATGGGCCGCCTTCATGAGGGTGGGTCGCCGCACGCGGCTGAAGGTCCTCACGGTCAGCCGAAGGGGAGGGCATCATGGCGCAGGAAAAGCACTGTCTCTGTTGCGGAGAGCAGGTGCCCGTCAACACCGTCACCCGTGACGGCAACATCGAGTCGACCTGCGTCTACTGCGGGTTCGTGCTCGATGTCGCCCGCCCGGGTTCGCGGAAGGCGCTGGAGTGCATCCTCACCGCGGACGATTCGGGGGTCACCCGGGACATCGTACAGGGAATGCTGGTCAACAAGAAGCTGGCGAACACCGTCATCTCGTTCGAGGACGGCCAGGCGGTCGTCGCCGCCTTCACCAAACGGCTCGCCGAACACCAGCCGGTCGACGTCGTGATCCTGGACGTGCAGATGCCGGTGATGGACGGCATCACCGCCGCCCGACTCATCCGCAGCGTCGAAGCCGACCATCAGAAGGCCAAGACCCCCATCCTGTTCTTTTCCGCCCAGAAGTGCGACGAGGACCTCAAGCGCCAGATCGAGCGCTTCGCGCCGGCCAGCTACGTCAACAAGGGCTCCGACCCCGACCCGGGACAGCTCGCCGATCGCATCGACCAGCTCGTCGCGCACCTGCAGACCCGGAGCTGAGCGTGCCGTCGATCGCCGGTTGACACCGCCGGCGCTCCTTCCTTACAATGCCTGCTCCGTCGCGGCGTTCGGTTCCCGGCCGCGTCGCCGCTCAACTATCGCGTCTTGCAGGAGGAATTTGCATGTCCGTCGATGCCATCAACGCCCTGTACGCCAAGATGCCCTCGGCCTTGGCCAAAGCCCGGAAGAGATTCGGGCGCCCGCTGACGCTCGCTGAAAAGATCCTCGTCTCGCACGCCGATGATTTCGACGCCCAGGTGTGGGAGCGCGGCAAGGCCCAACTGCTGCTCCGGCCTGACCGCGTGGCGATGCAGGATGCCACCGCGCAGATGGCGCTCTTACAGTTCATCCAGGCAGGCAAAAAGCGCGTGGCCGTCCCCAGCACGGTGCACTGCGACCACTTGATCCGCGCCCAGTCCGGCGCCAAGGAAGACATGGCCCGCGCGATCGAGGAGAACAAGGAGGTCTACAACTTCCTGCGCTCCGCTTCGCGCAAGTACGGGATCGGGTTCTGGAAGCCCGGCGCGGGGATCATCCACCAAGTGGTCCTGGAAAATTACGCGTTCCCCGGCGGCCTGATCATCGGCACCGACTCGCACACGCCCAACGGCGGCGGCCTGGGCATGCTGGCCATCGGCGTGGGCGGCGCCGACGCGGGCGAGGTGATGGCGGGGCTACCGTGGGAAGTTCTGCACCCCAAGCTGATCGGCGTGAAGCTCACCGGCCAATTGCAGGGCTGGGCCTCGCCGAAAGACGTGATCCTCTACCTCTGCGGCCTGCTCACGGTCAAGGGCGGCACCAATAAGATCATCGAGTACTTCGGCCCCGGCGCCGCGACGATCTCCGCCACCGGCAAGGGCACGATCACCAACATGGGCGCGGAGCTGGGCGCGACCACGTCGATCTTCCCGTTCGACGAGAAGATGGTGGCCTACCTGAACATCACCGAGCGCGCGGACATCGCCAAGCTGGCCCAGGCCAACCGCGAGCTGCTGGTCGCCGACCCCGAGGTCTTCAAAGCGCCAGAGAAATACTACGACCAGATCGTGGAGATCAACCTGTCGGAATTGGAACCGCACGTCGTCGGCCCCCACACGCCCGATCTCGCGCGCCCCGTCTCCAAGCTGCCGTCCGAGGCGAAGGAGAAGGGCTACCCGATGCAACTGAAAGCCGCCTTGATCGGGAGCTGTACCAATTCGTCGTACGAAGACATCAGCCGCGCCGCGCACATCGCCCGGCAGGGCTTGAAGGCAGGCTTGAAGGCCAAGACGCAGTTCCTGGTCACGCCCGGCTCCGAGCGGATCTACCACACGATGCAGCGCGACGGGTTCATGAAGACGTTCGAGGAGATGGGCGGCACGGTCCTCGCCAACGCGTGCGGCCCCTGCATCGGCCAGTGGAAGCGCGAGGACATCAAGCAAGGCGAGAAGAACTCGATCATCAGCTCGTTCAACCGCAACTTCCCCGCGCGCAACGACGGCAACGCCGAAACGCTCTCGTTCCTCTCCAGCCCCGAGGTCGTGACCGCGATGGCCTTCGCCGGAACATTGGACTTCAACCCCATCACCGGCACGCTGACGACTGCGGACGGCACGAAGGTCCACTTCGAGCCCCCACGCGGCGAGGAGCTGCCGGCCAAGGGCTTTGCCAAGGGCGAAGAGGGCTTCGAAGCCCCGGCCGAGAACGGCGACTCAGTCCAGATCGAAGTCGCCCCCGGTAGCGACCGCCTGGCCCTGCTCGAACCGTTCCCGAAATGGGACGGCAAAGACTTCGCCAAGCTGCCCATCTTATTGAAGGCCAAAGGCAAGTGCACCACCGACCACATCTCCCCGGCCGGCCCGTGGCTCAAGTACCGCGGCCACCTGGACAAGATCAGCGACAACATGTTCCTGGGCGCGACCAACGCCTTCACCGGCGAAGCCGGCAAAGTCACCAACGCGCTGACCGGCGCAACCGGCCAGACGCCAAGCGCCGTCGCGCGCGCCTACAAGGCCCAAGGCATCGGCTCGATCGTGATCGGCGACGAAAACTACGGCGAAGGCAGCAGCCGCGAGCACGCCGCCATGTCCCCGCGCTTCCTGGGCGTGAAAGCCGTCATCACCAAGAGTTTTGCCCGGATCCACGAAACGAACCTGAAAAAGCAGGGCATCCTGCCCCTGACGTTCGCCAACGCCGCGGACTACGACAAGTTCGAAGAAAAAGACCGCGTGAGCATCACCGGCCTCTCGACCCTAGCGCCCGGCAAGCCCGTGGAGGTGACGATTCACAAGACCAATGGCCAGGACGTGAAGATCCAGGCCAATCACAGCATGACCGCGCAGCAGATCGGGTGGTTTAAAGCGGGGTCGGCGCTGAACGCGTTGTCTTAGGTGCCTCCAGACCGTTTGAGGCTGGCGAATTACCAAGGGGCGGCGGGGTGCACTCCGCCGCCCCTTGGCGTTATAACGTAGCGGCGGACCACTTATGGCATTCGTTATTTTCTGTCCCCATTCCCCCACTCGGTCGCTCCAGACTTCTAACGCCCTCATCAACCAGATATGGCAAGAGTTCGTGATGATCCGACATCTGCCGAATCCTTCGGTCACACTGCCAGGTTTTGCTCCCTGGATTGACCAAGCCAAAACATACTATTTGGATGCCGCAAAGTCTGACTGGCGATCCGGGGGACTACTCTATTACTACAGTTTTCTAAACCTCGCCAAGGCGTTTCTGGTTTACAAAGGAATACTTACCCACTCATCGTTGGTCTCAACGTCCCTCTACCACGGTCTTTCCTCCAATCCGCAAAGTCCGGCCAGGCTAACGGACTTCAAGTTCACAATCCATCCGACCGCCGCTGACAGAATGAATGTGTTCTCCATGCTTTATGAGTCCGTAACCGGGAAGCAGTGGCCGCATCCTACTCAGGTAACTGTCAATCTTGCGTCAATACTGGGTCACTGTAGCGACGTTTCATCGGAGCTCGAAGCACTGTATGGCATTAAACATCAGGTGTTCCGAGCTCAATCTCTAATTCGCATTTCTGGAGACACGGTCTGGTTTGAGATGGCCGTTCATGAGTCAAATGCCGAGCAGATCAGAAGTTACCTTACACCTTGGATCGTTGAAGAGGTCAAATTAGGACAGCTTAACGAGATGGATAAGATGGATTGGCTGTTGTCGTGCCATCGCCCGGCGATCTCATTTACGGATCATGCTATCCTTCGCGCAGAGAAACGTCCGTTCACTTCGGCAGACAAGAACTCCACGATTCAGACCATCATGAACGAAGCGGGCAACCGACTTCGAGATTTCTCCCTTCCGACAGTCGTTGGAGAATCCTTCTCTCCCAGATGGCTCTTCGTGTGTGATGCCACAATAGGAGACCAAAATCTAAGATGGCATCCCCTTCTTTCGAACTACCTGACCGCTTTCGTCATCAGTACTATTCTCCGTTATCAACCGCAGTTGCTAGACCCTAAAACACGAGATTACTTCTTAGCAGAAGCTTGGTGTTCACAAGCCGCCGTGACAACACTCCGGCACTTCCTGATGTTGTTTACCGCCCCTCCTTTAACGATAGAGGCCATTTAGCCACCCACTACCTTCGTCCGCTCGCCTCAGCCGCGACTTTGAATCAGTTCCCAATTTAAGTAATTTCAGCAACCGCCCAGGGTCAGGTTGAGCTACCCCCAATTTCGGAATAATTGGGGTCGGAATAATTGGAATAATTGGGGTCAGTGGCCATGTGGCGCTCCGCCACACCCACGACCATGAAATTGAAGGCTTGTTCGAGCAATTTCAAGGCAGAGTACTATTTCTAGACGATCGTCGAGCGTCATCGGCCATGCGCTGGCCGTCCAACCCATCACTGTCGCAAGGCCCGTCAGATTGAAACGCCTTTTCCTCTCACGCAGGCGATTAATGCCTCAGCCGCTCGCGCCGCCCCGTCTATCTTCGCCAGATCGTCGGCCATCGCCCGCGCCTTCTCCCCATAACCCGGGGTCGTGAGCACGCGGTCCAGTTCCGCTGTCAGACGCTTGACCGAGACGCGCTGAAACGGCACCACCCGCGCGAGGCCGAGTGCCGCTGTGCGTCGTGCATTATCCGGCTGGTCGAAGGCCACCGGCACAATCAGTTGCGGACGACCGGCTCGCAGGGCTTGGGACAGGGTGCCGATGCCCGCTTGGTGGACGACGGCCGCGGCGCGCGGGAAGACCTGGGAGTACGGCAGGTACGGAAACGCCCGCACGCCTTGAGGCAAATTCGGCGGCATGGTTGGGCCGGTTACGAGGATGGCGCGCCGCCCTAACTGTTGAGCGGCTTCAGCCGCCTTGTTCCAGAAATCCCCCGCGACCCACACCGCGGAAGAGCCGAGCGCGAACACGATGGGCGCCGGGCCCTGCGCGAGAAAGGCTTCCACGTCGGCCAGCGCACCGGGGTCCGGTGCCACGCCGTCGAAGATCGGGGCGCCGCACACCTGCGTGTGCGAAGGCCAGTCGGGTTGCGGCGTGGCGAGTTGCGGATCGAACAGGGCGAGGTTGCACAGGGAAGAGAACTGCCCTTCGAACATGGCCATGTGGGGTGACGGCGGCAGCCCCAGTTCCGCGCGAAAGCTGCGAAGCGGTGCTTCCCAGTCCCTGGCCATGCGCTTCATCAGGTTGAAGAGCAGTCGGTACGGGTTCCGACCCAAGACCCGCAGGGATCGCAACCACGGCGCGGCCGCGATCACCGGCGGGTCGTGGCAGGACATGAAACTCATCGGCGACAGCACCGTGGCGGCCCATGGCAGTCGACGCATTTGGGCGACGAGCGGCAGGGTGACGGTCAGGGGATGCGAAATCAGGAGATCGGCGCGCTCCGTCGCCCGCGTCAAATCATCATACGCCGATCGCAGATGGGGCATAATGAGGTGGCGTATCAAGTATTCGGGGCCACGCCGCACATCGAACAACTGGTTCAGCACCGCCTGGTAATCGCCCACGTCGGCGATGCTGGGGCGCACGGGCGCGAATCCGATGCCCGCGGCTTCGACCACCGCGCGATGGTCGTCCGCGGTAGCGATCACGGCCTGGTGGCCTCGATTAATCACCGCGCGCGCCACGGCAATGTAGGGATGCAGATCCCCGAGCGACCCCATCGTGGCGAAGACGAAACGACTCATGGCGGCCAAACCTCCTTGGTCAGATATAAGAGGTTTGTTCCCGACAGTCAAAGGAATTGTATGCGGTTGCCGACCCTCCTCCTAGGTGGGTGCCGAGGCTGAAGGGGATTTGGATCGCGTGGCCGACTCGACGAAGACCGCGAAGCCGTTCATGTAGGCCGTGAGGCGGCGCCTCACCTTCTCGTCCACCAGCACACCCGTTTTGTCGAACACCTGGCTCGCGTTCGAAATGAAAAGAGTCTCGCCGAACCACGGGCTCATCCCGAGCGCCCGGACGACGGGCAGCCAGGCGGTCTGTGAGAGCCGCGTGCCGCCCATGCCGGGCGTGGCGCCCATGATTCCGACCGGACGGCCCCCGAAGACCCGATCGATATCGTCCGGCGGACGGGAGAGCCAGTCGATTGCGTTCTTGAAGACTCCCGGCATGGAGTTGTTGTACTCCGGCGTGACGAGGAGGAGCCCATCGGCCGAGGCGATCCGGTCCTTGAGTTCGGTGACGGCCGGCGGAACACCGTCAGCGGCTTCGACGTCTCCGTCGTAGAGCGGGATCCCGCGGATCGATGCGACCTCGATGCGACAGCCAGGGGGCGCCAGTTCAGCAGCCGCTCGCAGCAATGCCGCGTTGTACGAAGCCTTTCTCAAACTGCCTGCGATGCCGATAATCGTGTTCATCCGCGTCCCCCGTGGTCGTCGCTCCCACGATACTGTCCATGATTTCCTTGCCGATTTTCAAGACGGTCTCTGCCCCCCGATATGGGGATGCCGTGGCCGGTCACATCGTGATAGTGTAGCGACTGACAAGGAGCCCAACATGCTGACGTTAATCCATAAAGCGTGCAGTTCAGCCGCGGTGGAGGTCGATTCCGTGTCCGTGGAGAGTTTCACGATCCGCGTCAAGGCGTTCCCGTTTACCTGCTTTACCTGCTTGGAGGAGATCGAGAGCGAATCGGAATTGCGGCTCTCGGAAGAGATTCGGATGTGAACCCGGCTGGGTTATCATGGCGTCGCGTTGCAAGCCCACCCCCGGTCCTCCTCCGAGCGGGCAGGGTTGAGCCCGGCACATCGCAGTACCGAACCACGCGTATCGGTAGATTCGACACCGCCTCATTGAAGGGATTGATCTGACGATGTCCCCACCGCCGGTCCTTCTCCATCACACGGACTCCTTGCCGTTCGATCACTCGTTCGCCACATTGCCCCCCGCCTTTTTCACCAGGCTGATGCCGGCCCCCCTGCCCTCACCCTACTTGGTCGCGGCGAGTGCCTCGGCGGCGAACCTGATCGGCCTTGACCCGGCTGAATTCGGCACGGCCAAGTTTGTCGACAGCTTTTCGGGCAACCGACTCCCGGCGGGCGCGATGCCGATCGCAGCCGTGTATTCGGGCCACCAATTCGGGATCTGGGCCGGACAACTCGGGGATGGCCGGGCGATCTTGCTCGGCGAGGTGCCCGCACACGGCGTCGGCCATCCCGGAACGACGGAGTTGCAGCTCAAGGGCGCTGGTCCGACCCCGTATTCGCGCATGGGCGACGGCCGTGCGGTTTTGCGCTCGTCCATCCGCGAATTTCTGTGCTCCGAAGCCATGGCCGGCCTGGGCATTCCCACCTCGGGGGTACTGTGCGTCACCGGTTCCGACCTGCGCGTGATGCGGGAAACGCCGGAAACCGCCGCCGTGGTCACTCGCATGGCCCCGACGTTTCTCCGCTTCGGCTCGTTTGAGCACTGGTTCTACAGCGGCCAGATGGAGGCGCTCCGCACGCTCGCGGATTACGTGGTCGATCGCTTTTACCCCGAACTCCGCGACGCCAAGAACCCGTACCACGCCTTGCTCGTGGAAGTGACGCGCCGCACCGCCCACCTGATGGCCCAGTGGCAATCGGTCGGCTTTATGCACGGCGTGATGAATACCGACAACATGTCCATTCTCGGGATCACCATCGATTACGGCCCGTTCGGCTTCATGGACGCGTTCGACCCGCATCATATCTGCAACCACTCGGACCACCACGGGCGCTACGCCTACGACACGCAGCCCGACGTCGCGTACTGGAATTGCGCCGCGCTGGGCCGGACGTTGTTGCCGCTCATCGGCGGGGAAGACGAGACGCGCGCCGCGCTGGATGTCTTCGGGCCCGCGTTTGCGGCCAAGCGGGATGAGTTGCTGCGCGCCAAACTCGGCCTCCAGACCAGCGCGCCCGACGATGGCGCCCTGTTCGATGCGATGTTCGCGCTGATGCACGCCAACCGCGTGGACTTCACGCTGTTTTTCAGGCGCTTGGGGGAGCTACAGATCGAGAACCCGGCGGGGGACAACCCCGTGCGGGATCTGGTGATCGATCGTGCGGCGTTCGATACGTGGGCCGTACGCTATCGCTCGCGCCTGCGACAGGAAGGCAGCACGGATGGCCCGCGCCGACGGGCGATGCACGCGGTCAACCCCCAATACGTGCTGCGCAATTATCTGGCGCAGGTCGCGATTGAAAAAGCCCAGCAGAAAGATTTTTCAGAAATCGAGCGGCTTCTCACAGTCCTGATGACGCCATTCGACGAGCATCCGGGCTCTGAACACTATGCCAGCCCTCCGCCCGACTGGGGAGCCCGCGTCGCCGTGAGTTGTTCATCGTAACCGGCTTTGAGAGGCATCCATCATCCGGAGAGCGGCTGAGGAACAGCTTATGGGGGAAATCGGGGCCACCTCAGATTGCGCCCACCCTTTTCACGGACGCCGGAATTGGAGGATAATGCCATTTAGGCGGGTCCGATTGCCAACCGTCAGACCACCAGTCACGCCTTGAAAGGGATGACATGGCACCCCTTAACCTATCTCGCTGTGGCCTCACCTTTGTCTTGGTCCTTGTTTTGTTGACCGCGTGTGAAGCAGCCAAGACCGGAGAGCAGTCGGCCAAATCGGGAGGTCCGCAAACAAACACCGCAACGACAACCGCCCCCCCGGCCCTCCCTGTCACTCCCCCTCCCACTCCCCCGGGGTCATCGGGCCAGGAAGCCACACCGCATCCCAACGAGGCGACGGAGCCAGCGCCCGATGTGACACCCATCAAACCATCTCCGGTCCCCGAGCCACGGGTGCTTGCGAACGAGGCTCCGGCGGTGGACGCCGGCGGTCCCTCCGAACGGGCGACCGTTGCGAAAGTCCCGGATACCACCCGCCCCACGGTGACCATCAGGTCCCCCGCCTATGGGGCACTGCTCAATCGCAACCCCGTGATCATCACCGGCACGGTCGATGACGCGACCGCCGCCGTCACCGTCAATGATGTGCGGGCGACGATCAAAGGCGGGACTTTTACGGCTCACGTCATCTTGCCCGAACAGGGATCGAATCGGCTCGCTGCAACGGCTCTTGATCGCGCCGGCAATCGAAGCACGGACTCGATCATGGTCACGCTCGATACCCTCGGCCCCGACATCTCCATCTCCGCCCCCCTCAACGGGTTGGTAACCAAGGTCCCGCGTGTCACGGTGACAGGTCGAATCTCCGATGCCGGCGAACTGGCGGAAGCGCTGCTCAACGGCGCTCCTCTGGCCCTCGATCGAGGTGACTTCTCGGTGGGCGTCCCCTTGGTCGAGCGCGAAAATGTGATCACCGTCTCCGCCCGGGACGTTGCAGGCAATGAGCGGAGCCGAACCATCACGGTCAATCTCGACACGACCGTCCCAGCCGTGGTGGTCGTGCCGGCAGAGCCGGCCGAACCCGATGAAGACGATGACGACAGCGGGGCACGGTCGGCGGAGGGAGGAACGCTCACGGGCAAGGTGACGTTCAAAGGCATCCCGCCTGCGCCCAAGACGTTTGCGTTCAACAAGTTTCCGAACCCAGGGTTCTGCTCAAAGATTGATTCAGATGGCAACGGCAACCGGGTCGTCCAAGAGGTCCAGGTGGGGAAGGACAACGCGCTGAAGGACGTGGTCGTGTACGTCGAAGGTGTCCAGGGTGGAAAGCCGTTCAACTTCGAAGGGACCAAGGTGACCGCTGACGGGTGTCGGTTCCTCGTACAGGGTGGACCCTCGACCTTCGCGGGCGTCGTGGTGAAGAAGAAGGAAATTCAAATCGAGAATATGGATGCCGATCCGAACGATCCCAAAGCCTTCACCGGCGTGCTGCACAACCCTCACGCGTATGAGGTGGCCGGGGCGAGCAGCACGACGATTTTCAACCTACCGCTTCCCGAAAAGGGCCAGATTGTGAAGAAGCCCGTGATCCTGCGGAAGAAGGAGAGCATCTTCAAGCTCGAGTGCGATCAGCACAATTTCATGCAAGCATTCTTGGTGCCGATTGAGAATCCGTACTACACGATCGTGGGGGACAACGGGACGTTCACGATTCGCGACATTCCGCCGGGCACTTACGAGGTGTACGCGTGGCACCCCACCTTGGGGAAGCAGGAGGCGAACGTCACGATCCGGGCAAAAGGTCACACCACAGCCGACTTTTCGTTCGCCGCGAAGTAGCGGAATAATTCGGGTCAGAGTGAGCTACCCCCCCACGTTTCAATTTTCCTGGGGCGTGCTCCGTCCGGACAACGTATCCAACCACGATGACGAGAGGAGAGTCTGCCATGCTGAAAGAATTCAAGGAATTCGTCATGCGAGGGAGCGTGCTCGATATGGCGGTCGGGATCATCATCGGCGCGGCATTCGGCAAGATCGTCTCGTCGCTGGTCAGCGACGTGCTGATGCCGCCGATCGGGTTGCTGGTCGGCCAGGTCAACTTTTCCGACCTGTTCATCAACCTC
>Ga0214473_10011091_pt1 | contig 10588 bp, 8 predicted proteins | sample RVTome_7_FD_203509 | JGI IMG/M metagenome (GOLD analysis project Ga0214473, IMG submission 203509) | Soil microbial communities from uranium-contaminated site in the Upper Colorado River Basin, Wyoming, United States - RVT98D197 | ecosystem: Environmental > Terrestrial > Soil > Contaminated >... | reverse complement strand
CGTCGACGCGACCGACGTGACGCGAAAGATTGTTCACGCCACGGAATCAATTCCTGTGAGTTCCGGTCCTCTCACGTTGATCTATCCGCAGTGGATCCCCGGCGAACATGGACCGACAGGCCCCGTGGCTGACGTGGCGGGGTTGAAGATCACGGCGAACGGCACACCTCTTTCGTGGCGGCGCGACCTCACAAACATGTTTGCCATCCATCTCGAGGTCCCAGAGAAAGCCAACTCGGTCGATGTCGCCCTTGATTTTCTCCTTCCCCCGCAGCAGGAAGGGTTCTCTTCAGGATCATCATCGTCGGCCCAACTTGCCGTCATAAGCTGGAACCAGATTGTGCTGTATCCCGAGAACGCGAAACCCGACGATATCTCTGTGAACGCAGCGCTCACGGTTCCCGCCGGATGGAAATTCGGCACCGCACTCCGGGTGCGAACGCAACAGGACAACGCGATCCAATTTGAACCCGTGTCGCTGACGATGCTCGTGGATTCGCCCGTTCTGACGGGCGCGCATGTCCGGCGCATCGACCTCACGCCGGCCAACGGCGTTCCCCACGCCATCGACCTCGCAGGCGACAGCGAGGAAGCCCTCGACATGACGCAAGACCAGATCGCCGCGTACAAACGCCTCGTGACGGAAGCGCTCGCGTTGTTTGGCGCCGACACTACGACCATTACGATTTTCTCTTCACCCTGAGCGACCACGTCGCGCACTTCGGACTGGAACATCATCAGTCGAGCGACAACCGCCTCGGCGAGCGCACACTGATCGACCCGGACGAGCGAAGAATATCGGTGACGCTGCTGTGCCACGAGTATGTTCATTCGTGGAACGGCAAATACCGAAGGCCGGAAGGCCTGGCGACGGGTGACTTTTCCAGTCCGATGAAGGGCGACTTGCTCTGGGTGTACGAAGGGTTGACGCAGTATCTCGGCAAACTTCTCGCAGTTCGCAGCGGCTTGCGGACGGAGGCCGATTTCCGGGACGACCTCGCGGGGTTGGCGGCGTATCTTGACTATCGTCCCGGCAGGACATGGCGGCCGTTGCAGGACGTAGCCGACGAAGCACAGTTGCTGTATGGAACACGCGGTGACTGGAGTTCATGGCGGAGGGGAGTCGATTTCTACGACGAAGGCGTTCTCGTATGGCTCGAAGTCGACGTCACCATTCGGCAGCTGACGGGAGGGAAGAAATCCCTCGACGATTTTTGCCGCGCGTTTCACGGCGGTGGGAATACCCGACCGATGGTGAAACCATACTCGTTCGAAGATGTCGTCGCCGCACTCAACAGTGTTGCTCCCTACGACTGGGATTCGCTCCTCACGAAACGGCTTCGATCGCTCGACCCGCATGCACCGCTGAGCGGTCTGGAGAAAAGCGGGTGGAATGTCGTATACGGCGACACACCGAACGGCCTGCAACAGAGTGCAGCAGGCGTGTCAAAAACTGTCGACCTCCGATATTCGCTCGGCATGACCGCACGCGAAGATGGCTCGATCATCGATGTCCTTCCAAATAGTGCGGCAGCCAGAGCCGGCCTCGCGCCCGGCATGTCTATAATCGCCGTCAACGGGCGCAGGTACACGAAAGATATTCTGAACGAAGGAATCGTGGCAGCGAAGAGCTCGTCGGCCCCTCTGGAGTTTATCACGATGAACAACGATTTCATAAAGACGTATCCGGTGGACTACCACGGAGGCGAACGGTATCCATACTTGGAGCGGAACTCTTCGGTACCGGATCTCTTGAGCAGGGTAGCAAAACCGTTGGGGAGAAACTAGCGAGACTGGAGGGGGGTCTTAGGTCTTATAACCTATAACCTTCCACCTTCCACCTTCTCTACTCATACCTCAAAGCCTCTATAGGGTCAAGGTTTGCGGCTTTCCAAGCGGGATAGACCCCAAAAATGATGCCGACGATGGAACAGGCGACCAAACCGATAACCGCCCAGTCATAGGGAATGATCGCCGGCACATTCATGAGAGCCGCAAGCACGTTTCCACCACCGATCCCACACAGAACGCCGATGATCCCTCCCAGCTCGCAGAGAACGATCGCCTCGAGAATGAATTGCGAGAGAATGTTGTTCTTCCGGGCGCCGATTGCCTTCCGGATGCCGATTTCCCGTGTTCGTTCGGTGACCGATACCAGCATGATGTTCATGATGCCGATACCGGCCGCGACGAGCGCGATGAAGCTGACTACCATGATACCGATGCGTACGTAGTAGGTGATCTCGTTGAACTGCTGAATGAGTGAATCATTCGAGAAGACCTCGAAATCATCTTCTTCCCCCGGTGGGACCTGGCGGGCGGCTCTCAGGATGCCGCGCACCTGCTCGAGGCAATCCGGGTACGCGTCCGCGTTCAGCGCGGTTACCATGATATGGATGGATCGTTCCTTCCCATAATCCTGAAAGAACGTCGTGATCGGCATGGCGACGAAATTGTCCTGGTTCCCGCCAAGCTGGCTGCCTTTCTTCTCAATCGTGCCGATGACGGTGTATTCCTTTCCTTCGATGCGCACCCGTTCGCCAATCGGGTCGGCGCGCGGGAAGATCTTCTTGACGATATCTTCACCGAGAACGACGACCCGTTCCGCGCGTTGAAGTTCCTCTTCCGAGTACAACCGTCCGTCGGCGATGCTCCAGTTGTTCGTGATAAAACCCTCGCGATCCTCCCCGGCAACACTGACGTTGGGGTTCGTCTGCTCGCCCGAGAGTGCCTTCACGATCTTCCCGAAGAACCATGCCTCCAGTCCCACCGCCTCCGCCAGCGACGTCTTCTCCTTCACTTTCAATCCCTGCTCGTACGTAAGATCTTTTCGATTCCGATACTTCGCCCTGTCGCGTGGTCCTGAGGAGAACCCGGCGGGATATTTCTGGATTTGAAACGTGTTCGCGCCCAGCTGCGTAAGTCCCGTTTCGATACTGTTGCGCAGGACGCCCATCGCGGTCATGACGGCGATGATGGAGAAGACACCGACAACGATGCCGAGCAGCGTAAGAACGGAGCGCAGCTTGTGCGCCCGAATGGCGCCGAGAGCCATCAGGAACGCTTCTTTGACTTCAACGCTATTCATAGCGCAACGCCTCCACCGGATCGAGGCGCGAAGCGCGGTACGCCGGCAGGAATCCGGAAACGACACCGACAACCAGGGAAACGAGAATGGCGACGATAATGATGGAAACAGGCATTGCCGTGGGAAGGAACTGGTCCACGATGAGACTCAGCGGATACGCGATGATCAGTCCGATGAACCCGCCGATCAGGCAGATAATGGCCGATTCAATAAGAAACTGCGCAAGGATCGTTCTCCGTCTCGCCCCGATGGCTTTCCGGATACCGATCTCCTTTGTCCGTTCCGTGACGGACACAAACATGATATTCATGATGCCGATCCCTCCCACAAAGAGGGAGAGTCCGGTGATGAACAAGCCGACTCCTCCGATCACGCCGGTCACCTGATTGAACGCCTGCAGGAGTACTTCCTGTTGATTGATGTTAAAATCGTCTTTCTGTCCCGGCAAGAGGCCGCGCGCCTTCCTCATGATGCCCCGGATTTCCTCCTTGGCATCCTCGATGTCCGCACCGGCAGCAACTTTGGCGTTGATCGTTACATCGTGATGGGAGCCGTAGTGCGACGCGAAGGATTTTATGGGGATCTTGACTTGATTGTCGATAAACGTTCCGAACAACCCGCCCTGTTTTTCATAGACACCGACCACGTGGTACGGGAAACCGCCGATCTTGACGACCTTGCCAAGAGGATCCTCGTTCAGGAAAAGCGTTTCGACGACGTTCGCGCCGATGACGCAAATGGGTCTGCCTCCATTCGATTCCTCCTGCGAGAAAAAGCGTCCGTCCCGGATCGTCATCCCCGATGCCGTGTTGTAGCCGTTCGTCGTTCCGTTGACGTAGGCGTTCTCCAGAACCCGGCTTCCGTACTTGGCCTGTCTCACGGTGCCCACGACGGGGGCGACTGCTTCGAGCAACGTCGCCTGCCGCTCCAGGAGTTCGGCGTGTTCAACGCGCAGGTCCCTGCGGTTCCGGTAACTCCACCACTCATCTCCCGCCATCCACGGAAATTTCTGGATGTACAGCACCTTCGTGCCGAAGGCGGAGACGCTTTTTTGAAACGAGCGGTCTACTCCTTCGATGCCGGTCGCCATGAGTGTCACGGATACAATCCCAATGACGATCCCCAGGGTAGTCAGGACCGATCGCATCTTGTTCGCGCGGATGGTGCGAAATGCGATCACCAATCCCTCTTTTACTTCCAGGAAGAAGTTCATGCCGAATCTACGCCGTCACCGGTATTGATTTTGGCCTCGAAACTCTTTCATCGCTCTCCACGACGCCGTCGCGAATGCGGATGATGCGTTTCGCGTGTTCCGCGATGTATTCCTCGTGCGTAACGAGAATGATGGTGTTTCCTTGATTGTGGATCTCCTCGAAGAGCCCCATGATCTCATCCCCCGTCTTCGTATCAAGATTGCCCGTGGGCTCATCAGCCAGAATGATTGAGGGTTTTGTGACCAGCGCCCGGGCAACCGCGACACGCTGACGCTGACCTCCCGACAACTCGTTGGGTTTGTGGTGAACTCGGTCGGCCAGATTCACTTGCTGCAGCGCCGAGAGAGCATGTTCTTTGCGCTCCGACGCCGGGACGCCGGCGTAGATCAGCGGAAGCTCCACGTTGTGCAGAGCGTCCGACCGGGCCAGGAGGTTGAAAGTTTGGAACACAAATCCGATTTCCTTGTTGCGAATCTTGGCAAGCTGGTTGTCGTTCATGTCGCTGACGTTGACGCCGTTGAAGAGGTACTGCCCCGCCGACGGCGTATCGAGACAACCGATGATGTTCATGAGTGTCGATTTCCCCGACCCCGAGGGACCCATGATGGCGACGTATTCGTTCTTGTCAATGTCGAGGGAAACGCCGCGGAGCGCGCGGACTTCCTCGGCCCCGATGTCGTACACTTTCGTAATCTGTCCCAGATGAATAACTGGCGTCATGACAGGTCCTTATCCTTTCTCATGATTGCTGAACCGACTTCCCAAGATCCTTCTCCACGCGCACATGGCTGCCCTCTTCCAACTCCCTGCTGATCGCCTTGTAGCTTCCCGAGATGACGTCCTTCCCTTCATCCAACCCCTCGAGGATTTCCACGTATGAATCGTCAGAAATTCCGCGTTTTACAGGAACCATCTTCGCCTCGTTGTTTTCGAGGATAAACACGACCTCTTTGGACTTGTTTTCCTTCTTGGGCTTCGTCCCCTGCGCCACCGTCTGGGCTTCCTCCCCATCCTGCATTTTCTTCTGCTCCTCTTTTGGCATGCGTGTCGTAACGCTCTGGATCGGAACGGCGATCACGTTTTGTTTCGTCTCCGTTTCAACCGTCGCAGTCATCGACATCCCGGGTCGCAGTTCTGTGTCCTTGTCAAGGATTCTGATTTTCACTTCGAAATTGGTGACTTCCTCCTGCGTTCCCAATCCTTTCGTCTTCGCCGTGTTGGCGATCTCGTACACCGAGGCGTTGAATTTCCGCCCCGGGTAGGCATCGACTTCGATGCGCGCCGTGTCCCCGATGGAAATGAGGACGACGTCATTCTCGCCGACGTCCACGCGAGCTTCCATGCGCGAAAGATCCGCGATTGTCATCACCGTCGTTCCCTGGAACTGACTCGTACCCAAGACCCGTTCGCCAAGCTCCACGGTCAGCTGGCTCACCGTGCCATCCATCGGCGCGTAGATCGTCGTTTTCCTGAGATTCTCGTTTGCCTGGTTGAGATTCGCCTCCGCCTGGTCGTACTGAGCTTTCGCGACCTCGAACGACGCCCGCGATTGATCGCGCTCTGATTCCGAGACCAATCCCTTCCCAAAAAGCTCTTTCACGCGTTTGAAATCGGCTTCGCTCCGTGAAAGGCTTGCCCGTGCCGACGCCAGCCCGGCTGTCGCCTGGTCGCGGATGGCGGCGTAGAAATCCGGCTTGATCCTGAGCAGGACCTCACCCCGCTTTACGTTCTGCCCTTCCTTGACGGGAAGCTCGATGATCTCGCCGCTCACCTCGGGCGTTATCGTCACCTGAACTTCAGGATAGATCTTCCCCGTCGCGATGACCCGTTGCGTTATCGTTCGCCGCGCCACCTTCTCGGTCTGGACGGATATGACCGCCTCCTTCTTGCTGCCCATGACAACCAGAACAACGAGGACGATCAACAGCACGCCTATGCCGGAGAAGATAAAGAGTTTCTTTTTCGATTTCCTGGTATTGTTTGCCATTCAAGCCTCTGGGTTTAGTACGACAGTGTTCCCACTGAGAATTCGAGTTGTTTTTTCACCTGATAGTAATTGTACACGGCGTTGACCTTGTTGCTCACCGCGGAAACGTAGTTCGCGTTGGCGACGAGCAGGTCGAGCAGCGTTCCCGCTCCGAGGTTGTATTTTTCCTCCGCGATCCGTCGATCCTGCTCGGCGGAAACGACCGTCTGCTGCGCGACGATGATCTGCTGCTTCGTCGCGTTGAAATCGAGAAGCGCTTTCCGGATGTCGACCTGCACCTGGCGTTCCGCCTGTTGAAGCTGTTCGAGAGAGTTACGTTCGTTGATTTTCGCCTGCTGCCACTGATTGTCAACCCGAAAACCACTGAACAGCGGAAGCGAAATGCTTATGCCCCACTGCGTGGATTTGTTGATCCCTATCCTTGAGAGAGGGAGGGAATCGGTTGTTGACCCGTAACTCGCGAAGGCACTGATCGTCGGCAGGTGACCGGCACGAGCCACCGTCACGCCCGAGCTCGCGGCGTTGTACGATTCGACCGCACTCTGATAGTCCGGCCGCACCTTCATCGCCTGATCCACGAGAGTGTTAAAATTGCTGTAACGATCATCAATAGTCTTAAATTCCGCCGTATCGACAGTAGACGGCACAGCCGGGTCCGTGAACTCATAGTCGTCAATGACACTGAGGGCAAGGTAAAACGCCATGTCGGCCCCTGCTTTGTCGTAATCGTTCTTCGCCTGGATCAGACCGAGTCTGTCGGTTCCGACCTGGACTTGCTGCCGGTACACATCCGCGAGAGCAAGCGAGCCGACCTTGTTCGCCTCCTGGATTCGCTCAAGTTGTTTCTCGCTCCGCTTGAGATTCTCCTCCCGTACCTTCAACAATTCTCTTGTACGGAGGACATTGAGATACAATTGCGTCGTCTGAAACGCTGTCTGCTGGCGAGTTCTGGTGAGCGAAAAACCGGCAGCATTGACATTCGATTGTGCACGGTTAAAATTTGCCGTGTTGGCAAAACCGTTGAAGAGAGTTACGTTGGCGCTCACCCCCGTGGAAAAATTGTTGCTCAGCGACGTTCCGCCGCCAAACGTCGATCCCTGAACGAAAATCGGGCCATCCCTTTGTGTCCGCGTCCAACCCCCGCTTGCACTTATCGACGGCAGAAAGTCTCCGTACGTGGTCAGCCGGTTACTCTCCTGACCCTCGAGGGTATTCTCCGCCTGGATGACCGTGATGTTCCGCTCAAGTGCCATGCCTATCGCCTGATCCAGCGTGATGACTTTCTGCTGCCCGTAGCTCACGGAAACTGACAGTATGAAGAGAAGAAGACTCTTTCGCATAATCACCTCAAATGAGAAAAATGACCGTATCCGGGTCATCCGGGCCTGTAATGTACGGAAAATCCCCGTAAGAGTGTAGTGTGATTTGTCAAAAACGGAAGGAATAGACGAGAGAACCAGGCATCTCTGTCAATCAATTAGACTATTAGACTCCCACCATCTCTTAAAAGTTGCATCCCTGTGGAGTTTCAAAGACCCGGCCTCACGTTCCGTCTCCACGCAGCACGCTATCTTTAATACGGAGCAGGAATTCCAGAGCCGCGGCGTGCTCATTGGGTATATCGCCATCGAGAATGGCTTCCTCAATCTTTTTCTTGAGCGTCCCGACCATCGGTCCGGGTTCGAGTCCGCAGACTCTCATAATCTCATCGCCGCGCACCGGCGGCTGCCAGTTGCGCAAGCGGTCCTTTTCTTCGACCTCCTTCAGCTTCTCCACGACGATGTCGTAATTCTTTGAATACCGTGCGCCGCGAGACGGATTCTTCGTGGTAATGTCGGCGCGACAGAGCAACATGAGATCGTCGATAGCGTTTCCCGCTTCGAACAGCAGCCGGCGAACCGCGGAGTCCGTGACACCGTCATCCACCAGCACCATCGGCCTGAGGTGAAGACGCACCAGTTTTTCAACGTACGGCAGATGCTCCATCGGGAGCCGCATGCGACGGAAAATCCCTTTCATCATGCGCGCGCCAACTTCGTCATGCCCGTGAAAGGTCCATCCCGTTCCCTCGACGAACGCCTTCGTCTTCGGTTTGGCAATGTCGTGAACGAGGGCGGCCAATCGCAGCCACAGGTTCTCCGTCGATTTGCTGACTGTGTCCACGACCTGTAACGTGTGAAGAAACACGTCCTTATGGTGATGTTCCTTTCGTTGCTCAACGCCGGCAAGAGCTGTGAGCTCGGGAAACATGACCTCGGCGACGCCGGTATCGTGCAGCAGCGCGAGGCCTACGGACGGTTTCGGTGATGAGAGTATCTTCAGGAACTCATCGGTCACACGTTCCTGTGAAACGATCTTCAGCCGCTCCCGCATCACCCGGATCGCGCGCAACGTCTCCTTCTCAATCTGAAACCGCAGCTGGGACGCGAACCGTATCGCGCGAAGAATGCGGAGAGGGTCATCATCGAACGTCTTCTCGGGGTCAAGCGGCGTGCGGACAAGTTTCTTGGACAAATCGGCCTCTCCGTCATACGGATCTTCCAGCTCCCCCCACCGACCAGCGTTGAGTGAAAGAGCGAACGCGTTGATGGTGAAATCCCTGCGCGAGAGATCGGAACGGAGTGATGCTTGGCGCACCGCGGGCTTTCGCGAAGCGCGGTCGTATTGCTCCTCACGGGCCGTGACGAACTCGAACTTGCCGCCGTTCACCGGGAGCATCGCCGTGCCGAATCTCTCATAGACAACGACGTTGCCAAGCTTGTTCTCCTTCGACACGAGCTTCGCGAAGGCAATCGCGTCTCCGACCACAACCACATCGATGTCCGTATCCTTCTTGCCGAGCAACTTGTCCCGCACATAACCGCCTACGACATAGGCCTCGATGTTCTCGCGGTCGGCAAGTGCACCGATGCGGCGAAGGAATTCGTCCTCGATGTCGATATGTCGTTTCTTTTCCTTCACCTACATCACCAGTTTCTGCTGCCGGATTTTCTCCATGATCGCGTGGGCAACCTCGAGCGCCCGTTTGCCGTCCTCCGCCGTCACCATAGGTTCGGTGTCGTTCTGAACACTGTGGATGAACGATTCAAGCTCGTATTTGAGGGCGTTGACGTCTTTCACTTCCGGCTGCTCGTACACGATTTTCCTTTTTTGCGAGCCCAGGTCAATTTTCCCCAACATCATCGTGTGGGGCGTATCGACGCTGTGCTTCGCATCGTCAACGAGCCGGAAGACTTCCGCGACGCCGTCGGAGAAATCGATGGAGATATAGGCGTCGCGTTGAAACAGGCGCATCTTGCGCATTTTCCGCTGGGAAATCCGGCTGGCCGTCACGTTCGCGACGCAACCATTCTGGAACTGCAGCCGCGCGTTTGCGATATCAACGCTATCCGACACCACCGCGACGCCGTTCGCTTCGATCTTATCGATCGGCGACTTCACAAGACTGACGATAATGTCGATATCGTGAATCATCAGGTCGAGCACCACCGCGACGTCCGTTCCCCGTGGATTGAACTGAGCAAGCCGGTGCGACTCGACGAACATCGGTTGAAGATCGTATTTCTCCAGCGCAAGCAAGGCGGGATTGAATCGCTCGATATGTCCCACCTGTATTTTCACGCCGTGCTTCTTCGCGAGGTCGATGAGCTTCTGAGCTTCCCCGGGGGTTTCGGTGATCGGCTTCTCGACAAACACGTGTTTCCCTGCTTCGATGGCAATCCGTGCGAGGTCGAAGTGTGCGCTCGTCGGTGCGGCGATCGTTAGCGCGTCGACGCGCCCTAGCAGGTCGTCGTACGAATCCGCGGCGTGAGCGCCAAGTTCCTCGGCGCATTTCCGGGCGCGGTTCCGGTCGGTATCGTAGATCCCGCTGAGATGAGCCGCGTGGATCTCCGCGAGCATCTTTGCGTGAAGCGAGCCGAGATGGCCGACTCCGACGACGCCGATATTCAATGGATTCATCATCATTGAGTTGAAATATGAACTTTATAAACCGTGTAGTACGTGTTGCTCATATCGGACAGACCGAGTCCGTACACTACTTTCGTAAACAACGGCTCGAGTCCGTTTCCCCCGTACGCAGCGGGAGTCTTCGATCGGTCTACGACATAATCGGCCTTGCACATTGTTCGGTAGACTTCTTCCCTGATCATTCGGTCAAGAGTATAACCATTTCTGACAAGCGGCAGAAATTCCGGCGAAACGAGTCCCATCGGATCACACACCGTCCTGTCGGAATAATAACCAATGGCGCCGACGTCGGGAACGAATACCACCGTGCCTTCGGGAGTACTGTTGTGC
>Ga0214473_10011090_pt1 | contig 10589 bp, 10 predicted proteins | sample RVTome_7_FD_203509 | JGI IMG/M metagenome (GOLD analysis project Ga0214473, IMG submission 203509) | Soil microbial communities from uranium-contaminated site in the Upper Colorado River Basin, Wyoming, United States - RVT98D197 | ecosystem: Environmental > Terrestrial > Soil > Contaminated >... | reverse complement strand
AACGGCCATAGCGGTTGCTATTTCGTGGTCTGTTAATCATTCGATTCTATGGGCAATGTTGCATGGCTTTCTCAATTGGTTTTATGTGATCTACTATGCATTGGGATTCGGACATGGAGAATAACTCATAGAACTGAGGAACGACTGAGTGCTTACTAAAATGATTTAGTTGCGGGTTGCGAGTTACAAGTTAAAAAACCGCAATATCACGACTCGAAACCCGCAGCTCGCAACTTGGTTTATCCCTCAGTCCTCATTACTCAGTCCTCGTCTTGACATTCCCTGCGCCATAATCTATGATGCAAATATGTCTCTTCCAATCGTCGCAATTATCGGCCGGCCCAATGTTGGCAAATCGACGTTGTTCAACCGTCTCATCCGGGGACAGCAGGCAATTGTCGACAATATGCCGGGTGTGACCCGCGACCGGCTCTATCGCCCCACCAACTGGAATGGAATAGATTTCATGCTGGTCGATACCGGCGGGCTGTTGGTAGGAACCGACGATCCCCTGGCGGCAAGTGTCACCAAGCAGGCCAAAATTGCGATCGAGCAGGCCGACGTGGTCGTGTTTATGCTCGATGTCAAGGTGGGATTGCAGGACGAGGACTTGCAGATTTCAAGAGACCTTCAACGCGCCGGCAAGAGGGTAATTATCGCGCCTAATAAAGCGGATACCGCCAACGCCGAGATCGATGCCAATGAATTCTACTCACTGGGATTTAAGGAAATTCACCCTATCTCCTCCGCCAATGGACGAAATATCGGCGAATTGCTCGATGCCATAGCCGCGGAGCTTCCCCAGGGGGGCGCCGATGAATTTGCCGAGGATGTCAAGGTATCCATCGTGGGGCGGCCCAACGTCGGCAAATCATCGCTTATAAATGGTATGACCGGCAAAAATATTACGATAGTGGCCCCATTGCCGGGCACCACCCGCGACGCCATCGATACGCGATTCGAGTATGACGGCGGTAAATATCTTTTGATCGACACCGCCGGTCTGCGGAAGAAAAATATCTATCGCGACAATCTCGAGTTTTACGTCACTCTGCGGACGCTACGGGCGATTTCGCGATGCGATATTGCCGTTGTCGTTCTCGATAGCATGGACGGGCTGGTTGTAGGAGACCTGCGGATATTAAACGAGGCCGCCGAGCAGTACAAGGGGCTGATATTCGTCGTCAACAAGTGGGACCTTTACGAAAAAGATGAGAATTCGGCGGATGAGATACGCAAGGCCATAATCGAGAAGGCGCCCATTTTCTCTTACGTGCCGATATTATTCATCTCCGCCAAAACCGGGCTTCGAGTTCATAAAGTATGGGAGACCATAAAAGCCGTGGCCCGCGAGCGAAAAAAACGAATCCCGACTGCCGAGCTGAATAAGTTCGTAACTGACCTGGTGGAGAGTCATCCGCCGCCGGCCAGAGGCGGCAGATTCATTCGCATATTCTATGCAACGCAGTCGGATGGCGATCCGCCCACGATGGTATTCTTCAGCAACAATCCCAAATTTATCGAAATTCCGTATATTAGATTTCTCGAAAACAGGTTGCGGGAGCGATACGGGTTTATGGGAACGCCGCTGAAAATGATTTTTAAGATGCGGAAATAATGATTACAATCCTGACAATCGCGGTCATTGGTTACCTGCTCGGCTCCATCCCGACAGGTGTCTGGACAGGGCTGGCATTCAAGAAAATCGACATTCGTCAGCTCGGATCGAAATCTATCGGGGCCACGAATGTTTTTCGCGTACTGGGGGCGAAACTTGCCATTTTCGTGCTTATCATCGATGTCGCCAAAGGATTTTTCGCCGCTTACGTCGGCTCATATATCGACCTGGGTGACACGCTCCTATCGTCAAACCAGTTGGCCTTAATAGGGGGAATTGCCGCCATTATCGGGCATCTATTCCCGCTTTTTGCAGGGTTCAAAGGCGGAAAGGGAGTTGCCACCGGCGCAGGTATGCTTTTATATCTGGCGCCGCCCGAGGTCGGATTTGCGATTGTTATATTTATATTAACCGTCTGGATTACACGGTTCGTATCGTTGGGCTCGATTCTGGCAACGCTTTTCATATCTCTCTCGCTAATTCTCGAAAAGTATTCGTTTGGTTACACTATGGGGGATGAAATGATTGCCCTGGCGATAATTCTCATGATAATTATCTTATATACTCACAGGGCAAATATCGGGCGGCTCTTGAATGGCAAAGAGAATCGATTCGGGGCGAAATCGTCGTGATTTATCCAGCTATCAAGGTATTCGCAGGAGGAGGCAGTGAAATTATCGTTATGGCGTAATTTCCCGGTTCGATTGCCGGAGATACCAATCTTATGGTCGTAGAGAGATTATGAGCGCAAAGATTGTAGCGGTCTTGGGGGCCGGAGGCTGGGGTGTCGCAATCTCGAATCTCCTTTGCGAAAAGGGAAACCTGGTAAAGCTCTGGGAATTCGATGAAGCCGCGGCCCGAAAATTGCGCGATACGAGAGTTATCCCCGCCAAGTTGCCCGGGGTCAAATTGTCGACGGAAGTGGTGGTGATCAATGATATCGTGGAGGCGATTGCGGACGCTGATTTTATCTGCCTCGTGGTCCCGGCGCAGACGATACGTTCAGTCTGTAAAACGCTGGCATCGGCGGGATTGGGCAAGCGGGGGCTGCTGATAAATTTCAGCAAGGGGATCGAGGTTGGTTCATTATTGCGCATGTCGGAGATTCTGGCAGAGGTGTTGACACCCGACTCGTACTCTGGCATTTGCACGCTCTCCGGCCCATCGCATGCGGAAGAGGTGGCCCGCAATATTCCCACGGCAGTAGTGGCGGCATCCAAAGACGCGGCGGCGGCCACGGCGGTGCAGGAGCTTTTCATCACGCCCAGATTCCGCGTTTATACGTCTTATGATATTCTCGGTGTCGAATTGGCGGGGTCATTGAAAAATATCATTGCGCTGGCCGCCGGAATGCTCGATGGACTGGGAATGGGGGATAACACTCGCGGGGCGCTAATCACGCGGGGCCTGGCCGAAATCGCCCGAATCGGCAAGAAACTGGGCGCCGACCCATTGACTTTTTCAGGCCTTTCGGGGATCGGAGACCTGGTGACAACCTGCCTCTCGCGTCACTCGAGGAATCGCTTTGTCGGCGAGCAGATAGGGCGCGGTCGCAAGTTGGATACGGTTCTTGCGCATATGACCATGGTCGCCGAGGGTGTCGAGACGACCAAATCGGGCTATGCCATGTCGCTAAAAAATGATGTCGAAATGCCGATTACCGCCCAGGTTCATCAGGTGTTGTTCGAGTATAAGCCTCCCCTCGAGGCCATTAATGATTTAATGATCCGCGACCGCAAGGCGGAAGGCCCGGGTTAGAAAGGGCCATTGACAGAAATTTCTTGCACCGGTTCTCTATTTCTGCAATATTTACGACTTAATATGGGTATAATATAATTTGCGGGGGATGTGGTATAAACATGACTTCTAAAAAAGGAAAATCGGCATCGAATATAGATTTCGAAAAATCGATGCAGGAACTCGAAAGGATCGTTGACGATCTGGAATCTGGCCAATTGACATTGGACGAGTCGATAAGCGCATTCGAAAGAGGCATCGAGCTTTCCAAGCTGTGCCAGAAACGGTTGGAAGCCGCCGAGGAGCGGGTCAAGAAGGTTCTGGAAAAGGCCGGCGGCGATATCGATCTGGAGTTGTTCAAGGAGGAGGAAGAAAGCAGCAATGAATAAATTCTTGTCGCAGGTCGACAACCCGGCAGATTTGAAAAAACTCAAAATTGACGATTTACCGTACCTGGCGGAGGAAATCAGGGAACTGATATTAGATGTCGTCTCAACCTGCGGGGGACATTTGGGGGCAAATCTTGGCTCTGTCGAGCTGATTACGGCGCTTCACTACGTTTACGATACTCCCAGAGATCTGGTTGTATATGACGTGGGCCACCAGGCGTATCCTCATAAGATTCTTACCGGGCGAAAGGACAGGTTTCATACGATCAGACAGGCTGGCGGTCTGTCAGGCTTCTGCGTCAGAGCCGAATCGGAATATGATACTTTCGGCGCCGGGCATGCCTGCACCGCCCTATCGGCGGCCCTTGGTTTCGTAGCCGCCCGGGATCTGCAGGGCAAAGACCATAAGGTAATTGCCGTGGTAGGTGACGGCTCACTTACCGGGGGCATGGCATGGGAGGGCCTGAATCAGATAGGCGTCTCCGGGCGCAATATGCTGGTCGTTTTGAACGACAACAACATGTCGATATCCAAGAACGTGGGGGCCATCTCCAAATACTTAACGGAGATCCTATCCGATGAATCGTATAATAAGCTCAAGAACGAGGTCTGGCGTCTATCGGGTCTGCTGCCGAAGCGCGAGAAACTTCGCCATGCCATCGCCGCCCTCGATGAGTCGATAAAAGGAATCGTGGTTCCCGGCATCGTATTCGAGAAATTCGGATTTAGATATTTCGGCCCTATCAACGGGCATGATGTCAAATTGCTCGTCAAAACATTAACCCATATAAAAAACCTCCCCGGCCCAAAATTCCTGCATATCATAACTGTCAAGGGCAAAGGATATTCATTCGCCGAGGAAGATTCTCTTCGCCTGCACGGAGTTTCAAAATTCGATAAGGTGACGGGAAAGTCGTTGAGCATGAGCAAGTCCCTGCCATATACCAAAGTATTTGGCGAGACGATGTCGCATCTGGCGAGCATAAACAAATCGATATGCGCAATTACCGCGGCCATGTGCAGCGGCACCGGCCTGGAAAAGTTTTCAAAGGAACATCCCGGCCGCTTTTTCGACGTGGGAATCGCCGAACAGCATGGCGGAACTTTCTCGGCCGGCCTGGCTGCAGGCGGCATGAAACCATTCTTCGCCGTCTATTCGACATTCCTTCAGCGTGGCTATGACCAGGTCATACACGATATCGCCTTGCAGAAATTGCCGGTAGTATTTTGCATGGACCGGGCCGGGCTTGTGGGCGACGACGGTCCTACTCATCATGGCTGTTTTGATATTTCATATCTCAGGGCCATTCCCAATATTGTAATTTTTGCGCCTAAGGACGGTCGCGAGCTGCGGGATTCATTAATGCTGGCATCGGTCTATTACGATGGGCCCTTTGCGATCAGATATCCTCGCGGCAATGTGCCCGAGGAAACGGTCGATATGGGTTTCCGACCGCTTGAGCTTGGAACCTGGGAGATTCTTCGTGAAGGGGCCGACATCGCCATCATGGCTGTGGGCACCATGGTTTACGAGGCTTGGAAGGCCGCCGAAATCCTGGCCAAGGACGGAATCAGCGCCAGAGTGGTCAATGCCCGTTTCATCAGGCCGATGGATCAAAATACCTTGAGCGATACATTGGAAAAATTCGATGATATAGTCACGGTGTGCGAGAACGCCATTCATGGAGGTTTTGGAGACGGTGTAATGGAATGGATTGCGGCCAAAGGCATCGGGGGAAAATCTATCAGGGTCCTCGGTATTCCTGACACATTCATCGAGCATGGGCCGCGCGATGCCCTGCTTCGAAGTATCGGGCTGGATGCCGATGGGATCGCCATGGCGGCCCTCGAGTTACATCAGAAAACCAAGGCCGGAGCCGGATCCAGAAAATCCAATTGAAAACAATAGGAATTACGGCTCATATTGATCGACCCTTGATCAAGGAGACCACCGAGAGAATCATTCGCTGGAGCGAGAAGAATGGTTTAAAATGCCGTTTGACCGACAATCTGGCCGAAGAGGTAAATCGCAAAGATCTGCAAGTCGGAACCAATGATCTCTGGAAAGATTGCGAGGCCATTGTCACGCTTGGCGGGGACGGTTCGATGTTGGCCTCTGCCCGCGCCTATGGTAAGCATGGGGTGCCGATACTGGGAATCAATCTCGGAAAACTCGGCTTTTTGACCCAGGTGGCCCAGAACCAGATCGAGGAATCGCTCCTCAGGCTCAAGGAGGACAGGTTCAAGATCGAAGAGCGCATGGTAATGGAGGCGTCGATTCCTAACGCGGCTTCGCAGGTTGCATTAAACGATGTCGTCGTCGATCACGGCGGGGCTTTCCGACTGGCCAAGATAGACCTGTTTTCCAATGACGAATTCGTCTGCCCTTTTGACGCTGACGGCCTCGTGGTGTCGACGCCAACAGGTTCGACGGCCTACTCGTTATCTGTCGGCGGCCCCGTGATTCATCCGGCTATGGAGGCCATGGCGGTCAGCCCTATTTCACCTCATACCCTTGCTCTCAGGACTATCATCTTTCCGGCCGCCAATGTCCTGACCGTCCGGGCCGGTTCCGAAGACATGCTTCTGAGGGTGGCGATCGACGGGCAGGTGGCGGGCGAACTGGCGTTGGGAGATGAGGTGGCGGTTCGGACTGCGGGTTATAAGTTGAAACTGGTTAAATTCGACACGAAATCGTATTACGAGGTATTGCGAACCAAGCTTAATTGGGGCGCCAGGCCTATTTATAACACCTGATGCTATCCAGGCTTCATATAGAGAATTTCGCCCTCATAGATGAATTGGATATCGAGTTCGGCGAAGGGCTGAACGTTTTAACCGGGGCGACGGGGGCCGGCAAATCTATTATCGTTGGCGCCCTCGATTTGATACTCGGCGGTCGCGGTTCCGAGGATATAATCAGAACTGGCGCATCGTCCTGCACAGTCGAGGCGCACTTCCGAATCCTCGATGTCAGGCTCGAAAAACTCATCGGCGACGCTCTCGATGTGGAACTCGATGGAGGCTCCGTCATTGTCAGAAGGGAATATAAACGCAAGGGAGGAGGCCGGGCTTTTGTCGAGGGATCGCAGGTGCCCCTTGCCGCGCTCAAGGAAATCGCGGAGCAGCTCGCGGATATACTTGGGCAGCATTCTCATCAAACGCTTCTCGATCCGGCCACGCACTGCGGTTATCTCGACCGTTTCGCAAATCTCGAAATCAGAGTCGCGGAGCTTCGCGGAAATTATAATAAAACACTCGCTCTTGGCGAGGATTTGAAGTCCTCCGACAGAATTGCCAGGGAGATAAGCGATAGATTGAACCTGCTCAGTTTCCAGATTTCTGAAATTCAAAGGGCGAATCTCAGGATCGGCGAGGAGGAAGGTCTCAAGGAAGAAAAGAAACTGTTGGAGAACAGCCAGCGCATTCGCGAGGCCGCCGATTGGATCGTTCGTTCGCTCCTGGAAGATGAAGGATCGGCAATCGAAAAGCTGGGGCAGGCGCAAAAGGGCCTGGGGGGAATCGCCGGGGCCAGCCAATCGATCGGGGAAATAATCGACTCCCTGAAATTATCCTCGGACGCCCTCAGCCAGACGGTATTCAATTTGAAAAATCTCGTCGAGAGACTCGATGACGACCCGGCGCGGCTCGAAGAAATCAACGAACGCCTCGATGAAATCTACCGCCTCAAGAAAAAATACGGCTCATCGATAACCGAGATATTGTCATATGAAAAAAATTCCAGCTCAGAATTGGAAGCGTTGAAAGCTCGGGATCATGACACCAAAACTCTAAAAGCTCGGTTCGATAGTGCGGTCGCCGACCTCAATTTGCTGGCCCGCGAGATATCCGCAGTCCGCCATAAAGCCAGGGCCGGGCTCGAGAAACAGGTAGTTGAAAAGCTCGTCTCGATGGGAATACCCAGGGCCCAATTCGTCATAAGTATCGGGCATAATGAAAACGACAACGCGCTTTATGAAATGAATGGCCGTCGGCTTGCCGGAGACGCGCTTGGGTTCGACATCGTGGAATTTCAATTTTGCGCCAATCCTGGCGAGGAGCTTAAGCCGCTGGCAAAAGTCGCATCCGGCGGGGAAATTTCCCGCGTCATGCTGGCGTTAAAGAACGGGTTTTTGAAGAAAAAGGAAACCGTTTGCGAGGTCTTCGATGAAATCGATGTCGGCATATCGGGGGAGGTGGCTGTCAAGGTTGGTCGCCAGCTAAAAGAGCTTTCGCGCAAGCACCAGGTGATTTGCATTACCCACCTGGCGCAGATAGCCTCCATGGGTGACCGTCACTTCAGGGTGTACAAGACAACATCGAGGGGTCGCTCGGTCACTCGGGTACAGCAGCTCGGCCGCGAAGATCGCATCAAGGAGATCGCCGGCCTCATTTCGGGCGAGAAGATATCGCAGAAGGCGCTGGCGGGGGCCGAGGAGCTCCTGCGAAGCTCAGCCGGCGAATAATTGCTATAATGGCAAATCTCAGGAGAAACATTCCCAATCTGCTGTCTCTGAGCAGAATTTTCTTGATAGCGCCGTTCATCGTGGCGCTTTCTCAAAACAGCACTCCCTGGCTCATTGCAATTTCGGCCATAATGATTTTGAGCGACTATTTCGACGGGTATCTGGCGCGGGCCTGGAATGCCGTTAGCGACGCCGGTAAAGTGCTCGATCCGCTGTGCGACAAAATATGCACTGCGGCTGTCGCCATCGCGCTCGTCGAAATCAGAGAATTTCCGCTCTGGCTGCTGTTGGCGATGCTCGTCAGGGACCTGATAATACTGATTGCCGGTCTGATATTGATCAAATTGCGGCGCATGGTGCCCGTTTCCGATAAGGTGGGTCGCGTTACCATGGGCGTGATGAGTATCTGCCTGGTAGTCTATATATTGAATATTGGCCTGTTGAAATCGCCGGCCGTATATTTTACAATTATCATGTTAGTTGTATCGCTTCTTTCATATGGGCGGCGATTCATGAAGGACATAAAGGGAAATTCATCGTAACTCGGATGGGTGAGGACAGGCGGTTGAATAATAATATGCAACAATATTATTGAAGATTCAGTAATTTATGTTGGATACAGGAGGATAAGATGGTAAGAAAAAGTTTTCTTGGGGCGGTCGTTATTCTAATGATGGCGACTCATGTAAATGCCAAAAAAGAGAAGACGATAACCAGGCAGGACACTTTGGTCACCGACGCGAAATACGGTTTCTCGCTGGTGGTCAACGAAAACTGGAAGGTGAGGGATTTCAAAGAACCGAGCGTGGAACGGGTCTTTCTCGAAAAAAAGAATTATTCGATAAATCGCGAGATTCAGTCTTTTGGCGGCGATTATACCATACCCACGGTTCTCGTTTACGCCCAGCCGTTCAATGGCACCATCGATGATTTCGAAGCTCTCATCAAGAAAAGCCTCGACGAGCATTTCTCGGACAACGAGATTGTCAGAAAACTGGGACTTCTGCGCGACAGCGATTACATAATCGCCAATCAGGTTTTCATCGATTCATTGCCGGCCCGCCAGATTTTCCTGAAGCGCAACTACAAGCGACTTCTCTCAGAGGATTCATTCAGCCGTGAATCGAGCCCAGAGAAACAGGCGGAAAAATTTATCAACGACCATGAGGTTCACGAGCTCTATTTGGCCAAGGTGGGGGGCAATCTGGTAGTCTTGCAGGCTTACTGCGAGCGCGAATTCTACGCCAAAGAGAATAAGGCGGAATTCGGGGCATTAATTAATTCGATTCATTTTCAGGAGCCTGTCCGGGAGGCGGCTCCGGAAAAATAAAAGAAATATAATAGTCAAAACAATCAGTGTCGCAGGCCGTAAGCGCGGCTGGAATGTGGTGGTCGGGCGGGATTCGATCGGGCCGGCGCATGATGGCAATTTTCTACACTATTCGTCTTACCGCACAATCGGGACCTCGGCCCCGGGAAATCTCTCAAACGTTTCTTGTTGACTGATACGACAATATTTCTTATGATTCTCCCAATGCGAAGCAGGAGGATTTATGTGGATAATTAAATCTGCCCTGGGTGTGATAATATTTTTGGCCTTCCTCGGATTTTCGTTTCAAAATTCATACCAGGTGACAACCGTCAATTTGGCCGGCAAGCAATACAGCTCCATACCGCTCATTATTGTCTTATATATTGCATTTTCGGCGGGAGTGATCTTCTGGTTCATTATTTCAATTTTTCAATATTTCAAATATACGGGTCAGATCGGAGAATTGAAGCGCAAGAATAAGCAGTTGCTCAATGAAATCAAGGCCCTGAGAAACCTGCCGCTCGAGGAAATCGCCCCGGCCGACCTGGCTCCGGAGCCTCAGGATAAGGCTTGACGATGAATAATTACTGGCTGCTTCTCGTCCCGGTATTGCTGGTCGCCATTTTGACATTTGTGGCCCTCTATCGTCGCCGGACCGATCCGCGAAGACAAACTGCCATGGAAGCATATGTGGAGGGGCTTCGCCTTCTGACCGCGGGCGACGAGCAGTCTGCGTTTGTCAAATTTCGCCAGGCCGTGGACCAGGATACGGATAATGTTGACGCTTATCTTAAAATGGGTGATATTTTTCGCAACAAGGGACTGACCGACAAAGCCCTGCAGATTCACCGTGAATTAAAGCTGCGTCTTGGCCTCCTGCCGGAGGTTCAAATCGAAATCGAGAAGAGCCTGGCATTGGATTACATAAGAGCGGAGATGTCTGATAAAGCGAATGAAATTTTGGAGAGGCTTTTGAAGGACGGCCTTTCCCGGTTATGGGCTGCGGAACGATTGCTGGGTCTTTACACCAGGGACCGCAAATGGAAAGAGGCCTGCAATCTATACGA
>Ga0214473_10011089_pt1 | contig 10589 bp, 12 predicted proteins | sample RVTome_7_FD_203509 | JGI IMG/M metagenome (GOLD analysis project Ga0214473, IMG submission 203509) | Soil microbial communities from uranium-contaminated site in the Upper Colorado River Basin, Wyoming, United States - RVT98D197 | ecosystem: Environmental > Terrestrial > Soil > Contaminated >... | reverse complement strand
GTCAAGATCGACGGCGAGAAGGTGAGCGACAAGGCGCACCAGCTCGCCAGAGGCGCCCACGTCGTGCTTCAGGTCGGCAAACGCAAGTTCGCCCGGGTAACCATCATCTGAATGCGGCGCGACGAACGAAGCGCTAGTTTGTCAATCGCGCGTCGTCCATGAATCGTCGTCTTCGTTGTAGCGCCAAAAAAAACGGGCGCACGGGTCTTGCAACCCCGTGCGCCCGGCCTACCTAGAGACTTGCGGAATCCGCCTTACGCGATCAGCTCAGGCTTCTTCTCATCCTTCTTGTCCTCGTCGCTTTGCGCCACGGTCGGCTGGAATTGCTCGGGCTTCTTTTCATCCTTCTTCTCATCGTCGCTTTGTGCCACGATCAGCTGCGATTGCTCGGGCTTCTTCTCATCCTTCTTTTCGTCATCGCTCTGCGCGTAAGCGCTGGACATCGAAAGAGCGAACACGCTGGCCAGCGCAAATGCCAACAAGAGATTGCGTTTCATGCGATTCTCCTTTCACGGAAAGATATGACCGTTGGCGGTAATGCCAACGCCGCTAAGAACGCTTTGGGGAGACTGCGGTTCACAACGGGCGCGAAGATTTACAAACTGTTTCAGAACTTTCGCGCAGCTTACGCCGACTTACGCGGCGCTTACGCCGGGCTTACGCGCAGCTTACCCGGGCGCACTATATTGTTTTGGAGCGCACCGATTGATTCATGCGCGCACCACTTGCGCGCGATATGTCGCCACGAAGCGACGGCCGATCCGGTTCTGAATCGCCGCGGCCGCTCCCCGCCGGACTCAGCGCCGATCTCTCCCGGCAGTCGGCTCACCGACTGCCGGATGCTCCGCCGCCGCCGGAGCTGCTGCCGCCACGTCGAGAAACACGCCGCCTCCGGGTTCAACGCCTGCTCAACCCCACAGCTGCTTCAACCGCGCCTCGCGCCGCAGCCGCACTTGTAGAACTTGTAGCGCGCCGGGTTCTTGACGTGACCGCCCATATAGCCGGAGACGGTCGCAATCACGCCCGGCACTTTGTCGAAGGCCTCTTCCATGCACCAGAAGCAGCCGCCCGCAAAGGTCGCCCGGGCGGTCGCGGGCTTGGCCCCGGCCTGGGGCTGCGCCTGCGCCCAGCTCGAGGCGGGCATGGCAAGGGCGAGCACGGCGCTCCACAGCAACGGTAGTAATCTGTTTACTTTCATGTTCGGACTCCTGTCGGGTTAGCGGTTTTCCTGCGTCTCAATTCAGCGAACGCGGCGAGTTCCCAGTGCCGGGTGGCGACCAGCAGGCTCATCGCCGAGCGCTCGGTGAGCGGCAGCCTGGCGTCCTCGTTGTGCAGCTCTGAGAACTCGCGCGCCACGCGCTTGAGGCGTGTGACGATCGTGGCGCTCGAGTTGCGGGACAGCATGCCGTTCACCACCACCATGAACTCGTCCGGGCGGTCGAAACGCGAGCGGAAGTACTCGGTGTGGGCCTGCTGGTTGAAGAAGCGCTGGATCGGGCCATCCGGCAACCAGGAGAAATTCCGCGACACCAGCAGCTTTATACGGTTGTTGGGCTGCAACTGGATGAACCCCAGGTGATCGAGGCGGGCGAGCAGCTGGACGCATTCCGCCTTGGAAACGTCGTAGATGGAGGTGATCTGGTCGAAGCCGACGTGGTTCAGCACGCACACCGCCACCAGGAACAGCTTCCGGTTGGAGACGATTTCCTTTTCCTGCTCGGGGGTGAGCTGGGAAATCTCGCTCTCCTCCTGGTAGAGCGCGCGGGCGATATCCGAGAACTCGCTTCCCGCGAGCTGGCAGACCTGGTCCAGCCGCTTCAAGCTGAAGTCCTTCCTCGAGAACATGCGCTTGACGCTCGCTACGCTCAGGTTGAGCTTGCGCGCCACCTGCGCGTAGGTGATGCCGCGCGTCCGCAGCTCGCGCTTCAGCACGTCCACCAGGCCGGCGCTCGTCGCCATGCATGCGCTCGCGGGTTCGGGTCTCGGGCACGGTATCACCACATGATACCGGCAGGCGCACGGGTAGCAACATCGCACCGGGCGCTTGCCCGCCATGATGCGCCGCAATAATACTGGTTTCGCACGCAGGCGCCGCCTGCGGCAAACCGCAAGGGGGGAAACCATGCAAGCAACCGCAACCAGAACGGCCCGACGGGAACGCAGCGAGCAGGCACGGGCACGGGCCATCGTCCGCTTCAACGGGCTGCTGTTCCACGGTCTCGCCGCCGCCTCCTTTCTGGAGACGGCCGTGCCGCTGCACGTCAACCGGTTCAAGCAGGTGTTTGCCGGGCACCCCGACGTCGTGCTCTGGCTGGAACAGGTCTGGTGGCCGCAGCGGGCCGAGCACGGGCGCCGGCTGCGCGACTACCTCGAGGCGACCTGGCCCGAGTTCCACTGGAGCGCCGCCTACCAGGAATTCCACGATTCCTACCGTCCGCGCTCGGGGCTGGAAGGCCGGGGCGCGGGCGCCGCGCTGGAGGCACTCGGCCTGTGCGTGACGGCGGCCCAGGCGGCGGTGTTCTATCGCGCCCTCGCCAACTGCGCGGACGAGCCGGCGCTGCGCGCGCTGGCGCGCCAGGCGGCGTGCGACCACGGCGGCTGCTTCGACTATTTCAGCGCCCTGTTCGAGCGCTGCAAGCGCGACGAGCGGGTGGGTCTGGTGACGAGCTGGCGCACGGTGCGCGCGGCCTGCCGCTCGGCGCGCGATTTCGACGCGAGCGCGGCGTTCGAACCGCTCGGCCGTCATTGGGGCGGCGCACCCACGGTACCCGAGCTCGGTTACAGCGAATTCCAGGCGCGCATGGTGCAGCTCATCCAGCGCCACGCCGCGCTCGGGCGCGTCGAGCGCCTGTTGTTCCGGCCGTGGCTCGAGTGCGAACGCAGGGCGCCTGCGCCGCAGCTGCCGGAAAAACGCCCGGAACGGCGCTTGCTGCTCGCGCCGCAGCTGGTTGCCGCCTAGCAGAAAGGACGGCGCGGGGGGACGGTTCGCGCCCCGCGCCGTGAATCCGTTACACTGCTCGCTCCGTAATTGAAATTCTTGGCACATTGGAGCGATACGATTGAATTCGACAACAACGAGTTCCGCTGGCAAGGAAGTCGCCACGCTCGCCGGCGGCTGCTTCTGGTGCCTGGAAGCGGTGTTCGACGGCATGAAAGGCGTCGCGTCCGTCGAGTCGGGCTACATGGGCGGGAAGATCGCGAACCCGACCTACGAGCAGGTCTGCGGCGGTGACACGGGACATGCCGAGGTCGTGCGCGTCACTTTCGACCCCGCGATCGTGTCGTTCAAGGAGCTGCTGGAGGTGTTCTTCGTGATCCACGATCCGACCACCTTGAACTACCAGGGCAACGACGCCGGGACCCAGTACCGCTCGGCGATTTTCTACCACACGCCGCAGCAGAAAGCCGACGCCGAGGAAGTGATTGCGCGGCTCGACGCCGCCAAGCTGTGGCGCGGGCCCATCGTCACCGAACTGGCGCCTGCAACCACACTTTACATGGCCGAGGGCTACCACCAGGAATACTTCGCGCGCAATCCCTACCAGCCGTACTGCCAGGCCGTGGTCGCGCCCAAGGTCCAGAAATTTCGCAGGCGCTTCTTGGAAAAACTCAAGAAGTCCTGAATCCCTGCTGGTGGTGGATGCTGCGCCCGTCCGGGCCGCATGTAACAATTCCGTCATGTATGTGTCATAAACTTGGCGCCGTCACGGAATTCGCCCTCTGCCATGAACAGCATCGTTCTTGTCGTCGAAGACGAACCGGCGATCCAGGAGCTGGTCGCAGTCAATCTCGAGCACGCCGGGCACCAGGTTTGGCGCGCCTCCAGCGCGGAGCAGGCCGATGCGATGGTGCGCGACGCGCTTCCGGACGTCATCCTGCTGGACTGGATGCTGCCGGGTACATCGGGGCTTGCCTACGCGCGCAGGCTGCGCGGCGCCGAGCGCACCCGGCGCATCCCGATCATCATGCTGACCGCGCGGGCGCAGGAGCCCGACAAGCTCGAGGGCCTGGAGGCGGGCGCCGACGACTACCTCACCAAGCCGTTTTCGCCGAAGGAGCTGCTCGCGCGCATCAAGGCGGTGCTCCGGCGGCGCGCGCCGGAACTTACCGATGACGCGGTCGAGATCGCCGGCTTGCGGCTCGATCCGGCGACGCATCGCGTGGTCGGCAATGGCCGGGAGATCGCGCTCGGACCGACCGAGTTCCGGTTGCTGCATTTCTTCATGACGCATCCGGAACGCGTGCACAGCCGCGCGCAGCTGCTCGACCACGTGTGGGGGGACCACGTGTTCGTCGAGGAGCGCACGGTCGACGTGCACATTCGAAGGCTGCGCCAGGCGCTGGAGGCGAGCGGGCACGATCGTCTCATCGAAACGGTGCGCAGCAGCGGCTACCGGATGCGGGGAGGCTAGTGCCGTTCCAACTTGTTGTGCCTATCGGCAAAGAACTCTGCAGGCCCTAGGTCAAGTATGGTCAGGACCGCTGCGCTTGGCGACCGATAGTTGGAACGGCACTAGTCTCGCGGGCCGGACGCTGTGAGATAATCCGCGCCGCCATTGAGGAGGCATCCGCGCTTGACTCACCCGCTGCTGCGAGCTGCTTCGACGATAGCCATGATCGCGGCCGTGGCGCTGCTCACGGGACTCGGGCTCGGCGCCGCGACGGGATGGGCCGTGCTGGCGCTGGGCGCGCTCGCGTTGCTCGCCTATCACGCTGCCAAACTCGCTGCGCTCATCCGCTGGCTCAGGCAGCCTCGGGCCAACGCCCTGCCCGAGGCGCGCGGCGCGTGGGACGAGGCGTTCGCGCTGCTCCACCGGTTCGAGCGTGCCGCCGCCCGGGAGGCGGACCGTCTCTCGCATGCGCTGCTGCGCTGGCGCCAGGCCGGCGAGGCTTTGCCCGACGGCGTGGTCATACTCGACACGCAGAACCGCGTCGAATGGTGCAATGAGGGCGCGGGCCGGCATTTCGGCCTCGACCTCAACACCGATGTCGGCCGGCCGGTAATCAACTTGGTGCGCCAGCCTGAGTTTGTCACCTACGTCGAAGCCGAGGACTACGCGCATGCGATCCCGCTGCGCTCGGAGCACAGCGGCGGGCTCTCCCTGTCAGTACAGGTCATTCCTTACGGCGAGGCGCAGAAACTGCTGCTATCGCGCGACATCACCCGGCTGGAAAAAGTCGAAACCACGCGCCGCGATTTCGTGGCCAACGTCTCGCACGAGCTGCGCACGCCACTCACCGTACTCGCCGGATTTCTGGAGACGGTGCGGGAGCTCAAGCTCGATCCGCAGCGCACGCGCGACTACATGAACCTCATGGCCGAGCAGGCCCGGCGCATGCAACGCATCGTCGACGACCTGCTCGCGCTCTCCACCCTGGAGTCTTCGCCCGACCCCTCGTTGGATGAGCGCGTGAACGTGCAGAGCCTGCTCGCCAGGGTCAAGGCGGACGCCGATGCATTGAGCGGCGGCAGACACCACGTCACGCTCGATGCGATGGAGGGTTTCGACATCGCCGGCGCCGAAAGCGAGATCGCGAGCGCTTTCGGCAATCTCGCCAGCAACGCGGTGCGGTACACGTCCGAGGGGGGCACAGTGCGCCTGATCTGGCACGCTTCGGATGGGGGCGCCGAATTCACCGTCGAGGATACCGGCGTTGGCATCGAGCCGCAGCACATTGCGCGGCTGACCGAGCGGTTCTACCGCGTTGACCGCGGGCGCTCGCGCGAGACCGGCGGCACCGGGCTCGGGCTGGCGATCGTCAAGCACGCGTTGATGCGTCATCAGGCCACGCTCGACATCCAGAGCGAGCCTGGCAAGGGCAGCCGCTTCAGCGCCCGCTTTCCCCCGCGGCGCGTCATGCCTGCGGCTACGCGTCCCGCGGGCGCGGCGGCAGTCTAAGAGCCCGTTTCCCCGGCCCGGCCGGGATCCCGTCATCGGGCTGTAATAATCGGACGCTACACTGGCGCCGGTCATGATTGTTGACAATCTCAGCAAGGAGCATGCAATGAATTATCGGAAGTGGCTCGTGGGGCTGTTATTCGCGGCGGGCGTGATGGTGGCGGCACCGGCGGCGCTCGCCCAGATCGTGAAAGTAGACGGCTCGAGCACCGTTTATCCGATCACCGAGGCGGTGGCGGAAGAGTTCCAGAAGTCCAAGCAGGGCAAGATCAAGGTGACGGTCGGCATTTCCGGCACCGGCGGCGGCTTCAAGAAGTTCTGCCGCGGCGAGACCGACATTTCCGACGCATCGCGCCCGATCCTCGAAAAGGAGATGAAGGCCTGCGCCGGAGCCGGCATCAAGTACGTCGAGCTGCCGGTGGCCTACGATGCGCTGACCGTCGTCATCAATCCGAAGAACACCTGGATCAAGGAGTTCAAGGTCGAGGAGCTGAAGAAGATGTGGGAGCCTACGGCCCAGGGCAAGGTCACCCGCTGGAAGCAGGTCAACCAGGCCTGGCCGGACCGGGCGCTCAAGCTGTTCGGCCCCGGCGCGGATTCCGGCACGTTTGACTACTTTACCGACGCGATCAACGGCAAGGAGAAGGCCAGCCGCGGCGACTTTACCGCGAGCGAGGACGACAATGTGCTGGTGCAGGGCGTAGCGCGGGACATCGGCGCGATCGGCTACTTCGGGCTGGCCTACTACGTGGAGAACAAGGACAAGCTGAAGGCGGTTCCCATCGTCAACAAAGGCTCGACCCAGGCGGTCATGCCTTCGCTCGAGACCGTTATGGATGGCACCTACCAGCCGCTGGCGCGTCCGATCTTCATCTACGTCAGCGAGAAAGCGATGGCGCGGCCCGAGGTGAAGGAATTCGTCGAGTACTACCTCAAGCACGGCGCAAAACTGTCCAAGGAAGTTGGATACGTGCCGCTGGGGAGCCAGCATTACGAGCTGGCGATGAAGAATTTCAATGCGAAGAAGCTCGGCACCGGATTCGGCGGCAAGGCGGAGGTCGGAGTGAAGCTCGACGACCTGCTGCAGCGCGAAGCCAAGCTCTAAGCATCAGCGCTTCGTCTGGACGGGGAGGGGCGCCAGCCCCTCCCGCTTTTTTGGGGTGGTTGGTGGCCCGTGCATTAACCTGCAATAATTGGCGGCAAAAGAAGAATGACCTCGATTTCACAGGCGGACAGGATAGACGCAGTGCCGGAGAAATTCGTCAGCGACCGGCTGGCGCGGCGCCAGGTGCGCCACGCCAAGGAACGCGTCATCGAGTCCATCCTGTTCCTGGCGGCGTTCGTGTCGGTGGCGACTACCGTCGGCATCGTCGTCATCCTGCTCAAGGAGTCGTTGGACTTCTTCCAGCACGTGTCGTTGTGGGATTTTCTCACCGATACCCAGTGGACGCCGCTGTTCGCCGACGCGCACTACGGCATCGTCCCGCTGCTGTCGGGGACGCTGGTCAGCTCCGCAGTGGCGCTGCTGGTGGCGATCCCGCTCGGCACCATCATCGCCATCTACTTGTCGGAATTTGCGCCGTTCACGGTGCGCGAAGTGGCCAAGCCGTTCCTCGAGATGCTGGGCGGGGTCCCGACCATCGTTTACGGCTATTTTGCGCTGCTGTTCGTCACCCCGCTGCTGCAGATGCTCTATCCGGAGCTGCCCGGCTTCAACCTGCTGTCCGCGGGCCTCGTCATGGGCATCATGATCATCCCGTACGTGAGTTCGGTGTCCGAGGACGCGATGCGCGCGGTGCCGATGGCGCTGCGGGAAGGTTCCTACGCGATGGGTGCGACGCGCTTCCAGACTGCGATCCGGGTCGTGACGCCGGCGGCGTTCTCCGGCCTTGCGGCGGCATACATCCTCGGCATCTCGCGCGCCGTGGGTGAGACCATGATCCTCGCGGTCGCTGCCGGCATGCAGCCGAATCTGACATGGAACCCGCTCGAGCCGGCGGCGACGATCACCGCCTATATCGTGCAGGTGGCCCTGGGCGACCTGCCGCACGGCTCGATCGGCTATCAGTCGATTTTCGCCGCGGGCCTGACGCTGGCTCTGGTCACGTTGCTCTTCAACGTGTTCGGCCATTTGCTGCGCAAGCGCTACCGCCAGGTTTACTGATCATGAGTGAAGCAGCCAAAGTCCGGGAAATCCGCGCGCTGATCGCGGCGCACAAGCGCTGGGACTTGGTGTTCGCCATGCTCGGCCTGCTGGCGCTCATGGTGGGCGTGCTGACGTTCGCGGCCCTGTTCGGGCAGATGGCACTTGAGGGCGCGCCGCGGCTATCGTGGGACTTTTTCACCCACTTTCCTTCCCGCAAACCCGATCAGGCCGGCATACTTTCGGCCTGGGTTGGCTCAACGCTGGTGATGATCGTGACCGCCGCCACTGCGGTGCCGCTCGGGGTCGGGGCGGGGGTGTATCTCGAGGAATACGCGCCCAGGAACTGGATGACCGATCTCATCGAGATCAACGTGACCAATCTCGCCGGCGTGCCGTCCATCGTCTACGGCTTGCTCGCGCTGGGTCTCTTTGTCTACCAGTTCGGTTTCGGCCAGAGCATCCTGACGGCGGGACTCACGCTGGGCTTGCTGATTCTGCCGGTGGTGATCGTCGCGACGCGCGAGGCAATCCGCGCGATACCCGCTGCGATTCGCGAGGGCGCTTACGCGCTCGGCGCCAGCAAGTGGCAAACCACCTCGGACCACATCCTGCCGTATTCCCTGGCGGGCATCATGACCGGCGTCATCATCGGCATGGCGCGCGCCATCGGCGAGACCGCGCCGGTGATCACCATCGGGGCGCTCACCTTCATCGCGTTCCTGCCCGCGGCGCCGTTCACCGGCGATCCGCCGGCCGGGCTGTTCGAGTGGATCCTGTCGCCCTTCACCGTGATGCCGATCCAGATGTTCAACTGGACCTCGCGTCCCGAGGCCGCCTTCCAGCACAACGCCGCGGCGGCGGGGCTGGTGCTGGTCGTCATGACGCTGTCCATGAACGCGCTCGCCATCTACATCCGATACCGACTGAGAAAGAACATCAAATGGTAGCCACCCCCGCTCCGGAGATTGCTCCGGTCGCGGCGACCGCCGCGCCGGTTCCCCCCAAGAAGTCGGAATCGAGGGGGCTTGGCTTCTATTACGGCTCGTACCAGGCGCTCAAGAACATCAACATGCCGATCTATGAGAAGAAGGTGACGGCGCTGATCGGGCCCTCGGGCTGCGGCAAGTCCACCTATCTGCGCTGCTTCAACCGCATGCACGACCTCTACCCGGGCAACCGCTACGAGGGCAACATCATGCTCTACCCGGACGACACCAACATTCTCAATCCCGATGTGGACCCGATCGAGGTGCGCATGCGCATCAGCATGGTGTTCCAGAAGCCGAATCCATTTCCCAAGTCCATTTACGAGAACGTCGCCTACGGGCTGCGGGTGCGCGGCGAGCGCAAGCGCGCGCTGCTCGACGAAAAAGTGGAGGAGGCACTGCGCGGAGCGGCGCTGTGGGAAGAGGTGAAGAACCGGCTTGACGACCTCGCCTTCAACCTGTCCGGCGGGCAGCAGCAGCGCCTGTGCATCGCGCGGGCGCTCGCCACCGATCCGGAGATGCTGCTGTTCGACGAGCCGACTTCCGCGCTCGACCCGATCGCGACCGCCAGCATCGAGCAGCTGCTCGCCGAGCTCAAGGAAAGGATCACGATCCTGATCGTCACGCACAACATGCAGCAGGCGGCGCGCGTCTCCGACTACACTGCCTACATGTACCTCGGCGAGTTGATCGAGTTTGACGCGACCGACACGATCTTCATGAAACCGAGGAACAAGCAGACCGAGGATTACATCACCGGTCGCTTCGGTTAGCGACCCCTTACGGAGCCCGTCATGGCCACAGCCGAGCACTTGTCCAAGCAGTTCGACGTCGATCTCGAGACCCTGCGTTCCCGTATGCTGCAGATGGGAGGGCTGATCGAGTCGCAGATCCTCGCCGCGATCGAGGGCTTCTACACCGGCAACCTCAAGGCTCTGGAGCAGGTGATCGAGAACGACCGCCGCGTCAACGCCTACGAGGTGAGCATCGACACCGAATGCAGCCACATCATCGCCCGCCGCCAGCCCGCGGCGAGCGACCTGCGCATGATCATGGGAGTGAGCAAGGCGGTGACGGACCTCGAGCGCGTCGGCGACGAAGCGAAAAAAATCGCGGTGGTGAGCAAGCAAATCCACGAGAGCGGGCGGCTGCACGTGCCGCGGCTCGCCGATATTCGACGCACAGGCAGCATCGTGGTCGGCATGCTGCGCAAGGCGCTCGACGCCTTCGCCCGGCTCGATTCAGTGGCGGCGGCCGAGGTGATCCGGGACGATGCCGCGATCGACGAGGCGTTCCGCGGGATCATGCGCCAGCTGATCACCTTCATGATGGAGGACCCGCGCACCATTACCACCGCCCTCGAAATCGTCTGGGTAGCCCGCGCGCTCGAGCGCATGGGCGACCATTCCAAGAACATGGCGGAGCAGGTGATCTACATCGTCAAAGGCACCGACGTCCGCCATACCAACTTCGAGGATGTCGAGCGCCAGGCATCGCGCTGAGCGGCGACCTGGCCTCGAGCGTCGCGACCCCGGACCGTCCCATAGAAGTCTGTCC
>Ga0214473_10011088_pt1 | contig 10590 bp, 8 predicted proteins | sample RVTome_7_FD_203509 | JGI IMG/M metagenome (GOLD analysis project Ga0214473, IMG submission 203509) | Soil microbial communities from uranium-contaminated site in the Upper Colorado River Basin, Wyoming, United States - RVT98D197 | ecosystem: Environmental > Terrestrial > Soil > Contaminated >... | reverse complement strand
AGCGCCGTACGGATGTTATCGCGCTCATCGTTCAAACGAGCATTCCATTCTATTTGTGCAGGCGTCTTGAATTCAGGCTCTGCCTGCTCCAAGAGTTGCAAGTAATATTTCAAATGCTGGGTGCGGATGTTTTCTTCTTCGCCTGCTTCGATAAGTTTTTCAAGTGCATATTGACGGATGGTTTCCAGCAGACGAAATCGCTCCTCGCGTCCCGATCCCTGATTCTGCACGATCAGAGACTTCTGCACAAGTTGCGATAATATTTCTGCCACCTGCCGAAGTTCGATACTGTCTCCTGTACAAACCTGCTCGACCGCTTCGAGTATGAAGCCACCCGCGAAAACAGAAAGTCTTCGCAGAAGAGTCTGTTCTGAGTCGTCCAACAGTCGCCAACTCCAATCAATGGAGGCTTGCAGGGTTTGAAGTTTGGGCAATGCGGTACGGCTTCCGCCTGTAAGGACATGGAAACATTGATCAAGTTGTTCTGCAATTTGTTCAGCAGAAAGCGTTTGAATGTGCACTGCGGCTAATTCGATCGCCAGGGGAATGCCATCGAGCCGGGAGCAGATTTGGACGACGGAAGAAGCGTTTTTTGTCGTCACGGCAAAATCCATTTGAACGAGTTGAGCGCGTTCGTCGAATAGTCGGATCGATTCATAGTCGTTCAGTTTTTCAATGGATTCAATTTGTCGAATATCCGGAACCGTTAACGACGGTACGGGATATAAGGCTTCACCGATGATGCCCAAGGCTTCGCGGCTGGTGGCGAGTATTTTCAAGTTCGGGCAGTTCTTTAGTAACGTGTCGGTGAGCTGAGCACAGGCATCCAATAGGTGTTCGCAATTATCAAGAATCAACAGGACGGTTTTTGCGCGCAAAAAATGGGTCAGCGTTTCGATCAGCGCTTGATTGGTTGATCCTCTTTGAATCTCAAATACCGTGCCAACAGTTTGCGGCACGAGGGCAGGGTCATTAACAGATGCCAACTCCACCAACCACACGCCGTTGGCATATTCGTACAGCAATTGACGTACGGCTTGTTGTGATAAGCGTGTCTTGCCGATGCCGCCTGCACCGATTAACGTGACAAGGCGATGTCCCGCAAGTCTTTGTTGAATGAGCATCACATCCTTTGAGCGCCCGATGAAACTTGTAAGAGGAATGGGGAGATTGGTTTTTTGTTCACGTACTTGGGAAGGAGTGACGAGATTATTTGGGTGTTCTGCAAGCCCGCGTGCAAAGCGAACCCATTGGGCGCGTTCAGGTTCAGGAATACCCAGTTTTTCAAATAGAACGAGCGCAAGTTCATTAGAGGGTTTGTACTCATCGGCTTCCATGCGGCGCACGGTAATTTCCGCACAACCCACCTGATCTGCAAAGGCTCTCTGCGTCAGGTCAAGTGCGCGGCGCTGCTGGCGTAACCATGCTCCAAAGGAAATTGATTCGGGCATATTCCTACCGGTAGGTAATCTATATCGGTTTTTATATCGGTTTCCGCATTATGCAAGGGATGTGAATTTGATTTAATCATAAAAATACCGATTTTGAAAGGAGAAAAGCATGTCCACACAATCATCTGCAAAAAGTGACTCGAAACCTGCCGAACAGGCTGTTAACGCGTTCGCCGCTCAACTGCAAGGTGAATTGATCCAACCAGGAAACACCCGCTATGATGAAATACGTAAAGTTTACAACGGCATGATCGACAAACGACCGGCACTGATTGCACGCTGTAAGGATACCAACGATGTGATCAACGCGGTTAACTTTGGCCGTAACAATCAAATGACAGTTGCCATTCGCGGTGGTGGGCACAACGGTCCAGGACTTGGCACCTGTGACGATGGGCTGGTCATTGATTTATCGCAAATGCGAGGCATTAGTGTCGACCCATCTAACAACACAGTACGCGTAGAAGGTGGCTGCGTTTGGGGAGATGTAGATAAAGCGACTCATGAATTCGGTCTGGCTGTTCCGAGCGGCATTCTTTCAAGTACGGGTGTGGGTGGGTTGACACTTGGGGGTGGCACAGGTTACCTCGCGCGCCATTATGGACTCACCATTGATAACCTGCTTGGCGTTGATATGGTTCTGGCTGATGGAAGTTCTTTAACGGCAAACAGTGATGAGAATGCTGATCTCTTCTGGGCAGTGCGAGGGGGCGGTGGAAACTTTGGTGTGGTGACATCTTTCCTTTTCAAGGCAAACCCTGTCCAAACCGTTTATGGAGGGCCTATGTTTTGGCCGCTGGAATACTCTGCCGATTTGCTGCGTTTCTGGCAAGATTTTATCCTCAGTGCTCCTGAGGACATCAACGGTTGGTTCGCCTTTGCAACCGTGCCACCTGTCGCTCCGTTCCCCGAACAGTATCACCTGCAGAAGATGTGTGCGGTTGTTTGGTGCTACACCGGTGACCTGGCAAATGCGGAAGCCGCGTTCGCACCAATCCGTAAATTCAGTACACCTGCTATTGATTTTGCCGGTCCGATTCCCTTCCCTGCACTGCAAAGTATGTTCGATGCTCTATATCCGCCCGGATTGCAGTGGTATTGGCGCGCGGATTTCTTCAATCACTACGATGATAAGGCGATTGATTTGCATGTCAAGCACGGTTCACAGTTACCGACCATGTTTTCAACTATGCACATTTACCCCATCAATGGCACAGTCCAGCGTGTTGGCAATCAAGATACAGCATGGGGGTATCGCGATGCCAATTTTGCACAGGTCATTGTTGGTGTTGACCCTGATCCTACGAACAATGAGCGCCTAGCGGAGTGGGCTAAAGATTACTGGCTGGCTTTGCATCCATATTCAGCAGGCGGTGGCTACGTCAACATGATCATGGATGAAGGTGAAGAACGCGTAAAAGCGGCGTATCGTGATAACTATGCACGGCTCGCTCAGATCAAAGCCAAATATGATCCGTACAACTTCTTTCATGTCAACCAGAATATTAAACCAACGCAGTAAATACATTGGCAACGCTGGCCGGGTTAAGTCCAAAGCTCGGGGTTGCTTACGAAGCCAGACCCCAAAGGAGGTTTCTTCTTGCATGTCTTTGTGTTTGTATCAGTTTTTGTATCACTTTTCGCATTACGAGAATCACCCATATTCGGTAAATTATACAAGTATTCACTAAATTGACAATGGAGGTCAACCATGAAAAGAAATAAGAATGACGAACGCGAGCATGATGAACATGAGCGTGACGAACGCGAGAACGACAAACACGAACATGAAGGACACAAGCATGTCTGCCCGCCGATTGCAGAGGGCGCGTGTGTTCCGGTCTCGCTTGGTTCGAAGCCAAAGCAGAGTCGGAGGCGCAAGCTGGACAATTTGCTTGCAAATACTCGTGTCCCGAGCGCGCTAGGGGCATCGTTCTTTCATCTTACGCGCCGTTATCTTGCTGGTAAGAAGCCGGCCAATGTGATAGAGCAGCGCGCCTTTTCCAAGTTGCGTCGACTCTCGCCCGAGTTGCAGCGCGTCCTGTCTTGCGCGCTCGAATCGTTCGACTCATTGTCCAGCGGCGAACGCGACCGCTTGTTTACTTCCGATTTACTGGGTAACGTTGATCAACCAATCGAGATTGCACAACTGACCCAAGCCTTTGTTCGCGAACTCGTCCAGAACGTTGGCAACCAGCTCTTCAACGATCCGGGCTGCGCAACTGAGGAACATCCCGGCCAAGTGCGCACACCGCCATTCCCCGGTGGCGAGTTCCCTCCAAGCCCGGTGGTGGTCTTTCGCATCAAGGGGTCTGCGAACCCATACTTTCCGTCCACCCCTTACGCTGGGCGAGTATGACCCGGACGAAATACAACAGAGCTGCCATGTAGTGCTCGAAGGCAATGAGCCGAAACAGGTATGCGAGGTGCAGACAAGCAATTGCCCCGGAATCGACCTGGGTGGTGTCTGCCTGCGCGTACAGGAGGTTGAAGCAGGCCAGGCGGTGTTGCTTGAGGGGGTGAATTTTTCCAGCGTCGACACAAAGGTGCAACTATCTGACAGGGCAACGCACGCAATAACACGGGAAGTCGACGCGCACGTGTGCGGCGACGATGAGACGCCACTCACGGAAATCATCAATGGGACAGAGATTCTGATCACCGACTCACGTGTCCATGATCGCCTCACGTTTCGTGTACCTGAGGACTTGCCGCCCGGCGTCTATGAGTTTTTGGTTTTCGTGCCGAACGTGGGCGGCGTCCCCGGCTGGGGGAGCGTTATGAACTCGGATGGCCACTTCATCGCTGTCGTTCCATCATCGTCCGCGCGCTTTCAGATTGCTAGCGAAACGTTGCATTGCATCAACGAAACGGGATCAACTTCCATCGGTTCGGACGAAGTGGGGATCAAGATCCTCGCTGTGCCGCTGTTTCCCGATCTAACAGGCGGCGAGCCGCAAATACCCAATGGCGGGGAGCCGCTCCGGTTCGACAATGTGGACAGCGGCGACACACGTGGGATGGACCATCTGCTTTTCTCACACCAACAGCCGATTGCAGGCGCGGCATTGTCGATTCTGGGTTTTGAAGTCGACAGCGAAGAGGCGTTTGAGCGCCAGATCGACAGCTTCACCGAGGCCTTCATTGAGATCCTGAAAGAGGAGCTCAACTTCCTAGCCGACAAACTGGACATAGAGGACCTTAAAAAACTGGAGGATCTTGGTAAAAAAGGGTTAATCGCTCTGGCGATTGCGGTCGCGGTGGTGCTCGCGATTGATCTATTTGTCGCGCTGTGGGCACCTGCCGATCTAATCATCGAGGACGCGATCGGTCCGACCACGCTGGATCTTGTAGAACTGACCAGTATCAACTTCCCGCTGCCCTTGCCAAGCGAACATGTTACACCACAAGGCATCAAGGTGAAGGTTACTCCGCTAGAAAAGGTGCCGCAGCAGTATCGGGAGCGGCGCGAATATATCAGCGACGATGAAGAAAGCCGTTACGAGATCGTATTGCGTTACAACCGGCTCGTGTAGCAGATTCGCATACCGAGCTTGTGCGGTCTGCTAATGTGCAAACAGGAGAAGCATGCTAAACAACGTGAAGGATTTCGGCGCTTGTGGTGATGGGATCTCAGACGACCGCATTGCCATCCAGACAGCCATCGATGAGGCTGTCGCCCATCATAAAAGCAGGATTCTATTTCCGCTGAATCTGCGCCAGAATACATCAATTTGGGTTTCTTGACACGGCTTTACGACATGTTTGCGACATGCTGCATAGGTACACTAAATCAAATGTGAAAGAATGTAAGTCAAAGATCTACTTAAGGAGATATCCCATGCCCACTATCCAGAAGTCAGAAGATCTAGCGGCGTTGCTTGGCCAGGTCATCCAGACGGAGAACCCCATAGAGGCGCTGAAGCAGCAGGGGTTCACATTCTCTGCGGATCTGCAGAAACAGTTAGAGGCGGCCAAGCCCTCAAAGGCCCTTTCGCCTGAAGAGCGCGCCCGCTGGGTGCAGAGGGCAAAAGAGATCGGCCCGGTCAATTTCGCAGTCGGCACCATCCCTTTGGCAGCCCGCGGCCTTCCGGCCGGGGAGTATGATTTCATCTTTGGCCTGCGGCTTGGGGTGGTCAACCAAGTGCTGGCGGCACTTTACACCGGCTTCACCTGGCCGCACAAGGTTGAGCCGGAATCCGCCGGGAAGCTCTTTCCCCTGGACAAACTGAAAGCTTTTGCCGAGGGGATCCCGGACGGGGAGAATATCCAGGTGGGTGCCCTGCACTTTACGGAGCCACCCACTGTAACGCCGTTGGCGGGCACTGAGAGCATGATCCTGCGCCAGACGTTTTCCTTGGATATTATCGATCAGGTTATCTTCCCACACCAGCGCGTCACCTCACTGGACGGCGTGCTAACCTATGGGGTGCAGGTCAAGGCTGTGATAAAAAATGACCTGCTGCGCTTCGTCTTTGACGGAGTCGCGGCAGGTGCCGGCACCCCCGAGGCTGTACACATCATCGTCGCGCCCGGCTCGCCTCTCCAGCCGCGCAGCCCCCAGGCGCTTGCAAACCTGGAGGAGGCAGTGAATCTCAATTGGGCCTTCGGGGTGGTTCTGCTGGGTAAGATCCAGGAGTCCTACTCGATCTCCCCGCAAGTGCGCCTGCCGGTTGGCTCCGGTGTCACCATCCGGGTGCAGGGGGTGAATGTACGAAGCGTGGAGACGGAGAGTGAAGGTGCCCTGGTGGTGGGTGTGCTGCTGGGGCCGACCGACACTCCTGACGAAGGAGCCGGGGACCCAAACCGGCTGATCAACCCCTTCACTACCCCCTCCTCGAACGTGTATGCTCGGGTGCACGAGGAGCTGCTGCGCAAGGTCGTTCACCAGGCGCTAGATAGCGGCGAACTGCAGCGGCAGGCAAGCAAAGAGCGCGACGATTTGAGGATCGATGGTGCAGATATCGAGCTAAAGACCAACGAGATTCGCCTGATCCTGAAGGCCCACTTGGTGGATGCCTGCTCATTCAATAAGGATCTGGGCTTCACGGCCACCAAAACCTACCGGTATTCGGTGTTTAGCGGCGAAATCACGGTGACAGAAACGCAGGATGTGAACCTGGATGACAGCGATGTGTTCTGGTGCACTGTGCTGGGCGCGCTTGAGGTGCTTATCGCCGGGGTGGCTTTCCCCATCATCGGGGCCGTTTTGGATCTCATAGTCCAGATCGTGCATTACATCCGACCAGTGCCTAGCGGCGGCGATAACGACCCGCTGCGCCTGAACGGCGTATTCTCCCGCGATCTGCCGGTCCCGGGGACCGAGGTCCTGCCCCAGGCAGGGACCCTGCAGAGCCGGGTGGAAGAGCTCTTTATGGAGGCGAATGGCGTGGCCTCGCTGATCCCGGACAATATCAACACCTATGTCTACGCCGCTTTCCAGATGCGCATCGGGCCCGACCCATTCTCTAGCGCAATTTTGCCGATTCAAAATGTCAAGGTGGAGCTCATCGATCAGGATGTCCCCCGGCCGGTGGGCGATGACACCGTTATCCCGCCATCGACCGAAAAGACCAAGATAGGCCCAAAAATCATTCGCACCGTCACTAGCAACTTCGAACCGGTGACCCACGATCAGATCCTGGCCCAAGGAACCACAGACAACTCCGGGCAGGTGCGGTTTATCATACAGCCCAGCCAGTTGCGGACGGTGGCCGGAACGCTGGTCACCATTACAACCGTCGAGGATACTCAGACGGGGGAAGTGACCAGCAGCCGGGTGACTCACCAAATCATCCGCGAAAGTCACCCGGATGTGTTCTTCCAGGTGACCCTGAGGGATGGTCAAAAGTTTGACACTCGTGGCATGACGGGCGGCTTCACCCTTAACCTAGTATCGAAGCGGATCGGATCACCGGGCGCGCCAGTGGTCTTGACCTGGGAGGAGGGAGTTATCGTGGATGAGCATCCCGGGAAAAAACACGGCGGTCCCCCCGCTGTCTGAAATGTACCCTATGCTGGCCATTTCTTGGAGTTCACGCGATTTGTTACTTTAAAAGGAGAACACTATGGTAACCCCAACAGTACCGCAAAACGGCGATGACTTTTCAGATTTGATCGGCGAAACAGGAGTATTCCCGATGCCAGGAGGCGCGACGGCGATTATATCGCTTCTGCTTTTATAGAATCATCCGGTTGGGGTATCGATGGATGATTGCGCAGGTGAAAGCCGCATTCCCTGCCTGTCCGAGGCTTAGTTGCGCGGAAGACCATGAATCCATCGATATGGAAAGAGCGAAATTTATCCAATCATCAACTTGGGTCTGTACTGCAGAGCCTCGGCTAAATGCGCGGACCCGATCTCCTCACACCCCGCCAAATCCGCAATAGTTCTCGCCAGCTTGAGAACGCGATGGTAAGCCCGCGCCGATAAATTGAGCTGGGTCATCGCCGCCCGCATCAGACTCGAACCTTCATCCCGCAACTTACGGAACTGACATTTCTCCCCCACTCGCATGTTTGCATTCGCAACGATATCCGATGATTAGATATTCGGGGATCGTTTTTGTTGAATATTGCGAGCCGCTTGTACGTGCAAGCGAATCGATTCAGATGTTTCACCCACTCGATCACCACTTTACTTTTCGTAGTCCACCCTCATAACTTCAATGTGAATATCTATGCCGTCAATCAGTGGGCTTGAGATACGCTTTTGGTATTTGGTAACGACAGCATGTGCACACTTACCGATTCTTTGTGTATCAAGATAATAGCCGCATGGGCAGGGATGTCCACACTCGGGCATATTTTTCGTGCTCTATGAGAGGCAATAAGGTAAGCTTGAAGGCTTTTTGCGAAGCACATAAGGATTGCGATCACTTGTAGGTAAGCAGGAAAATTTCCCATTTCTACCGGGAATTGTTCCCGGTTTTATTTTTGCAATTTCCCGGCTCATTTGGGACAGGTGCCTCATGACTGTATGATGCAGCTTCAATAAAATATGGAGAACCTTATTGGTATTGGAGGAAGCGATGCGTAAATTATTGAAGTGGATTGGGATTGTTTTAGGTGGACTGGTTTCACTATTGCTGGTTGCAGCAGGGGTGGTCTTTGCCTGGACTGAAGCACAATTTAACCGCTCTTACAACATCCAACCGGAATTATTAGTGATCCCATCAGATGAGGAAGCCATTGCGCGCGGGCGGCATCTGGAGGATGCCATACTGGATTGCACGTTATGTCACGGCGAGGATCTTGGCGGCGGAGTTTTCATTGATGAACCGGGGCTCTTCACAATCTATGCTCCCAACCTGACCGCTGGCAAGGGTGGGGCGGGCGCTTACTTTTCCGATGATGATTGGGTACGGGCCATCCGTCATGGCGTGGGCCCGGATGGAAAAGCGCTGGTTTTCATGCCAGCCGATATTTTCACCCATCTGAGCGACGAGGATCTGGCTGCCGTCATCGCCTATGCTCGGAGTTTCCCGCCCGTGGACAACCAGGTTCAGGAACCAGAGATAAGCCTGATTGCCCGCGCCTTCATCCTCATGGGACAGATACCCGCGGAATACATCGTGCCAGCCCGCTTCATCAATCATGACGCCCCGATTGACGCGATGGCAGACCAAACGGTTTCGGGCGAGTACGGGAAGTATCTCGTCTCAATTGCTTATTGCACCCATTGCCATAGAAAGGACCTGGCAGGCGGACCCTTCCCGTTCCCCGATCCAAATGCGCCCCAAGTCCCAAACCTGAGAGCGGCGGGCCAGTGGTCATTGGAACAACTCAAGGAGGCGATACGAACCGGCGTAAGACCCTCTGGCCAACCGCTCAACCCGGAATACATGCCGTGGCGTGATTATCACATGACGGATGATGAATTGGAGGCGATCTGGTTGTACCTGCAATCCCTGCCGCCCAGGGAGTCTGGCAACCGATGAGCGTCTGATAAGTCAGCACATGCTTTATCGGCATTCAGATCAAAGTCGGTTCGGATTTGCAAAACAAGGAATATCGAGATGAATACACAACGGATGGCAGCCATACTCTTGATCGCCGTCTTCGCGGCCGTAATGCTTTCTACGATGGTTACTCCCCCGGGTCTCTACGCCACTCAGGATATCGACAAGCGACTTGAGATCCTTAAGATTTACAGGACGCGCTGGCTCATGGAACGCGCTGTGGTCGTAGTGTCCGCACTGCTGATGGTCGTTGGATTTTCCCTGCTCGCCTCCACCTTGCGGACGACACGGGCGGGCTGGGTCCCCGTCCTCGGTGCGGTTGTCATCGTTGCTGGATCCATTGTAGCGATGTACTTTGTCTACCTTCAGACGATAGATCCCCGCAGTGGGTACTCGCGCGCGTACTCGACTCCGGAAGACCTGGCCTATTGGTTATGGCTGGCAGGAACGCTGCTCTTCGGCGTTGCCTTTCTGCAAGCCGGCCTGCCGGTCTGGCTCGGTTATCTCACCGCTGGCGTTGCCATCCTCTACGGCATCGCCTTCCTTCTCACGGGCGCCGGTTTCATGACGCCCTTTCTCGTGGCACTTCTTGACCTCGTGATTGGCATCGTTCTGCTGAAACGATAAATCATTTTCCTCAAAGGAGACAAATGATGATCACAAATTTCTTTACCACATCGCGAATCGCCGGCATTCTACTGCTGCTGAGCATACTGGTGCTCCTAGTCGGGCTCGGACTTATCGTAGCACAGGGCAAACTGGCAGGAATGGGAGCGGCTTTTCGCGGCGTCGGTCCTCCCATCAGGGATGCTTCTGGAACACGTATCATGGCTGGCTTCGCCCTACCCTCTTTAATGGCGCTACTCGCAGGGTTCACCCTGTTCGCGATGCTGTTGCATCAGGCCGGCGACCGCGGGTTTGCTCTCGTTGCCATGGTCTTCCTTGTCTTCGGTGCGGCGCTTGCCGCCATCGAAACCAGCTTTCACGCCAGCGTCACAGTTTGGGCGGTGCCCTATTGGCGGTCTGAGCCTGCGTTCTACGAGCCGTTGCGACGTTGGGTGAACGGCAGCCTTCAGATCGCCTACATGAGCTTCCTTCTAACCAGCATGTTGCTCTTTAGCTGGTCAGCGTTGCGTACTCGCCTCCTTTCATCGTGGATCGGTTGGGCCGTTTTGGCT
>Ga0214473_10011087_pt1 | contig 10590 bp, 20 predicted proteins | sample RVTome_7_FD_203509 | JGI IMG/M metagenome (GOLD analysis project Ga0214473, IMG submission 203509) | Soil microbial communities from uranium-contaminated site in the Upper Colorado River Basin, Wyoming, United States - RVT98D197 | ecosystem: Environmental > Terrestrial > Soil > Contaminated >... | reverse complement strand
CTCGCCCTCTTAGGAGAACAGATGGAGAAGTATTTAGCTGCACAGAAGGACTTAATAAGGATACTCGGTAACAAGATAAGGCCTAAGTCAGACAAGGCACGGTATAAACTTCTTAACGAGTATCTGACTTGTATATCAAGTGAAGTAGAGGAAGCCAGGATGGACTTACCCTGGAAACATTGGAAAGATTACAAGGACTTCAAGTTTGACAAACTCCACTTCATAGAAGAGACCATAGACATTCTCCATTTCTTGTTAGACATATGGATTATTCTTGGTTTGGACCACTTAGATATCGCTGTAGCATATAACCGTAAGAAAGCTGAGAACATAAGGAGATGGACACGTGTGCATAAACCTGAACGTAGGAAACAGATGGGAAAGAAGTTACTTAGACCAAATCATTAAGCTTAATAAAAAGCATAAGAGGGTCCAAGTAAAAGAGATGTATGGAAGTGTAGCAGGCGTCCTCACTTCTGTGAGACCCGATTATCGTGTGCCTAAAGTGCATAGGGAGTTTATGCATGACTACATCAAAAGGGCTAATGATAACGGAATAGAGATTAACTATACTTTCAATAGGTCTTGTATAGGCTCACTAGGGATGGCCTCTTTTGAGCATGAGTATATACAAAATGTTATACAGGACTTGGAGGGTATGGGAGTAGCTCGCTTTACCATAGCCTCACCGTTCTTAATGGAGAGCCTTGTATATAAGCATATAGAGGTGTCTACGATAGTTAATCAGCCGAGTATCAAGGCCATTGTCAGCTCTACCAGGTTAGCTTCTAGTATAGATAAAGTTTGTCTGCCTCTCTATATGAACAGGTCCTTTGGCAAACTCAAGGTCATAGATACAATTCTAACTCAGGAGCTCGTTACCCCTGAGTTAATGGTAAACGAGTTTTGTGCTGCTGAAGACGGGTTTTGTGTTAGAAGAGATGAGTGCTATCGTATCCAATCTCATGGGGGTAATCCCATTAAAGACTTTCACAACTACCCGGCAGGTGCTTGTATCAGCGCAAGAGGTAAAAATCCAGTGAACTGGCTTAGAGCCCCATTTATTCTACCAGAAGATATGGGTAAGTATAAAGCTATTACTGGTATTAACCATTTCAAGGTTACAGGCAGAACACACAGCGCAAAATCCCTGTTGAAAGTAATAGGCTATTATATGGATGAGCAATCCCCTAAAAGTCTATGTGATTTGTGGGGTATACCTTTGGAGAAGGTGTATGGTGAGTTAGGATATAAACCGGTAGATATACCCACAGCTAAGTTGAAGAAATTTTTAACCTACTTCATAAAGTCGGATAAAGACTGCTTAGATTTTGTATGTGGAACAACCTGTAACTATTGTAAGGATTATTACTATGCGCAAATTAGACCGCATTATAGCACTGAATAAGGAGATTAAGGCCTGCCGTAAGTGTCAGGGCCTTAATCGAAAGGGTGAAACTGAGAATGCCCCGGGCTACGGTAATGTGAAGTCCAAGGTCATGCTTATAGGCCAGAGTCTCTGTACTCAATGTATAGATACCCAGATACCCTTTACAGGAGGCTCAGGTAAAATACTGGATGCTGTATTTAAGGAGTTAGGTATAAAGAAGTCAGATATCTTTATAACTAACGCTGTTCATTGTCATCCACCTGGCAATAGGCCTTCTGAAGAGCATGAGGTAAAGAACTGTAGCCTGTTCTTGGGCCAAGAAATTGAGATTGTTAGACCTAGACTCATCATTACTTTAGGTCGTGATGCTATGGAAGCTTTAATACATAATGGTACAGGCAAGTTTAGTAAGTATAAGGTAATTACTTACTGGGGTAGAGGCTACACAGTCTATCCGATGTATCACCCAGCTTACTACTACCGCAAGGGCGGTGTAGATGCAGCAAAAGAGTATATAGAAGAGATGGCCCGTATCATAAAGAAATGGAGGTAACATGGCTAGAAAAAAGAAACAGAAGTATTTTGATAAAGGTAAGTACCCTGTTGGGTCAATTATTAAAGTAACAGCTGCAATGGCTAAGAAAGATAGGCTGTATCGTGCACCTGGAGCAAGAAATTGGGGTTACTATAAAATTCTAGAAGAGTCTGCTATTTGTACACCTAGACCTTCAATCGGCCAAAATGCCTATTGGTCTGATAAGAAGTTTTAGAAAGGAAACTATGGACAAAATAATTAGCATGGTAGAGGGCTACAAGTATCTTCACTTTATAGACTATTGCCTAACGCATAAAAAGTATCAGCTATTAGAGGATACCCTAGGCTATACAGTAACGCAGCTCTTGAAAAGAATACCGAACTACATCAAGTATCAACTTCAAGACTACGAACTATACAAGCAGATAGGCAAAGTGATAGAGACTGGAGAGCCTTTATTAATAAGTCCACATGACATAGACCTAACAGCTTATGTGAAGGGCCTGGATGAAAGAAATCAACTTGTATGGCGGGAGTTTAATACACTGGAGTTCTTCAACTTCATGGACGGCCTAAAAGTTATAGATTTTGGCTGTGGGAGTGGGTTTTACTCCGAGATATTTATGGATGTGGGTGCAACTTGCTACATGTATGACCGCCCAGATATAGCCAAGGTTGTGAAAGACTATAAGCCACATCTTACTGTCCACACTGAGTTACCTACGATAGCTGAGTATGATGTCATCTGGCTATCAGAAGTTTTGCATGGTAAATCAGCAAAGGACCGAGAGCGGCTACTTAACTCTTTAGTATCTAGTATGCAGAAGGGCGGAAAGCTGGCTGTAAATGAGTTAAAGATGTACACCTCTTTATCTAGGATGTTTGAGTGGCAGATGAGGATACATTGTAAAGGAGAGCTCCTAACTCCTGAGTCAATCATAGACGAATGTATCCTAGCTGGTCTCAGGCTATCAGACCTATATGAAGGTCCGTATCATGATGTGATGATATTCACAAAGGGGGAGTGATGAGGTGTAAAATTTGCGGTTTTAGAGTAAGAGGAAAAGAGCATGTTAAAGGGTCTCATCACGAAAAAGGGAAGTATAGCTTAACAGACCCTAAGAAGATAACAAAATACGAGGAGGCATATAAATGAACTGTATAGCGAAGCGTATCATAGGAAGTATGGTCATTGCTATGATATGTTCAGTTGCTCTGGTTTTCTGTGGGTATCTCCTATATCTGACAGTATCGGCAATACCTCATTTTAAATGGAATAACTGGCTAACTGGGGTATGCGTCTTATCAGTATTCCTGTTTATGATGGTTTTTAATGATGATGAACTTTGGAGGGGCTGATGAAAAAGAGCACAATCAAAGCTATCCAGCAAGTACAGAAAGAAAGGATGGCCCTTACATTACGTAAGAACCATGACTACTCTGGGAGTATCGATAATATTGCTTTAGCGGGCTTAGATGGCATAGCTGTAAGAATATTCGACAAGGCTTGCCGTCTGATGTCGCTACGGTCACGCAATACGCAAAGAAGAGTGCTTGACGAGACTCTTGAAGACACACTTAAAGACTTAGCTAACTATGCAGACTACGGGGTTGTACTAATGAGAGGTCAATGGGAGAATAGCACGGAGGAGTAGGTTATGAGAACAAACCTGCATTGTCATAACTGTGGTGGATACTTTGATGTAGACTTTAATACAGATATCAACAAAGAGGAGTACAAAAGTTTATGCCAAAAATAACAAAAGATAAGTTTTTTAGGTATAGAGAAACTCAGATGTCTGGCTTAATTAACATGTATGATAGAAAGAACGGATGTGCTTTGACAGGTCTAACAAAAGAAGAGTATACAGATATCCAACAAAACTATAAGAGGTACTCCAACAAATGGGTAAAAGAATAATTGCAATAGATACAGAGACCACCGGTTTAAATCCATCAGATGTACCCTTTGCCGTGGGTATCTGTAAACAAAATCTAAAGAAGTCCTTTTTTAGATGGAAGCCTTGGGATATCTTCACTCCTAAGTGTTTTTATAAAATTAGGAAATACCTAGAAGACCCTAACACAATCAAAGTATTCTTTAATGCTATCTATGACTTAGTAAAAATAAGGAAGATGAGTATTGAAGGTGTACCCATAGAAGTTAAAGGGAAGATACACGATGTCTATATTATGGCCAGGATAATCTTAAGGGATGAGCCAAAGCATAATCTAAGAGACCTGGCAATATCTCAATTACATGAGGACGATGACCTAACTGAGATAAAAATTAACAAACTTACCAAGGGTAGGAATAAGATTAAGTATTACGAGCTACCCAGAAAGCTTCTCAAGAAGCATTGTAAGAAGGATATAGAGTACACCATGAAAATGTTTTACTATTTAAAGACTAGTGGTGTACTCAAAGACCCTATATATAAGCTTGAGTCTAAGCTCATCCCAGTTATTGTAGATATGGAGAGTGTGGGTGTAGGGGTAGACTTAGACTACTGTAAAGAAAAAGAAATAGAGTTTACCAGAAAAATAAAAAGGATAGAGAAATACTTTTATAAAGAATATGGCATAGAAAAGCTATCCTCTACTAAGCAACTCCAGGATTTGTTATACCATAAAATGCGCCTAGTACCTCCACATACTACCAAGGAAGGTGACCCATCTACAGATGCTCTAGCTTTAATACTGCTGAGGGATGAGAATATAGATATTGAGAAGATAGAGACCTACAGAGGGCTTAAGCACAGTCTTACTAATTATTTTATACCCTTACAAACTAAGTCTGTAAATGGAACAGTATACCCCCACTTTAATCCAATGGGTGATATAGACCGTGTAGGTATTCCTACAGGCAGGTTCTCTTGTAATGGGCCTAACCTTCAATCTATTAAGCGTGGTATGGAGATAAGAAAATGTTTTATCCCTAGACCAGGGTATTTTATGGTAGCTCATGACTATAGCCAGATAGAGATGAGGTTATACGCTTATCTGTCTAACGATGAGATGATGCTTAAAGCCTACAGAAATGGTGAGAGTATTCATAAGCTCCATCAGCAAAGCTTTGTAGACCCTTATATCAAAAACGTAGGTCATGAGAAAGACGGTAAAGGAGTTAATTATGCTATAGCTAAGAATATAGGTTTTGGTATACTCTATGGCATAGGACCTAAAGGTATGAAGCAGTATCTAGATAAGAATGAAATACATTTACCCGTTAACCTGGTAGACAAAATGCTAAGGGGTTGGCATAGAGCACACCCGTCATTAGTTGAAATGAGAAAGGAGTTGGATAAAGAGCTAAGGAAGCATGGATATATAACTGATATATTCGGTCGTAAGTATTTCCTACCTCAATGGAGAAGTTATGTTGCTGTTAATTATCTTATACAGGGCACAGCAGCAGGTATAATCAAAAGTGCAATGATTGAGGCACATGAAAGATTACAAGGTACTGGAGCGCGGGCTATCATTACACTCCATGATGAGCTAGTCCATGAAATCCCAGAAGGAAAGGAGAAGCTGATAGATGAAATAACAGATGCTATGGAAAATATCAAGCATGATGCATTTAGGATTAGTTTACCAACCGAACATAAAGCAAGTCATAAAAATTGGGGGGAATGCAAATGATAATAGGGGTTATTATAGGATTACTGTTATGGGCCGTATTTGGTTTCTTTGCAGCTATGTTAATACCCACGCCTAAGACACCGTTTCAGGGTATGTCGTTATGTATTGTTTGTGGGCCCATTATGTGGGTATTCTTAATTGTAGCTACAATCCAATATCTCCTAAGAAATCGTATAGGGATATTCAAGTATGGGGATGACAACTAAGAATGAAAAGAAGATGGAAGTTTGCTAACTCTATACAAAGACATCATCTCATCTATGAGTGTGCAGCTGAGGAGTTGTCTAAGCATGGTCGAGTAACTATAATTCAACCTGAAGAAACTACCTATATCTTTGGTAAGGAGCATAGACTTATTACAATGCTTAATAGATATAGGCATGTATCTAAGGGTTTAATTAAGAGCCTTAAGCTATTCATAGCTCTTAATGAGGATAGAGCTGTTCAACTTACTAAGAAGGATTGGCGAAGAGAGCGTTCTTCTAAGGAGAACAGCATAACCAAAAAGGACCTTGACCGACTTAAAGCTAAGTTCAAATAATGTAGGTTCGGATATAGTTTCACAGGTCAGGTTTACAAAGGCAAAACTACATGATATATTTAGTCACATCAAAAGCACAAGGCAGATAAGGAGGCCACGTGGGAGGAGAGTACGTATCATTCAGTATGTTGTCCAATATGAAGTGCCCGAGGCTATGGAAGTACATGTATATCGACCGGCTATACCCTAGGGAGAAGTCAATACCTTTAATTGCAGGAAGTATCTGGCATGATGTTTGTATGCATGGATACTTTAATGGGGTTAAGAAAAAACAAATCTTGAAGAACATCTCCAAAGAGTATAAGATGCTCATCAAGACAAACCGGTCAACCAGACAGGAGTATACTCAGGAGTTAATAAAAATGGAGGCTGTAACTCGAGCAGCTTTCAAAGGCTATGTAAAGCTCTATGCGAGAGATGAGTTTAAGGTCATAGCTACAGAAAAAAGATTTGCAGTGCCTATAGTTAAGGGCGTAGTTATGGGGGGTAGCATAGACCGTTTAGTCAAGAATGATAACGGTGAGCTGTGGATTAAGGAATACAAGTTTACCTCTCGTATAGACCAAGATACTGTAGTCAGAACAGAGATAGACCATCAGGTTAGTATATACTTCTGGGCTGCTCAAAAACTTGGCCTTAAACCTAAAGGCATTATCTATGACATGACTAAAAAACCCTATCTTAAACCTCATCAAGATGAAGTTGGAGAGGAGTTCGAAGAGAGGTTAACCCAGGACTATAAACTTAGACCTGAGTTTTACTTTAAAAGGGAAGAGCTCTATAGGGATAAACACCAGATAGCTGACATGGTAGATGATATAGAGAGGAAGATTACAAGGCTCCTTTATATGAAAGAGCATATGCTATATGACAGAGAGACCACTCATTGCTTAGCATATAATACTCTTTGTTCTTACTTTCCTCTATGTGCTAACCCGGGCTCAGCTAAGAACAAAATCCTATTTACTTCAGAAAGGAGCTAGAATGCTCATTATTACCAAAACAACTTTGCTTTCTGCAGAGTCAGCAGAAGAACTGGATGTTAAGATAAAGAAGGAGACGGGTAACTCATTCCCAACAGATATACAGCTATCTACTAGTCCTTCAGGAAGAGGGGTAAAGTTCTCTGCATTATTATTGTATAAGGAGGAGACATGAGTATATTGCCAGAAAAGATGACTACAGTAGCAAGAAGGATACAAGACTTCTCCATGCTCTTGTATGGACCACCTAAGATAGGTAAGTCTACTTTTGCTTCAAGGATGGAGGTTGAAGGCTATAAGTATGCCAGACCTCTATTCCTAGCAACTGAACCTGGCCTGAGGCACTTGGATGTATACAAATCCCAGATAAACAATTGGCCTAGGTTTAAGAAAGTCGTTCAAGAATTAGAAGCTCATAAAAAATGGTATGGGGTAAAGATTGTAGATACGGTAGACGTATTGTTTAAACAGTGTATATCCTATATCTGTGAGAAGAGACACTTTGAGCATCCTTCAGATGAAGACTGGGGCAAGGGCTATGAGCTTATCTTAGATGAGTTTGCCAAGTGGGTACTGAGACTTATATACTTACCTGGTGGTACTGTATTCATCTCACATAGTCAAGACCGTGAGTTTAAGTCCAGGATACAGAAGATAACTAAGACAATGCCTACATTGACTAACTCATGTAGAAAGGTTATTATACCTGTAGTAGATATAATAGCATATTGTGGGTTTGATATCATAGAAGAGGGAGATGAGACTGTAGAAAAACGAGTTATGATATTTGAACCGAGTGAAACCTTAGAGGCCGGAGATAGGACAGGCAGGATGCCGCCTAAGATACCTCTAAGCTATAACGCATTTAAGAGGGCTTTTTATGGGAAGAAATAACTGTGGTTGGAAGGTAGAAGGAGAGTGTTGTAATCCGGAAGCGATGTACTTAGGGAGGCAGTGTCCTTGGAAATATGGTATTTCTTGTGGGCATTATAATGTAGATGGGCATCCCCCATCAGCACCGGTAGTAGCAAAGGTAGAAGAAAAGAAAATTAAAGGAGGTGAAACTAAGATGGCAAAAGTAGAGAAGCCTACTCAAGCAGCTTATCAGGGTTATTGCTTGAAGTGTAAGGCTAAGAAAGACATGGGTAAGGCTCAGGTCGTAACCATGAAGAATAAAAGAAAGGCCGTAAAGGGTGTATGCCCAGATTGCGGAACAAAGATGTTTAAAATCCTTGGAAAGGGAAAGTAAGATGGCTAACGTAGCAAAAGAATTAAAGGCACTCTCAAAACACTGGAAATCCAGTGAAGCGAGAGAGAAAGCAGATGGGGTACCCGACGGTACATACCAGGCTAAGGTAACAAGTGCCGGAGTTAACCGCTCTAAGAATGGTAGACTCCAGACCTACTACTATTTTAAGATAGTAGCTGGCAAACAGAAAGGCAGGACTTGTTCTAAGTATGACGGTCTTGAGACACCTGAGAATATATCCTGGCTAAAGGCTACCCTGAAGACCATGGGTGTAAAAGTGCCTAAGGATATCGTTAAACTTCCTGACATCCTAGAGAAGTTGGAGGATGAGTTGGTAGTTATTCAAGTAAAGACCAACGGAGACTTCAAGAATGTCTACATCAATAAGAAGATAGACAGTCTGGATGATGACATCGACGAAGAAGATGAAGACGAAGAAGATGTCGAGGACGATGATGAAGAGTCGGAGGATGATGAAGAAGAGTTAGAAGACGACGAAGACGATGACTCTGACGACTCCGATGATGACGAGGATGAGGACGAAGAAGACGAGAAGCCGGCCAAAAAGAAAAAGAAGAAAAAGGCTGACAAAGACGATGATGAGGAAGATGACGATTAACTAAATAGGCCCTGAGCATGTTATTAGAGAGTTTCTTGTGGTATCCTTCTCTTTAATAACCTCTGCTCAGGACCAACCTAAAGGATACTGTGATAAACTTAGAAAGACATATAGTCAAAGAAGTAGACCCTACAACCTACTATGCTCAGGAGATAGGGTATACTGGGGATGGCCAGAAGATTGCCTGCCCATTTCATACTGAGACTAAACCAAGTTTTGAGATAAGACCTAGTGATGGCTCAGCCTACTGTTATGGCTGTAGAACCTTTGTCAAGAACATCGTAATGTTTGACATGTTATATCATAAGAGGACAAAAAAGCAGTCATTGTTTCAAATCTTTGACCTCTATATTGAACCTTTGGTGCACAGCCTGAGATACGTCAAGCTTGAGAAAAACCTTAAGCCAGGAACGGCATCTTGGAAATTCTTGAGAAAGCGTGGTATCACCCCAGAAATTATACAGAAATTCCATCTGGGTTATAATCATGATAGGATATCTATACCTATATTCAATGAGTGGGGGTACTGTGTCAACATAAGATTTTATGACTACACTCATAAAGAAGAAAACAAGGTAGTATCCTATAAGAAGGGTTATGGTAAAACAAGACTGTACCCTATGATAAGCTTAGCAGCTAGAGATGTCTACATCTTTGAGGGTGAGTCAGACACCCTTCTAGCACTTAGCCATGGCCTAGATGCTATCACTACTACAGGTGGTGCTGAGTCTTGGAAGGATAGGTTTGCTAGGTACTTCAGAGGGAAGAATGTAGTCATATGTATGGACAATGATGAAGCTGGTAGAAAGGGTGCAAGACTTGTAGCTGAAGACTTAAGAAAGGTTTGTAATTCTTTGAAAGTCGTATCCTTACCTACTAAGTACGGTAAAGATTTTACAGACTATCTTCAACATAAGTCTATAGAAGATTTTAAAAAGTTAATATTGGCTGCATCAAACTATCAAATCAATAAGAGACTAGCTTCAGAAGACGTGTATGCTACAGAAAAAGGTATGATTTTAACGATGGATAAGGATAAAGAGACTATCCATCTTATTATTAAAGTAGAAGGCAGACATGAAAGGGGGTGAGAATAATGCCTAAAGGAAGGATAAAATATTCAATATACGGTGGGGTGTGCCTAAGTGAGGATATTGCAGAGCTATCCCAAAAAGGTCTTATCACCATGGTCAAGCATAACGGGGATGTGATTGTAGGTAGGTATGGTACTAACAAAAAGACGTTAAAGAAAATCCTAGTGGATTATCAGAAAGGAGCGTAGGATGTTTTGGGGCGGCCGGTTTAAGGTATCACAGGCTTTAGCACAGTTTATCAAGATTAAGGAGACCTTGAGGAAAGCTGTGGAAGACTTAAAGGAAGAGAGGTGCGAGGAAGTAGAGAGGAAATTAGAAATAGACGCTGCCATATCTGATATAGATACGCACATCAGTATGGCACAGAAAGCTATAAAGGGCTTAGAACAAATAGTATAGAGAGGGGACTATGGGTAATGAACCAGATGAGTTTGAAGTAATTGTGGATGAGGCTGAAGAGATGGATGCTAAAGCAGAGTCGGAGATTGCTCGAAGAACCATAGAGGAGCGCCTAAGTAACATAATGGCTAACAC
>Ga0214473_10011086_pt1 | contig 10590 bp, 7 predicted proteins | sample RVTome_7_FD_203509 | JGI IMG/M metagenome (GOLD analysis project Ga0214473, IMG submission 203509) | Soil microbial communities from uranium-contaminated site in the Upper Colorado River Basin, Wyoming, United States - RVT98D197 | ecosystem: Environmental > Terrestrial > Soil > Contaminated >... | reverse complement strand
CTTGCTTAAAAAGGCTTTTCGTGGATCTTGGGTTTCCTAAAAAATTTTCCGTTTCACAGGCCGATCGCAAGGTCATTCCCGGGTTGGCCAAAATCGTCATGGGAGGTCCCTACGGAGTTTTCGATCCTAACATGGAATACCCGATGAATGCGCCAGTCCCTACGTTCAACATAAGAAAAGCCACAATGGACGATCTGATCAGGCTTTATGAAAAGGCTTTTGAGGGATGGGAACTCTAACCCCATCATCATGCCACGGTAAGGAGGAATAGAAATGCATACTGTTCACCAAGCCCGGATGTTGATCATTGACCTATCAAATAGGTCGTTTAAGATCGAGGACATTCCTGAAAAAATCATCAGACAATATATCGGGGGAAGAGGTTTAGGCTCCTACCTTCTCTACAGGTCTGTGCCAGCCAAAGCTGATCCTCTCAGTGCGGACAATCACCTCATATTCACGGCGGGCCCATTAAGTGGTACCGGTTTTTTCTATTCATCCAAGGCTAACGTTACGACGAAATCGCCGCTGACGAATATCTATTTATACTCAATCTGCAGTGGAATCCTCGCGCAAGAAATGAGAAAGGCGGGGTTTTGGGTCATTGACATCAAGGGAATCGCTGAATCACCGACGTATATTGTGATACGTGATGATAAAATAGATTTCAAGGATGCGACTTCCTTATGGGGCACGGAAACAGCGACAGCTCAGCGCCTCATGTTGGAGGAATTGCAGGCAGCAAAGGCGGCAACAGTGGGTATTGGTCCGGCTGGCGAACAACTGATCAAATATGCGGCTCTCTTCGGCGGGGGAGATCTTTACCGCTGCTTCGGTCGCGGGGGAGCAGGCTGTGTCATGGGTTCCAAAAAGCTTAAAGGTCTCGTGGTTTCAGGAACTGGTAAAGTGGAAATACCAAATAAGGATGGGTTTCAAGGTACAAAGGGACAAATCGCTCAGAGGCTGAAAACGGATTTTAGGGAATGGGGAAGCTGGTGGCGTCGCTACGAAACAACCGCCGATCTCCAGACGACAAACGAATTAGGGATCATACCCACCCGCAACTGGCAGAACGGTCAGTTTGAAGGCTGGCAGGGGATAGATAAATCAACGGCGCCCATGGGATGGCCCGAGAAGGTACGGCCCTGCGGCCCCTACTGTCCAACTGCAGGCACCAGGGAGGTGACAATTAAAGAGGGTCCTTATAAAGGAGCACACAGTGACATAGAGTGGGAAACCATTTATGCCTTTGGTTCTCAGTGTGGCGTGGACAAGATGGAAGCAATTATTGCTGCGAGCCAGATATGTGATGAGTTTGGCGTTGATAGCATGACCGCCGGAATCACGATCGGTTTTGCCATGGAATGTTTTGAAAAGGGTCTCATCGGGTTAAAAGATACCAATGGAATTGAGCTGCGCTTTGGTAATGAGGCAGCGATGATTGCCATACTCAAGAAAATTGTCAACCAGGAAGGCTTTGGTCAGCAATTGGCTAAGGGTACAAAAAGATTGTCCGAAGAAATTAAGGGTTCTGAAGGATTTGCCATGCATGCAAAAGGTTTGGAGTTCGGTGGCTACGAATGCCGGGGTCTTAATGGTCAGGCCCTTCAATTTGCCATCAGCGCCCGCGGGGGGTGCCATCACGCCTATGGTTTGCCAGCGAGGGCAGAGACAATAGATGGGAGTCGGCTTCATGTGGAGGGAAAGGGAGAACAGGTAAAAAACGCAGCGATAGGTAGAATACTATGTGATTCGTTGATACTCTGCACGTTTCCTTCACCGATGTATACCAGAGAGATGATGGCCGAGGCATTGTCTTCTATGTCCCCGGAACCATGGTCTGCGGAGGATTTGAATGAGGCAGGCGAGAGGATCATGTGCCAGGAGAGGCTTTTTAATGCCCGTGAAGGGCTATCAAGGAAAGACGATGCATTACCGACTCGCTTGCTGCACGAACCTAAACCCGATGGACCCACAAAAGGAGTTGTCGTTCCTCTTGAGGACCTGAAGGATAACTTTTATAAAGCCATGGGATATGATCCTTCTACCGGGAATCCTACGGACAAAATTCTGAAAAAGCTTGAAATCGAGAAGTGATACGTTGAAGAGGTGGATCTGAGTTATAAAATTATTTTCTTACGAAAGGAGCTGATACTATGGTTACAATGCAAGGAATACCCCGTGGTGCAGCACTCGCCATAAATGACATGCTGGATAATTGTGCCCAGATCCAGCCAGGGCAAGAAGTTCTGGTATTAGCACAAATCGACGGGCTTTATGGGGGCGATAACCTCGTTGATGAGCAGGCCATCTGTTGGATTCAAGCAGCAATACAGAATCGCGGCGCCAACGCATCAGTCCTGTGGATAGACGAACCGGTTAAGCCCCATTCCTGGCGCATACCTCCCATTGTCAGGGCCGCCTTGACCAGTTGTGATGTTCTGATCAATCATTCTTTCGATCTGGTGGTTGAAGAAATAATTGAGTTTAGAAATTTAATTTCAGAACTTAACTTCATTATGGTCCGTAACTTTGCCACAACGGCACCCCTGCTCTGTACTGCTTGGGCGCAGACTCCCCATGAACTCGTCAGCGAAATTCGTTACCAGGCATCCGTTCCCTTCAAAGAAGGGGTTGCCTGGCAGTTGATTGATGACAACGGAACGCACCTTGAGGGCATCGTCGGTTCATCGAAGAACCCCTTGTTTCCAACTTACACCACTCGACGTTTTGAGGTAGGTGGATACCGGCCGTGGCCGGAGTGGGTGATCCCTCCGATCCACATAACGGATACGTCTGGCATCGTTGTTTTTGATTGTATGCTCAGTTGGTGGACCCGTTATTTCGGCATATCACCCTACCTCAAAGAACCGATCCGCCTTACTATTGAAAATTGCCGTATCACGAAAATAGAAGGTGACCTTGAAGCGGATGCCCTGCGACGCTTCCTGGATACGATGGTGAAACGTTTAGGCGGTGGAGTTTACGACTTTAACGAAATACACTCTGGCGTCCATCCACAGGCGATCGTCGGAGCGCATCAATGCCCGAGCCTTATCTACCGCCGGGTAATCGAGCATTCTCACGCCTGCAATATCCATTTCCATATCGGTGCGCCGCCCCCCACTCAATCCTATCCTTACTGGATGCATTGTACGGGCGACATCCGAAGGGCAAGCTGGCGCGTGGGCAATACTCTGCTTCATGACCAGGGGCACTTGACAGCCCTTGATCATCCCGAGGTTCGTGCCGTGGCGGCCAAATATCCTGACCGGCCCGGGCTGGAGCCACAACCTTGGCGTTACTAAACTGCACTTTCACTTGGGGGGTAGCCTGATCACCTTGATCTCTTTGGGAATAGGGGAATAAGCGAAGATGCTCGAATTATGTGATGTCCATACCTTTTATGGGGAAAGCCATATCCTACATGGCGTACCACTGGGTGTCAAGAAGGCTTCGGTAGTCGCTCTTCTTGGCCGCAACGGGATGGGCAAAACCACTACAGTTCGATCGATCGTTGCTTTTACTCCGCCACGCTCAGGGATGATTCGTTTCAAGGAGACCGAGTACAGGGGCTTCCAGCCCATGTGATTTGCAAAATGGGCATAGGCCTAATGCCGCAAGGACGGCGTCTTTTCCTTTCACTTTCCGTGAAGGAAAATCTCCTTATAGGGGCACGGGGAAGAGGTTGGTTTCTTGAGAAAGTATATTCGATGTTTTATATTTCAAAGATGCGGGCCAAGCACAAAGGCAATCTGCTCAGCGGCGGAGAGCAACAGATGGTATGTATCGCACGGGCTCTCATGACAAATCCTGATTTCCTTTTAATGGATGAGCCTTGCTCCATTGATTGTGAGAGAGGTAGGTCATATCGTCTCTCAATTAAGGAGCGAAGGACTCTCCGTTTTGCTGATAGAAAAGAACGTCCCTTTGGCCTTAAGGGTAAGCGATTATGCCTATGTCTTGCACTATGGTCAAATCGTACATCAGTGTGGAGCCAAAGAGCTTGCTGAGAATAAACAAATTCAGGCCGAGTATATTGGTGTGGCAAAACGTGAAACCAAATAACGACTCATGGGCTTTGAAAGCCAACCCTTTCTCCTTATATTGTTTTCGTGTCCCATGTCGTGAAGCTTTTTATCCCGCTACTGCCCAGTTGTTGAAGGCGGCGGACCCTTGCCATTTAGGGGACTATTTTTTGAGGGGTTTCGCCTCTTACTCGAGAACCCTTGATTACTTCGGATCTACAGGAGAAGTCCAATGTCATCAATGATAGAGAACGAATCAAAGGGTGATGAAAAGGTAATTACCACGATGTGTAATAGCCATTGCGGTGGTTGCTGCATGCTCAAAGTCCATGTCAAGGGAGGGGTCATCACTCGCATAGAGACTGACGACGGAGTGGAACCCCAGCTTAGAGCCTGTCTCAAAGGCCGAGCCTACCGGCAGAGGGTTTATGCCCCTGACCGCCTGCTGCACCCTCTTCGCCGGATTGGTGAGCGTGGAGAAGGAAAATTTGAACGCATCTCCTGGGATGAGGCTCTGAAGACAGTGGCTGGGGAATTGACACGGGTCAAGGATACCTATGGCCCTGAGGCGATATTCGTGCAGCAATCGGCCGGTGATATCGTTTCACTGAATAACCCATTACCAATTATGAAGGTACTATCACTTGCGGGCGGTTTCTCCACAAGCTGGGGTTTATATTCTTTTGAACAGGCCGTCTATGCGGAACTGGCTACACTCGGCACCCTGGACGGCAGTGGCCGGGATGATATCCTCAATTCTCGCCTGATTATTTTGTGGGCCTGCGACCCGGCAAGCACTGTGGCTCATACCAACACCACTTGGTATCTTACCCAGGCAAGGGAAAAAGGCATCAAGATTGTAACAGTAGACCCACGGTATACGGATACTGCGGCAGTGTTTTCCGAGCAGTGGATTCCCATTATCCCGGGAACGGACTGTGCGATGATGATCGCTATGGCATATGTCATGATCAAGGAGAATCTCCAGGATCAGGATTTCCTTGATACCTATACCTTGGGCTTTGATCAATTCAAGGCATATGTCGTGGGTGATGAGGACGGCATTCCAAAGACACCCCAATGGGCTGAAGCCATCACCTCGGTCCACGCGTCAACGATCGAATTACTTGCCAGGGAGTATGCAACTATCAAACCAGCGGCGCTGATAACAGGTATCGGCCCAGGACGGACTGCCTATGGCGAACAGTACCACAGGGCGGCCTTAACCTTAGCGGCCATGACGGGAAATATTGGCAGATCCGGGGGGAGTGCTGGAGTAAAATCCTGGATGTCTGTCAGCACATTGCCTGCCCTAAAAAAGGGCGTCCTGATGATGGATGTTCCCAACCCAGTGGTAAAAGGATTTCCATCGGATTTAAAAACCTTCCTCCCAGCGCGTGCCAGGTTTTACAAGGGAGTCGGGAATGTGGTGACAGCAAGGGTGCCTGATGCCCTGCTCCGCGGCAAGGCAGGCGGATATCCCGCTGACTACAAGATGCTCTTTATTGTGAATACCAACTTTCCCAACCAGTATCTGAACCTCAATAAGGCGGTGGCGGCATTGAAGAAAATGGAATTCGTCGTAACCTTTGAGCAGTTTATGACCCCTGGGGCGAAGTGGGCTGACATTGTGCTTCCCACGTGTACCTTCATGGAGAGAAACGATATCACCGAATCAGAAAGCTTGACATACTTTGGGTTTCAGAATAAATGCATCGAGCCCCTGGGCGAATCGAAGCCTCATTTCCAGATCGCAAAGGAGCTGGCTGCCAAACTCGGTTTATCCCAATTTAAGGACATGACCGAGGAGGGAGTACTCCGGGATGTGGTGGTGAAAGGGAGTGCCATCCCCGATTATGACGATTTTAAAAAAAATCCGGTATACCGGGTTTATCCTGTTGATAGGCCTTATGTGGCTTTCAGGAAACAGATTGAGGACCCCAAAAACAATCCTTTCCCCACACCCTCCGGCAAAATTGAAATTTACTCGCAGCAGCTGGCGGATTTGAATGACCCGAATCTTCCACCAGTTCCCAAATATATCGTAGCATGGGAAAGCCCGATCGATCCGCTTTCACGGAAGTACCCACTCCAACTCATCACTCTGCATCCCAGGAGGAGAGCTCACACGCAGGGCGAAACCATACCATGGCTCAGGGAGACACAGGTTCAGGGGGTCCAGTTGAATCCTGCTGATGCAATGCCCCGAGGCATTGCCAACGGAGAAATAGTGAAAGTTTTTAATGACAGGGGAGTGACGATCCTACCGGCCATAGTGACCAAAAGGATCAAGAAGGGAGTGGTCGCCATCTTGGAGGGTGCATGGTATAACCCGGATGAAAATGGTGTCGACAGGGGCGGAGGTCCCAATGTTCTCACCAAAGACGTACCTTCTCCGGGGGGTGGCTATGTGACGAATTCATGCCTGGTCCAGGTTGAAAAAGCATAGGAGGATTTCCAATGCAGCTTGGGTTCTATTTTGACCAAATGAGATGCACCGGATGCTATACCTGCGCCGTTGCATGTAAAGATTGGAACGATATACCGGCGGGGCCGGCTCACTGGAGGCGCATCCTCTCTTTAGAGGAAGGGGACTGGCCTGACCTTTTCGCGGCTTATTTAAGCACATCATGTCATCACTGTGCTGAACCAATTTGTAGTGTTGTCTGTCCTGCCCACGCTATTTCCAAAAGGGAAGAGGATGGTGTAGTCCTCGTCGACCAGGAGAAGTGCCGCCAGGCTGCGCCGTGTGGCATCATTTCTAATTATGAAGATATTCCTTTTGGTGAGATGAAATCCCCTTGCACTATCGCGTGCCCCGCAGGGGTAAACGTTCAGGGCTATGTCGGCCTTATGGCTAAAGGGAAATTTAAAGAAGCCCTTGAACTTCTTCGACGCGATCTCCCCATCCCCTCGGTGTGTGGTAGAGCCTGTACACACCCGTGCGAATCCGCGTGTGCGAGACAGAAACTGGATGAGCCCATTGCCATAATGGAGCTAAAACGGTTTGTCACCGATCAAGAGACTCCTGTGCCCGATCCCTTACCCATTACAAGACGGCAAAAGGTAGCGGTTGTTGGCTCAGGGCCGGCAGGGTTATCTGCTGCCTGGGGCCTGGCCAAAAGAGGCTATCCCGTGACCATCTTCGAGGCCCTGCCAGTGGCAGGCGGCATGCTTGCTGTGGGTCTTCCCGGATACCGTTTGCCGAAAGAAGTGCTCCGGCGAGACTTGGACTACATAATAGCCTTGGGCATCCAGATAAAGACCGATTTTCCCATCTGGAATAGTAATACTATTGAGGATTTGAAGAAACAGGGGTATGAGGCTATTTTTCTTTCAGTAGGAGCCCATAAAGGTCTAAAACTTCCTATTCCTGGAGCTGACCTTAAGGGAGTGCTCATTGGGATACCGTTTCTCCGGAATGTTAATCTGGGGAAAAAGATGATTGTAGGGAACAGGGTTCTTGTATTGGGGGGTGGCCGTGTGGCCTTTGATTGTGCACGCACGGCCTTCCGACTCGGCGCGTTAGATGTCCATATCGCATGCGTGGAGGATCGTGATTCCATGCGTGCGACCACTCAGGAGATTAGAGAAGGAGAGGAGGAAGGGATCATCATACATAATGCCCAGTGCTTTACTAAGATCCATGGAAAAAATGGGCAGGTTTGCGGAGTGGAGTGCCTTGATGTCCGCACATTCCATTTCGACGAAGTGGGCCAACTTCACATAAACGCCATCCCCGGGTCAGAGCATATCTATGAGGCAGATACCGTCATCTTCGCTGTGGGGCAGTCACCGGAATTAGGGCCATTTCATGAGATTGAAATCTCCAAGATAGGAACCATAGCGGTCAACCCTGAAACAATGGCCACAAATTTACCTGGAATTTTTGCTGGTGGCGAAGCCACAAGCGGGCCTATTACCATTATTGAGGCTGTGGCGGCAGGAAAGCAGGCAGCCGCCTCCATTGATTCTTATCTGCAGGGACTCATCTTCAAGAAGCCAAATCCGCTTCGAGATATTAAAACATCTGATATAGAGGTTGCGATACCCCCCGAAACGACAAAGCAACCTAGGCAGCTTCCATTAACCTTACCCATTATTAAGAGAAAATCCTGGGAGGAGATTTCGCTAGGCTTCTCTGAAGCGGCTGCGATTGAGGAGGCGAAGAGATGCCTCAATTGCGCTGGCCACCTCTGCCGTGAGGTTTGCCCTTACCACGCCCCGCAGTTTGGATCAGAACAGAATCCTAAAATGCAGATGTGCAACTTATGTGTTGACAGATGGAGTCAAAATAAAAAACCCATATGCGTTGCTGCATGTCCTACAAGAGCTATGGATGCAGGTCCATTTGATGAACTGGTGGCTATGTATAGTGATTCAAAGGAGGCTGAGGGTTTTAGCTATTGCAGATTAACGAGCCCTTCCATTTGTTTCAGACCCAAGAGATTCGCCCCCTATACCCATTCTAAGCCAAAGGAAGTGGATTCACCCAAGAACAAGATAAATGAAAAGGTGCCGCTGTAAGGGTTCTCAGGCAACCCTACCCGGCTCCCTAGTGCGAATTCCTGCAACCGGCGTGTTAATAAAGCATGACAACCCTAATATTTATTTCTATCCGCCACCCACTTGCGTCTCTAAACCGTAATTTTCAAAGATACTTTTTAGTCTGCTTATATATTCCCCGTGGGGGGGCTGAATATTCAGTTTGTAAATTCTCCCAAGTTGCCCGTACTTGATCGTCCCGTATTTGTGATAAGGTAAAAGATCCACTCTCTCAACAGATTTCAGTTTAGACAGAAACTCAGCCATACCTTTAATATCTTTTGTTGAGTCATTGCGACCCGGCACTATGGGTAGTCTTATGATGATCGGTTTATCCATGCCTGCCAATCTTTCAAGGTTATCTAAAATTCTTTCATTCGATATACCGGTATTCCTCGTGTGTTCTGAAGGATCCATGCCCTTCAAGTCATATAGCAGCAAGTCCGCTTCTTCGAGCACTTTATATCCCTCATGATCTATTACATATCCACACGTATCCACTGCCGTGTGGATCCCATGCTCTTGACATTTCTTAAGCAAAGCATACGTAAAGAAAGGCTGCGAAGTTGGTTCTCCGCCACCTATAGTAACCCCTCCTCCCGAAAGTTCATAGAAGAGCTTATCCCTCTGAACGATTTGAAATACTTCTTCTGCACTCATGTATTTTCCGAAAGCCTCCAAAGCTCCTGTGAAACATACTTCTAAGCATTCTCCGCAATTTATGCATAGACCCCGGTCAATACTCACTCCAGCACTTTCCCCTTTACCATTTAACAAAATAGCCTTAGTCGGACAAATTCCCACACACTTTTCACACCTATTACACTTTGCCGACGTCAGTTTGATTTCAAGGTACCCTGCCTGTCCTTCAGGGTTACAACACCACACACATCTGAGAGGACACCCTTTAAGAAAAACCGTAGTCCTAATCCCATGGCCGTCTACAAATGATCCGTGTATGATATGAAAGACAATTCCCTTTTCATCTTTAGATTTATTTATAGACATTTGCTTAGCCCCAAATCTTCTTTTATTTCAGCCTTAAACTCCTTGAATTTCCATCCTTGCTATAATATCATCTTGCAGTTCTTTACTCAGCTCTACAAAGTACGCACTATATGTAGAAACCCTTACCAGTAAGTCCTTATATCTTTCAGGGTTCCTCTGCGCCTCCCTTAACGTCTCATTATCTACAATATTGAATTGGACGAAAGACCCTCCACTGGCAAAAAATGTCCTAATAAGTGAAACGAATTTCCTCCTCTTTGATTCATTTTCAAGCACATCTGGATTAAATCTCATGTTAAGTACGCAACCACCGCTCAGCTTTAAATGATCTATTTTTGCGGCAGACCTCATAGTTGCTGTTGGTCCGCTGATATTCTTCCCCTGGCATGGAGATATGCCGCCATCTGCAAATGGGGCGCCAGCTTTTCTTCCGTCTGGCAGAGCACCGACTATTTGACCCAATGGTATATTAGAAGTAAGAGCTAAAGCAGCTGCATTGCTAACCACCCCCGGAAGGCTTTCGTATTTCGCTATCTCATCGCTAAAATGGTCAACTATTTTGCACACTATCGAATCAACATAATCATCATCGTTTCCATACTTCGGACAGTTCTCCAATATGTGAAGCACTTTTTCTTCAGACTCAAAATTCTTGTCCAACGCATCAAGGAGTGTCTCCATACTTAATTTCTTGTCTTCGAAAACTACCTTTAAAATTGCCGAAAGTGAGTCTCCAACGTTGGGTACTCCTACCGCCATCATCGCCTGAGATGCATATGGAACTGTTCCCCCATTCGTTATATCTATCCCTCTCTTGATGCAGCGAGGGTAAAGTGCTGACTGAAATGGCGTTGGGCAAAATTCTGCGTAAAGTTTCCTATCCGCATTCCTGAGCATCACAGCAATCGGAATTGCGGCTTCCACCTGTTTCGTGTAAGCATTCCATACTTCCTCATAAGAATTGAATTTTCTGGGATCACCTGTTTTCGGACCAATTTGTTCACCGGTT
>Ga0214473_10011085_pt1 | contig 10590 bp, 10 predicted proteins | sample RVTome_7_FD_203509 | JGI IMG/M metagenome (GOLD analysis project Ga0214473, IMG submission 203509) | Soil microbial communities from uranium-contaminated site in the Upper Colorado River Basin, Wyoming, United States - RVT98D197 | ecosystem: Environmental > Terrestrial > Soil > Contaminated >... | reverse complement strand
GCCCGGCACCCTGTTAGCGGGCAGCGCCCATACCGAAATCATCAGCGACTTTGAAGTCCCCTTCGGGGAAGGTTTCAATCTGACCACCGACGGAGGCACCTTCTGGTCCGGGGTAAAACCATTCCAGGCCAGCTCCCCGGGGATGGTGGCTTATGATATTGCCTCGGCCGATACCGTATTCTATGCCAGCTGCTTCTTCGGGGGACTGATTCGCTCCTGGGATGGCGGCCAAAATTGGGAGAATCTGTTCGTCGATTTCGTGGCCCAGCAGGATTTCCAGGACAGCACCTTTGCAATCCTGCGCAACCGCTACTTTTCGTTAGTTGCGGATACATCCAAAATTGACACCACCATAATCTGGGCCGGCTCTGCTTACGGCATTCAGAAAATCATTTTTACGGACAGCTCCGATTTCGATATAGTTTATTTCTACCGCAAAATAGACAGCTTGACCTGTGCCTTTGAAGATTCTTTTTATTGCGACAGCGGTGACGTCGCCATCGGCTTCCACGTAGAGCGGGAGACCTTTTACTGCGGATCTGAGCCTATTATGAAGATTGACACCATACCTTGTCCGGCCGTAGGCAATGTGGCGGACCGGGACACCTTGACTCAGTATTCAGCAATTACCGGTAATTTCATTGCTGCCTTAGGTTTTCAAAAGATAAACGCAGGCTCAGCCCTGTGGGCCGCGGCTCGACCGACTTTTGACGGCACCATGGCGGTCAACTTTACTCGGGATGGAGGCCAGACCTGGGATACCACCTTAACCGATGAATTGGTCTGGGATTTTGCTTTTCAGGATACCGTAGTTTGGGCGGCTACCAGCTCAGGATTGAAACGTTCCTCAGACTGGGGCAATACCTGGCAGAATTTCACCGGCATGGAGGATTTTTCTAACACCTGCCAGAATAAAATTTTCAGTCCGGAGTTTTTTGCTTTAGAGGCAGTTGGGGAAACTCTCTGGGCCGGTGGAGCAGATGGGCTGGTCAGAACCACCGATGAAGGCAATACCTGGAAAATCTATCGGGCCTATCAGCCGATCGGTTCTCCCGGCTCAATTTCGGCCTATGCTTATCCTTCACCATTTTCACCTCGCCTGGGAGCCGGGGTGGCCAGAATTCACCATAAACCGGTTCAGAGCGGGAACGTTACCGTGAAGATTTTCGACTTTGCCATGAATAAAGTCATTACCTTAGTTGATAATCAGCCTCGCCTGGTCGGACAGGAGTGCGACGAGCCCTGGAGTGGCAAAGACCAGGACGGGGATGAAGTGGCCACTGGAGTCTATTTTTTCAAAGTGGAAGGCCCCGGGCAGACTCAATGGGGAAAAGTAGTGGTGCTAAAGTAAGATGAAGAATGGATTTCTATTTTTAGTTAGTTTAACCATTCTACTTTTGCTTTCCGTGAGGGCGATGGCAGAGATCAATGGCGGCGGCATGGCTGGAGCTTATATGCAATTGAGCTGGAGCGCCCGGGCCGCCGGAATGGGGGGCGCTTCGGTGGCGGTGGCCGATGATGCCGAAGCCGGCTTATTCAATCCGGCTGGAACCATGCTGTTGAAAGGCAGACACGCCACTGCTTCTTATCGAAAAATGGACTTGGACCGCAAACTGAGTTTTGTCTCCTATGCCCAAGGTTTGAAAGAAGGGGACGCCGGTTTGGCTGTATCCTGGATAAATGTGGGAACCAGCGACATAGAAGAAAGAGATGCCAACGGTGAAATTATCGGCGACGTCAAGTCTTATGAAAATCTGGTGGCTTTGAGCTTTGGCAAAAGATTTGCGCAGAAAATCCTCTTAGGGGTCAATCTGAAATATGACCAAAGCACTTTAGCCAATGTCTCGGCCAATGGCCTGGGATTTGATTTTGGCTTTCTATGGGGAGAAAAGACCCCTTACCGGATAGGATTGGCGGTCTATAACATTGGTCTGTCTCATAACTGGACCACCGGAGACTACTGGACGAATAGAGGTTCATCCGGCTCCAGTACTACTGATAAATTTCCCATCTCGGTCAAGGTCGGGGGAGCTTACCGGTTTTATCAAAATAAGGTGCTGGCAGCCCTGGACCTGGAGAAAAGAGAAAAGCAGGATCTCCTCATCCGAGCCGGAGCAGAAGGATGGGTGAATGAGTATTTGGCTCTGCGGGCCGGCTATAATCGGGATGTGGTCACTTTTGGGGCAGGGATTAAGGTGAAGTGGCAAAAGGTAGCTCTTACCGTCAATTATGCTTTCAATGCCGGAAGTGAGGGGCTGGATCCGGATAATCTCCTCTCGGTAGCCGCAGTCTTCTGATGTTCAGACCATTAAACTTCCTGTCGGTTTTTGTAATATTGACCGGTCTGGCCGGAGCCAATACCGGCCTGCAGTTTTTGACTTTCAGCCAGCTTCCCAGAGGCACTGCTTTAGGTGAGGCCTTCACTGCTGCATCCGGCGATCTTACTTCTATTGCTTTCAATCCGGCTGGACTGGCCGGTCTGAAGAAGACTCAATTTGCGCTGATGCACAAGACCTGGTTCCAGGACATTTATCTCAATTACGGCAGCGTGGCTCTGCCCGTAAACAACAATGTCTTCAGCCTGGGCCTGACTCTCAATACTGTGCCGGGAATCGAGATTCGCACTGCTCCCTCCTCTCAGCCGTTGGGGGAAACTGACGCTGAGGACCTGGCTCTGAGTTTTGGCTGGAGCAGAAGCATTCGAAAATTCGAGGTGGGACTGGCCGCCAAATTACTATATGAGAAGATTCACTTAAAATCCACCACCGGCTGGGCTGCTGACTTGGGGATGCAGTATCAGTATAAAAATTACCGTTTCGGCGCAGCCGTATTAAACTGGGGCCCGGGTCTGGAATTTGACTCAGTCCAGTTTTCACTTCCCCTTCAAGCTCGAGCCGGCCTGGCTTATCAATTACCAAAGGAGTTTTTACAGGGAAAGTGGCTCATGTTAGCCGACGCAGTCAAGCCCAAGAGCTTGGATGCTTATCTGAACTTGGGAATTGAGGCAATTTTTCAAAACCAATATTCAGTCCGCCTGGGATATAAAGGGGCTAAAGATAATCAGAGCAGTTTGAGCTTCGGAGCCGGCCTCAAATACAAGAGATATGTAATCGATTATGCCTTTGTCCCTTTTAAGGAAGATTTAGGCAGCAGCCACCAGATTGCCTTTATTCTGGAGTTGTAGAGGTTTCCTCTCCAAAAGAGAATAGTCTCCTCCCCTAAGAGGGAAGGATTAAGGTGGGGTTCTTTTTTGACCGGATTGTTGAAATTCCCAACCTCTCCCCATCCCTCTCCTCTTAGGAGAGGGAGAAAATCTATTCACCTTGAGTGCCAGGAAGGCTTACTAATTTAAGATATTAAGCCTTTTGACTCTTCAGCCTCTCGTAATTCGCCCCCACCTCGGCCCCCACAATCAGAATATAGGCCGAGTAATAGACCCACAGCACCAAGATTATAATTCCGGCCAGAGAGCCATAGATTTTGTTCATATCCCCATACTCTTTGATGTAGAGGTCGAATAAGATCTTGAAAATCTCCCAGCAGAGACTGGCAAAAACCGCCCCGATTAAACAGGCTAAAATCGAGGGCTTGTGGCTGGGCAAGACTTTGTAGATGAAGAAAAAGAGCAGAAGACTCAACAGGGCCGGAAAAAGGTAAGGAAAAATCCCTGCGAAAAAGAAGGTCTCTCCTAATTTTACTTCTGACCCCGGCAAAGCGGTCTGTTTGGCCAGGCTATTCAAGGCAGTCCAGCCGAAGGAGAAGACCAAAATTACGGTTGAGAAAGGGACCAAGCCAAAAGTCAGAAGCCTGCTCTTCCAGTAGGGTCTTAATTTTTCCGGCTTCCAGATGATGTTCATGGCGCTCTCGGCCACGTTGAAGATGCGGGAGGCCGACCAGGCCAGAGCCAGGATGCCCACCAGGCCGAAAAGATGTCTTTTGCCGATTACCCCGGAGATGAGTTCAAAAGCCTGGGCAGTCGTGGCCGGAAAGGTTGTATTTAACAAAGTGAAAAGCTCTAAGGCCGCCTCATCCGAGGAGCGCACCACAAAACTGGAAATCGAAATCAGCACCAGAACCAGGGGGACAAAAGAAAGAATCGAATAGAAAGAAATCGCCGCCGCCAATAAAGCGGCATTGTCCTTGTAAAAGGTATGGATGAAAACTTCTTTGGTCAGCAGACCCAGAAACTGCAATCTACTTTTTATCCAGGAAATCATCTCACTGTAGAAGTAAGAGTGAAGGGCGCGGCGCAACTGCAGCTGCCGCAGTTTTTCTAATCCTTCCTACCTCCCAATAGAATCCCAATCGGCTTCAGAGTTTCAACATGGTCGCAGACCACTTTCAGCGCGGCCGTAATCGGAACCGCCAGCACAACCCCGATTCCTCCCCACAGCCAGCCCCAGTACAGGGAGGCAATCAAAACCGCCAGAGGTGAAAGATTGACCTTATCCCCCATGATCTTGGGGGATACCAAATTGCTTTCTATCAGCTGAACCACGGTGAAAAAGATTATCACCAAGAGAGGTTTTAGTAATCCGTCCGATTGTATTAAAGCCATTATCACCGGAGGCACAGCTCCTAATACTGAGCCCACGAAGGGTATCAGATTCGCCACACCGGCCAGCGGCCCCCAGATGTAAGGATAGTTAACCCCTAACAAGACTAGTCCCAGTGTAAACACGATTGACAAAACCACCGTAGTCCAGAATTTCACCTGAATGAAGGCCCGAATCTGGCTGTTGATTTCAGTCAGGATGCTTTGGGCCGCTTCAGTCTGAGTCGAGCCGAAAGCGTGCAGTAATTTTGACTTTATGACCTTCTGGTCATTGAGCATGAAAAAGGCCAAAAAGAAGATCAAAAGAGAAGCAAATAGAAATGAGAAAATCGAACCTACTCCCTTCAACAGATACTGCCCGGCCTGAGCCAGATACTTGGAGTCCAAGTGGGAAAAATCTAACTTCTGCAATTGCTCATTAAAAATGCCTGCCTTTCCGGTCAGACTCAGCTTTACTTTTTCCAGCAATTGTAAAAAGTCGGTCCAGTACTGGGGCAAATTACTGGCCAATTCATTCAGCTGGAGGAAAATTAAATATCCCACCGCAGCCAGGATTACCATAGTCAAAAGTAGAATCAGCATTACCGACAGAATATGCGGCAGTTTCAGCCGATTCAGAGCGGACACGAACGGATTCAAGCTGTAAGCCAGAGTCACGGCAATTATGACTGGAATTACAATAGGGGCGGCATAATAGAAGAAGGCGGTCACCCCGGCCACCGCTAACATGGGAAGGGCTATCGACTGCAGCGTAATTAATTTTCTTTCAGCCATTATTTGATTTTGAAGTACTTAAGAAATTTCACCAAGGACAAGGAATTAACCACATCCTCTTTCTGCAGCCAGCCTCTCCTCCCATAGGCCACTCCGTACCTCATCCACTCCTTCAAATGCTCAGTCCGGTGTGAATCGGTGGCAATTGAGATTCTTATCCCTTTTTCTTTAGCCTTTCTGACCCAGATATCCGGCAGATCCAGTCTATCCGGACTGCCGTTTAATTCTAAGACCTTGCCATTCGCGATGGCAGCATCTATTACTTTATCTAAGTCCACCTCATACGGGTCGCGCTTCCCCAACAGCCTACCGGTAGGATGTCCCAAAATGTCCACGACCGGATTCTCCAGGGCTTTCACAATCCTTTTGGTCATCTGCTCTTTGGGAAGATTGAATCTACTATGCACGGTAGCTACCACGATGTCCAACTCCTTGAGTACTGAGTCAGGCAAATCTAACTCCCCATCCCCCCGGATGTCCACCTCAATCCCGGAAAGAATTCTGAAATTCTTAAATTTGCGATTGACCTTCTTGATTTCTTCGATTTGCCTTCTGACTCTTTTTTCATTCAGCCCGCCAGTGATTCCCACCAGGGGGGAGTGGTCCGTGATGGCAATGTATTCATAGCCCAAACCACAAGCCGCTTTGGCCATCTCTTCAATCGTATCTTTTCCATCCGACCAGTTGGTGTGCATCTGCAAGTCTCCCTTTATATCTTGTTCTTGAATTAGCCGGGGAATCTTATGCTGGGCTGATAGCTCGACCTCCCCCCAGTCTTCCCTGATTTCCGGCGGCACCCACTGTAAGCCTAAAGATTTGTACATATCTTCTTCGGTTCTGCTGGCTAACAACTTCTTCCCTTTCCATAATCCGTATTCATTGACCGAGAGCCTCTTTTTGACTGCCAGGGTACGAACTTTGACATTGTGACTCTTGGAGCCGGTGAAATAGTGCAAAGCTGCCCCCCATGATTCCGGCTTGACCACTCTTAAGTCTACTTGAAAGTTATCCTTGGTGATAATGCTGGATTTGGTTTCTCCATGTGACAAAACTCTTTCTACTTGGGGAAGCTTTACGAAGGCTTCCATGATAGGTTCAGCTTTATTAGCCGAGACCAGAATATCTCCGTCTGCAATCGTCTCTTTCATCCTTCTTAAACTTCCAGCCAAAGCAATGTTTTTGACTTCCTTCACCTTTTTCAATTCTTCAACGATTTGTTCTACCTTGGGGAGAATTTGACCAAGCGGAATCCTCTCTTTGTGCCGGAATAAAGCCGTTATTCCTTTCAATATATTCTCTTCTGACTTTGCCCCCATCCCCGGCAAGTCTTTAATCTTCCCTGCTTTAGCAGCTTTCTCCAAATCCGCCACTGTCTTGACTCCCAATCTTTCATACAGCATCCGGGCATGCTTGGGACCGACCGATGGTATCTGCAGCAAATCTACCAATGGCGCAAATTCAGATTTTTTCAGTTCTTCATAGTAGTCAAGTTTTCCAGTAGTTGCCAGCGCATGCACTTTCTTGGCAATCGCCTCACCGATGCCGGGCAGTTCTCTCAATTCCTCTTCTGTCATAGTTGAAATTTCTTTGGGCAAATTCGACACCGTTTCCACTGCCTTGCGGTAAGCCCGCACCTTGAAAACAATCTCCCCCTGAATTTCCAAAATGTCTGCAATTCCATTTAAGATTTTGGCAATCTGCTGATTAGTCATCTAAATAGGGTTTTTCAGTCCGTAAACTTTATTTTCTTCCTATCAGCTTCTTAAACTCTTCTTCATCAATTATTTTTATCCCCAGTTGCCTGGCGTTTACTATTTTTGAGCCCGGGCCAGCGCCAGCCACCACATAATCAGTCTGCTTGGTCACCGCAGAACCCACATTGCCTCCCATATCAAGTACAATCCTTCCTGCTTCGTCTCTGGTAAAAGAATCTAATCCTCCGGTGAAGACAAAAGTCTTACCGGAAATAGCAGTCTTCTTGGCCACTTCTTTCAAAACCGGAAATTCCACCCCGGCTTTTTTGAGTTTTTCTAAGACTTTCAAATTTTTGGAATCATGGAAAAAGTTATAAATCGACTGCGCCACAATCGGCCCTATTTCTCTGATTTTGGTCAGCTCTTCCACCGACTGCTTGGCTAAGCTGTCAATAGACTTAAATTGCCGGGTTAAAATAGTGGCCATATGCTCACCGACATTCCTGATTCCCAGAGCATGAATAAGGTGAGGCAAGTCCGGCTTCTTACTCTTTTCAATCGAATCCAACAAATTCTGGGCTAACTTATCCCCCATCCGCTCCATTTTCATCAAATCAGTCTTGCTCAGATAGTAGATGTCAGCCGGGTCCTTGACCAGGCCTAAATCTACCAATTGCTCCAAGAGCTTGTAACCTAAACCTTCAATATCCACTCCACCTTTGGAGACAAAGAAGGCCACTCTTTCCTTCAACTGGGCCGGGCAGGCCAGACCGGTGCAGCGGTAGGCTGCCTCCCCTTCAGCTCTTTCTACTTTGCTGCCGCAGACCGGGCACTTGTCCGGGAATTTGAATTTCTTTTCTTTGCCGGTTCGGGCCGAAGTGATAACTTGCACCACTTCGGGAATTACATCTCCGGCCCGCTGAATGATTACCGTGTCGCCTATCCGCGCATCTTTCTTAAACATCTCATCTTCATTGTGCAGAGTGACCCGGCGTACTTCCACTCCCCCTACTCTTACCGGTTTCAACAGAGCCACCGGAGTCAGAGTGCCGGTCCGGCCCACGTTGACCTGAATGTCCAAAATCTGGGTCTGTTCCTGCTGGGGCGGGAATTTCCAGGCAATCGCCCAGCGGGGGGAACGGGAAAGCTCTCCTAATCTGGCCTGAAGAGCCAAATCATTTAATTTTATCACAATCCCATCCAGCTCGTAATCCAGTTTTTCCCGTTTCTTCAGCATTTCCTGATAGTAATTCTGGACTTCTTCGATTTTATGACAGAGCCGGGAATCCGGATGCACCCTGAATCCCAGGGCTTTCAAATATTCTAAAATCTCCCACTGGCTGGCAGGTTTTCCATTTTCAACCCGGCCGATGCCGTGAGCAAAAATCTCCAGCGGACGCGAAGCCGTGATTTTAGGGTCCAGCTGACGAACCGACCCGGCCGCAGTATTTCTGGGATTGGCATAAAGAGGCTCCCCCTGTTTTTCTCTTTCTCGATTCAGCTTAGCAAATTCCTCTTTGGGTATTATCACTTCAGCCCGCACTTCTATCAGTTCAGGAAGTCTTGTCTTCTTAGACATTAACCTCAAGGGAACAGTTTTAATAGTTCTCAGATTCTGAGTTACATCTTCTCCTGCTATTCCGTCGCCCCTAGTTGAGCCGGACTTATAAACTCCATTTTTGTAGACTAGCTCAACAGCCAATCCATCAAACTTCGGTTCAACTGTGTAGACAATCTTTCTGGCATCGACATCAGACAATTCCAGCACCCTCCGGTGGAAATCTAAAAACTCTTCGGTAGTGTTACACTTATTGAGAGAGAGCATCGGCAAGGAGTGCTTGATCGTCTTGAACTCGGTCTGAGGTGCTGCCCCCACCCTCTGAGTGGGTGAATCAAGGGGGATTTTGGTAAAGAAGGTTTTTTTGTATTGCTGAGAAGCAGCCCCTACCCTTTGGGTGGGGGAATCAGGGGTGACTAACTCGGGATATTTCTTCTCTAAAGCGACTAACTGGTCAAACCGCCGGTCGTATTCGGCGTCGGTAATCTCCGGGGAATCTAAAACGTGGTAGCGGTAATTATGATAATTGATTTCCTGCCGGAGCTCTTCAATCTTCCTTCTGACTTCGGCTGGAACTTTAGCCATGAATAAGAATCAGCCGCCCCGCCGGCCTTTGGTGCCGCCTAAGAATTTATCCTTGCGCCGGCGGTCAAAGATGTGCTTCCCCTTCTGCAGAAACTGGCGGCGATAGTCTTTTAACTGCTCCCGGCGCTGAATTTCCAGCTCTTTCTCCTGCAAGAGATGTTTGTGCTTATCCTCTTCGGAGATATGGTGATGCTCCTTTTTCTCTAAGGTTTCTTCGGCTGGTTGTTCCGGCGATGCCGGAGACTGCTCTTGTTTTTTTTTCTGAGGATCTTTGGTCATGGGCACCTCGTCGCTATGTATGAATCTACAAATTCAGAAGCTATAGTCAAATAGAAAAAGCCCGCCAATCTTCCAGCGGGCTTAACTCTAAGCAGTCTTTTTCTACCGTAGTTGTTACTTAGTAGTATCCTGCATGGCGGCTCCGGTGTCGGTCGCAGCAGCCGTGGTGTCAGGGGCCGCTTGCTCGGTGGCCGGTGGAGTTTGCTCCATGGCCGGCTCCTCCTGCTTCTGTCCGCCGCAGCCGGTAAATAGAGCTACCGCCAAAAGTCCCGCTAACACTAAAACTACGAAGCGTCTCAGCAACATTTTCACCTCCCTTGCTCGAATAGTATAGTCACTTGATTGCGAACTGGTTACCTAATCTTGAGGCTTTAATAAATAGGAGTAGAACCTGATGTCAAGTGAAATAATTAACTTTTTGGGCCTTTCTAACCTACTCTGTGGCAACTTCTTGGAAACCCTGCTGATGCTCAATTGGCCTGACTCTTGCGGCTCTACGATTCATACTAAACTAAAAAGCGGAGCGAGCCGGCTCCGCTTTCTAAAATCCGAATTAAGTTAAAAACTTAAGTTGACCCCTTTTTGGCCTTCTTGGCGCCGCAGCAGGCTTTATCCCCGCTGGTCATCTGCCCGGTTGCATGGGGGCAGCAGGCTTTGGCCGACATGTCACAGGACTTCTCCGAGGAGAGTTTGGTCTCATCCGTAACCTCTTTTACAACCGTGAAACCTGTGGTCTGGGCGGTGGTGAGTAGCTGTTCGGCATTGACTTTCTCGGGGTTATATTCCACTAAGGCCCGCGAGTCTGCAAAGGAGACAATCACATTCTGGACCCCCTCTACTTTGGAGAGGGCTTCCTTGACGTGAGAGGCACAATTGCCGCAGTGCATTCCGGTCACCGCAAAAGAGGCCGTGGCGCAATTAGCCGAGGCCATAGACATTTCGGACTTAGCCTGTTTGTCTTTGCCACAGCCGAAAGCGGCGACCGCGGCCATTACAAGAATCATCCCCGCCATCAGTATTACCGATTTGAACCTCATGCCAAACCTCCTGCCTTTAGTTTAAGGTTAAAATTTATCTACCGCTGCCTTTAGTCGAAATCCCGAGAGGGGGGCTAGGGAACTCGAAATCTCGATGCGGCAACGGTA
>Ga0214473_10011084_pt1 | contig 10590 bp, 10 predicted proteins | sample RVTome_7_FD_203509 | JGI IMG/M metagenome (GOLD analysis project Ga0214473, IMG submission 203509) | Soil microbial communities from uranium-contaminated site in the Upper Colorado River Basin, Wyoming, United States - RVT98D197 | ecosystem: Environmental > Terrestrial > Soil > Contaminated >... | reverse complement strand
CTACCCGCATGAGCCAATATTTGGCTGGCCTTCCAACTGTGGTCCTGGTGGAAATACCTGGCGCTGCATTTCGATATTAATAGAAGGTCCGTATGGCGCGGTGGGCCAGGTTGCTAAGTTAGACCTGGGTCAAACATCAAGCGAAAGAGCTATCGCGTTCACTTACGATGATGAATTGATCCCCGTTACTTTATACCATGCCGATTATGTTGGCAGTGGCGGTAATTGTGGATATGATTTACGGTTCGGTGGTAATGCCACTTACAAATGGCAATGCGAGGATCTGGTCTACTTTTATAACCTTAATCCAGCCTTGACACCATCCTTTTCCATCGAGATTGACCCTGAGGGATACTCAGTTATTGCTTACGACTACAGAATGAGCGATTTGGGTAATGCTGACCTTTATATTGTCTATCCAAGAGCAAGGGTTGGGGATCCCAATCCCGGCTGGATTGCACAAGAAATCGATGGAGCTCCTGTTTATGGTGTTGACACGGGTGATCAGGCTGCCTTAGCACTTAATAACTCAGGGATGGGGTTCATCAGCTACCTTCAAGAAGAAGATTATGAGCTTGATGATCTAAAAATCGCCTTTCAGCTACACCGGGCTTTATTGCCTATTATTACCAGACCCTAGTTCTCTATATCAGATCGGGGCTGCTCCCTATTCATCGAGTAGCCCCGAACTTTTTTACGTATTCCGCAGTAATAATTCCGTTATACAAGTTTGCCTTACCTTCGGACAAAACACCGGACAATTATTAAAACACCTTGTTGTTGCGGTATCCCACCTGCTTTTGGTGGGAAGCCGCAAGCGATCTTCTTGCGGTGTGGCAATCTCCAATTCGACGGTATTTCAATGTTAGGACCTTTCAAAATAACCACTTATGAGGCAATGTCCGAACTTTCGTCCGAAGGTCAGGTTGCCTCTTGACAAAACTAGAACATCTGTGCTATAATAATACTGCCCTGGAAATTGAGCTATCTCATCCCAGGGTCAGTCGTTTAAAAGTGGATTCGTTCCGATTCGTTTTTTATATTCGTTTTTTTATTAATCCACTTGTAATCACTTCACCAGGAATCCTTTGACAATAGGGTATACTTTTCCTGTCGTCTTATGACCCTTCACCTGGGTGCCCGAATGCCTGGTACCGGATTACTAATTACCTGAGTGCCTGATTGCCAAGTATCGAGTAATTTTCTCGGTGCTGATCACACCATGCCTTCAAACGTGCCAACCTTCAAACGTGCTAACGTCTAAACCTGTATATTTTATTATCCTGCCAACGTGCTAACCTTCAAACGTGTTAACGTGTAAACCCAAATGCCTTCACTCCCCCTCGACATCACCTCACCAGCCTCCCCTTACCTGCTGCTGGGGTTTGGCTTCCTTGCTTTGCTTGTCGTCAATATATTACTTGCCCTGGTTGAAGGAGTCATCCTCACCTTGCTCAGTTGGAATCCATTCCGGGCTTCATTGACCGTCTCCTTCATCATGAATATTGCCTCTGGTTTTGTGAACGGTATCCTCCTGGTCCTGCTCCAACGCACTCCATTGCTCTGGGTACCCATATCCTTTGTGTTTTCACTCATCCTAGAAGGTTTGGTCATGGCTTATTTCAAGCGCGCTGCCTTCCGCCAGAACAGTCTGTATGTTTTCCTGGCTAACCTTGCCAGCTATATCCTTCTCATCCTGCCGGCTTATTATTTCGGTTCGCCCCCATAAATCGCTTTGGCTTTATTTCCTTTCTTCCGCAGCGCATTGATTATTAAAATATTCAGTTGTACAATATTAGTGATCTGCACAAACATACTCTGATGGAAAAAAACTTGGTCGAATACTGTCCGAAATGCAATGCTCAGTTACCGCCGGGTTTGCAAAAATGCCCCAACTGCGGTCATCGCTTGCGTTCCAAATCAATGGATGAATATACCCTCAAGGATATTTTCTGGCTTACTGCTGCCATCTTGGGTATCGTGCTTTTACCTGTGCTCATCCTTATCGGTATAGTCTGGCTGATTCTCTCGCTACTATAATAAGCCTATACATTACAACCCAAAGGAGATGCCGATAATGAACTTTAACCTGACCTATGAACAACGCATGTGGCGCAAGACGGTTCATGATTTTGTCGCCCGTGAAGTCAAGCCAAAAGCCCATGAAGTGGACGAAACCGCTGAATTTAATTGGACTGCCATGCGTAAGATGGGTCCCTTGGGCTTGCTCGGTCTGAATATCCCTGAGCAATATGGTGGCTCTGGGGTGGATGCAATGAGCGCCGCCATCGCCATTGAAGAGTTGGGTTGGGGTTGTGGTTCCACTGCTCTGGCGATTGCCGCCCATAATGGCTTGGGTACCACTCCCATCGTGCTCTTCGGTACGGAAGATCAAAAAAGGACCTTCCTGCCCAATGCAGCTTCCGGAAAAAACAAGCTCGCCGCTCTGGCACTCACTGAACCGGGCGCCGGTTCAGATATCCAGGGTGGGGTTCGCACCCGCGCTGAGTTCATCGATGGTGAATGGGTCATCAACGGTTCCAAAGCCTGGTGTACCAACGCTAGTATCGCCGACTATATCATCACCCTTGTTCGTACCGACCCTGCTGGTGGTTCGCAATCCCTGAGCATGATCATCGTCCCGACCGATACGCCCGGGTTGCACATCGCCCCCGCTGAGAAGAAAATGGGACTGAAAGGCTCGCCCACCAATGCCGTCACCTATGAAAATGTGCACCTCCCCTCCGCCAACTTGCTTGGTCCAATCGGGCGTGGTTTGCACCAAACCCTGACCACTCTGGATGGCGGTCGCATCGGCATTGGTGCACTGTCGGTCGGTCTCGCCCAATCTGCCATGGAGGACGCCATTCGTTATGCCAAAGAGCGCCAGACCTTTGGCAAGCCCATTGCGGAGCATCAGGCGATCCAATGGATGCTGGCAGATGCCGCTACCGAGATCCACGCTGCCCGCTTGATGATTTATCATGCCGCCTGGTTGAAGCATCGCAAGCGACCATTCACCAAGGAAGCCTCCATGGGAAAGTTATTCGCCACTGAAATGGCTGAGCGAGTTTGCCGTAATGCCATTCAGATACACGGTGGTTATGGCTATAGCCGCGAGTATCCGGTTGAGCTCACTTACCGTGATGCCCGCCTGATGACCATCGGTGAAGGCACCAGCGAGGTCCAGCGCATGGTTATCGCCCGCAAGCTGCTCGCCTGATCCACTGGAATAATGCCCGATATCCTATCTACTTAATCATATGTCTATCCCTTATCGACTCCGCCTGCCTGTCATCCTGCTGGCGGTGATCGGGTTGTTGAGTGTAGCTCTCGCCCTGGGTCTCCGCAAGAGTGTGACTCTTACCATCGACGGTCAGTCCAGTCGTATCACCACTTATGCCTTCAAAGTGGGCGATTTACTCGTTGAAATGGATCTGCCCCTCTCGCCGCAGGATGCGCTTTCCCCTTCGCAAGATGCCTGGCTGAAAAATGGTGACCAGGTCAGCCTGCTCCGCGCCATACCTGTACAAATCCTTGCCGATGGAAAAATTACTTCACTCTACAGCTCCGACCGCACCCCCTCTCGCTTGCTCACCCAGGCGGGTGTGAGCACACAATCGGGTGACCAGCTGCTCTCCAACGGTCAGATGGTTGATCCCAGCCTGCCTTTCCCGGCGAATCTCAAAGCCATCTCCCTTCAAATGAGACGTTCAGTTAGTTTTACTCTCACGGTCGAGGGTCAGGCTCGCTCACTCTCCTCGACCGAACCGACCCTCGGGTCAGCCTTATGGGCGGCTGGATATACCCTATTCGCTGCCGACCAATTGACCCCTCCGGCTGATACCCCTCTCACCCCGGGTTTGACTGCCACGTTACTGCATTCCCGCCTGGTGACCATCCACATCCACGATGCAGATGTGACCATTCGCACCGCGGCTGATACGGTGGGTGACGCCCTGGTGGATGCCGGTCTTTCCATTCAGGCTTTAGATTACAGCCTTCCCTCTCCCGAATCTCCCCTTCCCACAGATGAAGAAATCCGCTTGGTCCGCGTAACCGAAGATGTAATCGTCGAACAATCCCCCTTACCATTCGAGACCCAGTATCAGCCTGCTCCGGATTTGGCGATCGATAGCCAATCCATCCTCCAAACAGGTGAGTATGGACTCACTGCCCAGCGTGTGCGCGTGCGTTATGAAGATGGTCAGGAAGTCTCACGCCAGGTGGAAAGCCAGTGGGTCGCTCGCTCGCCCCAACCGCGCATTGTTGGCTATGGCACCGCAGTTGTCATGCTCACTACCACAGTGGATGGTGTCCAGATTCAATACTGGCGGGCTCTTAATATGTATGCCACTTCCTACCATCCAGCTGGGGTTGGGAGTACCACGGCTTCTGGTCTGCCGCTCAAGAAGGGCGTCGCTGCTGTGGATACCAGCATTATCCCCTTCTTTACCCAAATGTTTGTCCCCGGTTATGGTGAAGTCCTTGCTGCGGATGTCGGCGGTGGCGTGATCGGTCGCTGGATCGACCTCGGCTATAGTGATGACGATTACGTGCCTTGGCACCAATGGGTCACGGTTTACTTTCTTTGGCCCCCACCAGCGAATATCGTATGGATCGTCCCTTGAATCTGCCAGAACTGGATATTCCCAGGTTGTTGCGCCAGCATGGACTGCACCCGCAAAAATCCATGGGGCAGAACTTCCTGCTAGACGAATCTGCCCTCCGTCAGGTGGTCGAAGCTGCGCAAGTAACTCCCCAGGAACTTGTTCTCGAAATTGGTCCTGGTCTGGGCAGCCTCACCCGTCACCTGGCAGCTTGCGCCCGGTCCGTTGTGGCTGTTGAGCTGGATCACAAACTGATCCCCCCACTGGTCCAGGTTGTCGGTCAATATCCCAATGTCCGGGTGGTTGAAGGAGATATCCTCGCTCTGGATCCAGTTCAGCTCATCTCCCAGGCTGATTACCTGGTGGTTGCCAATATCCCTTACTATATTACCTCCGCCCTCATCCGTCATCTATTGGAAGCCAGTATCCCTCCCCGGCGCTTGATCCTGACCGTCCAAAAGGAAGTCGCCAGGCGTATCTGTGCCGTCCCTGGGGATATGAGTCTCTTAGCCCTCAGTGTGCAGGTTTATGGTCACCCTGAGATTATTACCTACATCCCATCGAGTGCATTCTATCCCCCGCCCAAAGTGGATTCAGCTATCCTTCGGATTGATCTATTTCCTTCCCCTCTGATCCCACCACCTGAATTGGATACCTTCTTCCAGCTGATCAAAGCCGGGTTCAGTCAAAAACGCAAAACCTTGCGCAATGCCCTTGCGGGAGGCTTGCGTTTATCACCCTCCAGGATCGAAGCGTTGCTCCTTGACGCAAGCATAGACCCGATGCGACGCGCAGAAACCCTCGCCATTCCTGAATGGCACCATCTGACCACGACCTACCTTGATCAAATCCCCACCGGTCAGGCTTAAGCTATCCCCACAGCCAAAAGAATCCCGCTGCCAGCAATCGTAGCCCCGCCCCAATCAATAATGACGGTTGTAATCCAACCAGATTGGCAGAGACTGGTCCCAAAAATGAGCCTGCTAAAATCCCCACGTTTAATGCCAGGTTGTGGATTGCCATGTGCGCCGGTCGGTCATCCGCTGGCACCCGGTCCATCAGACGATTGATAATGGCGCCACTGAGCATGGCGTTGATTCCACCCCCCAGCAGGCACCCCAGATAGAATAATTCGGGTCCCCTCGCCAACCCCAGGAACAATGGGAAGATTGGGAACAACGCCGAGCTGACCAATAATACCTTTCGATGCCCGTAACGGGAGCTGAAGTAATTAAGCCTGAAGGATGCCACCATCATCGCCCCGTAGAATAGCGCCGTCCCCAACCCAATCATTCCATCGCTCATGTGCAGCCGGTCTACATAGGCAAGCGGAAACAGTGGCACGGGAAAGTACTGGAAGGCATAAAAAGCCAGGTATGCCAGCATGAAGATACCGAATGGCCCGCTGAGCAAATCCCATCGCAGCAGCGATCCACGCTTCGGTTTCTCATTCAACCCACTGGCTTTAACATCATCCGCAGTGTCAGGGTTTAGCATGGGCTCAGTTTTGCGTACTCTCCCAATGTGGAAACTACTCAGCATTGCCCCGGCTGCCCCTATCAGGAACACGACCTGATAATTATGTGGGAATATTACCCTGTCCAGGATTTGTCCACTGAGCATCGTTGCAACCGTAAGGCTGATGGCTAACAGGATATTCCTGCGCCCAACCGCGTGAGCTCTCCATTCATTTGGCAGTACTTCTGCAAACATGGCATTGAAAGATATCGCCAATACCGTCCCTGCCACCGACATGACCAAGGTGGTCCAAATCAATCCCCACACCTGGCCTTCTGGAGAAGGGAACAACCACGGCAAAGCGATCAAGAATACATAGCCCATTCGCTGCCAGATTGCCGAACGGAATGATACTTTGATAAACGATTTTCCTTCCAGCCATCTCCCCGAGGGTAGCGTGAAAATCAAATTGATGATTGCCGGACCAGCACTGAGCAATCCAATCTGAAAACCTGATGCCCCTAAACGTGCCGCGTAAACTGCCTGGAACGCAATTGTGCATCCAGCCAGGATCCCAAACCAGAATGCATCCCAATTTAACTGGCGCAGGTTCCATCTCAATATCGGATCAGGTCTATGCAGAATTTCAGTGGTCATTGGCAGAAAAAAGCGGAGACCTGTGTGGAATGGTTCTCCGCTGCGTATAATCTTGTCTTCCCCAATTATACTATCAACGTTTTGGGGTAGCTGTCAGGCAATTCAATACGGTCTATATGAGTTTGGAGAGTGCTTCTACCGTACGGTGCATATCCAATAGGATTAAGCCTAATTTTGCGTTCGCGCGCGCCAGGGCAGTCAGTACAGCATCTTGCCCCACTGACATCAGCATTACATAACCTTCCGACCCCTTGATATACACCTGTTCAAGTGAGCCACGCCCCAATTCTGAAGCAATCCGGTCACCCAGTGAAAGCATTGCCGCCGACATGGCTGCCACACGGTCTTCCTCCACTGCTTGTGGTAAAGCTGACGCAATCGTCAGTCCATCAACGCTTACGACCGCCGATGCTTCAATATCTGGAGATGAAGCTTGCATATCACGCAAATGCTCAACGATGAGTTGGGAACGAGATTTAGTCAAAGTATTTCTCCTGGTCAAGCTGGTGTGGCGGGTTAACTACTTTTTAGCCCGTAATATTGGTGAGTTCCGTAGAACTTCCTGCTATTCTACCGACCATCGGTGATTATTTCCATTCGATGGGTGCAATAATGGTACCAACTTCTCCACCAGGGATTTGGCGGATTGCCATCAGGTGCTTATTAGACCGATCCCCCCGGTTCATCCTCTTCGGATTTTTCCTATTCAGGTAAGCTATCTGGGTCATAATCACCCCATTTTCCACTGAATGATGACGCAAAGACCACTGCGCTGGTGTGTTCCACCTCTCGGACTGTCCTCTTCATCTTTGCTTCCCGTCTTTCCTTTACATCATCCGCGGGTTTGTTGATCGAAGGTGTCACACTCAGTACTTCAATAGCCAGGATATCATCTTTCAGATATGGGATGATACTACCGGCTTTCTCACCCAACAGCACTTTAGCAAGTGGGGTGCTCTCACTTAAGAACCCCTGGCTGAAATCAGCCGACTCGTCCGTGACGATATCAATGCTCAACCTGTCCTTCTTGCCTGATCGGTCCACAAGGTTTAGCTCCACATGGCATCCAATAGTTATAAAGTTGAGTTGTGCTTCCATCCCCATAGTATAAGACGAATATCATTGCGAGAAAAGGCTCATCAGATATTTATCCAACCAGTCTGGTGGGGGCATTTTCCGCTGGTATAATCTTTTAAGGTTAAAAATGATACGCTTGGTTATCGCCTTTTTCATATTTATTCAAGGATTTTCACCAGGTATACTGCCGGAAACTTCTCTCATCAATGCGGCTGATACCCGTAATGCCACTTTATGCCTGCCCGGCATTTACATGACCGATCCTCAGGATTGCTTGCCCTTGGGTCCCTCCAGTTACATCACTCAAATGGCCTCCGTTGGGATAAATTTTCCCTTGATTTCAGTCCCCTACCATCCCATCGATGGATCGTTCGCCGAGTTACCGTTTTCCTATGCCGTGCTCGGTGACGGACCAACCCCAGTTTACCCCTCCCTTGAGGACGCAATCACCGGAAAAAACGAAATCCGCTCGATTGAAGCAGGTGGGTTGCGTTATGTTTCCTATGTTGATTTTACCGAAACCGGTAATGGGCGTTTTTTTGAGCTGCGCAATAACACCTGGGTACGTGTTTCCAGTCGCGTCTCCATCCCCCACAGCTACCTTGGCGGGATCGAATTGACCAGGACCCCCGATCTTCCCTTTGGCTGGGTACTTCCTTTCGCCCCCACTCTTGAGACCAAACGCACCCCAGGGTTTAACCTGGAAGATTATACCGGTCACACCCTGAATCAGTACCAGCTTGTGCAGGTTTACTCGACCCAATCGGTGAATTCCATCGATTGGTATTTGGTCGCACCTGATGAATGGGTCGAAGGACGTTTTATTGGACGCGTGCTCCCAGACATCACTCCTCCTGAAGGTGTTACTAATGCTCGTTGGATTGAAGTGAACTTGCATGAACAGACCCTTGCAGTGTACGACCAGGGAAAATTGATCTATGCCACATTGATTGCCTCCGGTCTGGACCCGTTTTTTACCAAACCAGGCGTATTCCAGATCGAACGAAAGCTGGATTCAACCCCCATGTCAGGTTCTTTCGCTGAAGATCGCTCCGATTATTATTATTTGGAAGATGTACCCTGGACAATGTATTACGATCATGCCCGTGCTCTCCACGGTGCCTATTGGCGCACCGCTTTTGGGTTTCCCCAATCTCACGGGTGTGTGAATCTGACACCTATTGATGCGCATTGGTTGTATGATTGGGCGAATGTGGGGGATTGGGTCTACGTCTGGGATCCATCCGGTAACACCCCGACGGATCCAGCATATTATGGTGAAGGTGGCGCTTGAACCTGAATTTTCCTGGTGGGTTTAATAGAAGAATGAGACGGGAAAATAACGTTATCTGGATTAAGCGATAATCACCCCATCTTATGAACTCCAAAACCCGTCCTTTTGCTTGGCTACTCATAATACTCGCTATCCTGGCTTGCTCCACTTTTGTCCCGGATCTAAATCATGAACCAACCCTTGCCCCGGGAGTTAAATACTTTTCCGGGAAACCCACCTCCCTCCCCACCTTTTCCGACACCCCTGTCCCATCAGCAACGTCCACTCCCACGCTGTCGCTTCCGAGTATAACCCCCACGCAACGATCGACCTCTACCCCAACGCCTACACCATTACCTCTAGACACCCAGCTCAGCATCTTTGAGGATCTATGGTCTATTGTCAACGCTACCTATGTCTACCCCGATTTTAATGGCTTGGACTGGAACATAATCCACCAGGATTACAGGCGTAAAATTACGGCTGGGATGACCGGTGAGCAGTTTTACCAGGCAATGAGGGATGTTATTTCTCAGCTTGGGGATGATCATTCAATTTTTTTCGACCCCCAACAGGTGGCAAAACAGGAAGCAGAATTTCAGGGAAAACACGATTACGTAGGTATTGGAATCTTGGTAAGGGAAGTGCCTGAAAGAAAGCACGCCGTCATTTTATCAGTCTTTCCTGATAGTCCGGCTGAGGCAGCTGGCATTCAGCCCCGGGATAGCATCCTCACCGTGGATGGCACCTCCATTCTGGACGAAAATGGCTTCCTGCGCGATATTGTCCGCGGGCCTGAAGGAACAACCATTTCCGTCCTGGTGCAAACACCCGGAGAGGACCCACGGGAGGTTCAGGTCACCCGCCATCGTATCACTGGCGAGGTTCCTCTTTTTCATAATGTCATCACCACACCGGAAGGTAAGCGCATCGGCTATATCCTCTTGGTGACATTTGACGATAGCACAGTTGACGAACATGTTGCAGCAGCTTTGCGTGAGATGACTGCCAGTACCCCCTTGGATGGGTTGATCCTGGATAACAGGATGAATGGGGGTGGGTCAAGCACCGTGCTTCAACCAATGCTTAGCTTTTTTGTAGGCGGATCCCTGGGTAATTTTATCAATCGTGATGAAGAACGCCCTCTTCAGATAAAAATCGATGATATAAATGGTTCGTCTCAGGTACCATTGGTGGTATTGGTTGGATCTGGGACTGCCAGTTTTGGAGAGATTTATTCTGGCATCCTGCAGGATATGGGACGTGCCTACCTGATTGGCAAGACCACGGATGGAAATGTTGAAATCTTATGGGGATATGACCTCGAGGACGGCTCACAGTTGTGGCTCGCAAACGAAACCTTCCGTCCCTTGAACCATCCCGACCAAAATTGGGAAAAGACGGGTATCATCCCTGATTTATCCATATCGGGTGAATTTGACGAATATTCCCTGGAAAATGACCCTACTGTCTTCGCCGCGCTACAATACTTATCGGAACGATAATCGGAACGAT
>Ga0214473_10011083_pt1 | contig 10591 bp, 15 predicted proteins | sample RVTome_7_FD_203509 | JGI IMG/M metagenome (GOLD analysis project Ga0214473, IMG submission 203509) | Soil microbial communities from uranium-contaminated site in the Upper Colorado River Basin, Wyoming, United States - RVT98D197 | ecosystem: Environmental > Terrestrial > Soil > Contaminated >... | reverse complement strand
CAGAGATGGACGCCATCGCCGGCATGCTCGACCTTGTGGCGCTCGAGGGGCTCACCTTCAACTATCGCCTCGATCATGGCGGAGGCGGCCGTGTGCACCTCACGGGCAGGCTGCATGCCAACGTCACCCAAACCTGCGTCGTCTCCCTCGACCCGGTTGAGGCAAATCTCGATGTGCCTGTAGAGGTCGAGTTTTGGCCCGTCTCCCTAATCGATGAGCTCGAGCGGAGCACAGAGGAGCCCGGCAACCCAGGGCTACTCGACTGGCCAGAGGCGGTGGTCGACGGCAGGATCGATCTCGGGCCGGTCATCTACGAGACCGTTGCCACGGCGCTCGAGCCCTACCCGAAGCGGGAGGGGGTAAGCTTCGATTGGTCGCAAGGCCCCTCCGAAGAGGCGGGTAGCGCCAAGAGCGGCCCGTTTGCGGCCCTTGCCGCGCTGAAGCGACGCTAGGGGCGGAAGTCCAAGGCAAAATCCGGTTGTCACTGGCGGGCTTTTTAAGTCTATTCGGGTCTCATTTCCGGGGGTTGCCGCGGTCGTCCCGCTGCATAGCCAGTTTTTCCTGAACGGCATTTGAGAAATGGGTTCTCCAGTCACCATCGCGCTCGACGCCATGGGCGGGGACCACGGACCAAGCGTGGTCATTCCCGCCGCCGCGATTGCGCTCATCCGCCATCCGGGAATGCGGTTCATTCTGGTTGGCGACGCGGCCCGCATTGAGCCCGAGCTTGCCGCCCATCCTGCGCTCGCCGCGAAGGCTGAGATCATCCATACCGATGTGGCGGTCGCCATGGACGCCAAGCCGAGCCAAGCTCTGCGCAAGGGCCGCTGGAAGTCGAGCATGTGGCTTAGCCTCGAGGCGGTGAGGGACGGGCGCGCCGATGCCGCCGTGTCGGCCGGCAATACCGGCGCACTCGTGGCCATGGCCAAGTTCTGCCTGAAGACGATTCACGGCGTTGACCGTCCGGCCATTGCCGCCATCTGGCCGACCATCGAGAGCGAATGCATCGTGCTCGACGTGGGCGCCAATGTGGGCGCCGATGCCCGTCAGCTCGTCGAGTTTACGCTCATGGGGGCCGCCATGGCGCGCGCCCTGTTCGGCATCGACAAGCCCTCGGTCGGACTCCTCAATATCGGCGTCGAGGAGGTCAAGGGCGTTGACGAGATCAAGAAGGCGGCCGCGGTTTTGAAAGAAGCGCCGCTCCCCATCCGCTATCATGGGTTCGTCGAAGGCGACGACGTGGGGAGGGGCGTGGTCGACGTCGTCGTCACCGACGGCTTTACCGGCAACATCGCCTTGAAGACAGCGGAAGGAACGGCTAAGCAGATCGGCGAGTATTTGCGCGCCGCCATGGGGCGGTCGCTCCTTGCACGCATCGGCGCTGTCCTGGCGCAGGGCGCTTTTCGCGCTCTCAAAGAGAAAATGGATCCGCGCCAGCTAAACGGCGGCATATTTCTCGGGCTAAACGGCATCGTCGTCAAAAGCCACGGCGGAACCGACGCGACTGGCTTCGCCAGCGCCATCGATGTCGCCTACGACATGGCGTCGAACGGTGTGGTGAAACGTCTGGCCAGCGACGTTGGCGGCTTCCACGCCAAGTTGGAGCTCGAGGGTGCGGCTTAACGCTTGGGAGTAGGTCACGTTGAGTATTGTCAGGTCGGTCATCAAGGGATGCGGGGGATACCTGCCTGAGCGGGTCGTGACCAATAACGACCTCGCCAAGTTGGTGGACACCTCCGACCGCTGGATCACCGAGCGGACCGGCATCAAGGAGCGCCGGATTGCAGCCGAAGGCGAGCTCACTTCGTCCATGGGCGCGCTCGCGGCGCGGGCGGCGCTTGACGACGCCGGGCTGGCGCCCGAGGACATCGACCTCATCATCCTTGCCACCTCGACCCCGGACCAGACCTTTCCCGCCACCGCCGTGACCATTCAAGCCGAGCTCGGCATCACCCATGGCGCGGCTTTCGACATGCAGGCGGTCTGCTCGGGATTCGTTTTCGCTCTGGCGACCGCCGACAGCTATTTGAAGAGCGGTCAATTCAAGCGCGCGCTGGTGATCGGATCCGAGGCCTTCTCGCGCATCCTCGATTGGCAGGACCGCTCAACTTGCGTTTTGTTCGGGGACGGCGCCGGAGCCGTGGTCGTCGAGGCCCAGAAGTTGAACGGCGCTTTAACCGACCGGGGTATCCTCGCCACGAGCCTCAGATCCGACGGCCGCTACCGCGACAAGCTCTATGTCGATGGCGGTCCTTCATCCACCGGCACGGTCGGACATGTTCGCATGGACGGTCCTGAGGTATTTCGCCACGCAGTGACGAAGATCAGCGAGGTGATCGACGCCACTCTAACCCAAGCAGGCTATAATGCGTCGGATGTTGACTGGTTCGTACCGCATCAAGCTAATAAGCGCATCTTGGACGGTGCTACACGGAAGCTTGGTCTCGATCCGGCACGCGTTATCATTACGGTCGATAAGCATGCCAATACATCGGCCGCTTCAATTCCCTTGGCGCTGAGCCAGGGCCGTAGCGACGGCCGCATCAAGACTGGCGACCTTGTTTTGCTTGAGGCCATGGGCGGAGGCTTCACCTGGGGAGCCGTGCTGCTCCGCTGGTAGCCCGAAAGCCACACCTTGATGGAAAATGGTGCAATATCAGGAATTTGATCGCAGGACAGATTGACCGCCTCGCACTCGCTCGATTAGCATCTTGATTAGTCCCGCGACTGGGGGAGCGCACGCATATGAGCGGGAAGACACTCACGCGCGCCGATTTGGCGGAAGCGGTGTTTCAGAAGGTTGGTCTGCCGCGGAACGAGTCCGCCGAGATCGTGGAGCTGGTGCTTCGCGAGATCGTGGCGAGCCTCGAGCGCGGCGACACCGTCAAGCTCTCGTCATTCGGCTCTTTCGGGATTCGCGACAAGGGCCAGCGCATCGGGCGCAACCCAAAGACGGGTCAGGAAGTTCCCATCACGCCGCGGCGCGTGCTGGTGTTCCGGGCCAGCAACATCATGAAACAGCGCATCAACGATGCGCTCTCCCGGAGAAAGGCGGCCGAATAATTTTGCCGGCGTTTTGATGCCAAGGAGGAGGACGGTTGGACAAGGCGCCCGAGGCATTTCGCACCATCAGCGAGGTCGCTGACGAGCTTGAGGTCCCGAAGCACGTGCTTCGCTTCTGGGAGGCCAAGTTCGCACAGCTCAAGCCCATGAAGCGGGGCGGCGGCCGACGCTATTACCGGCCCGAAGATGTCGCCCTGCTGCGCGGCATCCGCTTCCTGCTCTATAACGATGGATACACCATTAGAGGGGTACAGAAGATCCTCCGCGAGCACGGGCCGCGTTTCGTGATGGACTACCGGCGCATGGCTGAGGACGACGAGCGGGACGAGGCAATGTCGGAGCCGCATGAAATTCCCGACATCGCCGCCGAGGCCGCGCAAAGCGGGGGCGCGACCATAGTGCGCCAGCCCGCCGAGGAACGATCCAGGCTCGACCCGCAAAAGCTCGGGGCGCTTCTCGATGAGATCGAGGCCTGCTACCGGGTCCTCGCCGTGGCCAGGGAATAGAGTCCTCGAGCCGGCTGATGGCTTGTCTCATCGGCCTGAGCGTGTATATGCAAGTCAGCCTGACACCAAGGTTTCGGAGCGTAGCGCAGCTCGGTTAGCGCACCGGTCTGGGGGACCGGGGGTCGGGAGTTCAAATCTCCCCGCTCCGACCATTTTCGGCTTTAGTTTTCAAGAGTTGCCGGGTGAAAGTACGACGGCATACCAACTTGAAATAGGAACGAAACAGCGCCAAAGGTCCCGAACAGGCGCGAAAAGTCCCGAAATAATCCCGAAGAATGTTCGCCGCCCGTTCGCTTCGGCTGCGGCCAATTTCTGAGGCTGCTGAAGGGCAGGCCGCGATCACTCTTGATCGGGCCGACCGTCGTTACTATCTCTCCTATGGACCCTGGCGGGCGCGCAATCAGTATTTGGGTAGTCCGTATCGCGTCACGCCCCGCCTGAGTCCTTCCTCCTTCGTTTCAACTAGTTCCCGCGCTGCGCGCGCCTTGCGTTGCAACGCGGCGCGTAGACTGTATGGGCGATCAAGTGACCACAAGCGCGCTCGCGAACATGTTGGGCGTGTCCAAGAAGACGATTGCGGAGCTTGCCAAGCGTGGGATCATCGCGCCTGCAGGTGCCGGACGTTACGCCCTGGAAGCCAGCGTGAGCAGCTATTGCGCGCATCTCCGAGAGCAGGCAGCCGGTCGCGTTGTAGACGACGACTCAGCGGCAAACGCGAGCATCGGGGCCGCAAAGCGACACTCACCGAGGTGAAGGGCGCAGCAATTTGGCGATTAGTGCTCGGTGACAGGGGGCGAAGCGAGGTCGAAGCGTAGATGATCGCTACTCACATGCTAGTCATAAGTCGAACAGGGCGAGCAGCTCGTCCGAAAGCTGGCGACGGTATATCGTCACCGGCAGCATGGTCTTGACCTCGAATAAGTGCCAGCCAATCGACCCCCGCTCATCAATAGGGGTCGGAGGATGATACTCGTCGTTCGAGCGAGCCCTGTAAGTCTCCGGTTTCGCGTCGTCCTCTCCAGCGGGAACAAGCAGCACCCTGCCATCCTTCAAGGCGTCGTCTCCGGCGATTTTGAGTTTAGCGAGCGGCACACGGACCAGCCTGAACCGCTCGTATAGTGATGGCAGTTTCGGATGCACTTTCCCAGCAGGGGAGCGCGCGGCGATGCGCATGGCATCGTGGGTGCCAAGGACCCAATACCGCGTCAGCACGAATTGCAGGGTGTCTTCGAGATGGACGTGCTCATCACCTTCCGGGGCTGACTTCTGCCGCGCGGCAAGCTCATCCTCCATTGCTCGAACGATAAGGTCTATCAAATGATCGGGCTGATATCGCATCAGACCACCACCAGTTTGGCTTACCCGCAACAAACCGGTGTATACGTCGCGCCATTTCGGGCGCAGATCGGCGTAGCGCTCCAGAGCTTCTATCGTCGCTGATGTGAGGAGAGGGCTTACAGCCATCGCTCCCACCATCCTTTTGCTACAGCGATCAGCGCATTTACGGGGGTCGTGTCGGTAATGTAGATCGCGATCTTGGTTTCGCTCATGGGCAAGCCCTCCGCGCTGGTTTCGCTAGGACTCAGGGACATCGAGCTGTCAGTTCCACCTTCGGTTGTCCGACAGCATCTCGACTGGTGCGCTAGGCGGCGTTGGTGCCTGAAGATGCTCATCGGTCTCGAAGATGCCCATCCACTTTAAGTGAGCCCCTTCGGTGGAGTTGAGTACCTTCGAGAGTTGGAAGCCGTGTGAGTTTCACCCTCGGCTATCTGCCAGCAACAGAAGGGCCGCCGACCGAAGCCGACGCCGCTCTGGGTTTCTCTCCCAACCAGAACGGTCTAAATCTCGTTGAAACCTAGCGCGGTCTACACGGGTGCTGCGTTAAGCCTACACGGGTGAGGATATGAGATATAGGCGCCTAACCTTGCGTGAGGCGCTGGCCTCCGACCGATTAGAGGACTTTGTTCGACAGGAGGAGGCTCGCGGCGTCGAGCTAGCCAATGGTTCCGATCTGGAGCGAGCGCTTGCCTTGCTCATCACACAGCGCCGATCAGAAGATCGATCATTCACGGCGGCGCTTGAGAAAAAGTAGCGCCCGGCCGAAGCCGACGCCGGGAACGCGGGCCCCATTCCGACGTTAAACGGAAGCCGGGCGGCACGCGGCTGCGTGACAAAAGGGGGTCGATATGAGCAAGTCAGCTATCGGTAATACCAAAGAGTGCCGAAAACACGCGCTAGCGTGTCTACGCCTTGCGCAAACCTCAGCATCGCCCCACGCACGAGAGCACTTCGCCGACCTCGCCAAGACCTGGCTAAAGCTAGCTGGCGATCTTCAGGCCCTACGTGATGTAATAGAGGAGCCCGAGTCCGGGAGGCGGACCGGGTAACCCCTCACCCCGGCAAAGAAGAAGCCCCGAGCGGGAGCGCGGCGGCGATGGCGACCTCGGTTCCCGAAGATGCTCATTAGTCTCGAAGGTGCTCACCGTCTTGCTGTGAGCATCTTCGGTGGAGTTGAGCACCTTCGCGTTTAGGTCCGAGAACAGGCGTAAGCGGACATCAGCTCTTCTTGGACGTCACGACGTGAACGCGACCCGGTACCTGGGTCACCTTTTTGCTGTTACATTTCGGGCACCTTACCTTCGCCGCCTCGTGCTCGGTGATGGTTTCGGTGCGCTCGAATGACTTGCCGCATTCGCTACAACGATACTGGTAGGTCGGCACGTCCACACTCCCAATCAAATGGTTCCAATGAAATCCCGCTTCCCCAATTCAACGCCGCAATGCCGCAGAATGTCGTAAGCGGTGGTGCAATGGAAATAGAAGTTGGGCATCACGAAGTGCACTAGATAGGGCTGGCCTTTGAAATTCATCGTGTGCTCACCCAACGTCAGCCTGATTTCACGATCCTCAGAGCCATCAATGTCATCGGGTTTAAAGGATTGCACGAACGCCACCGTCTTAGCGAGCCGCGCCTTGAGATCGGCAAAAGTCTTCTCAGTGTCGTCATGTCTCGGCACTTCGACACCTGCGAGCCGCGCAGCGGCTCCCTTGGCGAGATCGGCTGCAATTTGGATCTGGCGAACGAACGGAAGCATGTCAGGAGCAAGCCGGTAATTGAGTAATACTTCTGGATCAATCTTGCGGTTACCCGCATGGGCTTCAGCTTCGTCCAAAATCGCGGAGAGGTTATTTAGCATTTGGACAAACGCGGGGATGGAAGCCTGATACATAGAGAGCGACATAGACATAGACCTCTTAATTGAACTGGTCAGAGCCCACGACCCGGCCTCACTCCTGAAGTTCCTTATCCGTCTCGCCGGCGAAGTTGAGCACTTCGCATCAACTCATTAGCCGCAAGTCACGAAGGGTTGGCTAAAGAGGCATTTGAACAGTTGCTCAGTCTCCTCGCTAGCCGGCGGTCTAGGATGACAGACCCGCCCGGCCACGACGGTGTAAATAGTTTTAGCCAGACACGTCCCGCGCCCGACTTCTCTTATCTGTGCCGTTACCGCAGTGGTCGCTTCCTTGGCCAGTGCGGGCGGAGTGACTGCCATTAAGACTAAGGCGGTCATCCCGATGAGCAAAAGCACATTACGCGGCGCGAGTTTGTGCATGAGAGCCTCCCTTTTAGAGCGTCTCACTGGCAGGAAAATTATAGCACTACACCTAAGTCTCGAAGGTGCTCATGCTTTTTGTTTGAGCATCTTCGGTGGAGTTGAGCACCTTGGCTCTGACGTCCGTAACGAGCCCGGAAGCGGACGTTAGACCGCGCCGCTCCGATGTCGGCTACGTGCTCAACCGTGCCAATTTCTGCTGCGGCGTAATCTCGAAGTCGCCAGTAAAGGCACATCTTTCCTTGGGAGCAATTCCTGGTTCGCAGAAGTCTGCTATCGGAAGGGCAGTCGCAAATATCCATGCCCCTACTGTCTTGCGCTCGATGTCGTAGGCGACTGTCTCGACATCGGAAAAAGTGAAGACAGCAAGATTGCCCGACCGGTCAGGGGCGATGGCGAGCGTGGCAGTGGTTCCGTCACCGAGATCAATCACGCGGTTATGCATGGCGGTAAGCGCAAACAAAGTTATTGAGGGTTTAACGACCCCCCCGGCGCGAAGGTGGTGATGGCTGGCAATCCCAGAACATCAACGTCGATGCTGGCGAGGCTTTTGTAGAACTCTGGAGGAGCACTTCGAGATCTCAGGCCAGATGGTGTCGCGCGCCTCCTTAGGTAGGAGATCGGCCACCACCCGAGACGCGCCATGTCAATCTACAAGCACCAAGCGACGCCGTTCTGGCACTTCGACTTCCAACTGCGAGGTCATCGATTTCACGGCTCTACGCGATGCCGGAGTCGGCGGCAAGCGGAGGCCATAGAGAAGGCCGAACGTGCGAAGGCGAAGCAGCTCCTTAAAGCGAGCGGCAAAGGCGTCGCCCACCTCTCAATCAATGGCGCAGCCGGACGATACTGGAACGAGGTTGGTCAGCATCACACCTGCAGGCAGGAGACGTGGACCAATCTTGAACGTCTTATCGCCTACTTTGGCAAGGACAAGCTTCTCAATGAGATCACCGATGATGACGTGGCGTATCTCGTTGCTTGGCGACGCGGCCATCGGCGTTGGGGGCGCAAGAACATGCCCGTGATCGCGCCAGCTACAGTGAACCGCTCAACGACAGAGGTGTTGCAAAAGCTCTTCTGCCAGGCACGTCGCACCTGGAAGGTTCGTTTTGATAATGAACCCGACTGGGCCCGCCACATGCTCAAAGAGCCTCAGGAGCGCGTGAGAGAGCTGAGAGCTGACGAGGCCGAAAGGCTGGAGGAGGCCGTTCGTGCAGATTACGAGCCCTTCCTGAGCTTCGCGCGTGCAACAGGTCAGCGCTTCAAGGAATGCCTGATGCTTAAGTGGGCTGAAGTTGACTGGACCGAGCGCATCATCACGACGCAGGGGAAGGGCGGTCGAACCATTGTCATTCCGATCACCCCGACGGTTGCCTCAATCCTCTGGCCGCTGCGAGGTCACCATCCAGAGCGGGTTTTCACCTATATAGCGCAAAGAACCCGTGCAGGGCGCGCGAAGGGTCACCGCTACCCCCTCACTGCGAGCGGCGCGAAATCTCACTGGCGTCGTCTTCGGGCCAAGGCAGGTCTTGAGAATTTCCGCTTCCACGACATTCGGCATGATGTCGGTACAAAACTCCTCCGCGACACTGGCAATCTCAAGCTCGTGCAGAAGGCGCTCAACCACGCCGACATCAAAACCACCACGCGCTATGCACATGTACTCGACGAAGAAGTGGCGGAGGCGCTGGAGCAGGTACAAAAGTCGCGAAATAGGTCCAGAGTGAGAAAAGCTTGCTAGATCCAAGCCCACGAAACAGGACCCACGAGCGATTTAGCGAGCCATTAACCCCTGCAGACACATTCTGCCGACATGGCTCTGACGGCAGAACAGCATTCACAGATTGCGACGGTCTACGACAAGGCGGCAGCGGACCAGAGGGTACCAGCGCCGCAGAGAGCGGCATTTGCCCGTAAGGCAGAGTGGTTTCGCATGCTTGCTCGAATAGGAGCAAAGAAGGAGGCGGCGGCATCCAAAAAGGAGAGGCCCCACGAGGCTCGTCCTGAGGCCATTCGACCGCTCGTTGAAACCGTACCGATGAAGGGAGCGGGGCAGTGACTTGGCTTCGGCTGAGCGAGGCAACGGCACTAATCGACCACGATGTGCAGAAGGCGCGCGAACGGCTAGAACGCGCCATTGGGAAGGCGTGGCGGGCGCGGCCTGGCGGGCTCCCCCAGCCGACGCTCGATCCTAATGTCCCATTGCGCATCCAAGTGACGCCGCTGCCTGGCTTGCGAATTGAGGGTAGAGCTTGGTTAGACAATCCCGTGCTGCATTGGGAGGCTTCTGAAATCGAATGTCTCTGCAAGCCATGGACGCCGTCGTCGCAATCTCTGTCGTCAGCGCCCGCCACTCAATCCCGAGTGAAGATTGAGGTTTGGAGAGGAGACCTTGTGCGTCTATGGGGAGGGGACAACTCAGCGAACCAGCCCAGCGCGGAGAATAATGGGTTGGCGGCAACCGCGAGAAGCTAAACGGCCAGCCGAAAAGCCAAAGGCTGTTAAGATGATTTGAAAAAAGACGGCGGGGGGCGCGACGCGATACAAACTACTCAATACTCAATGACGTTCCCGCGCAAAAACCTGCTCCTTCAGTATCTCCACGTCTCAGACGCCACCTGCCTGAATAAGTGGCTATGACGCTTGAGGAGGTTCAAAAAACCCCGAAGTAAGTCCCGAACTGGGATGATCAAAGCTGGCTAGGCCGCTGAAACAAAGACAAATATAGTACTGGCCGATCATGTCTGGGGGACCGGGGGTCGGGAGTTCAAATCTCCCCGCTCCGACCAAGTTTTCAAGGGTTTCGACGGCAACAAACCGTGAATTGCAACCGAATTGCACCGGCGACGCCGGATCACTCCCGTCTTAATAGTGTGGGCAGCTTAGCGATATTGCTGGCGACGCGCCTTGGCTCATCCATCGTGAGTACCTTCGCTGTGTCCGCTTGCGCCTTCGTATCGCGGGCATAGACATAGGCGAGCGCTTGGCCGGTCGCGTCCTTGATCACATGGCCGCCCGGAATGCGCTCAGCGGACCAAGGCGGCGGGAAACGGCGAGCCATTGCGGAAACTCCCTCTGAGAGCCTCCCCCCGCAATGGCCTGCGACAGGATAGCAGCCCGGGAACCTGCTAAGCTAGGTCGCGCCACGCTTCGAGAATTACGAGGAGGAACCCTCATGAAGTTCGTTCCGATAATCTGTCTGGCTCTGGTTTTCGCGACCCCGGCATTTGCCGCCCCCCAATGGGTTGAGACTGCCTGTTGGCGAGCCGCCAATCGAGTTCTCCCGGCGCTCACTGCCAGGGAAAGGGAAGCCTATATTGCCAATTGCATAGCCGACTGGACGGCTGGAACGCCGCCGCCCCAGGGCCGCAAGAGTTATGACCGCAACAGATATTGAATCGGGGG
>Ga0214473_10011082_pt1 | contig 10592 bp, 11 predicted proteins | sample RVTome_7_FD_203509 | JGI IMG/M metagenome (GOLD analysis project Ga0214473, IMG submission 203509) | Soil microbial communities from uranium-contaminated site in the Upper Colorado River Basin, Wyoming, United States - RVT98D197 | ecosystem: Environmental > Terrestrial > Soil > Contaminated >... | reverse complement strand
GGTGACCAACTGTACGGCATCCCTTTTGAACTCCCGGCTAAAATAACGATGCTTTTCTCCCATAGCCACCTCCTTCCTAATAATACAAATTCTTAGAGGTGTCCATTATTTCGGGGGAAGGTCAAACGGTAATCGTCGAAAATAAATTGAAATTTATTGACTTTTTAGCAATAGAAGGGTATGAATTCGAAAGTAAATTGATTTAGTTTTCTTTTTGGCAACCTTTTACCAAAGGAGTGTCGATAAAAGATAAAAGAATAAGACCCCATTTTCTCAATAGAGAGGTGGGGTTTTTTATTGTGAATGCCTCAACTGGAGATTTACAGAATGAACGATAACAAGAAGAACAAAGAACAACTGATCCAGGAGTTGGAAGATCTTCGCCGGAGGATTGCTGAACTCGAAAAATCAGAAACCGAGGGTAAGGAGATAGAAGCCGGCCTGGAAAAGACCCGAAAAGAACTGGCGGTTATTAAAAAAACCGCAGATGAAGTCAGTGAATTCGCTGAGAGCGTCATCAACACTGTGCGAGAACCCTTAATTTCTTTGGATCAAGATCTCAGGGTGGTTACGGTCAGCCGCTCCTTCTATGACTTCTTTAAGGTAAAACCTGAAGAGACCGTGGGACATCTTATTTATGACCTGGGAAATAAACAGTGGGATATCCCCAAGCTGCGGGAACTGCTGGAAACCATCCTTCCCCAAAAGGCAACCTTTGATAACTATGAGGTGGAACACGATTTTGCGACCATTGGCAGGCACATAATGCTTTTGAATGCCCGGCAAATTAAGAGAGTGTTGGGCAAAGAGCGGATCATCCTTCTGGCCATCGAGGATATCACCGAGCGCAGGGAGATAGAAAACGGTCTGGAAAAAGCCCATGAAGAGTTACAGGAGTTGGCTGCCGAGTTGGAACGCACCGCTAAGGTAAAATCTGAATTTTTGGCCAATATGTCGCATGAGCTTAGGACCCCGCTTAACTCCATTAACGGTTTCTCTGAGGTTTTATACGACGAGACATTCGGACCGCTTAACGAGAAGCAAAAGCAATACGTTAATAACGTTTTAACCAGCGGAAAGCACCTTCTCTTACTTATAAATCAGATACTCGATATGGCAAAAGTTGAAGCCGGAAAGATGAAACTGACCTTATCCAGCTTACCAATGAAAACCCTGTTAAATGATATTTCAATGCTGGTAGCGGATTTGGTCAGCAAAAAGAAGATCGAAATGTCGCTTGAAATAGCCGAAGATCTGCCGAATATTGAGGCAGATGAGCTCAAGGTAAAAGAGATCATTTATAACCTGGTTTCAAATGCGGTTAAATTTACCCCTGAGGGTGGTAAAATAGGCATGCGGGCCTCTACGAGGAAAGCCGATCCCGAGATAGAAATAACGGTCTGGGATACGGGGGTCGGTATCGCACCTGAAAACATGGGGAAGATATTTGAAGGGTTTTTCCGTGTCGATACCCCATATTCTCGGGTAACTGAGGGGACCGGACTCGGTTTACCGCTCTCTAAAAATCTGGTTGAGCTGCACGGCGGGAAGCTTTTTGTAGAATCAGAGGGGCTAAATAAAGGCACCTCGGTCCGGTTTACTTTGCCTGTTGTATCCAGGGGGGTGGTGTGAAATGAGACAGAAAGCATTAGTCGTCGATGATAATGGAAACAATCTGATGCTGGAAAAAGACCTTTTGGAGGTCGCCGGCTTCGAAGTATTTGAAGCGAAAAATGCTGCCGATGGAATTGCCATGGCCCGGAGAGAAAAACCGGATATCATCATTATGGATGTGCGGCTTCCGGATATGCGTGGTACCGAAGCCGCCAAGATATTACGTCAAAACAAAGAGACAGGCGATATTCCCATTGTTTTTGTGACTGCTTCCGTAATGGCAGAAGGCCGAGAAGAGATAAAAGCCATAACCAATACCGGATTTATAGGTAAGCCGATAAATACGCGCACCTTTGCGAAAGAAATTAGTCAATTTATTAAGTAAGTTTTCTAACCTATTGGAAAGCCAAATTCAAAAGAGATAGAAGATGAAAGACAAACCAGTAATCTTAGTTGTTGATGACCAGCCTCAAAATATTGAACTTCTTGAAGCCTATCTTGTTCCGCATGGTTATGAAATTGTCAAGGCGGCCAACGGTGCAGAAGCGCTGGGGAAACTTTCTGATAATCAAATTGATCTGATTCTGCTGGACGTAAAGATGCCCGGCATGGATGGTTTTGAAGTTACCCGCAGGGTCAGGCAGGATAATGCCCATCGACTGCTTCCGATAATCCTGGTTACCGTATTACGGGAAACGGAAGACCGGGTAAAGGGAATTGAAGCCGGTTGTGATGATTTTATTTCATATCCTGTTGATAAGATGGAGCTTTTATCCCGGGTCCGGTCCCTGCTCAAGGTCAAGGCCTACAACGACCTAATGAGTCATTACCAGAAAGAGCTGGAGTCCGAGGTAACCAGGAGGACCGAGGAATTAAAACATGCCTTGGAGAACCTGCAGCAGGACATTGTCGAACGTAAGCTGGCGGAGGCGGCGCTGCTGAAGTCGGAAGAAAGGTACCGGGTGATTTTCGAGGGGAGCACGCAGGGCATAATTATGACTGATAATGAAACGAGGCGGGTTCTATATGCCAACCCATCCATCTGCCGGATGCTTGGATATTCAGATGTAGAGTTAATGCAGTTAAGTATAGCGGACATACACCCAAAGGAATCGCTGGACCAGTTGACCTCGGATTTAAAGTCTCAAACTCAAGGGAAGAAGCCGATATCTTCTGCGATCCCGTGCCTGCGGAAAGACGGCACGGTTTTCTATGCTGACATCTCCGGTGCTAACACCAAAATCAACGGTCGGGAATGTAATGTGGGCTTCTTCTTGGACATCACCGAGCGCAAGCGGGCGGAGGAAAAACTTCACGAATCCGAGGAAAAATATCGAAACATCCTTGAGAACATTGAAGACGGCTACTTTGAAGTCGATCTGGCCGGAAATTTCACATTCTTCAACCCTTCTCTTTGCCGTATCCTTGGTTACCCCAGGGAAGAAATGCCGGGCATGAACAACAGGTTATTCATGGACGCCGAAAATGCAAAGGAGGTCTTTCGGGCTTTTAACGAGGTCTATGTGACCGGGATTCCCACAAAGGGCTTTGAGTTGGAGACGATTAGAAAGGACGGCACCAGGGTGTATATCGAGGTGTCGTTATCTCTTATTGTAAGGCCAGGGGAGAAACCAACCGGGTTTCGTGGCATTGCCCGCGATGTCACCGAGCGCAAGCGAGCGGAGGAGAAACTTCAGCAGACCCTCGAAAGTCTCAGAAAAGCGTTTGGCGCCACCATTCAGGCCATGGTATCGGCCGTTGAGTCAAGAGATCCCTATACAGCCGGTCACCAGATCCGGTCGGCGGATCTTGCCTGTGCCATTGCCACGGAGATGGGTTTACCTCCTGAGATAATCGATGGAATCCGGATGGCAGGTTCCATCCATGACATCGGGAAATTATCCATCCCCGCGGAGATATTGTCCAAGCCTACCAAGCTGACAAACATTGAGTTTTCCCTGATAAAAGAACACCCCCAGAAAGGTTACGAGATGCTGAAGGATGTGGAATCGCCTTGGCCGCTGGCACAAATCGTTTACCAACACCATGAACGGATGGACGGTTCAGGCTATCCAAGAAATCTGAAAGGAGATGAGATTCTCATGGAAGCCCGCATCCTCGCCATTGCCGACGTGGTTGAAGCCATTGCCTCCCACCGTCCCTACAGACCTGCCAAAGGCATAAATGCTGCCCTCGAGGAGATTGAAAAGAGCAAGGGCACTCTGTATGATGCTGAGGTCGTGGACGTCTGCTTAAGGCTTTTCAGGGAGAAGGGGTATAAGTTGGAGTAAACCGGAAAACGATTGGTCTGAGTGAATAATTTTTTTTTGCTTTAAATCGCTTGATTTCAAGTAGTAATCGTTGACCTTTAGCTTTGTCTCTGACAAAGATTAGTAGGTGAATTCAATAGAGGTCAAAATGTCATTAAAAATTAAGATGTTAATAGAAAGTCGCCGAACCTAATCCTATCTTCCCTGTTTTATTTTTTAGCCTCGTATTCCTCCATTTCAAAACCTATCTATTTCCCTTTGAACTCTTCGTATGGGTGATATCATTCATTGAAAATAATCTGATTGTCCTATTGATTACTATTTGAACTCTGGAGGTTTTGATGGGATTATTTGGGCAATCTGAGGGCTTTTATTAATGGGAGCAGGGTCAGTTTGAAACATTGCTTCCTGAAATGTTGTTTTTGATTTTTGTCTCTTTATACTACATTACAAACGATAATCATTTTGTAAAGTACACCCGATGAAGCCCTGTTTTTCTCCTTGACGATGTCTTTTTCGTTTTTTATACTTTCCCATAAAATTCGAATTCTTTGGATCCTTGAATCTATATTTGGAATAGGAGAATTAATATGGAAAAAATCGAATTGGTCCGGAGCGGGATTCCTTATCCCATGCCTTGTTCACTGGTTGGTGCCAACGTCTCGGGAAAACCAAACTACTTGACTATCGGTTGGTTTACCCTGGTAAATTCTAACCCGCCTTACATCCTGGTGGCTATGACTAAAACCCATTACACCAACAAGGGGATTAAGGAGAACAGCACCTTCAGCGTCAATATCCCTTCAGCCGAATTGGCTGAAAGGATGGATTACTGCGGATTGGTTACCGGGCATAAGACCGACAAATCGGGGGTTTTCGAAACATTTTACGGAAAGCTTCAGACGGCACCCCTGATCAGAGAGTGTGCCTTCAACATGGAGTGCAGACTGGAACAGACCGTCGATCTGCCGATAGAGGAGCTTTTCATCGGGGAAATTGTTACCGTTTTCAGTGAGGACCGCTACCTGACGGAAGGAGTTCCCGATCTAAGAAAAATCAATCCCTTGCTGCTCCTGGGGTCCCAGAGAAAATACGCCACCCTCGGAACTGAGATCGGCCCGGCTTTTAAAATGGGAAAACGGCTGAAATAATGCCCTGTCTTTTTATTCACATTTCAAAACATAATCGTTAATTCAAGCACATTCTGATACCCCAGAGTTGTAGGTGACATCGTTAAAATAGGATTGGAGGGACAATTTTCGGAGGAACTTGAATGCTTCTTCCTGAAATCCTCAAGATCGACCTTTTCAAAAAATACAAGAGTTCGAATGGAAATCGTTATCAATTCGGCAGTAGATTTTAACCGTAGGCAAACCAACATAGCCCTTTACCAAGACCTCCATTATCATGTAAAAGTATGCCACCGAGTCTGAAAAGATCATAAAGAAGATTGAAAAAACTTTCCAATAAAGTAAAGCTGCTCCTTCCTGATACTCTAAGATTCAGATAATCTGACCCGATTTCTCTCCGACATAAAAGAAGATCCTCAACCATTTATTTTATTATAATCTTGGAATGTTTTATTGATAATTCCTATATTGTTCTTTTTTTCTATTGGTATTTCCTATTTGATTTATAGATTATCTTGGTATAATTTGATTTTTATTTTTTGACTGTGGATCCATCAAAGACGTTTGTAAAAAAATGCTGGGCGATACCCCGTTCATGAACATATGCCCGCCAGCTGAAAAATCGGGGCGTGCGGGTCTTTCTCCGGAAGACCCTAAATCCTTCTGGTTCCCTGGGGGCCATACGGGTGGGCGGAGAATAACCGATGGATTTTGTATTTATATGTCCGGAAACGCACCAAACTTTTAACTGTGGCCATTTTAAAATCATCGAGAACTATAGGGTCAAAACGGATTCTGCTGGAAATAAATATCTGGATGCCAAGGTAAGGTTGGACGAACCATGTCCGTTTTGCGGCAAAAGGCATGTCTATTCGGCCAATGAGTTGTCCTGTCCATTTTTGGGAAGGACTGAGGGCGAGGGAAAAATTAAAGGAGGAAAAGGTTGATGGCGGGAAAGAACATTTTTGCTTCAAGATGGGGAATTATTGGTGTTGGTGCCTTTATCGGCATCTTGGCTCCTGTGCTCCAAAAGCTGGGCAATCCCGGCAACATGGGTATTTGCGTGGCCTGTTTTGAACGGGACATAGCCGGTGCCCTTGGCCTACATCGGGCCGATGTTGTTCAATACATGCGGCCGGAAATTATCGGTTTTGTTCTCGGATCGCTGCTGGCCGCATATCTTTTTAAGGAATTTCGACCTCGGGTCGGATCAGCTCCCATCGTACGGTTCGTGCTGGGGGCCTTTGCCATGATAGGCGCCCTGGTTTTCCTGGGGTGTCCCTGGCGGGCCATTTTACGTCTGGCCGGGGGAGACGGGAATGCCATTTTGGGCCTGTTGGGGCTGACCTTCGGTATCTGGATCGGAACCCTCTTTCTTAAAAACGGATTCAATCTTGGGCGCACACAAGCTACTCACACCACGGTCGGCTGGATCTTACCATTGACCATGATTGGATTTCTGGTCTTGATGCTTATTTTTCCACAGGTCCAGGACCAGGGCCAAAATGGTGTACTGTTCTACAGCCTCAAAGGTCCCGGTTCCATGCACGCCCCCTTGTTGCTGGCCTTGATCGTGGGGCTTGGGATCGGATTTCTGGCCCAGCGCAGCCGGTTTTGCACCATGGGTGCCATTCGAGACCTGGTGCTGTTCGGCCAGATCCATTTATTGACCGGTTTTCTCAGTTTATTGGTCTTTGCTTTTTTAACCAATCTGATCCTATCGCAGTTTCACATGGGCTTTGCCGGCCAACCGGTGGCTCACACCATGCATCTCTGGAATTTCGCCGGCATGACCCTGGCCGGGTTGGCCTTTGCCCTGGCTGGCGGATGTCCGGGACGCCAGCTTTTTCTGGCTGGTGAAGGGGATGGAGATGCCGCTGTATTCGTGCTGGGGATGATCGTAGGCGCCGGATTTGCCCATAATTTCGGATTGGCCAGTTCCCCTGCCGGCGTGGGTCCCCATGGTATCACAGCTGTGGTGATCGGTCTTCTGGTTTGTCTGTTTATCGGTTTTACCATGAGAAGAAAAATCGCCTAAAGGAGGGACAAAATGTCAACTACCGTCGATGCAAGAGGTCTTTCCTGTCCTCAACCGGTTATTTTAGCCTTGGATGAAATCAAAAAGGGGAAAGACAAGGATATAATAGTATTGGTGGATACCGACACATCCAAAGAAAACGTGATGCGGGCTGCAACCAGTCAGGGCTACCGGATCAACGCGGTTACCCCGGAAAGTGAAGGGTACCGCATCCAAATTATCAAGAGCTGAAAGGTGTTTGGTTTTTTTAAGAAAAAGGGGGCCGAGCAAAAAGAAAAGCAGGGGAAGCTGTTCGTTGATCGGGGCATCCTGGTCTTTGAGAATACCAGTGAAGTCATTCAAGCTGAAAATATTCTAAAAAAAACAGGGTGGCCCGTACGGGTCATGGGGCCTCCCCCGGAGATTCAGCGCGGATGCGATCTGGTTATTGAGTTCCCGCTTATTGAAGAATTAAATATTTTGCGGGAACTTCAAAATGCCAAAATCCCCCCGCTGGAAGTCGTGCCGGTTACGGCCCCCCTGCTTAAACCCGTAGATCTGTTTCATACCAAGGATTTCGGCGCCTATCTGATGGTTCGGGCGGCCAACATGAAAATCACCATTGCCAAAGAAGGTTTGAAAATTGTCAATATTTCCGGGGGAGGGTGTCCTGATGTGCCCTATTTGGCTTATCAAATGGTCGGCAGGACACTGGAGGAGACTCCCAGTCCCAAGGATCTGGGGCATACTTTGTGCGGTTATGCCCTTCAGCTTGCCTATGAAGAGCTGCGTCGAATATGTTAGGTATCATCGGAACCGTTCCAGATCAGGAGTTTCCTTTGACGCACGGTCCGGTTCGGTGGGTTGACGGGCATCTCACTATCAACGGTCAAAGCGTGTCAGTAAACCGGGGGACACCCGCCCTGCTGGGGGCCGCCGTCAAGGCCTCCGATTGGATCAAAGGACCAGAAATATACGCCTTTTTAATCGGAGATATTGGAAAGGGAGATGGCAGCCGTAGGCTGTATCAATTTCTGACCGAACATTTGTCCGAATTTGAATTTCAGGTTTTGACCTTTCATTATCTTCAACCGGATGTGGACTGGCACAACAAGGTTCTATTTGCCGTGGAAGCCATGAAGCAACGGCCGGTTTTAATTGCCGATGCCGGGTTTATGTATGCGGCAAAAATGAGTGGAGAAGCCCCCAGTTATGATTTTTTCACCCCCGATGTGGGTGAGTTGGCCTTTTTAGCAGACGAGATGGCCCCCCATCCCTTTTACACCCGGGGGTTTATTCTGCACCAAAACGATAACGCACCGGATTTAATCCATCGGGCCTATGCGCATGAAAACGCCGCCCGATATCTTCTGGTGAAAGGGCAGGTGGATTATATCGTTGCCAAAGATCAAGCGATCGATACCGTGGATCAACCCTGCTTTGAAGCCATGGAGGCCATCGGCGGCACCGGTGATACCCTGACGGGGCTGCTGACCGTTTTGTGCGGCACCGGGTACCAACCAGCCGAAGCGGCGGCCCTGGCCGCCAGGATCAATCGCTGGACCGGCTTCTATGCCAACCCCAGTCCGGCCACCCAGGTGGCAGAACTGATCGATAAAATCCCCCATGCCCTACTCAAGGTACTGAAGAGCCAACCTGCAAAAACCTCCTGACAAGAGTGGAAAAAAAGTTTCAATAAATAGGAGAAATCTGGGCTATATGGAGCCCGCAATAAAATCGCGGCACCGAACTCTGAATTTCAATCTCTATTTTATATAAAGATGAACTGGTCTATCCATCGAGAAAAGCGATTTGATAAGACGTTGGAACTCCTACGATCCCAAGGCGAAAAGGCCCGTGTGGCGGCCAAGAGGGCAGAGGAAGTCATCACCAAATTAACCCAAAAAGGCTGGACCGATTTGAAACATGTAGCCAAGCTGGCCGACTATGGGGAACATCGTGTGGATGGATGCATCAAATATGACATCGGTGGCGGTTTCCGTTTGGTTTGTTTTAAACGGGGGGAAAACCTTTATTTTTCCTATGTCGGTACCCATGATGAATGTCACCGGTGGTTGAATCGCAATAGAAGGCGTCATAACCGGGTGGGGAAGAGGGAGGCCGCCACAATTGTCGTCGAAAAAATTAAATTCCATTCAATACCAATTCCCGTGAAGTTGGAAGATAGACCTGATTATGAAGATCTTCTGATGAAACAAATAGACGAAAAACTTCTACGAAAAGTTTTCGATGGTTTGGTCCGGGGGCAACAAAAAAGCCAGTCCTAATACTGACAGTCTAAAATTAGCCTGCTTTTTTTACATATTTCTTTTCGTAAGTGCGACACGAAGCTGCACAAGAGATGGAGGTAAGCCCTCCGGGTCGGGATGCAGGTTCAGGCCTCAAACCGCCTCAAGCTGCTCATAGGGTTAGTTGAAGAGTTCAAACTGACCTTTCCCCGAATTAATGGACACCCCTAAGAATTTGTATTATTAGGAAGGAGGTGCCTATGGGGGAAAAGCATCGTTATTTTAGCCGTGAGTTCAAAAGGGATGCCGTGCAGTTGGTCACCGAGAAAGGGATGGCGGTGGGCAAGGTGGCCCGGGAGCTTGATATTCATCCTAATCTGCTTCATGGTTGGAGGAGGAGGTACTTAGCCCAAGGGGATAGGGCTTTTAGTGGGAAAGGCCGGGTAAAGCCGGAGGATGCGGAGATAAGGAGACTTCGGAAACAATTAGAAAAAGTGAAGGAAGAGAGGGACATTTTAAAAAAAGCCTTGGCCGTATTCTCCAAACAAAACCCATGAAGTATCGGTTTATAGAAGAACACCGGGCGGCCTACAGGATCAAAAGCCTGTGTGAAGTATTGAAGGTCTCCCGGAGTGGTTATTATGCCTGGGAGACTCGTCAGCCGAGCCTACGTCAGAAAGGCAATGAGGAACTGCTAAGACAGATACAGGAGGTCCATATTCAAAGCCGAGGGCTTTATGGGAGTCCGCGGATTGCAGCGGAACTGAAGAGACAAGGGTTTCGATATGGGAAGAACCGAGTGGCCAGGATCATGAAGGAGCACTCAATCAGAGCCGCGGTGAAGAAAAGGAGATTCCGACGGACCACCGATTCCCGGCATCCTTATGCTTTGGCTTCAAACTTATTGATTGACCGGAGGCAGGTAGAGGGGATATGGGCAGCGGATATGACGCTTGTCCCTACTTTCGAGGGATGGCTCTATGTGGCCGTGGTGATGAAGGTGAAAAGCAGAAAGATCATCGGGTTGGGCATGAGTGATAAGCTCTCTCAGGAGCTGGCTTCTGCTACCCTCCGGGATGCCCTGGGCCGGGGAAGTCCTACGGAAGGGTTGATCCACCATTCCGATCGCGGTCGGCAGTATGCCAGCTATGCCTATCAGGAGCTTTTAAGAGAATACGGCCTGACCCCGAGTATGAGCCGAAGCGGCAATTGTTATGATAATGCCTATGTGGAGTCGTTCTTTGGGACCCTGAAGACGGAACTGGTTCATGGGGAGCGGTACCGTTCCAGGCTGGAGGCGAGGCTTAGTATT